>Ga0210401_10003046_pt1 | contig 18075 bp, 24 predicted proteins | sample IncBWH32MmetaG_FD_150866 | JGI IMG/M metagenome (GOLD analysis project Ga0210401, IMG submission 150866) | Forest soil microbial communities from Barre Woods Harvard Forest LTER site, Petersham, Massachusetts, United States - Inc-BW-H-32-M | ecosystem: Environmental > Terrestrial > Soil >... | reverse complement strand
GAGTGCCAGTTTCGGTGGTGACATTGATACGGAAGTCGTTAAAGCAATCGTCGCCGTCGAAATCGCGCCATTCGAACGATACCTCCATCGAATCGCCTTTAATCCGAATATCCGCGCTAGTTTTCACTGAGCCAGAAGTATACGCGCGGGAGTGGCATCCCGATGGTTGGCGAAAAATCGCGATTACGCTCATCTTCCCTTGGGCGGGGAACTTGAGTGTAACGGCCTGGTTTCGCCAGTTATCCTTGCAACACGTCAGAGTTGCGACACCAGACAGTGTTGCGACCCGCGTCAGTCGTGCCTTTCGGCTGGCGTTCGGGATTTTGAATCTCAATACCGCGGAATCAGAGATCGGCCCACCGGAACGCGTCCCTTGAGGCAAGAGTTCTGAAACAGGCGTTGGTTGAACCCGGTATTGACACACACTAAGAATCGGGCCTTGCCCCCTCACTCGATCTCGCGTCAGTATTTCGTTCTGTGAAAAGCATGCCTTGACAGACGCGCAACACACGCTTACTTTGTCTTCGACAGCTTCCGAGGGGGAAAGCGGTGGACATTCGGAGGCAGCCGATGGCCTGGTTGCTGCTCTGTTTCCTTCTCGCCGTTGCTTCCTCCGCTCTCACTAGCCAGCTTGGTCTACCCACTCACCTTCTTCCCAACCCACCCAACATCCACGGAGGATCCACATGAAACTCGCCGCTCGAACTCTATTGTGCCTCGCCGTCCTCGGGGCAACGCTCGCCCACACGCAAACCAACAACATTAAGCAGGTCCAGCACGTGATCTCCAATCTGAACGCGAGGAAATCCGCGTTTCTGGTCTTGCAGAAACAACTGATTCTGGAACGCTTCACGAGTGCAATCTCTTGCACGTTGACGACTCAGCCGAGCGGACGGATAATCATCCAGCCAGGAGTACTCCCATGAAGCAATCTGCCCCAGTCCCCAAGACACCCTCGATCCTTTCCAACTCACTCCACCATCGACTTAACATGTATGCTCTCGCAGCGAGCGGAGTGGGAGCACTGGCAATAACGCAACCATCCGAGGCTAAAATTGTTTACACCCCAACTCACCACGTCGTCGGCAAGAATGGGCGATATAAGTTGGACCTCAACCACGACAAAATAGCCGACTTCATTTTGGTGAACACTTACAACTGTAATACGGACTACTGCGTTGATGTCCTTTCCGCGATTCCGTCCGGGGGCAATGGGGTTGAGGGAGCGAGAGGATTTCTGTCGATACCCTACGCTTCTGCACTGAAACTTGGGGCGCAGGTCGGTCCTAAAGCTCACTTTTCCGGCCGATTGATGGCAAGTTCCGACAGTGGCCAGGGCACAATCGGTCGATGGCTGAACGTGACCAATGACTACTTGGGATTGAAGTTCACAATTAGTGGCAAGATTCACTATGGTTGGGCCCGACTCACGGTTCAAGTATTGGGTGGGGCTTTCATCAAGGCAACGCTCACCGGCTACGCCTACGAGACCGTTCCGAATAAACCCATCACCGCCGGGAAAACCAAAGGGCTAGACGAGGCCAGCATTGAAGAACCAAATGCCGCTCTCACGATGTCGACTCCCGAACCCGCCACCCTCGCCAGACTGGCAATGGGAGCGCCTGGACTGTCCATCTGGAGGCGCGAGGAGTCGGCGGTTGCAGCGCGGTGAACATTTAGATAGCCAGCAGATTGTGGACTTGGGGAGAGAGAAGCTGACGAGACAACTGACAGCAAAACTCCGGCTCTGATATTTGCGATGCGTTAATTCAGCGGGCAAGCTAGGAGTGCAGTTCATGGTGGAACGCAGTTTCAAGATTCTCCAGAGGTTCGGGAACCAGGTTCCGTCGATGGCTTCTTGCTCTCGCTGCCACTATAAGTTCCTTACTCCATCCAAACTCCAGCGTGACCCGATACGAGCGGAGCAATATTTGCGAGAGAAGTTCGACTTCCACGAATGTAAGGAAGAAACTCTAGGATGTCCTGTGGGGCCGAAGATGATTCGCAGGGCGTAAAACTCTTACAAAAAGGTTCAGCTCGCGAGCGCATTCTCACGTTGCGCTGTGGCTTGGTTACGTCGGTTGGATTATTCCGGGATACGCAGAAGTGCGATGCTTAACAGGCGGGGCTACGGGCATGATCTGTACAGTATTCTTTCAGTGCGACCGTTGTCATGTTGAGTGCCGGATTGATTCCGAAGCCCCAGAGCCGGGTGCTACGCCGCTCGTGATCCGACATTGCCCGGACAGCGAAGGCATTCCTATTCCTGGCAAGGTAACGCGGTTCCAAAACGGCGTGGGGGTGTGTGGGTGGATGTTCAGCATCGGATTGATGCAGCCTACTGTGGCCCTGCGCATTTGTTCCGGTCATTGTAACTGTGCGGCTTTTGCCGTCTTCAGATACAACAATCCGACCGCTAGTGATAACCTTACGGTCTTTCATGACATTGAATCCCAAAATATGCTCGTCGACCACGGTATATGACCGCGCATCCGACAGCGGGTCGCCAATGACCGGATACTCTTTACCGTCGAACTTGCCTACCCACACGTAATGCGTCGGCTTGCCGTCGCCACCGACACTGTCGACCGTGACTTTCACTTTGTCGGCTTCGCTCTCGTCGACGACAGTCCTGTTCTTCGGCGCTCCCGGGGAGAATTCCGATTTTGCTTCCTTAAGTTTCCAAGTCCCTATGAACGCGTTCTGACCGAAACACACGCCTGCTCCAACAAAGCGGAGCGTCAACGCGATTGCGATGCTTCTTGTTCTCATTATCGGCTGAGGAACTAGATGCCCAGTACGCCGCGAACGGGAAGCAAAACCCCTATTCCCAACGAACAGAGAATGGCAGGTTCCCTATGTTATTCAATTGTCACTCGGTCTGATGCCAGCCTGTACTCGCAGTGTTTCATTTTTTCTGAATGCAATCTTCTTACGCGTGCACTGCGTCGAGTTCGAACGACATTTACGTTTGCATATCTGCGAGAAGCCTGGAAATGAACAGTTCCCATGAGGCGACCAAGTTTGGCCGGCCATACAGGACGCCCATGTGGGAGTTTGTACGCACTGCGAAGGCGCACCCAGATATCGGAGGGTGGGACGCCATGATTTTGGGCAATGCACGGTTCCAACAGTGATAACTGTCGAAACCAGGTGAGGATGACCGGTATCCCGGTCACAACGAAGCATGAAAAGAGGCTCTACGCCAATCCCCTGTTTGCCGTGAGTTACGGCTCTTTTCAAGGGAGCGATAACTGGCGCTCCTAGAAAGAAGCTGGATGATTATCCGTCCGCTCGGTTGGGTCGTCAACGTGCACGAGATTGCACTCATGAAGCCTTACAAAATCAGTTGGTTCAGGAACACCGGATTTTCGTGCGTTCAGGTTCGGCTACTTAGCGGCCTGTAGTTCTCCCGATAACAGGCACGCGTAGCACTAAAGGGGAGTCGCGTAGGCCTTCCGCGCAGCCTGACCTAAAAGCCAGCAGAGTGACGTACAAAAAGCCGCGCCTTGCGGCCCCTGATGAGGGCTACAAGGCACGGCCTCGCTGCTAAAGGCAACTAAATCGCCCCCTACTGAGCGCCTTCTGCCTCCGCAGCACCAGCCTTCGGAGTGGCGACCAGTCCATCCGTGTTTCCCTGTGGGTCGAGGTAGAACCCGACCAACTGGCCTTTGTCGTTGATTCCGTTAACGACGGTCATCGCGCCGCTTCCGCTCGGATCATCGATAGTCTGATACTTCTTGCTGCTGTATACGAATCCGTGCTGGTTGCCCGAAGCGTCCGTATAAACTCCGACTACCTTGCCTTTGTTGTTTAGCCCCAAAGCCTGGGTAAAGGTAGAGTTGGGCGCGTCGAGTACGGTCAAGGTACCAGCGCTCAGTTCGAAACCGTGGTTGACGCCCGTGCCATCGATGTAGAAACCGCAAATCTGTTTCGAGTTGTTAATCCCGGTCGCCTGCGCGCCACCCACCGCTGCCGGGATCGTTATCACCTCGAACACGCCGCCGAACTCATCATAAATGTACGGGAAATCGGGCGTGGTATTGTTCGCCGACAAACTGTAATAACCGGATGCCTGGCCCAGGTCGTTCACACTAAGAAGCTGGTTGAAGGCCGTGCCCGGATAGTCGACAGTCAGCCAGGTGACAGGGGGGCCAAAGGTGAAGCCATGGGTGACGTTGGCACTGTCGACATAGAATCCAGAATACTTGTCCTTATTGTTGGTGCCGGTAAGCTGGGTCATTGCTGATTGTGGGTAGTTCTCATTGACGAAGTGATTGGGCAAGTTCAACCTGAACCCACGGTTGACGGCTGCCCCGTGGTAGCCAGCGATATTGCTTGAGTTGTTGATGCCGAGCAACTGCGTAAACGTGTCTTTAGGATAATCGACGGTTTGGAAAGCGTAGGTTTCCTGCGCCGACATGGGCAGGGAGGCAAAACCTAACAAACCGAGAAAGAGGGCAAGCAACTTCAGTGTCATATTCTTTCCTTGTGATGGGTGATGTTTACTACTCGACCGCGAACTTCCTTCGTTCCGGGACGGCGAAACTTAGCCCATCTCAGGAGTAACGAGGGTCGTGAGGGTCCGAAACGTCGACGCTAACCATCAGGACTCCAAGGTTTAGCGCGACAAGGAATCTTTAAGATAACGCACGCATCGACCGTGGGCAATACAGCGAACGCTGTAATCGAATCGGGTGGTTTCCCGCCTTCTCTAGTGTAGTGCGTCAAGCAGATTGACGTTTATTCAGGGTGCGCCGAGCGCGTTTCACTTTTTCCAGGATGTCGGCGGCGGGCGCGGTCCAGATTAGGAGGCGCTGGTGGGAGTGAAGTGCAGATGAAAGCGCGGATGCCGGGCCAGCCAGCGTTGCACTTTAGGATGCTTATGCGTGGCGTAGTTATCGCAGATCAAGTGCAACTGTCGGTCGGCGGGGATGGCGATGCGATCAATCGGTGGCACCGACGCTGCCCGTGCGTTGCGGAGGCGCTGGGGCTGGCCGGAAGCTAAGAGAAGTATTGTTTGAATTCGACCTGCCTGAAGGCACGCGAGCTGAGGAGAAGTTCTCCCAGGATCTCAAGACGAACTTGCGCCCACCTCTTTTTTCCCGAAGTATCAAAGTCCCGCTGTGGAGTGTGCCAAGCCTATTGGTTCAGCTCGTTCGGAGTTTCGCCGGTTGGACTCAATGAAAACTCCAACATTCTTCGCCGGCATGGGTTCCGCAAACAAATATCCCTGGGCTGACCCACAACCGGCCAAGGCCAACAGTTGGTGCTGGTTAGGTGTTTCCACCCCTTCGGCGACCACTTTAAGCTCTAGATTACGCGCCAGCCCGATGATTGTCTTAACGATGGCGTAATTTTCGGCATCCATCGTCTTAACGAAGGACTGATCGATTTTCAGGGTGTCGACTGGAAAACGACGGAGATAGCTCAGAGAAGAATATCCAGTGCCAAAATCGTCGATACTCAGATTCACTCCTAAAGTCCGTAGCTGCGACATGGTTTGCTCGGTCGCAGCAACGTCGTTCATGGCCAAGCTCTCGGTGAGTTCGATGGTTATGCACTGCGGATCAACCGCACTCTCTTCAAGTGCATCTTTGACGTGTCCAATAAAACCGGGGTGAGAGAAATGCTTTGAACTGATATTGATGCTGACATATAGCGGGGGGTCAGCAGGATAGTGCTGTCGCCAGCTCACCGCCTCCAAGCACGCCTTCTTTAGAACCCAAACACTAATAGGAACAATCAGGCCGCACTGCTCCGCTACCGGGACAAAGGTGCTCGGTGGTATCGAATTTGATCCCGAGGGCTGCCACCGCAAAAGTGCCTCGAAGCCCTGTACTGCCCTCGTATCTACCGCGACGATTGGCTGGTAGTGAAGTGTCAGTTCTTCATTCTCGAGAGCATGTCTCAGCTTGGCTTCTATAAAAAGTCGACTCATGACTTGCTCATGCATCGTGCGGTCAAAGAGCTCACTGCAGGCCTTGCCTTGGCTTTTCGCACGATACATGGCGATATCGGCATTCTGAAGCACCGCCTCCGCAGATATCTCTGGCGATGTCAGCGCGATGCCAATTGACGTGCTTTTGAAGACCTCAAGTCCATCCAGCAGGAATGGCCGTGCAAATGAAGACTGGATTCTCTGGGCCACGCGGATGGCATCGCTCGGGTCAGTAACGTCCTCCACTAGAACCGTAAACTCATCTCCACCCATCCTGGCTATTGTGCCGTCGCTCCGCATGCATGCTTTTAGTCTGTTGCTCACTTCTTTGATTAAAACGTCCCCAGTTGCGTGGCCATAGCAGTCATTGACGACCTTGAAGTCGTCGATATCAATGAAAAGGACAGCGGCGGCATGGTGTGGATTCCTTTTCATCCGATCCACGACGCTTTGCAAACGTCCCAGAAACAAGGCCCGGGTTGGCAGAGCGGTGAGCGCATCATGGGTGGCGCTAAAAAGTAATTCTTCCTGACTATGTTTTCGTTCTGTTATATCTCGGGCATTGTAGACAATGCCGCCGATATTCTTGTGCTGAATCAAGTCTCGAACAACGCACTCGAAACAGAGCCACCTTCCGTCTGCATGTCGTAGCCGGAACTCAACTATCGGATTCTGGCGATACGCTACTGATCGCGGCCCCGTACTCATGGTCTTCGCGAAATCGTCCGGATGTACTAGGTCGATCATGTTCGTTCCCACGAGACTTTCTCCGTGCACCGCGAGAACTGTGTGAACGGAAGGACTAGCGTACTTGATTTGGCCGGAGGGATCGGCGATGAGAATAATGTCGGTTGACTGCTCGGTGAGAGCACGGAAGCGCTCTTCGCTATCGCGGAGGGCGTTGCGTTCGGTTTCCTGCAGCTGGCCGAGGTGCTCTTGCCTCTGGAGTCGGAGAAAAAGTATCAGGAAGGCGGTCGCAGCCAATATTGCGGCCGCTAGCAATTCGTTTCTGGCTCTCAGCGCAATACTTTGGGCCCATTTGTCCTCGGCTTCAATGGCGATCTGCACTTGGTGCTGCATCAAGTCGAACTGGGGGCTGACCGCCTGGAAATCGGCCTGCTTGGCCTCGTCAAAGTCCCCAACTTGCATCATGATCCATTGCCGGCCGGCGGACGTGATGTAGTTGTCTAACGCGGGCCAGACCTTCTGTGGGGCAGCGGTGTGATAAACGTGAAGCTGTGCCGCCAGTACTGCTTCAGGCAGTGCGTGTCTTGCCGCCCGCATCTCCGTGTCCACCTCGGGAGTCAGGTTCTGCTTTTGCAGGTTGGCCAACGTAAGATTGTTGATCTCTCGCGTAAGAACCGCAATTTGATTGAGAGTTATTTGGCCAGAGCGGGCTTCGTCGACCTGATTCCCGTGAAACCAAGAGAGAGCAGCCAAGACGACGATGGCCGTCGCGAGAAAACCAATTACAAAGGGCAATTTCGGACGTGCGACCAGGCGCCCTAATTGCGTCTCGATGGTTCTCTCCGTAATCCGGACCATTTTAATCATGAAGAACCAAACAGATCTCGCAAGCGCGTTTGTGCTAAAAAGGGGGAGGAGGATCGGCTGATCCATCTTAAAACAAGTGCCACATACTACTATCGAGGATCACGTCCGGTTTTGGCGCGTTCAGATGAGTACGCCACATTACGAAAGTGCTTGTAGTTTTTGCATCCAGCCGCTGACTGAGGAACCGAATCGAAGTGCTTGAGGCGCGACTACTACGGGCATCGAGACCGTCCTCTATAGCTTCTGCTCCGCTTCGAACTGCGTGGATGGCGCGGGTTCCCAATCCGCCCTGATCCAGGACGCTCTGGGCAACCTATATGGCACCACGCGTGTCGGCGGTGCAGGCAAAGGGTATTGTGACGCATGGATGTTGAACGCATCATTGACGACATCGAGCAGCTGCAGGAAATGTTCGAAGCGCCGGATATTAGGTCGTTTGCCACATGATTGATCCGCGTGCTGATCGGGTAGCACCGCATCTGTCGAGCATCGAAGGGCTTCAACATTTCCGAAACGGCCTCGACGTTGGTCATCCCCGGATCGAGCCATAGATCGTAGTTGTCTGGATCAAGGATGACTGGCATTCGGTCGTGGACGGCTGAAGTCACAGCGTTCGGGGTTGTCGTCAGGATTGAGCATGACTTGAGCCACTGCCCGCTCGGGTCTTTCCAGCGATCCCACAGCCCAGCGAACGCGAACAATTCCCCGTCATTAACTTCAAAACAATACGGCTGTTTCGCCTTACCCCTCCGCGACCACTCGTAAAATCCGTCTGCTGGAATCAGGCACCTACGACTGGTCAACGGAACGCGGGCTTCGTCGCCGCTGTCTCCGACCTTGCGTTAATCATCTGGACGCCGCCAGACGAATCTTTTGCCCAAGATGGAATGAGACCCCACCTGAGCAGCGATAATTCCCGGCGAGGCTCCTTCGGATGCTGCCGGATGATCGGGACGGGCTGAGTCGGAGCAATGTTGTAACGCGGATTCCAGTCGTCTTTGCTTGAGACGGTGCGAAATACTCTTCGATCATTTGCTTTCGACGCGACAATCGATAGCGACCGCACATCAGAAGATTATGGCAGATCGTGAGAACGTTTGGCTTACGGGGAGCGGTTCGCAGGGATACCGTCGTTTAGCCAAAATGGGCATATAATCGGGCGTGGACAATTCCATGTCGGAACTGGAGAAGCAAGTTGGGGAACGATTCGGGGTTCTTCCCAATTTCTTCCGCCTCGCACCAGAGGCTCCCGAGATTACCGAGAAACTGTGGGGATTCGCGCAGGCTGCCTACCTCGACAATCCTCTTCCCTCCGTTTTTAAGGAGCGTCTTTTTGTCCACCTGTCACGCTTTTGCGCGGTCCGGTACTGCATTGCTCGTCATGTTGGTTTCCTTGTCGGACTTGGCCACCCCGCTGGCGATCCGACTGTGGGTACTCAAAGTGTCACAGACGTTGTTAATCTCCTTCGACGGCCTTTTCCACGCGGACAAGAACTCCAATCTCGTTTATCCCTGTGTGCAGCCTGCTATGCACCCATTGTTGAAATGCCAATGCCCGATACGCAGATGGAAGATGCCATCTTTGTATTGGCAGGGCATGTGTTCTTGAAGACTTCTGACTATTTGTTATGTCTTGACGCACTGGCGCGACTGTTTGGCCCGACTCGCCTTCAATACTTGCTGTTGTTCCTAGCGTTTGTCAGGGCAGCGCACTACTGGACTGAAACGCATCCTGAGATCGCCTTGGAAGATGACATCAACAAACTACTGGCGACACACGAAGCGCTGGCGGATTGCATCCTTAATGACCCGGAGGCTAGAGACAGCATCAGCGAGTCACTCTTGAACGAGTTGCCAGCACTACGCCTTAGGGCGGATAAAGCTATTGGCTTGCTCGCCGCAATCGTGGATTCATCTGAAGATGCCATCGTCAGCAAAACGCTGGAAGGCATCATAACCAGTTGGAACGCAAGCGCGGAGCGGTTGTTTGGCTACACTGCGGGCGAAGCGGTAGGCCAGCATATTTCGTTGATCATCCCGCTCAATCGCAGGGACGAAGAGACGGTCATTATCGACCGAATCAAGCGAGGCGAACGAATCGAACACTTCGACACCGTTCGTATCCGAAAGGACAATACACCGCTCAACATTTCGCTCACAATTTCGCCTGTCCGGGACACCAGCGGGAAGATTATCGGAGCGTCGAAGATTGCTCGGGACATCACCCAGCGTATACGAATGGAGCGAGAGTTGCGCGAGAGCGAAGACCGTTATCGAACATTGGCGGATGCACTCGACACCCAAGTGCAATTCCGTACTCAGGAACTTGAGAGAAGAAACTCGGAACTGCGTGACCTTTCGGGGCGACTCATGGAGTCTCAGGATGTGGAGCGGCGGCACATAGCACGGGAACTGCACGATAGCGCGGGACAAACATTGGCTGCACTGGGCATGCAGCTCGCGCGAATCAGCGAAGACGCAAAGAAGAATCCTGCGCAAATTGCCAAAGACATCGAGGATGCCGAAGGTTTGGTTCAGCATCTGACCCAAGAGATTCGCACAACTTCCTATCTTTTGCATCCACCGATGCTGGATGAAGTCGGTCTTTCCTCGGCACTGAGTTGGTACGTGCAAGGTCTTGCAGAGCGCAGCGGTTTGGAAATTGATTTGAAGGTTTCGGAGAACGTTGGAAGACTTCCGTCCGACATGGAACTCCTCATATTCCGGCTTGTACAGGAAAGCTTGACGAACATCCATCGTCACTCGGGAAGCAAAACCGCGCAGATTCGAATTGAGCGCGAAGAAAGCGCTGCCCATGTAAAGGTTGAAGACCAAGGAAAGGGAATGTCCCCGGAACGACTAGCGGAGATTCAGTCCGAAGGCACAGGAGTGGGAATCAGAGGGATGCGCGAGCGTGTGCGCCACTTTCGCGGCGATTTGGTTATCGAATCCAACGGTTCCGGTACAACAATTTATGCGACTCTCCCATTGAAACCCCGACCTTCAAGGGACCAGAGCAGGACGCAGCAAGATGTAGCCTGAATTCTGGTAGCCTCGTTCGTGCCGGGACTCAAACACACCCGTGCCATTTACGACCTTCAGTCGAGAATCTATCGTGTCGTTGAACAGTTCTGGGGGAGAGCTGTTCGGGAGAGCGTTCTTGACCCGATGAATCTGGGACGCGCGTTTCCTTTTTGCAAGCGTATCGCGTAGTTAGTGTGTAGAGTGGAATCAGTCTCGGTCAGCGTCCTGCCGCAGTCGCTGAATTGTAGGCCCAACCGAGCGAAGATTCTTCAAACTTCTCTCTAGCGTATGGCGTGCCCTTTCCGCGTCGAAGCGTGCCTCTTCTTGTTTCAGAAGGTTTAGACCCCGCAACGCATCCTCGTTGGCTTGACGTTCCTCTGGATGCAGTCCGGGCATCGTGCAGAGTTTTTCCATGCGTGCGACGATTGCGGCCTTGGCTGCTTCGATGCGACCAGACATCTTTGCTTGCTCTAGTTCAACCAGAGCGGAGTGGTAAAGCGCAATCCAATTCTCTTTTTGGTAATCTTCCACGACAGGATTATATGCAGGCTTTCACCACCGATGCCACATCTTTGTTTTGTTCGAAACCGAGCAAACTGTTCTCTGGTGTCATGCTCCTTCTCAGGGAAGATTTACAGCGAAATACGGGAAATATTATCAACACTGATAATCAGTTGTGATAGGCTTCATGTTGTCCGCTGTAGGACTGTAATGGCAGAAGAACCCCAGTCCGAAGTGACCCGGCTCCGCGAGGCACAAACTCTGGCGCGGCAACATGAGGTTTATGGCGGTTTCTCTCCATCAGAACGAATTGAATACGACGAAAGAGCCAAGCGCATCAAGGAACTGGACGCGCAACTTGAGGCTATCGCAGTCGCGGACACGGCTGGGGCGGAACAAAGACGTGACTGGAACAAATTATCCGAAACGGATACGCCTCAAGGCGAGGCTCGCCAACCCTACCGCAGCCGAGAAAAAGATTCGACGACTGCGTTCGCCGATTCTTTAGAGACGGAAACCCTCAAGCAAATACGCAATCCCAAAGACTGATTCGGTCAAGCGGCGGCGTCCGCAAGTGCGTAGATTTTACTTGCATGAATCCCTCGTTGTGTCCGACATCGAACACTCTGGATGTAGCAAAGATGGTATAAACAGAAGAGTCGCTTACACATCCCTCCGCCGGACCCCCATCTCGGGCGTCGGTTTCTTGTGCAATCTGATAATTCGTGTTGGAGGCTGCATTGTCCACAATTTCGCAATTCCCAATGTGTTCCTTGTGCAACGAACCCGTGGAACTTGAAACCGCCAAGACCGATGAAAATGGGAACGCCGTTCATGAGGAGTGCTATACGGTTAAGATGCAACCGAAGAGCGAGAAGCGTGTCACGACTAGCCCGATGACCCTAAGCTGCCCTCGATGCGGAACGGCTGCTGGGCAAGTGTGTGAACTGCTTCACGGCGAAGTTGAAGTTGTGCACGTTGAAAGAATTATGGCTGCGGCGTCGAAGAATGAGGCGTTCTAGAAGACCTGATTCGATAAGAAAGACCCGCGCCTCAAGGAGCCATCCAAGAACAACGCGGGTCAGCAGGGTGATACGTAGTCAGTGTACGCCTGCAAACGCACTCGGTTTGCCGTCAGTGCTTCTTCGCCTCTCGGTTGGCGGTTGCATCCTTTTTTGCGGCAGCCTGTACCCTCGCGACGTGTACTATTTGAAGTTCACCGCCCGAAAGCGTGAGGCACACCTTCCCGGTTTGGCATTACAAAAAGGGCACGCCAATTTCATGGGACTGCTGGACAGTTTCGGAAAAGGCATCTGGGTCTTCCTCTTCGCCATCGGGAAACACTTTATATCACATCCGGTCTAAGCGAGTCTCTTCGGTGTCTACCCTCGTCCAGTTCAAGTCCTCGCTTGCGTACGACACTCGCCATGTCGTGCGCTGCGGCTCCCCGATACCCGAGGTATGGAAGACATTTCCTGTCACGTTTCGTGCGTCCGGCCTCTCTGGTATAGCATTTTCGGCGTGGGGTGCTGCATGGCGCGACCCAAAGAAACCACCATCGAACGCATCTACCGCGAAGTCACGGGGCGCAGGATGCCGCCATCCGTTAAGCGCATCCTGCTACCCAAACCACGCAAAAGGCACTAAGAGTCTCCATAACAGGCCACGGTTCGTAGTTTCCCCACGCCTCCGTTGCCGTGCCCATCGAGAGGCCAAATCAGAAATGTCTTTAGTGTTTAACATGGAACCGTCGCGTTAGGCACTAATCATGACAACTGTAAAAGGGTGAGCCCATGACCAACGCGCAATCAGTAATCGATGCCCTCAAGAAAGAAGAAGAGAGACTGGAAAAAATCGCCGCACGGTTCGCGAAATCGCATTCTGTTCATCACGGCACCGTTCTGAAGATTATTAACTCGATAGAGGAGCATCTCAAGATGCTGGAATCAGGTCGCTCAAACGCTGCGTAGCAGGCCACGCCCACTTCTTAGGTTGCGTTGGATGTTGGCTCCAGTTTGCGCGGGTGTTCGGCGCAATCGTGCGATGCAAACCCTTCGTCTCGCCGCGACTGAAAGTTACTCATCATCAGGTCGAAAGTTTTGCCGATAGGCGGGCCGGGAGGGTTGAAGACCCAGGCACATTGGGAGCAGCCCCAACCTCGAAAGCGCGGTTGGTCTATCCACACCATCTTGCGCATTGCTGCTTTATGAGGGGGCACCTAGAAACTACGCTCCGCCTTCGCCATCAAGCACCGCATTTCACGAAGTAACTGTCTCCTACCCTCCCCATTGCGGGTTGTCTTGGGTGAGGCTATCTCCTCAAGTTCCTGTTGCCCAGCGAATTCGGACTCATGGGGTGCAGTGGCGGGGCACGGAGGGTACGATACCGAACACATCGACCCGCCCGATATCGGGTAAACACTGTAGTGAAGGAACTAGCTCTCCGTGCGCTTTTCCATGTGTTTGAACGGAGCCCCCTCTTCAACGTTTCATTTCAAAAAGGGACACCTGCTGGACGCTACGACCAGAAATCCTTCGAACCTGTGAGCACCAAAGTCTTCAGCAGTGGCGTCACGGAACTCACTGTACTCAAAAGTGCAGCCGGAACTTGATTTGGTCGGAGGCACCGTCTTCCTTTCCGACAACGAGATGCGGAGTAACCCATCGACGACGGAGATTTTAATCGTTCCGGTTACTCTGGCGACTGACGCTGATGGAGTCCAACAACAGCAAGTACGGGCGTACGTTCTTCCGCGTACTTGCTAAGTAGGGACACTGCGTCCTCCAGCGTGACTTTCATGGCTTTACGAATCGTCTGGATTCCCAGCGGGCTGATTTATGCAGCCTTCTTCTGCAGCGCCTTCACCTTCGCCCACCTTGCCCTCTGAAACGCCGCGATCTTTCTACGAGCGGCTGCGGACATGGTGCGCTTCACAGGAGCCGAGGCCGTTGGTTTCGCCACCGCAACTGGCAGCGATCCGTTCTTAGCCCTCGCCCATCTCGCCCGTTGCGCCAGTGCCATCTTGCGCCGTGACGCTGCCGATATGGTTCGCGTCGGTTGGTTTGTCTGCCCGAATGTTCCCGAACCGTTTATTGACTCGATCACTGAAATCGCTTGATCCAACGTCTCCACCTGCAACTGCGCCTTCTTGCGCTCAGCATGAAGCTGCTGAAGCGCACTACCCAGGTTTCCCATGGTTCCCCCTCGGTTTGACTGCGGGAAACATTGTATAACGGACATGGGTAACCGTTAGATGGGCCATGGACAGGTTCTGAATAATCTGAGATTCTGATCGTGCATCAAGAGCGGGATCAGCAAGCCTGACTCCCACCAGATGAGGGAGCGTCACCAAATGCTCTCCACATTGGTTCGGTCAAACCGGATGCGGCGACGAGGAGGTCGCAAAAATGAGAACCCCAAAACAGATGTCTGTTCCGCGTGACGTATTCGTACGCAACGAAGGCACGGTCTCTCTTCTGCCCGCTCACAGAGCGTGCGCAAACGTGGATCGATGAAAACGTCGAGACCGAGTCTTGGCAATGGTTCGGCAATGTTCTCGTCGTTGAGCATCGATACGCCTGGGGACTAGCAAACGGCATGAAGAATTCAGGGCTGGTGCTGGAATGACGAGCTTGAACGTTCGCAGCATTCTGTGCGCCGGGTACGCATCTATTCCGCCGCAGATTGGCGCTCGATGGATCACTCGCGATGTACCTGCAACGCTCTTATGTTTTCCGAGTTGCATCCCGTACGTCTCTGTCCGCCGCGGCCTGACCTCAGATGTCAGGCGCACCTACGTCGCTGCGTACTACCCAATCATCGATTCGGCTCGCTTCTACGCTGGCTCCGTGCAACTGAGTTACGGTTGGCTCCACGCCAGTCCGTTCAGCGTTCACATTCTGCGCGAGACGAATTGTTCGCTGTGGCATGTTTTCAAATGCTGTGGCCGACGATTGCTGAGCCACGTAGTTGGCGACGGGTACGGCGACGCAATGATTCGCGCGACGATCCTCGGTCTGTTCGATCGCGAGCCTGCATTCGCGTACGACGCGACCCTCGCGACGTTCGACGAAATCCGAGAAGAGAACCTGGCGCAGATTGCGCTCGCGGAGGGATCGGAACTGGACGACGGCGAATTCAGCTTGCACAATAGCGAGGACGAGCAGACAGAAAGCACGCTCTCGCCCGCCAAGCAAACTCTCGTATTCGGCCAGATTCAGAAACCGGGCGAGGTCGCACTAGTCTTCATCCCGGAAGCCGACGCACTGCGTCTCGCGGCGATCCATCGTGCGATCGCGACCGCAGAAACCTGGGGCGATTTCGTCGACGCGATTCCGCCGGAGCAGCTTGATACCGTCTACGAACCGGGCGTTTGAGCAGGACGAACCCCTACCCAATCGCTCTGCGAAGTTCGATCCCGATCGGCTCGGTGTGTGCGAAGGCGATTATCCCGAGTGGCCCGAACAAAAAATGCTCGACTGGCTTCCGGCGCACGTCTGTCGCGAATTCGGCAGAGTGGAGTCTTCCGTTCTGAACGGCCCGTTTCTTTCTCTCGACGTTCGTCGCGCGCCAGAGATTCTCGCGGCGCTGGAGCGTGCGGGCTTTGAATGCCGACTGGATGAAGAGCTTGTCAGGCGGGCGTGTGGGAACTAACACGTACCTGACAAAGTGCAGATATCCCAGTTGCCCGTAGCTCTGACCTTAACTGTGGCCCTTTACGCCGTACGATTGTTGGCGTGGCTTCGGTGACACCGGGAGGTCTCAATGAGCGAATGGGCCTGTTTTCGTCACTTGAGAAATCGCAGCGTTGACCTCGATCTCAAGAGACGGATAATAAGACCCCTTCGGACGGAGGCTTCATGAAACGCTCTTCCCGGCCCAGCAGAACACCCTCCAACCTGTCTGACTCAGTTCATCACCAGCTCAGCATGTACGCCCTTGCCGCCAGTGCGGCGGGAGTGTCGGCGCTAGCCTCAGCACATCCGGCTGAGGCCAAAATCGTTTACACTCCCGCGCACGTTGTGCTCCACGCGCGCAGCTAAATATTGTACGATCTCGACCTTAATCACGATGGAGTGAAGGACTTCGTGTTCTCGCACGGCTACTTCTACTCGTCCATGAGCGGCTTTTGGGGTTCAATCGTGCAGATGATGCCCTACAAATCGAATGGGAACGTCATCATGGGACATGGCAACGCCTCTGCGTTGAAGGCGGGGGTCAAGGTCGGGCCTAAGGGTCACTTCTCTCGCTACGGCATCATGGCCTGGGCGCACGGAACTGGCCGGTCGATGAATACTCAATTCTCCGCTGCGTGGGCTAACGATGGCAAAGGTCTAAGCAATCGCTATCTTGGGTTGCAATTTGCGATCAAGGGACATCTCCACTATGGCTGGGCTCGGGTGAATGTCTCGAAGTTCCGTTTCGCTACCGCGCTGACCGGCTACGCCTACGAAACGATCCCCGACAAGCCGATCATCACGGGCAAGACCAAGGGGCCGGACGTAATCACAGAACAGCCGGACATCGCACCCGGTAGCCTCGGGATGCTGGCGCTAGGGAGGAAGTAAACCCACTGCTAGAACATCTCTTGTCCAATCCGCGACGGCTGAATGAGCGACCAATCGCGATTTGACTCATCGTCGGAACGTGCCGATCTGAAGCGAATCGAAAGAAGTCGAAATTTGAGCGTAAATGGCCTGTTTTCGTCACTTGAGAACGAAACCGCTTCATAACCAGGGGAAATGAAGTACACTCGGCAGTCGAGCCTGTCAATGACTGGTCGGGGGCTAGCCCATATTTCGGCGCTGTTTTGTCATTCCGCCGAACCCCCTTCGGAGCCAAGAAACATGAAACGCGTAGTGATTGGAATCTGTCTAGCGCTGGTGATTGTTGCCACCGCAAATTTGTTTCCAGGGCGGGCACAGGAAGCCAGCGTGCCAATGCCGCAACCGCCTGCGAACCCGGCTGCGGCGAACCCCCTGAAGGTGGCGTTGCTAAAATGGTATAAGGCCAACACGACGACACGATTTGCCGTTGGCCAGCAACCCGTCGGCGTGGCCTTTGACGGAGCCAACATCTGGGCGGCGAACTTCGGCGATGTCCCTGGCACAGTAACTAAATTGCAGGCCAGCGATGGTGAGGTGCTGGGCACTTTTAGGGTGGGCACCCAGCCCGTCGGTGTGACTTACGACGGAGCCAACATCTGGGTGTCAAACACGGTTGATGGCACCGTAAGCAAGCTGCGCGCCAGCGACGGGAAGAATCTGGGCACCTTCAGTGCGGGACCTTTTCCGTGGTGGATGGCTTTTGACGGAGCCAACATTTGGGTGCCGACAGCGCCCACTTCCGGAAACGGGGCGGTAATCAAGCTACGAGCTAGCGATGGGAAGAATTTAGGTAGCTTTCCTGTGGGCAACTCGCCTATCGCCGCGGCTTTTGACGGCGCGAACCTCTGGGTGGCAAATGCTGCGGACGGCACCGTGAGTAAGCTGCGCGTGAGCGATGGCAAGGCCTTGGGTACTTTCACGGTCGGTTCTCGACCGCTGGGCATCGCCTTTGACGGCACGAACATGTGGGTCGCCAATCGATACAGTGCAACCGTAAGCAAGCTGCGGGCCAGCGACGGCAAGACTCTCGGAACATTCACTGTGCCGCTGGGGCCGTATTGCGTCGCCTTCGACGGCACTAACATTTGGGTCACGACCTCCCTTGCAGTGACGGAACTCAATGCCGACGGGACTATATTAGGCTACGTCAATACCCAAACGCCAACCGCCGGTATGGCCTTTGACGGCGCGAACCTCTGGGTGTCTGAATTCGACATAAATGTTGTGCACAAGCTGTAATGCAGACTGTGCGTCCAAGGTCCGCGTTTGTATGCCAATAGCGACATCACCGTACTCCGCTTGGACCGAACAGGCTAGATTACTGGCGAAAAATCCCGATTACACTTATTGCGATGAACGCCAAGTCAAGCTGTACAAAACGAGGGGACGGATCACCTAGCCTGAATAAGCCGTTCGCATGAACTCATCGTCAACCTGCGTCCGTGGATT
>Ga0210401_10003045_pt1 | contig 18078 bp, 13 predicted proteins | sample IncBWH32MmetaG_FD_150866 | JGI IMG/M metagenome (GOLD analysis project Ga0210401, IMG submission 150866) | Forest soil microbial communities from Barre Woods Harvard Forest LTER site, Petersham, Massachusetts, United States - Inc-BW-H-32-M | ecosystem: Environmental > Terrestrial > Soil >... | reverse complement strand
TCCAGGTTGTGGAACAGCGACAAAGTTGCCTGGCGGACACTGGCAAATTCCTCGACGACGTCCGAGAGACGACAGTGCTCGAACGGGCTGTAGCGAATATAGTCATCCTGCTCAAAGCCCTCGATCGGGGTTTTGTCATTGCGGGAGATGCGGAGGGCCCGATACGTAAAGATTCGCTCCGTGTCGGCAACGTGCCCGAGAACTTCTTTCACGTTCCACTTGCCCGGCGAGTAACGGAAGTCTCCATCTGCTTCGCTGCGAGAAGAGAGGAGCGTTACTGTCTCCGGAAGTTGCTTTTCTAGCGCGCCCAGAATGTCGTCACCCGTTACCAAGGAGATGTAGCGCTCATAGTAGGGCGCATATTCACGAGGCTCGGGCCGCATGCCGACTACCGAGTTTGATTTCATGATTACCAGAATACCTGAGTTAGCCCAAGCCCGGCGAAGACGATTCTGGAAGCGCGGGAAAGCCAGGGGAACGTGTTGGGTACCGTGCGGCTTATGTTTCTAATTCAGTCCCAGCTGGGTCAGCTTTACGGCGCAGTGGATATTTCCGTTGCAACCGCCAACATTCACGTTGGTTTGCAGAGTGCTGAAATACACGCTGGACGCTTGACCACTAGCGCTGACGTCGTCGAAGATGATGGCACTAACCCCACCCGAATAGTTGACCCCGCTAAGGCTTCCGGTAATCGTAATATTACTGATGTCATCGGTGCGAATTACTCCATTCGGGGCCGCACCAACAACGCCGCTAATTATTATGTCGTGATCTCCGCCACCAAAGTTCACACTCGGATTGAAGATTTCGGTAATCGGAGTACAAGGGTTTCCCGCCGCTGTGCCGCGAGGGATCGTACCTGTGGTAGCGGAGTTCATAGTTGGGTACGCAGTAAACCCAATCCAATAGAAAGCAGCGGCGGTGCTGCCCGCCACTGTGCCACAGACGTAGAGGTGGCCGTTGGCGGGGGTTGCACCGAAATAGTTGTTGTCAAAGTCGCCGGAGTGAATGTCCACGTCGGTGGTGATATTACCCACGCTGCCCCGGCCCACGTGGACGCGCACCAGCCCCGTGAGGTCTGACTCTAGCTGGGCGACTACTGCACTGGCACCCGCGGTCCCGTCGTTGCCTGAGAAAGCGTATACCCTCCCGCTGATGCTGTTGCTGTCGAAAAGGATGGAATCGGGAATCCCATAGGATCCTCCGCTCGCGTTGCAATTAGCGCCCGTACCCGTGCGGCCGGGCGGATGGGCGACCGTGCAACCTCCACCACCGATCATCACTGGTCCCGCGGCCAGAGTCGGTGTTGTATTTGATCTGGCGTTGATAACCCAAAGTTCGCCGAGCTGATCACCCACGAAAAGGTGGCCACTGGGAAAGTCGTAGACTGGGCCGTTGGGCGTGGCCGCTGCGCCGCCGGTGCCGGCGACGGGCAGGGCAAAGCTCCACAACACAGCAGGCTGATTGTTCAACGCGCATCTAAAGACACAACTAATCTTGTAAATGTTACCGTCGTCGGTGCCCACAAAAGCTTTGTCTGTCTCATAGTCGACCCAAGGCGAAGCCAGTGTGGCCGTGGCCGTAGACGAGAGGGTAACGGACTTCAGGCATGAGCTGGTGTTCAAGCAACCACCGCTAGCGATTGGTGCCGCCGCTTTGGTGACCGTCCCCGCCGAAGGTCCCAAAGTCAGAATATGGAAAATCGCGGATGCGGCCGCACTTTCGACGTAAGCGACTTTCGTGCCGTCCAGGGAAATGACGGGGGAAGTCAAGACCGAGCCTCCGCTCGTGCTTCCGTTGTACGCCCAGTTGACGTTGGAGTTGGCACCACAGATTCCGCCTGCGCCGCTGTAAAGCTGATTTATCCCGACTATATTGGCTTGCCCGTTGGTCACGCCCGCAACGTTTAATGCGAACAGCGCATAGTCGTTGAGGCAGTCGGGGTTGGCATTAATGTCGAAACTGTACTTTGCGGGAAAATTGTTGGCAGCGACACTGCCTGCTCCCAGGGAAACGCTCCAATCTCTTTTCAGCGGTGGCTTTCTGCGCAGTGCCCAAGGCGTGTCCCCGAGACCGGCGGCGAGATCGTTCTCTGGACCGTAGCCGGCTTGACCTGACGACGAAGCCTCCCGATGAAAGTTACGCGCTGCCAAGTGAAACAGAATGCGAGGCTCTGTCTTCGCCGCTTCGAGGTTGGCGGGACTTAATCCGCCGCTGACTACCAAATGGCGGTAGCTCCAATCGAGCACGCGGCCGACATGTTGATGATTGGGTCCCTCCTGGACGGCAAGGCACAGAAGCGGCACAAAGAGAAGGAGGCAAAAATTGCGACGAAAGAGGTTCATACTTCGCCCTGGAAAGGAGTGCGCTTTCCTCGAAACCTCCCTTTCTTGGACGCATTACAAGATTCAAGATTAAGGAAGGCTAGTCGAATATCCGGCCCCGGAAAAGCAGAGTGTATCACGTGAGTAAATAGGGTTCTGACAGCTCGATCCGTAGCCAGCCGATCGAATACCAGAAACCGTCGGAACGAATTTTACATCGTGTGGATTACTTCTGGGATCGGAGTGAAATGGGGACCGCCATGACGCGATCCCCGAACGTTCTGCATCTTTCGTAACCTCAATGAAAATGCTGATTTCCACAGCTTGAATTCAAGTTCACGGAGTACAATACGTTTGGTCAGTGAAATGCGTCCTGGCCCTGAATTCAACCCAAGGAAAGGATTTTTCCGACATGTGGAAGCCCACGAATCAGCCTATGACTCCAAGCCGGCCGAATGAGCCGGAGCGCCCTTCCATGGCTCCGCCTCCGGCGTCTACTATGAGCGAGCCCGCAACGACGCCCCGTCCGGTTACAGCTACTACTAGCACCGCGGACCAGGCAACCATCGGAAAATCGCTGGTAATCAAGGGCGAAGTGACAGGTTCTGAGTCGCTCTACATTGACGGGCGGGTGGAAGGCTCGATCAACTTGTCCGGCAACCGGGTCACCGTAGGACGAAATGGCGTAGTCTCGGCCAACATCAATGCCAGAGAGATCGTGGTGCTGGGCAAGGTTCGCGGCAACCTGACCGCCAGCGACCGCGTCGATATACGTAGCGACGGATCGCTCACCGGCGACGTCGTGGCGGCGCGTATTTCAATCGAAGATGGCGCGTTCTTTAAGGGCGGTATTGATATTCGTAAAGCCGGCCAAAAGCCCAACGGCGAAGAAGTAGTAAAGACGACCGCATCGGCGGAAGCGGCTGCGGCCAGAGCTTAAGTTTTTCAGACAAAGATGACGGCGGGCGCACTTAGGTAAGCTAAGCGTGTTCCGTCGTTTTGTCTTGTTGGGTCGATGTTTCCAGTGGCAACTTTGCAAACTCGCAGAGTTGACCGAAGGCTAACAGCATTCTAGGGTTCGATTCCCGCGCTCAACTCTTCTGCCTGTCGCTCTGCCACTCGCGGATAAGCTGTCGGCTTGCTCCGGCGCAGATCGCCGGGCAATCGCGAGCCCATAAGCCACAGTCCCGCCGCGACAGCCCCGGCCCAAGTTATCGTTATCAGGCCCAGGGCTTCGAGATCTGCCAAACGACTATTGTTGATCATCACTGCTCGGGAGACCCGGTAGCTCAGAAAACCCGCCAGCACAGCGGTAATCGCAGCCTTTGCCAGTTCTCCCCAGGGTAATTCGTGGGTTGGAACCAGTTTGTGCTGGCGCAGCAGGATAACCACGGCCAGAGTATTGGCCAGGATTCCGAAGTCGGAAGCGATCGCCAGTCCGACCGTGGAAAAGGCCCGGTATAACGCGGAGTACATGGGGATCGACGCCACCGTTATTATGCTGCTGGCTACCATAGGCGTGAGGGTATTGCCGGCGGCATAAAACGCGCGCGAGTACAGACCTTGTGCTGCCCAGAAGGCAAGCGACAGCGAAAAGACGAAAAAGTAGGTCGCGGTTTGTTGACTATCTGAAAAGAGGAAACGCCCACGGCGATAAACCAAGTCAATCAGGGGCAAGGCGGCAGCCATCATGAAACTCGTAGCCAGCAGTGAACTGGCGACGATACGGTAGACGGATCCGTTCACGGTCTCGCCGAACTCGCGCATCCTTTTTTCACCGAAAAGTTTCGCGAAGAATGGCAGGGAAGCCTGACTTGTAGCTTGACCTAGGACGGCGATGGGCACAGCAAACAGCCTCTTCGCATAGTTGAGCCGGGTAATGTCGCCGACACCGCTCGAGGCGAAGTAGCGCAGAATCCAATCGTCGGCGCTGACCAGCGAAACCCCGAGCATCAGTGGGATGGAGAGCCGAACCCATTCGCGAAACGCTGGATTGCGTACGTCAAACGAAATGCGGTATCCAGTCCCGATGCGCGCTGCTCCGATGGCATTTACGAGGAACGGCCCGAGAAAACTACCCAGAAGCGCTCCGTAAGCCAGCGACGCGATGCCAAGTCGCCGGGACAGCAAGACTCCTCCCAGGATGATGGCAGCGTTGTAGAGCAGTGGACCGAAGGCCGGAAAAAGGAACAAGCGGCGGGAAAGCAGCACCGCCGAAACTACTCCACCGACATAGAAGAAAATCTGCGCGGGAAGAAGGATTCTGGTGAGGTGGACGCACAGTTCGAGTTGGTCTGGGCTAAAACCGCTGAAAAGGTGTCGCGAAATCTGGGGTGTAAACACTTCCGCCAGGAGTACGCCGCTTCCCAGCACGGCCGTCATCACCGTAATGATCACGGAAAAAGTCTTCTGTGCGTCCTGCTCCCTTTTTTCCGCGAGGAAACGAGTATAGATGGAGACGAAGGTGATGGAAGCGGTTCCGCCGGCCACCAGATAATTCAGCCAGTCGGGGATCGTGAACCCAGCGACGTACGCGTCGGTCGCCGGCCCCGCGCCAAAAGCCCAGGCAATGTACGCCTCGCGAACGTAGCCAATGATCCTCGACAGCATCACCGCGGTCATCAGCAGCAGAGTGGCGGAGAAGGCGCTGTGCTGGTGCGACGGGCGGAGGAAGCGCAGCAGTTTGTTCATTTCAGCCGCAGGTTACGCAAATCCACACGGATTCGTCTTCGTTCATCGGCATGAAGCTACACGGCTCCCTGCAAGCCTAACAGAGACTTATGCTGACCAGTACGGCTGACACCGAGTTTGTAACCGGATAAAAATTCAAGTCGGCTGCTTTCCGCAATGAAAATGCGTCTACCATCCGGCGGCCTTAAGGTGAGGCGCGCGCTTTGACACCAACTCTCGGCGAGCCGGATAATCCGAGCTGTGCCTGATTCCGTCGTGGTGCAGAACTCCCTTCGCTCCGCCGTCTTTAGACGGTCTTTCCTCAAGTCTCTCCCTGCTGCCGTTAGTGGGGAAGGAGTTTACGTATGGGACGCCGAAGGCAACCGCTATCTCGATTTTTCGGGATCAGCGGCGGTGAATTTCATCGGACACGGCGTCCATGAGATTACGGCCACCATGACTGAACAAGCTGAACAACTGGAGTTTGTTCACACCAGCCAGTTCACAACTCCCGTGGCGGAACAATATGCGCAGGAGTTGCTGGAGTTTGCCGGGGACAATTTTCGCGGCGGCGCTGTGTATTTCACCTCCGGCGGCTCGGAGTCTGTCGAAACTGCGCTGAAGCTGGCTCGGCAGTATCAGGTGGAGATCGGGGAATCGAAACGTCATCAAATCCTAAGCCGGGTCCAGAGCTATCACGGATCCACTCTGGGGGCGCTCGCGGTTTCAGGCAACAAGCGGCGGCGCAAAATCTATCTGCCGATGGTGCGGGAGTTTACTCACGTCGGAATGCCCTATTGCTATCGCTGCTCCTACGACTGTACGGACGGATGCCGCAACTGTGGGCAAGAATATGCGAACGAGTTAGAGCGTGCGATCAATGCGGTAAACGGCGAGGCGGCGGCTTTTATCTTCGAGCCTGTGAGCGGTGCCACGTTGGGCGCGGTGCTGCCGCCGCCTGGGTATCTGCAAACCGTCGCGGATGTCTGCCGTCGCCATGGAGTCCTGCTGATCGCCGATGAAGTGATGACCGGCATGGGCCGCACCGGTCGCAACTTTGCGGTTGAACATTGGAGTGTGGTGCCGGATATTCTGGTCACGGCCAAAGGATTGTCCAGCGGCTATGCGTCGCTGGGAGCGGTGATCGCCACAAAAAAAGTAGTGGATGCGATAGCGAACGGTTCGGGTGCCTTTCTGCATGGCTTTACTTACAACGCCCATCCCATTTCACTGGCGGCTGGCCGGGCGGTTCTCCGGTATCTGACAAAACTGAAGCTGGTACAGGCCTCGGATTCCGGTCATAACGGAACCACCGGGGCGAGCCTGCAGAAAGCATTGGAGACTCTTCGGGATTTAAATTGCGTCGGCGATGTGCGCGGCATCGGTTTGCTGTGGGGCGTGGAGTTCGTCTCCGACAAACAGAACAAGAAACCGTTCGCTCCAGAACTGAACCTTGCCGGAGGGGTTGGCGTCGCAGCAGCGAAGCGCGGGCTGCTCGTCTATCCCATGCAGGGCTGTGTCGACGGGATCTCAGGCGACCATCTGCTGATCGCGCCGCCGGCGGTGATTTCCGACAGCCAAATCGACTGGTCCATCACACAACTGCAGGAGGCAGTTCAGGAAGCGGCCGGAGCCTGACCTCGTCAATCAGCCAATCAAAGTTATCCAAGCTAGTATCTGCTGCGTTTTCAACGACCTCCCGGATGACTTTTGTTTGCTCAGAGCTTTACCTGCTATGCATTGGCAGCCTTGGCCTTCCGGGGCAAATTGGCTACTCGAGAGCACCCTGGAGGCGGCAATGGCTAGTTCAATCGTTGATTTCTGCGAGCAGGCCAACCCGACTGTTCTGAGCGAAGTACGTCGGACGAAGTTTCACAATGCGAGCCGGATACAACGGAGCTTGGTGGCGGCCGCGGAGAAGCGGGCGCTGGTCTGGATGGCGGAACGCATCCCCCCATGGATCAACTCCGACCACCTGACCGGACTTGGATTCGGTGCTCAGGTGATGGCCGGAGTCAGCTATGCGCTGGCGCGCTGGAATCGTTATTGGCTGCTGGCCGGGATTGTCTTTCTCGCGCTGAACTGGCTCGGGGACAGTCTCGATGGCACGTTGGCACGGGTGCGACAGCACCACCGTCCACGGTACGGGTTTTATGTGGACCACATCGTCGACAGCTTCGGCGCCCTGGCGCTGATGGGCGGACTGGCATTGTCGGGTTACATGCATCCTTATGTTGCCATTGGTCTACTGCTGGCATTTTTGTTGCTTTCAATTCAGTCTTATCTCGCCACTTACACGCTCGGCGAGTTTCAACTTTCGTTCTGGAATTTTGGGCCGACCGAACTGCGAATCCTGCTAGCCGTGGGCAACCTCGCGCTGTTGCGCTGGCCCATTGTTCTCCACGGAAATTACCGGCTATTTGATATTGGCGGCGCAATCGGTTTGATCGGGATGTCCGCGATGCTGATCTTCTTCTCTGTGCGCAACACTTATCGGCTTTACATGCAGGAGCGAATCCCATGACGGCTGCCACTTGGCGGAGCACAGGGACGCGTTGGCTGAAGTTCAACCTTGTCGGTGGAATCGGAGTCGGCGTGCAGTTGCTGGTGCTGGGCACCTTACGGACGGGGTTTCAGGTCGACTATCTGGTCGCGACGGCTCTGGCAGTTGAGGCAGCCGTTGTACACAACTTCTTTTGGCACGAGAGGTTCACCTGGGCGGACCGGACAGCGAAGTCGCGGCTTATGCGTTTTATCAAATTCAATCTGACCACTGGGTTGGTTTCAATTCTGGGTAATGTGGCCTTGATGAAGATGTTCGCCGGTATCTTCCACATGCAATACCTGGTGGCAAACCTGACCACAATCGCAGCTTGCTCTTTAGTCAATTTTGCAGTGAGTGATCGATTTGTATTTCGGAGCCATTTGCAATTGGAGAGGAAATGCTAGAGCGCGGATTCGCACCTGCTCCCAACATTTCATAGTAAGTCCTTTGCTGTTCGGCGGATGCAGATGCCATCGGCCGCCAGATGAATTAACTAAGGATCCCGTGACGGGAGCGGAAGCTCAGATCCTAGCCGAGCCAAATTTCAACAGCTCATCCCGACTGCGCCATCGCTTTCCGCATCAAAGGGGTAAAAATCGTCTAAATACTGCCGAAGCCTCGAAAAGCTCTTGGATTAAGGTGAAAGATGGTTTATCTTGGCCGACACGGAAGCAGGGACCGGGAGGCAACGAACAGAAGATTCAGGGGCTAAGCTTCGATTTCAGCGAAGGATCTGTGACGAATTCGCGGTTATTGGGGTCGGGAGCGGGTCGGCCAAGCTGCTCAGGTGAGGCGACGAGTCGTTCTGTTCTTCAGATCGCTAGAATTAGTGGCAAGTGTCTCGAAGGTTCCCAGAGGGCTCCCAGCCATGAAATCTCCTCTTTTTTACCTGCCCACGTTTCTCGTATCAGTTTTCCTGTTCATATTCTTCGGCTTTTCAGCCCACGCCCTAAGCGGAGCCGCCGCGGTTTCGCCTCCCCCGGACACGAAAGGGGGACAGGAGGCGAAGCCGGAAGTGCCAACACCCTCGTCCACAGGTGAACTGGTCATTCCTGGTCCGCTGCGATCTTTTCTACGCATGGCCGCCATCAGCCAAAAGACTTCGCCGGAAGAAGTCTTGCCGCTGTTAGGTCGACAGGTTTTCTCGGAAGGTTATCGCAGCGGCAGACCGACTGAGTATCTGATTCTATTGAGCCGCTACGTGAATCAGGCCCGAGAATTGACGTCATTGGCGGGTGCGGGCGGCGCAATTCGTGTTTCGAACTGCGAAGAGGCGAGAACTCTACTTCCCATCCTCGGCTATCGCTTCGGACGCGAGTGCGGGCAAGGTAGCACGTTCTTAGTGACCGCCGATCCGGAGAGAGCCTTCGTCACTATAGACTCGGGCTTCCCGCTACCGGCGCTCGAGGAGGCGCTACAAGCTGGCCAGCCATTCGTTTATCCATTCCCCGCGTCTCAGGTTCCACTGCTGTTTTCGCAGGCCGATTGGGTGGCCGTGGCCAAAGAAGGAAACAAGGGCGCACACGACCTCGTGGACGCACTTTTGCGTGACCCCGCTCTGGCTCGCCTTTACTGGGCTCTAGCTCGCACTGACGCCGAAACCAGAGAGGCCTTAAAGCAATCGATCGGTCTCGGGAAACTGCTTCCCTTCGCTGCCGTCCTCGATTTCTATGGAAGTCATATCTGTGTCCGCTCGGGGCGGGTTGTCGTGCCTGGGGGATCAGGCGCCGAGTCGGTTTGGAAGGATTTGGTGGGCGCGAGCCCGGAGTCGCCGGCAGAGTTTGTTCCGCGATTATTAGCGAAGGACAAGGGCTGGCTGGCTGCGTACTTCGATGCCCTGGCCCGAGTTAATCAAACACAGCAGGCGCACTTTACCGAAGCCCACCGGCTGAAGCGTTTCTACGAAGCCTTTCGCGCGCCCGACGCCTCCGCCGATGCCGCCAGGCCGGTGTTTCGGCCGTCTCCAGGACTTTTGCTGCTGGTGACCCGCCTGCAGTGGGAACCTTCGGGCGAGCCTCACGTCCCGGGAAATCTGGAGGTGTGGAAGGAGATTCTCCGCCAGAAGACGGATTCCAAAATTATCCGCGACTGGGGAAAGCGGGCCGGGCATGGGAACCACCCCGAGCAACTGGTGGAAGCGATGTTCGCTATTTCCCGGGCCGATACGGAATTGGGGCCTCTGCAAGCCTACCTGATGTTGAGTGAACTGGATCACAGGAGATCCCCGGACAAGCCCCTGAGTCCACAGATCGTCCTCTTGATGGGTAGCAAGTTTGCTCAGTTCAGCAATCAGTACCTGGTCTTTTCCGAGTTTCCGGATTTGAGCGATGCATCCGTTAATCGCTTTCTGAATGTGGCCGAGGCCATTGACAAGATTCCCAACCATACGTTGCGAGGCAACGCCATGGGGACCTTCCAGGCCACAATCGGCCTTTGGCAAATTCTGGCTCGTCAAGGAGAGATTTCGAGCGCCTCGCTGAATGAATCCTGGCAGGGAGTCATTAAGCCCTTCGGAAAGGTCGGCTCCCCCAATCAGCTATTCGACGCCGGCCGCGACTCATTGAGAGAACTGCTGCTGGCTGCAACCGGCAAACCCAGCGGTTCCCAGGATGAAATCATCGATTTGCTCGCTGGTCCTTTTCAGGTAAGTCCAGAATCCCAGCGCATCCATCAGGAACTGGCCAGCGGAATTCGATCGGTGTTGGACGGTCAGCGTTTGGTTTCTCTCGATACGCTGTTGGCACTGGGCAACGGTATAAATGAAATGGCACGAGGAGAACCAGTGGGCGACAGGCTGGTTCCGCTGGCGGCACAACTTCGGGAATTCGAGATGCCCCGTCCGATCTTTAGTGGAAGTGAGAGAACGCAATGGGCGGCGGGAATTTACAACAACCGTCACACTGAATTGCAGATGCGAACCGATTTGATAAAGATGATCAAGTCGCCTGGTTCGCCCGTGCAACTGGAAGAGGCGCGCGGCCAACTTGCTCCTTTCCTGCGAGATACTTTGGTAGGCCTGAACTATGCCTACTACGAACCGCCCGGCGCCCAGGCCTTGCATCACAACCCGCTTTTCGTCCGCTCCCATGACTTCGCGGGAGAAACTGTTTCGGGCGTGGAACGACTCTGGCAAGCACCCCAAATGTTCGGCGAGGGTTCCCCTGCCGGCGGCGGTGCCCATCTCGTTGGTTCACTCGCCGATTTGCCCTATGTTCTGGCTCAGGTGGAACAGGACTTCATTGCGCCGGAAAATGTCCAGGCACTGATCTGGAGAGAGTTGGTGCCGGGTCTTTTGAGTAGTGCGACATTACCGCGCTGGTGGAGCGTCAGCCGGAATGAGCTCCACGCCGTCACGCTCTATCAGAAATCGGGAGAAGAGCTTTTGACGGCGTCCATCGAGAACGAAAAGCTACGGGCACAGGTGATGAATATCCTCTCCGATCGCATGGTGCCGCAAAGGTCGGAACGAGTAGGGCAGGCTCTGCGCACCGGGCGCTTGGAAGAGTTAATTCCTCGAATGATGCCGGCCGATACATTTTATCTGGCCGCGGAGTATCGTCGAAACTTTCCCGGTCAGACTGATTCCTTCGGACCAGCCGGTCACGAGTTGGAAACTCTCTGCCGCAAGTATCCCGCGGAAATCAACTGGGAACGGCTATCGCAGGACTTCGGCGTGCCGCATCCGATTTTGACGCAAAGTTATGCTCGCGAGCTGCTGAACTTAAAACCATTCCCCGCGTTTGAGGGGTATTCCAGCCGGCTGTTGGCTGAGTCGTGGGATTCCAGCAATTTGTACTGGGCTCGCCTGGCGGACGAAATGGGCTATTCACCGGTGATGTTAAACCGTCTCGTTCCCCAACTGACCCGCCGCATGATCGAGAAGATCTTTGCTACCGACTTCGAAGATTGGCCGGCAATACTTCGCGCCATGCGAGAAACTGGGGAGGAGTTTCGGCAGGGCAAGATTGCCTTAGTATCGGCCCCTGGCACCGCCTCCCGGCCCTAGCTGGTTTTTCCGGAAGGCGGCGGCCCTGATCGTGTTTTGTTGTCATAAGACTTTCATGGGAAGGCGCAACCAGAAAATGATGACCAAAAGATATTTTCTATTTCTTTGGCTGCTCCTTGGCCTGCTTTCGTTGCCCGGTACGACCGCACGCAGTCAGGAGGGCGAGCCCCACATCAGAGTTAACGTTAACTTAGTGCAGTTGAATGTGGCGGTCACAGACAACAAAGGGAATTACGTCACCGGGCTTCGTCCTCAGGACTTCGCCATCAGCGAGGACCGTATTCCGCAAACCATTGCCACGTTTGGCGAGGGTAACGAGCCAGTCCGTCGATTGGTGGACATACCGCCGTTGGAAGACAAGACTGCGTCGCAATCCGAAGCTCAAGCGCACGCTTCGAATCAACGTGGATCTGCCGGAGATGCTCCGGCGACCTTAGGTTCGCTGGTGGCCGGAGCTAACGTTTTCATACTCTTCGACACCAGCAACTATATGTACCGTGGGTTTGTGTTCGCGCAGGACGCCATCGCGGATTTCGTACGCTCCCTGGAAAGCGCAGACCGCGTTGCTTTCTACTCCTACAGCCGCGACCTTTCCCGAGCAGCCCCGCTGACCTCCGACCGGTCGCACGTTTTACGCGGAGTTCGTACCACTGTGGCCGGGGACGATGCCGCGCTCTATAACTGTCTGTTGCTGACCGTAAAAGATGCGGCGCAATACACGGGAAGAAAAGTGGTGGTAGTTTTCTCGAATGGTCCCGACAATGCCAGCATGGTGCCTCCGGAGGATGTCGCCGAGCTGGCGCAGTCCACCGGGACTGCCATTTACATGATAAGCACGCAGGAAGCCAAGTTGGAGCCAGTCTCCACTGCTGTCTTTGAGCGGATGACCACGGCAACGGGCGGAAAAGCCTATTTTGCTAAGAATTGGAGAGACGAAAAACGCGCCTTTGCCTCCATCCGCGATGACCTGGCGCATCTTTATTCTCTCAGCTACTATCCTCAACCAAATCCCAACCGTGGCTGGCGCGCCATCACGGTGAGATTGGTGGGCGACCGCTTGAAGAAATACCACATACGAACGCGCGATGGGTACCGTCTGCAACCGACCCGATTCTCTGCGGCGAGCGCTGCGGAGTCTCTCTCGGAGTCGGCCTCGCGGTAACTTCGTGCATCCTCTGCGGCGATTCGCTCAAATATGAAAATTGCAAAGCTGGTTCTGTGCCTGATTTTTCTGCCAATCGCGGCGATTCCACAAGAAAAGCCAATCAGTATTCAAGCTGGCACGCTGCTGGATGGCAGAGGAAGCGTTTTGCACAAGGTTCGGATTGTGATCCAGAACGGCAAGATCCTGCGCGTGGAGGAAGCCCGGGCCAACGCCGCAGGAACTCCCACCTACAATCTTGATGGACTCACAGTATTGCCAGGTTGGATCGATGTCCACGTCCACATCACCTGGCATTTCGGACCAAACGGCAAGGCCGAAGACAAGAATGAAACGCCGGAGGCAGCGGCCCTGGCTGCCGCGGGCAATGCCTGGACCACGTTGATGGCAGGCTTTACCACAATCCAGAGCTTGGGTGCGCCCGAAGACAAAGACCTCCGCGATGCCATCGCTCGTGGAGACATCCCTGGGCCGCGGATCATTACCGCTCTGAATCCAATTGATGATCCAAAGCTCACGCCCGAGCAGATTCGAGAAAGTGTCCGAAAACTTAGGGCGGAAAGCGCGGATGTGGTCAAGATTTTTGCCTCAAAAAGCATTCGCGACGGAGGCGGACAAACTCTAAGTGACCAGCAATTGGAGGCGGCGTGTGGCGAGGCCAAGGTGCAGGCTTTGCGTGCTGTCGTCCACGCTTATCGATCCGCTATCCGGGCGGCAACTCTAGCCGGCTGCACCGAGATCGAGCATGGCACCTACGCCACCGACGATGACTTGCGGCTCATGGCGGAACACGGCACATTTTTTGATCCGCAGGTGGGATTAGTCATCCACAATTACCTCGACAACAAGGCCAGCTTCCTGGGGATTGGCAACTACACGGAGGAAGGTTTTGCGAAAATGCAGGAAGTGTTGCCGCTGAACCAGGCGATGTTCAAGAGAGCGCTGGCTACCAAGGGTCTAAAAATCGTCTTCGGCACGGATGCGGTGGCTGGCGCTCACGGCCGCAACGCTGAAGAGTTTATCTACCGCGTGCAGGATGGTCAGGACCCCATGGATACTTTAGTGGCGGCCAACTCTCGCGCCGCGGAATCACTCAATCTGCAAAATGAGATCGGCTCGATTGCCGCCGGGATGCAGGCTGACGTGATTGCGCTGGATGGCGATCCGGTGAAAGACATTACGGCCCTGCGCCGAGTGGTTTTCGTGATGAAAGCGGGAAAGGTTTACAAAAACGTGGCTACCGTCCACTAGCTCTTGCCCTGCCGTGCCTCAGCTTCGGCGAGCCAACCACGGCGTAGCTTTTCATCCGGGATGTTGGACAAATAGGGCTTGATATCGAGAATCGGTGTCCCATCCAACATATCGACACCGCGAACATGCAACTCGGCGCCTTCGCGGCGACGCAGCTTGACGGTGGTGATGCCGATCGGGTTCGGACGTCGCGGCGATCGAGTCGCAAACACACCGTGCGGCCGATTGTCGGAGGGCGGCGTACCCAGCAACTCGTCCTCACGTAATTCGAGCTTTGGGGAGCGATCGAACTCCCAGATGACGATGAGGTGCGAGAAGCCCTCGATGTCGGTGAGCCCCCGCTCAAACTCCGGCAGGATCTTGAGCACACCATCGGCCTCGTGTTTAGCGCCAAGACCCTTGGGAACTTCGCTTGCGTTCTTGTACGGACTACTCACAAATCCAATCGGCCGCGATGTGAACATGTGGGACGGGCCTCCGGTTCCCATAGTAATGCGAGAAGCCACGGATGCCGAGGGTGCCCCGTCCAAGCTTCGCTTGGGTGGGTATTTTGGACGTTCGTCTGTCACAGAATTGACCCGAGTTGCGGAAATATCCTGACGCACTAAAACGGCACGGAACAGGAAGCTAGACTCCCGCTCAGGGCGAGCCTTTCCGACGGTCCGGGTGCGGCCACCCCAGATAATCCCGCCCTAGCGAAGCTTGGAGGGGGCACCCTCGAGAACGGATGAGCGACCGCTTAAGGAGTTGCTGGTGTTGGAAAGGCCTTTGCTGAGTTCCTGGCAAACTCGAAGCGCAGCACCCATTCACTCGCGACCTTCCGGCCATCGACTTCGGCGGGGGAAAATTCCCAACGGCGGGCAGCTTGCAGAGCACGACTGGCGAAATATTTGCTGGGCCCGGCAGAATCGAATTTCGCTCCTACTACGCTGCCTGACGGGTCAACCTCCACCCTTACCTTGACTTTCACCGTGCCTTGAATGGTTCTCAGGGCCGATTGCGAGACCTCGGGCGAGACTTGCTGAAGAACTTCACCGTGAACAACGCGACTGGACTTGGCGGTCGCCACTGGTCGGAGCGCCGTTGGTGGGGGCGTATTCGATTTTGGACTCGGCTTCGAATCGCTCGATCCGCGGTGAGACGTTCCACCATCAGGCGTCCCAACATTAGAGGTTGCTGGGCTCGGCTTCGGTTGGGCCTCAATCTTGGGAGTTTTAACGGCGGCAGGAGCGGGCTGCGCTTCCGGCGTGCGATTCAGAAGTCGTGGACCTGCCAACGCCGCTAACACCAGGCAGGCAGCGATAAGCGGAACCATGTATCCCCACTTCGCAAAGGCGCCGGGGCTTCCTTCAGTCAGCGCGGGCGCCGGCGCGGCAGGCGCTGGCCACAGATGCGATTTGATTTCGGCCACTGTCCATCGCTCCTCCGGATTCCGGCGCAAACAGTTCCTTGCCACACTACGAAATGGCTCTTGTAACGTTGCTGGCAGCGCGGGATCCCCTCGCTGCGTTTTATCCCAGCCCGGCAGGCGCTGAGTCAGCGTCTCGACTAGCGTCATACCAAGTGACCAGACATCCCCTGCGGCGGAGGTTACCGCGCTTACGGCTTCGGGTGGGTCGTAGACGCTCGGTTGGCTGCCGCTCGACTCGCCAATTTCGCGGATCCCGTCACTCGAAAGTCTCAATTGATCAGCGACCACCATGATGTTCGCTGGTTTGATGTGGCCATGCACCAAACCTTTGCTGTGAAGATACGCCAATGCATCCAGCGCCGGCCGGAGCATATCGCGTGCCTCCGCGTCCGTAAGCGGCCGCTGCGGAAGAACTTCCGAGAGATTCTCTTCTGCGTATTCAGTCACAACGTAGAGTAGGGCGATACCTCCCAGCTCGCAGCGTCCCGTCTGAAAGAGGCGAAGCAAATGCGGATGCGACAGTTTCCCAGCGCCTTCCCACCGCGGCAGTTGCAAACCCGCATTCTGCGGATCGGCAGGAACCAGCTTGATCGCCGCTTTTTGTTGTTGCGCGCTCCGTTCGGTTACGAACACTGCGCTGTGGTCAGAACCACCTACGTATCGCCGCAAATGGAATTCTCCATTAACGACCCGGCCCTCCCACCGTTTCCACTCCGGCTTCATTGCACTCCTTTGATATTTGGCTCGTTTCCGCAGTTACCCTGACTTCGAGACCACGCGTACCCTTGCTCAGGCATTCATCGGGTCTGCGGGTAACTAAACGTTGTAACACATCGCCGGATGGGTTAAGTCCAACAGTCGAATTGGTGGTGCGTCTTCGCGACTCCGGCCCAACCAACCGAGGTATCAACGGCTGCCTTTTCAACTGATGGAGAAGAAATTGAGATTATCGTGACCAGCGAGAGCAGAGTTCCTACGGCTGCCAATAAACGAATCATACTTCTCTCCGCGTGTGGGGGTTGCGAAGGGCGCGGCTTCTCTCTTCGGATCAATAAATTCTATGCCTGCTGTGTGAGCAAAGCAACGAACTAAAGTCGTTGAGAAGGCCTGTCCAGGTGGGCAGCGTCAGATATGCCGGATACGCGTTTTTCATCTGCAAGCTGAATTTTTGAGGATTCCTTCCGGATTCGACCGTCGGCTACGATCAGGCAGTCAACGGCTGGTCCACCGACTGGTTCGTATTCGACATGCCCCGCTTCAGGTTTTCGATTTGGAGGGCGTGGTGGCGCGCATGCAGCCAATGGAACTTGCGCCACTCTGCGGCGGTCAGCGGTCCCAGCACGGGATTGTCCACCAGGTCCCGGCGGCTTCCGAAGCGCTCTTCGCACTTGAGAATCGACTCATCCATCGCCACGATATCGCCCTGAATTCTGGCCATGACCATCTCTGGCGAAGCGCCTTGCGGAATGGTGCCGGGGGGAGCCGGACGTCCCGAGGGAAAATATTCGAGCTTCAAAACCATGAGGGCATCTATCCGCATCTGCAAAGTGGGCTTGGTTGCGGCGATTTTTCCCGCCTGCAAACAGAGATCAAACGCGGTTGTGGTGGCGCGGTAGGTAAGCCAGAGGTGTTCCATGATTTCCGCTGCACTCCACTTTTCCTGGGGATGCCACTTGAACTGCTCCGGAGTGATTCCGGCAAAAGAGGACGCGATGGTCTCCTGCAGCTTCCGCACATAGAAATCCATGGTGCCCAAGCCCTCGCTTCCAGTTCGAGTGAGCTGCGAGACACGACAGATTGACTCATCACCCCAACAGACCAACAATCATAGGTGATGATCAGACGTGTCAGCGTTGGGTTTGTAGATATGCATTACGAAATGCTTCGGAAGGGGGACAAGTAGACAGGAAACAAATACGAGCAGATGAGATTCGCAGTTCCAGCTGAATTTTTGTCTGGCTGCTTTTCGAAAAGCGTACCTTCCGGCTCCCGGGGGGCGGGCGCGCGATAGAGTTTTCCTGACTGGATCAGGATTCTATTTTTCTTGCGAGCCGCCGCGAACTCTGGTCGCTGGGGGGCGGAGGCTCATCACAACCTTCCGTTACCCACTGCCACGCTCGGCGGCCTCTGTCGTTAGCCAGAAAGCGCGCTTCTCCATAGCTGGCTAACCGGTTGAGCACAGTAGAGACCGATGCCAGAGGATCTTTCTGGCGGGCCATTAAGGCTGGATTCCTTCGCTTGATTTCCTGGCAGACTTCTTGTGTTAGCAGAGGACGGGCCGATTCCATCAGCACCATGCGACACGTTTTCGTGAAACCTGGCTGACGGGAGGTCGGCCTATGATCAACCAGTTCCAGTAATTCTTCGCCAATAATGTCGTCACCGAAGAGATTAGCCAGCCCCAAAATCGTCTGTTTGATAGTGCCAATTCTCTTAATGATCGCGGCACGCTGCTTTAACAGCGAATCGAGTTCTTGATGCACTCGTTCAACTACTTCTTCAACATGTTCTGCACCTGAAACCTGCGTTGACATAATCCCCCTAAGACTGGTCTGCGAGGAAGTGAAGCTACATCAGAAGGCCGATCCGGCATGTGTAGATTCGCTGATCGAAGCCTTCTACAACTCTTGCGGGACCATTGTCCATCAATCGGCTGCACTAAATAGATACCAGGGGACAGATGCAGTCCGCGCTGGTACCAATCGATGT
>Ga0210401_10003043_pt1 | contig 18084 bp, 11 predicted proteins | sample IncBWH32MmetaG_FD_150866 | JGI IMG/M metagenome (GOLD analysis project Ga0210401, IMG submission 150866) | Forest soil microbial communities from Barre Woods Harvard Forest LTER site, Petersham, Massachusetts, United States - Inc-BW-H-32-M | ecosystem: Environmental > Terrestrial > Soil >... | reverse complement strand
GCCCAGCATTTTGGCGGCGGTCTGAAGAGCCGACAACTGGCGATCGGTATTGAAGATGTTGAATTCGGAATCATCCTGGCCGAACGCCGCGCCGGTATCGGCCGAACTGGCGTCGTTACTGGTGTCGCCGGAATTTTGGTCTTCCCCTACGATCAAGGTTTCGACGATGCTGAGCAATCGATCGCGGTCATTGGTGAAATCCTGCAAGATCTGCACCGCGCCTTGCTGGTAGACCATCAGTGCCATCAGATCGGATGACGTCATCTGCTTTTGGATGAAAGTGCGTGCCGCGGTGAAGGCGCGCAACTGATCGGGCTCGGGCATGGCGCTCATGTCGAAATACAGCGCCAGCAGGCGGTGGTCCTGATACTTTACATTTCCGGGCGTTTCAGGCGTGATTTGGCTCTTGGGCAGCTTCGGGAGTGGCGCAGCTCCGGCGGACTGCGATGTAGCCGGGGCATCCGCCGCACTATCTTGCAGTCGTTGATATTCAAAAAACCGGATGGTCTGCGGCGCGCCATCCTCAGTCACTGTAAAATCTTTGGCGCTCAAGTTCTCGATGGGTTTGCCATCCTTGCCTTTTACCGAGACGGTCTCGATCACCAACTGGGTATTGCTTTGGAAGGTGGCGGCGGCACCGGAGGGAGATGCTGCGTTTTGCCCCACCTGCTGCGCGCCGGCGGCGAGAAGAAATGAAAAGTAGAAGGCCAGAATGGATCGCATGGTTCAGAACCTCAAGCGCAGGGTGGTTTGCAGGCTGCGCATTGGATTAGCGGGATTCGGCAAGCCGAACTGCGAGCTGTTAAAGGTGGTGTTCCAACTCGGAAAAGTGACGTGGTTTAGCGCGTTGGTCGCGTCCACACGGAAATCGAGTCCGAATCGCTCCGTCAACTGGAAGACGCGGCCCACTGAAGCATTCAAGGTGAACTGCGACGGCCCGGTGATGGAGTTCCTGCCGGCATTACCCCACTGGCCCGGCGGTGGAGCGGTGTAGGCGGCCGGATTCAGGAAGAGCCCGGCGGGAGCGTTGTAGAGCGGGGCGCCGGTGTACTCGGGGCGGATGCTTCCAGTGACACCCGTGCCGGCGACTGCCAGGAAATCGACGGGCGTGAGAGGCATACCGGTGGCGGCCGTGATCTGGCTGGCGGCGGTCCATTCCTTGAAGAGCGATCCTTTCCATCCGTTCACGAGCGTGCCGCCGCGGAGTCCCATGCCGGTAGTGTATTGGGCTTGAAGACTCAATTGATGCCGCTGGTCGAAATTCGAAAGGGCCCGCTCGGCGGCGAGATCCAGCCAGTTCTGAGCGATCAGGTAGCCGCCCTGATTTCTACCGCCCAACGCGCCATCGTCGATCGACTTCGAGAACGTGTATTGCAAGCTCGCGGTAAATCCGCTTTGCAAACGGCGGCGCAGCTGCAATTGGGCGGCGTTCCGGCTGGCGTTGCCGTTCGAAGCCAGATAGACAAACCCGGTCGGACAAGTTGGGCAAGGGTTCACGGCGCCGGATGGAAACGTGTTGGGCAGAAACTCCTGCTGCTCGCGGGTACCCTTGCTGCCCAGATACGTACCGGTCACCACCAGCGCTCCTGGCAGATCGCGCTGCACCGACATCTGCCAGTTCTGCGAATACCCGATGCGGAAATTGGGATCAACCCCAAACGTGTTCGCGATCAGAGGAGAAGCGTTAAATCCGTCGGCCATCGATAACAGGTTGCCGGGAGTACTCTGCACGCTCAGGCTTTTGGAGAACGGATACTGCTGCGCCATCTGCGTGGCGATAGGCAGGTACACCGAGGTGTTGTAATAGACGCCGTAACCGCCGCGAACCACCATGGAGGACGCAGCCAAAGGGCGCCATGAGAAAGCAACGCGAGGCTGAACCGCGCCTTTGTCGGGATGAATCAGTGAGTCGGGATAGGTTTGCCCGGTAAGGGAGCCGACTGGGTTGGTGGCCTTCACGGCAGCTTCGGCCGTGAAACCAGAAGCGATGTCGAGATTCACCAGACGCCCGTACTTTTCCGTGATGGGCGACCAGTATTCCCAGCGAACACCGAAGTTCAGCGTGAAGCCTGGATTCATTCTCCAATCGTCGCTGATATAGGACTCATAGATGGACGAGCGGAAATACTTGTCGGCGTTGCCGAAGGCGATCGCGCTGGTGTCGGGTACGCCCAGCAGAAATCCGGCGAAATCGTATCCGGCCGCCGCGCCCGTAAAGGTGAACGTTCCGCGCGGATCCTGCTGCGATAGCAGATTGAATTGCTGGCGGCGGAAATCAGCTCCGAATGAGATGTTGTGACGCCCGCGAGCCCAGAAGTTGTCGAGCGTCACGGCGCTGGTCTGGTTGCGCGTGAAGGACGGCAGGCCATCGGAAAGACCCGAGAAGCCGCTGGCGAAGCTGAGGGCAGGCGGTCCCCAGTTGATGGGCTCCTGATTATTCCCAGCGATCTGCGCAAGGTTTGAGACATTCTCGCGATTCTCGAAAAACGGTGTGAAGCGCGAAGCACTGCGGCTGAACTGGTATCCCAGGTTAATGAAAAATCGCGGTGTAAAGTGATGTCTCCAGTTAGTGTTCAGATTGAGACCAAGGACGCTGCTGGTGTCGAGAAATCCGAACAGATTGGGATTGTCCGAGCGCGTGCTCTGTAGAGCGAACGTTCCGGAAACCTGATCTTTGCGGCCGATGGTTTTGTTGAGACGTGTTTGCAGGCTGTCCTGGTGGGTGTTGCTGATGATGGGTATTTGATAGTTATAGCGCGTCCCGCCTGGAAAGTTCGGAAGCGGATAATAGTTCAACAGCGCCGAGGCTTGAGGACTAATTTGGCTTTGTGGAATCTTATTGCCGGGAATAGGCAACCCGGTGACGGGATCGATAATCTGGACGGGCTGGCCCTGCGCGTTCAAAACCTGTGAGAAATCTCCCAGGCGTTCGGCGGCGTCCGGCATGAGTCCTGTACCGGTGCTGGCATTGCGATTCCTAGTCCATTGGTAGTTGACGAAGAAGTTGGGGCCGTTGCGAATGAAATGCGGGATCTTGATTGGTCCGCCGAACGCGAACACACCCTGCACGTGGTTATAGTCCGGCCGAGGCGTGTCCTGGCCGGTCAGCGAAAATGGACGGGCGTCGAATGTTGAGTTATCGACGATGAACCCCAGGTTGCCGTTATACAGCGAGCGCGATCCTCGCCGGTTGTTGCCGAAGGCCTGGGCCATCGCGAACGGCGAACTGGCGGCATTGTTCGCGGTGCCGTTTATCAGGAACCCATCCGCGGCGCGCTGGCTAAGTTCGTCATTAGCCGGCATACCCGCATCTGGCTGGGCCTGCGCTCCTGCGGAAGGAGTGTTCGCTGCGGCTGCATTCACATCCGTTCGTTGGAATGCGCCCTGTGTATTGGTGGGGGCCGGCGGCGCATTTTTCGCATTGCGGGCTTTTCCTTTGGCAGGTTCAGGAGCTTTGGTTTCCTGGCTAGGCGTGACTGCGGCCGGTGCAGGCGCGGGGGCTGCCGCGGCGTGCATTTCGTTGAGAGGCAGCATAGTCAAATTCCACTCCGAGGGAGGCGCATCTTGTACAACTTGTACCTGTTGGTGGAACGCTGCAAAGCCAGACATCTCGATTTGAATGTCCCATGTTCCGTCAGGAAGATCGGGAAAAGAGTAGGCGCCTTGCGAATCGGTGACCGCGGTAAAGGTTTTATCAGCTTGCGTCGCGTTCACGGTCGCGCCAGGGACTGGCAAGCCGCCGAATTTAACCTGTCCACGGTGGTCCGCCGCTGAGAGGACAAAGACCGCAAGAGCGGCGATGGCGGCGTACCGCAGACAGTCGAAGATGCGCTTTCCACCCATAGCGCAACTAATTCTCGGAAGCTTTCTCGACGTGATCGATGACCAGGATCTCGACCGGGCCCTTTTGCGATTCTAGTCTGAGCCCAAGTTGTTGTGGCAAAGCTGTGAAGATCGTAAGACCGTTAGTATCGGCAGGCTCTGGCGCATCCGACGGTTCCGGCGGGAGCCCGAATGCTTCTGGACTGCCCTGCCCAGGCTCCGGTGTCCAGTGCAGCTCGAAATCGTAGTCGCCCGTGAGCTCGGTCTTGTCGATGACCATACGCCCCATTTGAAGCGAGAGCTCCGACGCGAGGGCTGCCGTTCCGCTCTTGTTGAAGCTGAGCCATCCGCGATCCAACTGCCCCGGCTTAGACTCGCCTGCGTGGAGAGTTAACTTTGGTCCAGTCTTTGCCACCAGTAGCGCATACACGGGCATTTCCCGGGTCTCGCGGTGGACTTTAAGCTGGAAGCGGTCCTCCATAAGGGCGCGGAGCATCTTTCCGAATTCGTCGCGTGGAAGCCGTCCATCTACACCTTCAGTTTTCGCCCGGATGTCCCACCGCGCGATGTTAATCCAGTCCGGCCCGCCCGAAACTTGAAAGGACTGGATGCTATAGGCCCGCATCAGGAGCATCTTGAGTGTCACGCCTGTGGCGGTGAGGTTCCCGCCGGGAAGATTGTGGAACTCGAAATGCCGGTCCTCGCTGGTGTTCAGCTTGACCGCGGCGACGTCGAATTGCTTACGCGAGACCGGTGACTGGGCCAGGCCGCTAGTGAGCGCGGCGGCCCAGACTAGCATGCAAGTGGCGGGATAGATCATGAGGGCTGGACGCAACTAGTTCTCCGAGGGTTTCTCGAGGTGATCGATCACCAGCATTTCGACCGGGCCCTTCTGGGACTCCATATGGAGCCCGAGTTGTTCTTGCAAAGCGGTAAAGATCGAAGGACCGTTGGCATCCACAGGTGGCGGCGTGTCGGATGCTACCGCAGAGAGCCCGAACGCGTCCGGACTGCCCTGCCCAGGCTCCTGCGCCCAGCGCAACTCAAAATCGTAGTCGCCCTCGAGGCCGGTCTTATCAATGACCACACGCCCCGTTAAAAGGGAGAGCTGCGCGGCGAGCGTTGCCGTAGTGCTCTTTGTGAAGGTGAGCGTCCCAGGTCTCATTTGCACTCCCCTAGACGCGCCGGTGGAGAGATTTAGCTTCGGTCCATTCTTTGCCACCAGTAGCGTGTAGACAGGCATTTCCCGAGTCTCGTGGTTGACTTTAAGTTGAAAGCGGTCCTCCAAGAGGGCCCGAAGCATTTCCTCGAATTGGGCGCTCTGCATCCGGCCCTCTTCACCTTCCGCCTTGGCTCGGATGTCCCAACGCAGAGTGTGTATCCAGTCCGGGCCGCCGGCAACCTGGAATGAATGGACCCTGTAGGCTCTCATGATGAGCATCTTGAGCGTGACGTCTTCCGCGGTGAAGTTTCCTCCTTGGGGATCGCGGAGCATAAAGTGGCCGTCCGTGACTGCGGTGAGCTTGACCGCCGCGACGTCGAATTGCTTGCGCGAGACCGGTGACTGGGCCAGGCTGCTAGTGAGCGCGGCGGCCCAGACTAGCATGCGAGTGACGGGATAAATCATGAGACCTGGACGCAGCTAGTTCTCCGAGGGTTTCTCCACCCGGTCGATCACCAGCATTTCAACCGGACCTTTCTGCGACTCCAACCGGAGCCCGAGTTGTTCCTGCAAGGCGGTAAAGATCGAAGGACCATTGGGGTCGGGCGGCGGTGGAGCGTCCGCGCCCGGCGGTGGCCCGCCTCCAGGTGGACCGGCGGACTGGCCTGGATCGGGCGTCCATGTCAGCTTAAAATCGAAATTGCCTTTGAGCCCGGTGCGATCAATCACCGTGCGGCCCAGTTGGTCCGAGAGGACCATGGTCAACCCCTGCAGTTGTACGCCCTGCCCGGCGACCTCACCCCTTCCCATTCTCAGCATGCCGTGCGGGCCGGTCCCTTCCTTCGTTTGAGATTCCTGCAGCTTGGGCCCATTCTTTGCGACCACAAGAGCGTACACCGATTCTTCTTTCGTTTCGCGGTGCAGGGTCAATTGAAACCGGTCGGCCAGCAGCGCTCGCAAACGCTCTCGCATTTGGTCACCGACAGTCTTGCGCTGCTCGTCAGTCATTGTGCGGGGATCACCGGGTAGGTTTTCTGTACCGGCGGAACGCTCCGCTTTCGCCAGGATGTCGTAGCGATCGGTATTGATCCACCCCGGGCCGCCCGAAATCTGGAATTCGCGGACATCGTAGGCCATGGTGAGGAGCATTTTCAACGTGCTCCCGCTCGTCCGGAGGCCGCCGCCGGGTTGTATTTGGATCATTACCCGGCGGTCGTCCGTTGCGCTCGGTTTGATGGATGCCACCTCGAAGGTCAAGGGGGGCGTACTGGACTGGCCGCAAAGTCCAACGGCCGAAAGCAATGCCAGACACACGCCCACAGTTATTCGTGTCACTTGATATCCTCCCAGGTCACGCTGCTGTTAGAGTCTAAGACGGTTCGCGACGCAAAAGCGTTTGCTAATTTTCAGACGGTTTTTCAACCTGATCGATCACCAAAACCTCCACTGGAGCCTTTTGCGATTCCATTTTCAAGCCGAGCCGGTCGAATATCAGGAATAAAGTTGGGCGCGTTGGATCCGCCATAGCTATGTCTTCGGCCGACGGTTCAGCGCCCGGCGGTACTGGTCTGGGGCGGAGCGGCGCCCAGCCATCTGTCTCTACTTCGAAAAGCCCCTGGATGCCACTCTTGTCGACCACGGGGCGATCCGACCAGTTCTCGACAAACCTTACGATGTCCGATACCGTGACCGCCTTCGCATGCAGCCCCCGCCCCATCCCGCCCATGAAGCTATGGCAGGAAACGCCGTAATTTTCGGGGCCTGCCGGGCAGTCTTTTTCCTCGATTTTGGCCTTCTGAAGTTTCGGCCCGTTTTTTCCGATGACCACGGCATACACCGGCAGTTCCTTGGTCTGGCGGCGAATAGTGAGTTTGAACCGATCGGAGAGGAGTGCCTGGAGCATCAGGCGGGTTTTGTCTTCGCGAGCCTTGGTCGACGATCCGGCCGGAACTGCGCCCGGGCTGGCTGTCGCCTCGATATCGTATCGTTCAGAACGTATCCAATCCGGCCCGCCGGAAAGACGAACGGACTGAAAGGGAACGTCGTACGCACTCGCAATCAGCATAAACACGGGCATGTTCGTAGCCGTGAATCTCCCGCCTGGAAGAAACTGTATTCCAGGTCGCGCCCCGGACTTATTTGGCTTCACGGATGCGGCCTCGAAGGTCGACGGCGTGCCACCGGTTTGGCCGAAAAGTTCAACGGCCGCGAGAAATGCCAGACACGCGCTCAGAGTTAATCGTGTCATTAGAGCTTAAGACGGTCCGGGAGGCAAAAGTGTTCCCGTGCCCGCTCTTAACGCGAGCTTAACCCCACCAAGTCTCTCCAGGGGCGAACAGGCTCTCTCGGCTTTAGCTAAACCGAGCAGGCCGGAAAGGCTTGAACAAATCGACGTCCGCGCCGTCCAAAATCTCCATAGCTGCCATTTGTCCGATCAATGGCGACAGCGTGACCCCGCTGTGCATGGCCGTGATGTAAAGATTCGGGCAGCGCTCCCCGAATCCGACAATCGGATGGCCATCCTGAGGCAGCACGCGATGGCCCAGTGTTACGGTCTCGAGCTTAGCGCCCTTCAATCGATCCAGAAATCTTTCGGCGTTGTGAAGCAGCTTCATGCCGAACTCGGGACTGGCGTCGAGCGTAGCTGAGGCCTCGAAATCTGTACCGGTCACGATCCTTCCATCCGGGTTCTGCTTAATATTGGTTCCCGGAGCGAGCGCGACCCGCTCCAGCATGCGCGGCTGCGGCGCGGTGTGGGCCAGCAATCCCGGTGATTCTTTCAGCGGTACGTTGATCCCCACCATCTTTGCCAGCCTGGGAGTATCGACACCCGACGCCAACACCAGAAAATCCGTAGCTATCGGCCCCTTGGTTGTCTCGACGGCGCGCACGCGATCGCCCGCGACCGAAATTCCTGTCACTTCACACGGATATTCCAACTTCGCGCCCAACTGTTGGGCGCGCTTGAGCAGTACCCCTAGCGCATGCATCGGATCGAGCGTTCCCTCGATTTCGCTGTGACACGCCGTGCCCACCGGCCCGGGAGCGATCGATGGCAACAAGCGTCGGAGCTCTGCTTCGTCCACAAGATGAGCTCCGTAACCCCAGCGCTGGTGCGCTCGCACGTTGTCCGCTAATTTTTCCGAGCCTGGACTTCCAGGCACGAACCACTGCACGCTGCCGCCCCACTGAATTTGCAAGTCGCCCGCAAACTCCATACTCAGACGGCGCCAACCGGCGATGCCCAATAAGTTTAGATCGTAATAAGCGCGCGGCTGCTTGGAGAAAGTGGAATTGATCCAGGCGAACGATTTCTCAGTCGCTCCGTTTCCGGGGCGCCGCTTTTCGAGAATGGTGACTTGGGCGCCGCGTTTCGCAAGATGATATCCAATCGACGCTCCCATAATTCCCGCGCCAACGATCACGACTCGATCCTTGACAGCTGCCGCCCTCGCTGGCAAGCCGGTAACAACCGGAGCCGAAAGGAGTTTCAAGAGCGTTCGCCTGTCCATGCCGCCTACAATCATGCCAGTGCATTGCTACGCCCGCAACCTGCCCTGGTACAATGCTGCCCTGATATAATGCACTTGACCGGACGCACTACAGAATCCCGGCTGATGGGAGGGCGAAATGTCGTTGAGCCGACGCTCGAAGGCGGCGCACGCATTGATTCTCGCGCTCTCGTTCATATGCTTGTCGCCGTCGCGTGGGCAGCCCCCTAAGCCCCCTGATGCGCGGGCGTTCTTTAACACTTATTGCGTCTCTTGTCACAACCAGAAACTCCACACCGCTGGACTTTCGCTCGACACCCTGGACGCCAGCCACCCCAGTGCCAACGCGGAGGTTTGGGAACGCGTAATCGCAAAGCTTCAGGCCGGCTCGATGCCGCCTCCTGGATTGCCCCGTCCTGACGCCGCAGCATATCACGCCGTAGCGAGTTCACTTGAAAACGAAATCGACCGAGCTTGGGCGGCCAACCCGAATCCCGGCCGTATCAGCGCGGTTCATCGTCTCAATCGCGCGGAATACAACAACGCAATTCGCGACCTGTTCGCGCTGGATCTCGATGTAAAGCCGCTGCTGCCTGGCGATGAGACTGCCGACGGCAGTTTCGACAATTTCGCGGATGTCCTCTCGATTTCTACCGCGCACCTGGAGCGCTACATGTCAGTGGCCCGTCAGGTCACGCGCCTCGCCACGGGCCTTCCTCCCACCAGCCCCGGTCTCGAGAGATTCGAGATTCCGTTGCATGTTCTGCAAAACGATCGGCAGAGCGAAGATCTTCCGCTCGGATCTCGTGGCGGCATAGCGATTCATCACAATTTTCCCGTATCCGCCGAATACCTCATCAAAGTGCGGCTCCAGCGGCAATATCAGGATTACCTCAAGGGCATGGGTTGGCCGCAGAAGCTCGACGTTCGCCTGGACGGCAAGCTCCTGAAGCGCTTCACGGTCGGAGGCGGCGCACAAGGCAGGCCCGCCGCGACCAGTTACGCCGGCGATGGCGAACCGGGCTTTGCCGGAGACCCCGAATGGGAAAAATACATGCAGCTTACCGGCGATGCCGGGTTGGAGCTGCGCGTCCCGGTGCAGGCTGGTCCCCACATCGTCGGGGTTACCTTCGTCCGCGAACTGTGGGAACCCGAAGGTCTTCCGCAACCGCTGCAAAGAGGCCGGGTGATCGCGGACGACAACGTATACATGGATTACGCGAACGTGGGCTCCGTCCAGATCGGTGGTCCTTATAAGGTAGCCGGAATCGCGAAGGACACACCCAGCCGTCGCGCGATTTTCGTCTGCCAGCCCAGTGTTGCTTCTGAGGAGCGGGCTTGCGCTGGCACAATCCTCTCAAGAATGGCCCGGCTCGCCTATCGCCGGCCCGTAACGAAAGCAGACGTCCAGACGTTGCTCCAGTTTTTCGACAGTGGCCGCCGCGATGGCGGAAGCTTTGACACCGGAATCCAATTCGCGCTGGAGAGGCTTCTGGTGGACCCGGATTTCCTGCTGCGCGTCCATCGCGCTACGCCGTCAGCGGCTAGCTCGCGCACCAGTGAGGTTGAATTGGCCTCGCGTCTATCGTTCTTTTTGTGGAGCAGCATCCCGGACGATCGTTTGCTCACCCTAGCCGAGCGCGGCGAGCTCGCGAATCCTCCGATCCTCGAAAAGGAAGTGCGGCGCATGCTGGCCGACCCGCGCGCCACCGATGCGCTGGTGAACGATTTTGCCGCCCAATGGCTGAATCTTCGCCGCGTCGAAGAAGTGGTGGTTGATCCGGACCGCTATCCCAACTACGACGAGAGTCTGCTGCAGGCGTTCAAAGAGGAGACGGAGCTTTTCATCGCCAGCACGCTGCGCGAGGATCGCAGCATTGTCGACCTCCTGAACGCCGACTACACCTTCGTCAACGAACGGTTGGCGAGGCACTACGGGATTCCCGGGATTTATGGCAGCCGTTTCCGCCGGGTCACGCTTCCGAATCACGATCAACGCGGCGGCCTGCTCGCCGAGGGAGCGCTGCTCGCGACGACGTCCTACCCCGATCGCACGTCGCCGGTCTTGCGTGGCAAATGGCTGCTGAACAATATTTTCGGATTGTCCATTCCGCCGCCCCCGCCCACCGTTGACAGAAACCTGGAAACCAAGCCCGGCGCCAAGCCTACCACCATGCGCGAGCGGCTTGCTCAGCACCGGTCGGATCCTTCTTGCAACGGCTGCCATTCGGTCATCGATCCGCTGGGATTTGCACTGGAAAATTTCGACGTCATCGGCGGCTGGCGGACCGTCGACGAATTGGGCAAGCCCATTGACTCGAGCGGCGCAACCGCGGGCGGCACAAAAATCGACGGACTCACTGGACTGCGGGCCCTGCTGCTCGATCAACCCGAGCAATTCCCGCGCACCGTGACTGAAAAGCTTATGGCCTACGCGCTCGGGCGCAGGCTCGACTACTACGACCGCCCGGCAGTCCGCAAAATCGTCCGCGACGCAGCGACAAATAATTACCGGTGGTCGTCGCTTACTCTTGGCATTGTTGAGAGTCCCAATTTTCTAGGAGACGACAGACATGACTTTTCTCACTAAGAAATCGTTGCCGAGGAGGACCCTTCTGCAGGGGCTCGGCACCACGATGGCGCTGCCGTTTCTAGACGCGATGTTCGCGCCCTTCGCACGCGCTGGCATCAAGCCCGTGAACCGGTTCCAGGCGTTCTATGTCCCCAATGGCATGGCCATGGAATATTGGGTGCCGAAAGGCGAAGGAAGCGCCTTCGAGCTATCGCCGATACTCGAGCCGCTGGCCCCGTTCCGGGATCAGATGCTGGTGTTGTCCGGTATCAAAGCGAACTGGAACTACATCCACGCCGGCGCGTCCGGATCGTTTCTCACCGGCACTACCCATGGTGGACGCAACGAAGTCGAAATTATCGCCGACGTCTCGATGGACCAGTTGCTGGCCAGGCACTTCGCCAAGGACACACAGGTTGCATCGCTTGAGCTCTCCATGGACGCCCCGGCCAACGCTGGCGCTTGTACCGGCAATCTGAGCTGCGTCTACACTCACACGCTATCATGGCGCAGCGCCACGCAGCCGCTGCCGATGGAATGGAATCCACGCGCGGTATTTGAAAAATTGTTCGGCGATAGCGGCAGTACCGAGCATGCCGCCCGCGAGGCGAGATTGCACCAGCACAAGAGCATCCTGGATTCGGTGACGGCCAAGTTGACGGACTTGAAACGCGAGCTGGGGCCGCAGGATCAAGTCAAAGTAGACGAATATGCGGAGGCGATTCGCGATGTCGAACGCCGCATTCAGACCGCCGAGGATCAGGGTGACGTCGAGCTGCCTTCCATGGAGCAGCCTCAGGGCGCGCCGCCGGTCTTCGAAGATCATCTCGCGCTGATGCTGGACCTGCAGCTCCTGGCGTTTCAGTCTGATCTCACGCGCGTTATCTCGTTCATGATTGGCAAGGAACAGAGCGCCCGCCCATATCCTCAAATTGGCGTGCCCGAAGCTCATCATCCGCTGTCGCATCATAACGACATCCCTGAGTTGATCGCGCACATGTCGAAGATCAACCGCTACCACACGCAACTCTTCTCGCAATACCTGGCGAAGTTGCGAGCCACACCGGACGGCGACGGCTCGCTGCTGGATCACATGACCATAATGTATGGCTCCGGGATTTCCAACAGCACCCGGCACTCCGGGGAGAACTTGCCTTTGCTGGTGGTCGGTGGAGGCGGTGGGCGAATCAAAGGCGGCCGTCATCTCACTTACTCCGACAAACCCACCATCGCAAATCTGCTGGTGACATTGATGGACAAGATGGACGTCCCGGTCGATCACCTGGGCGGCAGCACCGGCCGGCTTCCGCTCGATACTCTTTCGGGAGTCTAATAAGGAAACATGGCGATGACGGCCAGTTGGCGATATCTAATCGTAGCCGGGCTTGGCGTATTCCTTCTGAGGGCCGGTGTCGACGTCAACGCCGCCGAGCCCGACGGTTCCACCGCGCTCCTTCGGGCGAGTTACAAGGACGATCTCGAAAGCGCCGATCGGTTGATCCGCGCAGGCGCGAATGTGAACGCGGCCAACGATCTCGGCGTCACCCCGCTTTGGGTGGCCAGTCAAAACGGAAGCGCGCCCATGGTCAAACGACTGCTGGATGCTGGCGCGAACCCGAACCTTGCGCTGCTGGCGGGCGAAACGCCTGTGATGGTGGCTGCTCGCTCCGGTTATCCCGAAATCGTGGAGATGCTGCTCGCCAAGAAAGCTAATCCTAACGCTCACGGCACGCGCGGTCAGACGGCGCTGATGTGGGCGGTGGCGGAGAAGCACCCCGAGGTCGTGAAGGTGCTGCTGGCTCATGGCGTGGACATTAAGGCTCGCTCGGACGTTTGGACTGATGTAATGGCTGTGCCTCCCCATAGCATCCTCGCGTATAACAAGGCGATCCCGCATGGCGGCGAGACCGCGTTGATGTTCGCCGCGCGCGTGGGCGATCTCACATCGGCGAAACTCCTCATCGCGGCCGGCGGCAATGTTAATGACGCCGACGCATGGGGCGTCAGTGCAACGGTTCTGGCCGTTCACGCCGGTTACCGGGACCTGGCGGAATTTCTGCTCGACAAAGGCGCTGACCCGAACCAAGCCGCGGCGGGATTTTCCGCGCTGCACGAAGCGATCATGCGCCGCGATGAAAAACTGGTGACAGCTCTGCTCGACCACGGCGCGGATCCTAACGCTCCGCTCCGCACTTGGACGCCGACGCGCCGCTCGTCCAAGGACTACCATTTTGACCCCGCTATTGTCGGAGCCACGCCGTTTTGGCTGGCGGCGCGATTCATCCAACCCAACGTCATGCGCCTGCTGGTGAAGCACGGGGCCGATCCTTTATTCGTGCTGCATTCCGACTACATCGCGGAAGCCCGTCAGCAACATCGCTCCGAGGCGACGACCGCGGCGATGGCTGCCGCCGGGATGGGCGGTGGAACGCCGTGGGTGCAGCCCGCCCGCGCCGAACGTGAAAGTCTTACGCTCGAAGCCGTGAAGCTGTCGGCCGAGCTGGGTGTCGATCTTAATGCCGCTAACCCCGATGGCCGCACCGCGCTCGATGCCGCGAAGGCGCTGAAGTACGACAGCGTGGTGAAGTTTCTGATTGAGAAGGGCGCGAAGTCGGGAAAACCGGGGAGTCAGGAAGCTGTGCAAACTTCGCCCAAATACCCCGCGCCCCCGCAGTAAGTTACGTCCTCCGCAGTAAGAGACATCTTGAAGCTGCGCGTTGATACCGTCGGGATCGCCGACATACAGTTCGGGCGCGCCCTCGGGTCTGCCGCCCGCATTAGGTGAGCGCGCTTGCCGGTCATGGTGCGACCAAAGGCAGCCCAGACCCTCTGAAAACCTGGGTAAGGATGCCCACGAACGCCATTTCCAACGCGAGGTTCCCCGTTAACGAACGCACCGCGCTGTGTCGACCGTACCCTAGTGTCCTAGGGAGGCGGGATTGGCGCCGATGGCCGTGCTACACGGCCGTTCTGCGCGTCTTGAACCGATACCTGATTGACCTCGAGAGTGCTTGCCGTGGCTCGATCAAGCGCAACCTTCGCCTTTGCATAAGCCCCTTTCGCGCTGACCTCGGTCGACTGCGCCTGGGCTAGAAAAGTCTGATATTGGATCACGAGATAATTCGTCGCAAGTCCGACGTCGAAAGTCTCCTGCTCCACTTTTACGGATTGCTCTTGAAGAATGCGGCTTTGAACGGCAGCCTCGTACGCTGCCCGAGCCTGTTGCATGGCGACATAAGCGTCGGCGACTTCCAGGCGGACCTGATCCTCGAATTGCTGGCGTCGTAGCTGACTCTGCCGGACCTGCAGTTCGTCGCGAACGGCATCCGCCTGGGCAACGCGATTGCGCACTGGTAGCGACAGCTGGAGGCCAATAGCGTAAGTTGGGAAATTGTTCCTGAAGATTTGGCCGAGCGCGGTTCCGTAGCCGCCGGGATACAGCGTTGCGCCGGGTGTAAGCGCCGTCGCAGCCGGATTTACGTCACCGGAAAGACCGCCGTTCTGTACGGTCCCAACCACGTCCAGCTCCGGTCGGAGAGCGTTGAGCGAACCCTTCAAACTAATTTGAGAGTTTTCCACCTGGATCCCCGCCTGAGCCAAATCCGGCCTGCTCCGCACTGCCTCGGCAGTAAGGTCCTCGACGGACCGCACCGGTTCTGTCTCTGGAACCGTCACTGTGTCTGTCGCGACAATATGCGCCGCGCGGATGATAGGATTCGCCAGGCCGCCCCGGGTGATCGCGGTTTTGACTATCAGTTCCTGCTGCTCAACCAGACCCTCGGCCGAGACCAGCGCCTGCCGGCTGACTGCAACCTGAGCCTGCGCCCGAGTCACCTCGATCGGTGCCTGCTGGCCTTGTTGAACTTTGTTTTGATTGTCCGCATAGAGCCGCTCGGCGAGCCGCAATGCTTCTCGCTTCACCTTGAGGTCTTCATTCAAACTCACCAGGTCCGTGTAGAGCCTGGCGATGCCGGCCACCGTGTCGATCACCTGTTGTCGAAACACCAGGTCGGCGATCTTCTGGTTGTTCTTGGCAATGTGAATGTATCGGCGATTCAACTCAATTCCGAAGCCGCGCAACAGCGGCTGGGTAATGGTGAATCCCAGGCTCGAACTGAGAATCGGATTGTAAGTGTAGCGGGCGGCGTTGGAGGTCAAGCGTGTGTTGTCGAACGTCATGCTCAGCTGAGTGCCGGTCGAAAATCCTTGAGTCCATCCGATATTTCCATTGAAATTATTGGACAGCAGCCAGTTCGAAGAGCCGGTGAGGAGTGGATTGTATTCCGTGGTGCTTTGATGCGCCCAGTTGAGTAGCCCCGAAATAGTCGGATCGTATTGCGGAATCGCCGGACCAGACGACAGCGGGATCGCGCCTGTCACCGATAAGTCGTTCTGCTGCTGCGTGATCAACGCGACGTCTGAAAGATTGGAGTTGACCGCCGGCGCCGGCGTGGAACTGGCGGTGAGATTCGTGAGCAGCGGGCCGTTCGGTCCACCGATTCCGGGGGCCGGCTCGTCCACCAGCAGGCTCAATCCGCGTAGTAACCCGCCACCTTTTGAGCGCTGGATGTCAGTCTGTGCGATTCGTGGGAGATATCGCTCTACCTCGATATCCAGATTGTTCTCCAGCGCCAGCGCGATCGCATCCGCCAATGACAGATACAACTGGCCGGCGCGCAGCAAATCGAAAATCCGCTGCGAGTTCTGAAGATTCACCGGCGGAACTGGCTTCGCTTGGTAGGGACTGATGAACGAGTTCCGCACAAAACCGGTCTGTCCTTCTCCGAGCACAGGAATGACCACCAACAGGACCGCAGCCTGCCACCAAAGCCTCATCGCTGCTCCTTTTGACCTGCGTTCGAAGCGGTGACCTGAACGAGTGCCCCCTCCTGCACGGCGTCCGTGGGATCCACGGCCACCTCTTGACCTACCTTTAGGCCGTTGAGAACCTCCAACTCGATCCCGTAATCGCGACCCGGCGTCACAACCTGGAAGTGGACGCGCCTGACGCGGGCAAGGGTCGCCGCATCGATTCCCTCCGCTTTGGCCTTCTGCTGCTCGTCGGGGGTCAAAGGTTGGAGGACAGCCAGCGCCGTGCCGCTCGCTCGGACAACCAGCGCAGCGTCTGGTACCAGAAACGGAGGATCGGGTCGATCCGTATTAAACGAAACCGTCGCGTACATTCCCGGCAGCAGCACGCCCTTGGGATTATCGACGTCGACTTCCGTCAGTAGCGTCCTGGATTGCGCGTCAAGAGAGCTGGACGTGCGCGTCACTTTACCTTTAAAGCTGAGATTGGGAATTTGCTGCACGCTGACCGTCGCCGTCTGGCCTACCTTGACACCCGGCGCATTCGTTTGTGGAACCGCAATCAGGATCCGAAGCTTACCGATTTCCGCCAGCCGAAAGATTTCGCCTCCACTGGGAACATCGGATGGACCGGCGGCATTGGAGCGCGCCGGACCGAGAGTAGACCCTGTGGCGGAAATGAGGGCGCCGACGTCGACGTTCCGCGCGGTGATGATGCCGTCAAACGGTGCCGTGATTTGCTCGTAACCTTGGAGCGCCAATAGCCGGTCTAACGTTGCCTGGCTCGCCCGAACGAACTCCTCTGTTGCGCGGACGGTCTTTTGCTGTGCGACAACGTTCGCCTCCGATGTTTTGGCTGAGGTCGATTGATTATCGCCATCCTGCCGCGACACTGCGCCATCGGCGGTCAGGATTTTGTATCTCTGCCAGGTGATGACCGCTAGATCGCGCGTTGCCGTGAGCTGCTCGAGCAACGCTTGCGCCTGGCCGAGCTGTCCCTGGGCTTGCGCCAGCGCAGCCGTCGCCTGAGAAACCTGCTGATCGAGATCCGGCGCTTCGATGTCGGCGAGCTTCTGGCCGGCGCGGACGCGATCGCCGATGTCCACGTAGCGCCGTTTGAGATAACCGGCGGCGCGGGCGTAAATATACGCTTCCGTGATCGGCGTGATGTTTCCCGGGAGCAGTAATTCGGTGCTGGGGGCTGCGAGCTTAACCGCCGCGGCGTTCACCAGGGGCGGTGTGATCCTGCGGGCCGCGGCGGCGGCATCCAGTTGCTTCGTAGTTCGCTCGCGCGGCAAGTAGCCCAGCAAGTAAACGGCTGCGGCCGCGCCTAGAATAGCGGCTAGAAAAAGCAGCTTGCGGAAGGACCCGTGATGTCTCTGATCGGTATCAGTGTTATTCATGGCTTGGGAACCTCACCCGCTTCCTCGGCGATCTGCCGGTCCATGTCTACCGGCGCCTTCTTTCGAAGCAACGTATAAATAATTGGGACGAAGAACAGCGTTGTAGGCGTTGCGAACAAGAGGCCGCCGATCACCGCTCTTCCCAGAGGAGCGTTCTGCTCGCCACCTTCGCCGAGCGCGAATGCCATTGGAAGCATACCGATGATCATTGCCAGCGCGGTCATTGTGACCGGCCGGATTCGTGTGAACCCCGCTGAGAGAGCCGACTCCATGGCGTTTTTCCCTTGTGCGCGCTCGTCATTTGCGAACGTGACCAGCAGGATACTATTGGCCGTCGCAACGCCGATGCCCATGATCGCGCCCATGAGCGCCGGAACGCTGAGAGTCGTTCTGGTGAGGTACAGCATCCAGAGCATCCCCGCCATCGCTCCAGGAAGCGCCGTCAGGATGATGAAGGGATCCAGCCAAGATTGAAAGTTGACGGCCATCACCAGGTAGACCAGCACGACCGCGAATATCATTCCCAGACCCAGACGAGTGAAAGAGGTACGCATCGTATCCACTTGCCCGCGTAGATCGATAGAGGTTCCGCGCGGGAGTGTCGGGCGCATTTTGGCTATAATCCCCTCGATGTCCGTCGCGAGACCTCCTAAATCGCGCTGGTCTGGACTCGCGAAGATGTCAACCACGGGTTGAATATCGTAATGACTCTCAACTTCGGGCGAGTTGTTCCTTTTCAAGCCGGCAAGGTTGTAGAGCAGCTGCTTTGACCCGCCCGAAAGGGCCGTAATCGGTGTGCGCTGCATCGCGTCAAAGCGACCACCG
>Ga0210401_10003041_pt1 | contig 18090 bp, 13 predicted proteins | sample IncBWH32MmetaG_FD_150866 | JGI IMG/M metagenome (GOLD analysis project Ga0210401, IMG submission 150866) | Forest soil microbial communities from Barre Woods Harvard Forest LTER site, Petersham, Massachusetts, United States - Inc-BW-H-32-M | ecosystem: Environmental > Terrestrial > Soil >... | reverse complement strand
AGTGGAGTTGTCTGTCGCCTGGGCATCATCGGCAGCGGCCTTCTTCGACTTCTTCTTGGTGGTGGTGCCGCTGCTGGCGGAGTCTGTCTGGGCCTTGGTATCTGTGGCGGCTGTGTCGTCCGCGGCCTTCTTTGACTTCTTCTTGGTGGTGGTGTCGGGGCTTGTCTTGGCCGAGGTGTCGGCGGCAGCCGCGTCGTCCGTGGACTTCTTCTTTTTCTTCTTGGTGGTGGTGCTGGAATCGGGTTGGGTCTGATCCGGTGATTGGGTGGATGTCTGTGCAGCTCGAACGGCCATTCCGCTGACGGCAAGCAGAAGAGCCACGAGCACGGACAGGCACGAGCTTCGCTTCTTCGAAATCATTCATCCTCTTTTCGTCCGCGCCGAACTAGCCCGCGCTATCGGGCGTAGTCAGTCACTTTGGTGGGTAATGGTGACTTACGGAATTGGGACGCGGATCTTTCCTTGATGGAATGCGGGCATGATGAAGAAGGTGGGAGTGGAAGTCAAGGAAATGGATTGGTTCAACTCTGTGCGGGATAGGCAGGCCGGATGAATAGGCGTGAAGAGCACCGCCAGAAATGGCTGTGCCACAGTGTCCCGGTGGGCTGTTGAGACAGGGAATGGGTTCGCTGGCGTTGGAAGGCTGGGGAAGCGAAGCTTAGGTTTTGACGAGACGGGGAGCAGCTGTGCTGCTTCCCTTCAAGTGACTTGCGGGCCTTTGCTTAGTCGGCGGCGTTTACGGTTCTTGGTGATTCGACGGACTCGGCAAGGCCACGGCGTACGGGTCCGAGGACGAAGGCGGGGACGGTGCGCTCCGGCGCTAGAGTGAGATTGGCGGCCTTGCGGGGGAATTCGGTGCGTTTGTCCAGGCGCATGCCAACTTCTCTCAGGAATTCGGCGGAAAAACCCATGTCCTCGGCGCGATCAACGCCCCAGAACCACAACTTTTCTTCATGGCGCTGCAGGAAGTCCAGAGATTGTTCGAGTTTCTTCATAGCGCGGTCAAAGGAGGAAGCCAAGAAGAATACGCCCAGCGACCAGGCGTGCCGCGGGTAATGGACGCGAATACGGACACAGTACTTACCGCTCTGGTTTTTTTCCATGCTGCAACGATAGTCATTGCGGACAGTCGAAGTACGTGCTGGCATCTTCATTCACCGATCCAAAAGAGTTGGCTCCAGGCCGATCATTAGAAGTTTGTGTTACGGGTTAAGTCCCGAGAAGGAGCCTCTTGGCAACGGCGTCGTGGCCAAAACAGCAAGCGAAGGGGACACAAATAGGGTACCGAGGTGGAGTGGCAAAGACAAGGGACCGCTTGTTAAATTTTAAGTCTTTTATTATTATAAACTTACACTAACTAAGGTCGCCGAAGCCCTTGAGTTTTTCACTCATAATCCTCAGCTTCCCTTCCCGTTTCAGGCGGGCCTCAAGCGACGATCGGAAGGCTTCAAAAGCGAGGTTGCGCTTGGTTTGCAGCACCTGATCGGTCAGATCTTTCTTCTGTTTGTCGAAATCCGCTGGATTCGGCTCCTGTTTCTCCGCTACGCGATAGACGAACCAGCTGGTGCCCAGGTTCAGAGGTGGCCCAATGTCGCCGGGCTTCATCTGGAACGCGGCGGAAAGCTGTTTGCCGCTAGCGGCACCGGAGATGGAACCGTTACGAGCGAAGAGATCGCTGGTCTTTGGGTCTAAACCCAAGGCTTTGGCGGCGCTATCAAATTTTTCGCCGGACTTGAGTCGCTTGTCGAGATCATCGGCCTTTTGACGGGCGATGTCGGTGCTTTTTTGTTGCTTGAGGTCGGCGATGACGCGGTCGCGGACTTCGTCCAGCGTTCCTTGGTGAGCGGGAAGGACGCCCCGAACTGAGAGGATCAGATAACCTCGGTCGGTATGGATCGGCAAGCTCAACTCGTCCGTGCGTTGGCCGAAAATGGCATCCTTTACTTCCTTCGAGTTTCCCAACTCCAGAATTGGTTCGGTTGCGCTCACTGGGCGCGTCTCCCCCACTGTGAGGTGAAACTGCTTGGCGAGGTCGTCGATGGAAGTCTTGTTGGACTGGCGAATCGCCGTCGAAAGCTTGTCGGCGATATCAGCCCCTTGTTTATCCGCCTTGGCGAGCATCAGCGGGGCACGGATCGAGTCCTTGACCTCATCGAAGGTCTTGGTGTGAGCGGTCTCTTTGTCCAAGACCTTGATGATATGGAAGCCGTATTGGGTCTTCACCAAGTCAGAGATGCTGCCTTTGGGCAGGCTGAAGGCCACTTTTTCAAATTCCGGCACGGTTTGACCTTGCGTGATCCAGCCCAGGTCGCCACCCTTGTCCTTCGTTCCCGGGTCTTCCGAGTATTTCTTAGCGAGTTCCTCAAAATTCGCGCCCTTCTTGTTGGCCTGCTTGAGGACGTCCTCGGCTTTTTGGTGGATCTCTTCCACCTCGGCGGGCGTCTTGCCGACGGTCATTAATAGGATATGGTCAACTTTGACGCGGTTGGGCACCTGATATTGCTGAATATCCTGCTGATACTGGACCTTTAGCTCGTCGTCGGAGACTTGTGTGCTCTGGCGGATCTGGTTCACGTCGGCCAGGGCGTAACGTACGACGCGTTTCTCCGGGACCAGATACTTGCCCTTGTTCTTCTCGTAGGCGGCCTTAATTTCCGCTTCGTCCGGGTTGATCCTGGCGGCGAGGTCTTCGGGCTTGATCAGGGCGTAGTCGAGTTTGATCTTCTCGTTGCGGTAGCGAAATTCGTCCTGGAGCTCGTTAGGACCGACGCTGATGCCATCGGTGACCAGCTTGCGGAACTTCTCCAGCAATAAACCCTGGCGAATCTGCTCCTCGAAGACGGGAACGGTCATCTGGAAGCGACCCTGAACCTCGGCGGCGTAGCGATCCATGCCGACGAAGGTGTCGCCGTTGTACGCGGTGGGTAGGAACTGACGAATGCGCTCGGCACGTTCCTGGTCGGAAACGTGGATGCCCAGGCGCTTGGATTCGTACTCGATTTCTTTCTGAAAGATGAGCTGCTTCAAGATTTGTTGGGCGTAAAGAGACTCAAGCTGTTTCGGGACCTGATTGCGCTGCTCGATCTCGGACAGCTGTTGCCGGACTTCGTCCGTGGTTACGGACTCATCACCGATCTTGGCGACCGTGTCGGTGGAGGCGGCATCGCCGGTGCCCGGCATGCTCGGCACAAGGTAGAGGAGCATGCCGCCTGCGAGGACGAGGACGACCCCACCTAGAAGGATGCGCGAGAAGAGTTGCTGCCTATTGTCTGATGATCCAGCCATTCTGTAGTGCTCCCAAGTCCGTGGTCAAACTTTACATTATAGAAGAAAGTGATGGGGAGTGTAAGGGTGAGTTAGGCGCGCGGGTTCGATGCGGGTCGAAAGAGGAACGAGAAGAGGAAGGGGCTTTGAGTAGGACGCAGTGGCCGGGCGGGGCAAATCCCGCCCCTACAAAGTTGCAGTCGGTTGAATGCGGCGCGGTCAATGAGGTTGGCTTCCGGTCACGCCGAGTTGCGAAAAGAGGAAGCTGATGCTGTCGGTCTCTTCTTCGATTTGTTTGCCAAGAGGACGGCCGCCGGAGTGGCCAGACTTCGTGTCGTACAGCAGGAGGACGGGATTTTTGGTGGAAGTGGCCTGGAGGCGCGCGGCCATTTTGCGGGCGTGGAGCGGGGCCACGCGCGTGTCACCGTCGCCGGTGATGAAGAGGACGGAGGGATAGTTCGTCGAGTCTTTGACGTTGTGATAGGGCGAATAAGCGCGTAGATATTGGAATTCGGCGGGATCGTCGGCCGAACCGTATTCGGGCACCCAGAACGACCCTTTCATGAATTTTTGATAGCGAAGCATGTCGAGCAGCGGATATTGGCAGATCACCGCTCGAAAGAGATCGGGCCTTTGCGTGAGTGCGGCGCCCACCAGGAGGCCGCCGTTGCTGCCACCTTCAATCGCCAACTCCTTTGAACTAGTGTAATGGTTGGCGATCAGCCATTCGCCGGCGCCAATGAAATCATCGAACACGTTTTGCTTTTTATCTTTCATCCCGGCGATATGCCACGCTTCACCGAACTCGCCACCTCCGCGAAGGTTGGGTTGCGCGAAGATGCCGCCCGCATCAGCCCATTCGACCGCTGGAGCGTAGAAGCTTGGCGTGAGGTTAACGTCAAAGCCGCCGTAGGCGGTCAACCAAACGGGGTGCGCGCCATCTTTCTGCAGACCTTTTTTGTAGAACAAGAACATGGGCACGCGCGTCTTGTCTTTGGATTCGTACCAGACTTGCTCGACGGTATAGGCGCTGGGATCGACAGGGACTTTCGGGGTGACCCACGCGGTTAACTTTCCGGACGGCGCGTTGTAACGAAAGATGCCGGTGGGGATGTTGAACGATTCGAACGCGATGAACACGTCCGGAGACTCCCACGAGCCGCTGCCTCCGGAAACCGCGCCGAGAGAGGGCAAGTGGACCTCGCCGGCCGGGTGGCCTTGTAAATCGAAGATTTTCACCTGCGAGACTACATTGCGGACGTACTGGACGAAGATCTTGCCAGCGGAAAGCGACATATCCTCAAACGCAACGTCAGATTCGGGAACGATTTCCTTCCAGACGTCTCGGCGCGGGTCCGCGAGGTTGATGTAGAAGATGTGCCATTTGGGCGCTTTCCAGTTGGTGCGCACGAAAAGCTTGCCGTCCTCGATCTGTCCGAAGAAAACCGACTCGGTGTCGTTGACGATTGGCTGGACGGGCTTGTCGCCTTGCAGATCCTTGAAATAGAGATCGCTGCGGGTGCTACCCGAGCCGTAAACAACGGTAATCAGAAGGTGATGGCCGTCGGCGGAAAGTTGCGAGGCGATGATTTTGTCGGAAGCGAAACCTTTGCCGAAGATCTCGACGTCTGACGTAGCGGCGGAACCCATTATGTGATGAAAAACCCGAGGGCCGTCGGGGCTGGTGCGGGCGTAGTACAGTCCGTGAGAGTTGGGTTCGAAGTCGACGGAGTAGTAGGTAGCTTGAGGCAGCTGTTCGGGCAAGTCGCGGCGAGTTTTCGTGTCGAGGAAATGAATTGTGGTTTCGTCTTGTCCACCGACGCGCACGCCGTAGGCAACGAGTGAAGCGTCGCGAGATGCGGCCATGAGCGCGACACTCGTGGAATGATCGGGGCTGAGGCTCTGGGGGTCGAGGAGGACTTCGTCGGGGCCGTCCACGCCGTGGCGGCGGCAGACGACAAAGAGGTCTTGGTCGGCGGCGCGCTTGGTAAAGAAATAGTAGCCGCTGCGTTCGAGGGGGGTGGTGAAGGAATCGATTTTTTGTAGTTCGCCGAGGCGCTTGGAGATTTGCTCGCGTCCGGAGAGCGCATCGAGGGCGGCAGAGGTGCAGCGATTTTGCGCTTCAATCCAGGCGCGGGTCTCTGGGCTGTCCTGGTCTTCGAGCCAGCGATAGGGGTCGGGAATGGAGACGCCGTGCAGGGTGTCGACAGTGGCGTCTTTACGCGTTGGCGGAGGGCAAGAGGCGCTGGTGGCGTGATCTTGAGCTGCCGCGGTGAGGCAAGCGAAACTGTAAATGCAAAGAAGGAGAAGGAGGAAGGGGGTCTGGCGAAGGAGGCTGCTTGCTAAGGTGAGGAGGAAACCGGGAGTTTGCTTCAGCGCTCGGACGCGCTGGACTTGCTTGCCGATCATGAAGCCTCGCGATCTTTCCCGCGCCAGAGATGAGGGTATGTGGGCGCGGTTTGAGTCGAGCGAAACGCTATCACCTCCGGTTGCGGGACCGCAAGGATGGTGGCGGGGGCGAGATCGCGCGTTAGGGATTTGCGAGTGACACGAGATGAAATCGGGGCATCTTAGTTAGCGATGAGGCGAGCTCAAGATTTGGTGGCGGCGGCTATGTTGATTGCGGTTGCGGCCTGGGGTGTTGCGAAGGGCGATGTGTTCGCGGGAACACCGCGAACTTTGACGGCTGCGCGTCGAGCAGGGGGCTCGGCCGAAGATTCACCCACGTTTTACCGCGATGTGCTGCCGATTTTGCAGGGGCACTGCGAGGTTTGTCATCGGGCAGACGGCATCGCTCCGATGGCGTTCACAACTTATCAAAAGGCGCGGCCCTTCGCGGACGCCATTCGGTCGGCGACTGGAAATCGGTCGATGCCGCCGTGGTTTGCGGTGCCAGGTATCGGGCGTTTCTCGAATGATCCCTCTTTGACCGCCGCACAGATTGCTACTCTGGCCGCTTGGGCGGATGCGAAGGCGCCGGAGGGCGATATTAAGGATGCGCCTCCGCCGGTGCATTGGGCGGAGAGCTGGGCGATTCCGCAGCCGGACCTGGTTGTGAAGATGACCGAGGGCGTGGCGCTTCCGGCCAGCGGAGATGTCGATTACACCTATGAAATTGTGCCGACGCACTTCACGGAAGACCGCTGGGTACGGAGCGTCGAGGTCCTGCCGTCGCTGCGCGCGAATGTGCATCACGCGGTGGTGTATGTGCGGCCGCCGGGTTCGAGCTGGTTGCAGCATGCACCGATCGGCGTACCATTTACGGCCGATACACTGAGCGATCCGGAAGACCGGCGCGGGGCGCATTGGACGGACGCGGACGTGCTGCTGGTCTATGCGCCCGGGAGTTCGCCGGATGAGTGGCCGGCGACAATGGCAAAGTTCGTTCCCGCCGGGGCCGACCTGGTTTTCCAGATGCACTACACGACGAACGGGCACGCCGCGACCGACGTCACGCGAGTTGGAATGACATTTTCGAAAAAACCGCCGCCGCAGCGCGTTTTGACGCTGCAACTCACAAACGATCATTTTGTGATTCCGCCCGGCGTTCCGGACTTCCGCGTGGAGGCGCGCGGGACCTTGCCAAACGATGCCTTGCTGCTGAGCTTTTTCCCGCACACGCATTTGCGGGGCGTGCGGTTTGAGTACAACATCATTCGAACGAAAGACGATGGGTTGGGAAAGCACGGCGGCGTAGCTGACAGCGAACGGGAAGTCGAGAGTGAAACATTGCTTCGCGTGAACTATCACTTTCACTGGCAGATGAGCTACCGCTTGGCGGAGCCTCGATTACTGAAGGCCGGAACGGAATTGCAGGCGATCGCGTGGTACGACAACTCGCGCAACAACCCGCATAATCCCGATCCAGACGCGGCGGTCCACTGGGGCGATCAGACCTACGATGAAATGATGGTGGGGTTTTTTGATGTAGCGGTGGCAGCAAATCTGGACAAGAACAGCTACTTTAAACGCGAGAAGTAAGGAAGTAATGAAGTAATGAAAACGAACGGAGAGCGATCGTGGAAATTCTCACGGATTATGTGAACTTGAAGGTTGGCGACGGAACGAATATGCGGGCCTGGACGGCGCGGCCTATGGCGCGTAGCGCGCATCCGGGACTGCTCGTGTTGCAGGAGGCCTTCGGCGTCAACGCGCACATTCGCGACGTCACAGAAAGATTTGCGCGCGAGGGTTACGTGGCGATCGCACCGGAACTGTTTCATCGGACCGCAGCACCAGGATTCGAGGGACGCTATGACGATTTCCCGAGTGTAGCGCCGCACATGCGTGCCTTGAAAGATGAGGCGATGGAAGCCGACGAGCACGCAGCATATGATTGGCTGCGGGAAAACATAGCAAACGATGCCTTGATCTCCGCGATTGGCTATTGCATGGGTGGGCGGGCGGCGTTTTTGGCGGGGCTGACTCTGCCGCTGGCTTGCGCGGTTTCCTACTACGGAGGCGGGATCGCGCCGAATCCCACGAATCCGGGATTGCTCGGACGCGCGGCGGAGTTGCAATGTCCGATTCTGCTGTTCTGGGGAGGCAAAGACAAACACATCACACCAGAGCAGAGGAGAGCGGTGAATGACACCCTGACCGCGGAGGGAAAGGACTTCGTGCAGGTGGAGATTTCGGACGCGGACCATGGGTTCTTCTGTGACGCGCGGCCTAGCTACAGTCCGATGGCGGCGGCGCTGGCGTGGCCGTTGAGCCTGGCGTTCCTGAAGACGCACGGATCGCACGGTCGGCGTACGGCCTAATGAGCTCCTTCGCGGAGAGTTCGCATCAAGACTCAACGGCCCGGGCGGGGCAAGCCCCGCCCTACGATGGAAGCCGTTGAAAATGGAAGCTGTTGAAACGCGCGGACTTGCCGGTCTTTCTGCGCCTTACCGCCCCACTTGAGTACCAATGAAGACCTAATGTGACAAAGTTGCGCACCTGCTATTTGCAGTTTGACTAACGGGGTCGCGGCCAGTTTGGACGCCCGCAAAACGCTGTGCTAGATTCCAAAATTGGCGCTATTGGTGCGCCGAAACTCGTGCCGACGCAGACTCCAATCGAAAGCAAGCGGTCCACGGACCAAGCGGGGCAGCAGAAAGCCAACCGCGTGGAGGTGTATTGGACCGCGGTTACCTACAAGACCGTGGCCATGTACATCCTTCTGGGCCTGGCCATTATCTTTGGGGCGCTGTATATGGCGATTCCGAACTGGTACTCCGCGACGTTTCACAAGATCAGCACGGCCATCGACAACAACGACAACGAAAACATCGCCATCAATCAGACGCAGGCCAAGTTCGTGAACTTGGATGGCAAAGTATTGGTAAAGAAGGTGGATTCGGTGCAGTGGGTCGAGGCCGACTTCCACACCACGCTTGATAAGGGCGATCTGGTGCAGACCGGGGCCGAAGGCGTGGCTCGTATAACCTTTGGCGATGGAACGTTTTACGTGGTGAAGTCGGACACGCTGATTACCGTCGAAGAAAATTCGATGGCCAGCAATAAGCCAACGAGCGTGGCTGTTCGCATCAACACCGGATCGGTGGACCTGGCGACGCCAAACTGGGCGTCTCCGGAGTCGAAGGCCACCGTGAGCGTGGAAGATTCCACGGCGCAACTTCATTCCAACAGCCGCGCCGCGGTCAAGGCCGATCCGGATAAGAAAGAGACGGAAATCGTGATGGCACGCGGCAGCGCCGACGTCCAGCGCGGTCCGGAGCGCATTGAACTTGCGCAATACCAGAAGGCCACGCTGCCGGTTGGAGGGCCAATCACAAAGACAGATGTGCTGGCGCCTCCGGATCTGGTCGAGCCTTTGAATCTAGCGCCCATCGTTGGCGAGAATCCGAAGACTACCAGCATTCACTTCGAATGGAAACCGGTGCAGGACGCGGTCTCCTACACGCTGCGGATCAGCACAACGTCGATGTTCACCAAGTCAGTGAAAACGGCGACGGTGCCGGGCACTAGCGTCGAAATCAACGGCTTGGATGGCGGTGATTATTTCTGGAACGTGTCGGCGATGGATCAGAAAAAACGCTCCAGCGAAGTCAGCGACACGTTCAAGTTTACTTTGGTGGCGCAGGGCAAGACGCAGGAGATGATGTTGGAGATCGACAGCACGCAGCTCCATGGGCGGGTGGTGGAGATTATCGGGCGCACTGAGCCGGGAGCAGCACTCATCATAAACGGCCAACCCGTGCCAAATATTGCTCCGGACGGAAACTTTCGCCATTTTACCGAGCCATTGACGCCCGGCGAGCACACCATTGTAGTGATTGGACAGAACCGCCGAGGAGGCACGAATAACAAGCAGGTGTCCATTGTAGTGCCCAGGTAGTGAGCTCATAGTTGTGACTGTAGTGGTCGCAAAGTTGCGCGCTGCCTCGCGGCGGCGCGTGACGCAGAAAAGTGCGCCGATCGAATAGCGATCGCGCGGAAATGAAATCGACGAACGAAACGCGCGTGCGCGGATCGTGGCGTCCGGAAAAAAAGAGGACCGCTCCATGGTCAAGAATCAATTTTTTCCCGGACGGCAGGGAGAAGATCTCGGCGGGGGGATCGCGGAATGAATAAGAACGGTTACAACCTCAGGTCGGTCTTCAGTTTATTTTCTTCCGACCTGGCCATCGATCTGGGCACGGCGAACACGCTGGTGTTCTCGCACGGAAAAGGGATTGTGGTGAACGAACCCTCCATCGTAGCGATCAACAAAAACAGCGGCGAAGTGGTAGCGGTGGGCCGCGAAGCAAAAGACATGCTGGGACGCACGCCGGGCAACGTGGTGGCCATCAAGCCGATGAAGGACGGCGTGATTGCGGATTTCAAGGTCACCGAGAAGATGCTGACGTACTTTATTCAAAAGGCGCACAACCGGCGCGTGCTGGTGCACCCGCGCATCGTCATCGGGGTTCCCAGCGAGATCACGCCGGTGGAAAAGCGGGCGGTGCAAGACTCCGCCTATCGCGCGCGAGCCAGTGAAGTCTACCTGGTGGAGCAGGCGATGGCGGCAGCGATTGGCGCGGGCCTCCCAATCGAGGAGCCTTCCGGCAACATGGTGGTGGATATCGGCGGCGGCACAACCGACATCGCGGTTATCTCCATGAGTGGCATCGTGTATTCACGCTCCGTGCGTGTTGCGGGCAATGAGATGGACGAAGCGGTCATGCAGTATTTGAAGCGCAAATATAACTTGCTGGTTGGCGAGCGCACCGCGGAACAGATCAAGATGGAAATTGGCTCGGCGTATCCGTTGGAGAAGCCGCTGACCATGGAAGTGAAGGGCCGCAACCTGATCGAAGGCGTACCGCGAACGGTCACGATTGATGACAGCGAAATTCGCGAGTCACTCGCGGAGTGCGTTGCGACCATCTTGAATGCTATTCGTGTCGCGTTGGAGCGGACACCTCCCGAACTTTCGGCGGATATAAGCGATCGCGGAATCGTGCTGACGGGCGGCGGCGCGCTGTTGAAAAACTTGGATAAGCGTATTCGCGAGGAAACCGGATTGCCGGTGTCCATCGCCGATGATCCGCTGGCGTCGGTGGTGCTGGGCACGGGAAAAATGCTGAGTGACTTCAAATTGTTGCGGCAGGTTTGCATCGACTAGAAGACGTCTCGTCGATGCTCCTGAAGAGGCTTGCGCTTCAGAGTCTGCGCGCAACGAGGGAGCTCGGCTTACGATTTTAGCCTTGGAAATGAATGTTTGGATTCAGGAGTTGGCTGATCGTTAGCGGATACGCTGGAGAAAAGGCACAGACACTTCGACGCTCGGTGTAAACAAGAGTGCCTGTGCTACAAGACGCTATGGTTGCTATTCCTTCTCGCCATAAATCGCTGTTCCTGCTCGCGGGAGTGATCGTGCTGCAAGTGCTACTGCTCGCGGTGCAGATCCATCGCGACTCGCAGGGGCGCCTGATCCGCGTGTGGACCGTCGGCGCAGTGACCCCGTTCGAACGCGCGGGTGCAACCGGAATCGGCGGCATTCGCGGCGCGTGGCGCCACTATTTCGCACTGCAAAACACTTCGCGCGAAAATGAACGCCTGCGCCACGAAAACGACACGCTCAAGCTCCAGCTCAATCAGTTGCAAAGCAAGGCCGCGGAAGCGGACCGCCTGGCAACCCTGCTGACCTTCCGTCAGGCGCATCAATCGATTGCGATGGTGGCGGCCCGTGTCATCGGCACCAGCGCCGATACCGCAAGCCAAACCGTTTATCTGGATCGCGGCGAGCGCGACGGCATCCATCGCAATATGGGTGTGATTACTCCGGACGGTGTCGTCGGCAAAGTCATCGAATCTTACCGCGACACCTCGCAAGTGCTATTGCTGACCGATAAGGACAGCGGCGTCGGCGCGATGCTGCTGGAACCGCGCATACAAAGCCCGGTGGGCGGCACGGGGGAACCGCTGCTTTCGATGAAGTATGTCGCGAACGATGACGTCGTGAACGTCGGCGATCGCGTGGTCACCAGCGGCATGGATCGCATTTTCCCACGCGATCTTCCCGTCGGCACCGTGGCGCAAATCAAGCCGGGAATCCCGTTCAAACAAATCTGGTTGCGTCCCGCGGCCAACCTCGAGCGCCTGGAAGAAGTGATTGTTTTGTTGTCGTTGCAACCCCTCGACCTCAACAAGGACACTTCCGCGGCCGAGGTGACGAAAAAAACTGTGCCGGGCCCGGCCAAGACGGAAAAGCCATGAACGATACGTACGATCTACGAATCGCCCAAGCACACATTGAGGTGCACAAATTCCGCGGCGGCACGATTGCTGCCGCGACCATCATCGCTCTATTTCTGCAGACTTCCGTGCCCGTCTATTTCCCGAAGTTCGCGGTTCTCGACTTGCCGCTTCTCCTCACCATCTACTTCGGTCTGAGCCGCCGGAATCCCTCGACAGGTTTGCTGCTCGGCATGATGATCGGCTTGCTGCAAGACAGCTTGAGCGGCCCGACCATACCTCTCGGCTTGTACGGCATCGCCAAAACCATCGTCGGTTACCTCGCGTCGTCGATCGGCGCAAGGCTCGACACCGAGCATCCCATCGCCAGGTTTGCGCTGACGGTCATTTTCTTCACCGTGCATCAAGGTGTGATCGTAATTACGCGCCGCCTGCTGCTCGCGCAACCCGAAGGCTGGTTCACAATGCACCTCGCGATCGGCGCCGCGGTCAACGCGATTGTTGGCATTCCGCTGTTCATGCTCCTCGACCGCCTGCGCAAGAACTAAAATTCAACAAAGCGGCGCACGTGTATGTAGGCGCCTCGCTTAAGCCAGGCGCCCGTTTCTTCCGACTCAGCGCGCCTCAGCGTCCTCTGCGTTATCTTTAGTTTTCCTCCAGGCTCAATGCCGCAGCAGAAACTGCTTGAAGTCGTCGTACCCACTCGAAATCGGTACCGACAACTTGGACCGTTGGAGGTAAGCCGCGAGACGATCGGGCAGCGGCGGCGCGACCCCGATCGCCCGCTTGACCACGTCCGCAAACTTCGCAGGATGCGCCGTCGCCAACACCAGACCTTGAGAGGGCTCCGTGTGAGCCCGCTTGTATGCTTCCCACCCAAGAACGCCAACGGCTGTATGCGGATCAGCAATGTAATTGAACCGCTCGTACAGCGACTTCATCGCGCTCAAGGTATCGTCATCGGTCGCGCCATGACCCCAGATCTCTCGCTGCACGTATTCCAGCCTGCCCCGGCACAAGTCCAGCAATCGCGGAAAATTATTCGGGCTGCCGACATCCATGGCGTTTGAGTACGTCGCGGTCGCTGGCCGCGGATGAAACTCGCCAGAGCGCAGGTATTCCGGAACCACATCATTCGCGTTTGTCGAGGCCACAAAACGCGCCACGGGCAATCCCATGCGCTTCGCGAAAATTCCCGCTGTTAGGTTACCGAAATTTCCGCTCGGCACCGACACGATCAGTGGCACCGACGCGACCGGGAGCTGGCGGTACGCGGCCACGTGATAGAACATCTGCGGCAGGAGCCGCCCGATATTGATGGAATTCGCCGAGGTCAGGAATGCCCGTTTGTTTAATTCCACGTCGGAAAAGGCCTGCTTCACCAGCCGCTGGCAATCGTCAAAGGATCCGGCAACTTCCAGTGCGGTGATGTTTTCGCCCAGCGTGGTGAACTGCTTCTCCTGTGCTTCGCTGATGCGCTTGGACGGATACAAGATGACCACGCGAATCCCGGGCACACCCAGAAATCCATGCGCCACTGCGCTTCCGGTATCCCCCGAAGTAGCCACCAGCACGGTCAGCGTGCGTGTCTCAGCGCGAACGAAGTAGCCCATCAGCCGCGCCATGAAGCGCGCGCCGAAATCTTTGAACGCCAGCGTCGGCCCGTGAAATAGCTCGAGAATGTGCAGCCCGGGCGAGAGCGAAACCAATTTCACCGGGAAACTGATGGCCTCGCTGACCACCTGCCACAAAATCTCCTCCGGCACTTCGGGACCCGCGAAGGGTTTCACGACGCGATAGCACACTTCCGTAAACGGCAACGCGCGGAACTCTTCCAACTCCTCGGGAGAGCGCCTGGCAATCTCCACCGGCATATATAACCCGCCGTCCGGCGCGAGACCTCGCAGCACGGCGCCACGCAGGGATGTTAGCGGAGCTTGCTTCGCTGTGCTTCGGTACCTCATTCGGGGGATGTCATCGTGACTGGTTACTCGTTTCGCCTGGCTGAAGCCCGACGCCTACATTTTGCGCCACTGCGCGTTCGCGCTACAGCCCGCTGGCGCGGCCGGATTTTTTCTCAATCTGCGTGCGAATTTTTTCGAGAAATACCTCCGCGCTACTTAGCGCGCTCTCCGACTGTCCGGAAAGGGTATGCAACTCCGCTGCGGGCAGAGTGCAATGCGCCAATACTTCGTAACTCTGTCGCCGGGCTGTGACCAGGATCGGATAGCAGCGTGCCACGGTTTGGAGCGGAGTCTCCCCATTCTTGGGCTGAAAGGCTCCGCGCCACAGAACCGGTTTTGGATCGGTGAGATACCGCTCGATCAAGAGTTGCAGCTCCTCTGCGGACGCCGCCAGGTACACAACGGTCATTTGCCGCCGAAGCCGCATAAGCACATTGTTCCCTGTGTAGATCACGCTGCCAGTGGTATCGAGAATCAGCTCGCGGTTGGGGTCCTGCTCGAGTTCGGTTAATAGCTCATCGAGTCCAGCGATCTCCGCCGCCAGGTAGTCCGCCTCCCGTTGCGCGTAGGTTGGGCTATCGGGCCAGCCCATCCACGCGGCTACGCCGTTGATTCCACTGTAGCCGTCGGAGGTGAGTTGTGCGCGGAGGCGCTCCTCGATGCCGTCATCGCACGAGATGCTGGGGCGGCCGCTTGCCGCTAAACGCTTTGCCCAGAAGGTTTTGCCGGAGCCGGACATGCCGACGAGCGCGATTCGCAAGACTGGGGACGCTAGGGTGGCCATGAGTCGTTTCAGTACGATATCGCGTGGTCCGTCCATCGGCAAGTTTTCCCCAACGGAGATGGCCGCGAAGACACCAACGAAGACCAGGTGGACTTGTCCATCCCTCGTGTGTTTTCCACCCGTAAAAGAGAGAGATCGTTGAAACAATTTCTATCCCTAAGCGTCTTAGGGATAGAGAGAGTGATCCGGGTCATTCGTTGCCAAGCGGCAACAGCCGGGCGGAGCCCTTCGAGGCTCAGGGTCAACAAGCCCCGCCCCTACAAACGGCAAGCCAGACGATGCTTGGAGGGACATGTCGATGGCGGAGAAGAAAGCGCAGCCGGGAGAACTGCTGCAAGGAACGCTGGACTTACTGATCCTGAAGGCCCTGGCGAGCGGCGCGATGCACGGTTACGCGGTCGCGGAGTGGATTCACGAGAGTTCGCAGGATGTGCTGCGCGTGGAAGAAGGCGCCCTCTACCCGGCATTGCACCGGTTGGAGTTGCGTGGCCTATTGTCTGCGCAATGGGGCATGTCGGATAACAACCGGCGCGCGAAATATTACTCACTGACCGCGGCTGGCCGAAAGCAATTAGCGCTGGAGACAGAATACTGGCGGCGGATGTCGGGCGCGGTCGCACGTGTCTTGCAGACGGCCTAGGAGGGAGCCATGTTGCGGGAGTGGGCAAATCGAGCGTGGCTTCGGGCGAAGACGCTGTGGAAGCGTCCGCAACTCGAGCGCGAGCTGAACGATGAAGTCGCATTTCATCTGGCGATGCGCGAAGCGAAAAACCGCGAAGCGGGAATCGCCGGTGACGAGGCGGGCTACGCCGCGCGCCGCCAATTCGGAAACGTGACGCGCATCCGAGAAAACAACCGAGCAATATGGACTTTTGCCTGGGCGGAAACGCTGTGGCAGGACATTCGTTTCGGCGCGCGGATGCTGATCAAGGATCCCGGCTTCACGTTCGTGGTCGTGCTCACGCTGGCTCTCGGCATCGGCGTGAACACGGCCATCTTCAGCATCGTGAACGGCCTGATGCTTCGGCCGCTGCCCGTAAGCGATCCGGCGAGTCTTGCGTATCTGGCATTTCCGCACGGTCCGGAGTTCGTTGACAGTCAGTTTTCGTTTCCGGAATTCACCGACATTCGCAAGCAGACGTCAGCGCTCTTTTCCGATCAAGCCGGAATGATTTTTGGAGGCCTCGCGGGATTCGAAAATCAGTCCGATGGTCTGACGGTGGATGGAAAAACCGAGACCGTACAAACGTCGTTTGTGACCGGCAACTTCTTTACGATGCTTGGCGTTGCTCCCGTCCAAGGCAGGCTGATCCTGCCTTCCGAAGGACATGCGCCCGGAGCCGATCCCGTCGTGGTGCTCGGCTATCGTTACTGGAAAACGCGTTTTCGGTCCGACCCGCGGATCGTCGGCCAGAAGGCCGCGATCAACGGCCACCCGGTCACAATTGTCGGAATCGGTCCCGAAGGCTTCGACGGGATCACGCCACTCATCGCCATGCAGGCTTATCTGCCGTTGGGCATGGCTACCCTGGACAGCGGCGGCAATACGGACTTTTTGACCGACCCAAAGAATCGCAGCCTCTTCATCATCGCGCGATGGCACGGCGGGATGAATCGCGATAAAGCCCAGCCGGAGCTAAGCGTGGTCGGCCAGCGCTTATTTCAGCAGAATTCACGGCCCGATGAACTGAGCGCATTGCGTGCGATACCCCTGCGTCCTCCAGGAATGACCAACCCTCCCGGACTGTTACCGAAGGTCGCGAGCCTGTTTCTGATTCTCGCGTCACTCGTGCTGATACTGGCATGCGTCAATGTGGCGAATCTTCTGCTTGTCCGCGCTACCGCGCGAGAGCGCGAAATAGCCGTGCGCACCGCGCTGGGAGCTTCGCGAATGCGCGTCGTGCGCCAGTTGTTGACCGAAAGCGTGCTGCTCTCAACGCTTGGCTGCATCGCCGGTCTGGGCATCGGCCTGAACGTAAGTAACGCCGTTACCGCTCTGCCTTTGGAAACCGACCTGCCGATAGTGTTGAATTTTCCCTTCGATTGGCGAGTCTTCGCCTATGCTGCCGGCGTCGCGCTCTTGACGGGAGTCCTTGTCGGGCTCTTCCCCGCGCTTCGCGTCACGCTCAGCAACTTGCGGGATGTGTTGCATGCGTCGGGTCGGGGCTCAACGGGACGCAGGCAGCGATTGCGCACGGCGCTGGTGATCGCCCAGGTCGGTGGCTCGCTCGCGCTCCTAATCGTCGGTGGTCTCTTTCTGCGCAGTATGCGAGCCGCGGAAACAGCAGATCTCGGATTCAACCCGCGAAACGTCCTCAACCTGACGATGGACCCGCACGAAATTGGATACGAAAAGACACAAGGAATCGCGTTCTACAAAGAATTATTGGGACGCGTGCGCGCCATGCCGGGAGTGCAGTCCGCCAGCATCGCCTCAAGCATTCCTTTTGGGGAAACAGTTCTAGGCGATGACCTCGACGTTCAAGGCTTCCCAATAGCGCAAGGGCAAATCGCTCCACACGCCAACTATATTGTAGTTTCCTCTGACAGTTTCAAAACGATGGGTATCCCGCTGCTGCGCGGCCGCGACCTTACGGAAGCCGACGACGAAAACGCATCGCGCGTTGCCGTCATCAACGAGGCAATGGCCAAGCACTTTTGGCCCAACCAGGATCCGATTGGCAAGCGTTTCGCGCGAACCAGCGACCGCAAGCGCCCGATAGAGATCGTCGGTGTAGTTAAGAACGCCAGGATCGCCCAAGTTTCCGGACCTTTCGAGGAAGCGTTCTATGTGCCATACACGCAAAACTACGCATCCACCGAGATCCTCCAGATTCGAGCGGGGGAAAAACCGGAAGCGATTTCCCATAGCGTCGGAGAAGTGATCCACTCCATCGCGCCCACCATGCCGGTTTCTGGTATCCGCACGATGTCTCGAGCCGTCCACGGCATCAACGGTCTGTTGCTTTTCGAGATCGCTGCAGGCTTGGCAGGCGCCCTCGGCATTTTGGGATTAATGCTGGCCGCCGTCGGCGTTTACGGCGTGATGTCCTACGCCGTCAGCCGCCGCACCTCCGAGATTGGAATTCGCATGGCGCTCGGCGCCCAGCCCGGCCAGGTCCTCGCGATGATTTGCCGTCAAGGCGCGATTGTAGTCGGCTTCGGACTGCTAGCCGGTCTGGCCGGAGCATTCGCCATCGGACGTCTGGTCAGCGAGTTTCTCGTCGGCGTAACTCCGAACGATCCCGTCACCTACATCGGCGTCTCACTTTTGCTGGCCGGCATCGCCCTTCTAGCGAGCTATCTCCCCGCCCGCCGCGGAACCTGGATCGACCCAATGGTCGCGCTGCGCCACGAATGAACTGTCCGAACGTGGGAGGGTGAATGCCGCTC
>Ga0210401_10003039_pt1 | contig 18091 bp, 9 predicted proteins | sample IncBWH32MmetaG_FD_150866 | JGI IMG/M metagenome (GOLD analysis project Ga0210401, IMG submission 150866) | Forest soil microbial communities from Barre Woods Harvard Forest LTER site, Petersham, Massachusetts, United States - Inc-BW-H-32-M | ecosystem: Environmental > Terrestrial > Soil >... | reverse complement strand
AATTGCACGTTCACGGCTTGTGTCTGCTCAGCGGCGACGACAACGTCCGCGAACGTTTTCTTGCTGAAGCCCGTCGCCTCCACGTCAAGGCTGTAGTCTCCCGGCGCCAGGCTCAGAAAATTGTAGGTACCGTCCGCATCGGAGGTGGTCGTCTGCACGTGGCCGGTCTCTTTGCTCGTGAGCGTGAGTTTCGCTCCGGGCACAGCGGCGCCGGTAGGATCCTGCACCGCACCCTGAATCGCAGCCCGATATTGCGCCGGCAAAACCGGTGAAACCAAAAGGGCGATCAGCAGCGGCAGAACAGTCTTGAAGGTGAACTTGATTCTTTGCATCTCTTCTCTCCTGTAAACCAGCGCGCGACATCGCAAGTGACGACCAGTCGCGCATCGGATTCAATTTGAGTTTTGAGTGAGGAAACCAGTGTCAATTGAGGCGGGAGCCGGCTACTTCACACACACGCATGCTGAGTCTCCCCCACCGGAGCGTTGGACCACAGGCTGGGAACCTGACGCAAACACCGAGAGCAAGCTTGAAACCATCAGAAAGAAAAAGGCCTACGGCATTTAGTGCATTTCGGCTGGGTCGAGGCCTTAGGGAATTTCACTGAGGACGCTGTAACTTATTGTCCTATCAGGAGAAGCAAGGATGCCAAAAATGGAAGAGCCCCGCACCGTGGCGAGGCCTCCAACTTTCAGAAAACAGTATATGGCAAAACGGAGCGGCGCGAATTTGCCGCCGCGCTCTAGGCGTAAGTCGACTTCGCACCCATGTTGCGCTCGCGGCGCTCTCGCGTGATGCGCTCGAGATAGCCGCTCTCGCGGAACGTCTGCATCGGATCGTCCGGCAATCCCTTGCCGCGCCGCCACTCGCGGATCGCCGGGCGAACATCGACCCAAAACGCGCCGCGCAAGCATTCTTCGGCGTCCACAAGCGAGCAATCCTTTTGGAAGCTGGCAAGCTGCGATTGATCGACCAGCGCCGCCTTGGCAAAAAGCTCCTGCGCCGTACAAACCGTCTGGATCATTGCCTCGATTTTTCCTTTGAGGTTATGGCTTTGATCTACCATGAAGGCGATGTCCGCCGGTTTTCGCTTTTCGAATGCGTAGGCGTGCAGTTCGTGGAAAATCCGGAACACCTGATACGGATCGATCGAGCCCAGCGTCAAATCGTCGTCAGCGTACCGGCGGTCGTTGAAATGGAAGCCGCCGATCATTCCCTGATGGAGCAACCAGGCGACGATCTGCTCGATATTTTGCGTCGGATAGTGATGCCCCGTGTCGACCAGCACCAACGCCTGCGGTCCAGCCGCCTTGGCGAGCAGCAGAGCCATTCCCCAATCGGCAATATCGGTGTGATAGAAGGCCGGCTCGAACGGTTTGTATTCGACGAGCATCCGTTGCCCGGGCACCATCGTCGAATGCGCTTCTTTGAGCGCCTCCTCGAAATACTCGATACGGCGGCGGATGCTTTGCGAGCCGGGATAGTTCGACCCGTCGGCGAACCAGAGAGAAACGTCGCGCGAGCCAAGTGCCGCCGCGATTGCGATCGAGTCGCGGACGTGATCAAGCGCTTTCCTGCGGACGTCTGCGTCGGGATTTCCGAACGACCCGTACTTGTATTCCTGATCCTGAAATAGGTTGGGATTGATTGCGCCCGCGCGGATGCCGTATTTCTGCGAGATCCGCTTCACCTCTGGCGCACCGGAAACACCCTCGGGCACATCCCACAATACGTGAAGCGCGAGAGTCGGGCACGCGCCCGTCACTGCATGGACCTGCGCAGCGTCGCTAAATTTTTCTTCGATCGAAGTGGCGGCGGCCGCCTGGATGAATTTGCCGAATCGAGTGCCGGTGTTTGCGAAGCCCCACGAAGGCAGCTCAATCTGGAGCTGGTCCAGAGCCCTGCCGATGATTTCTGCTTGTTGGTCTTTCACATCGCCCCCTTATTGAGGGTGGAATTCTAATCCAACTTCGGGAAATTGCACCTAAAGCCCGAGACCGGGCGTCATCGACTCCTCGAACGCGTTTTCGACGATCCCTTCGGCGAATTGCGAAACAGCATTCAATTTCACACCGATGGACGCGTTGAAATCCCCGGCGAGCGCCGCAAGCTGGATCGCGCAATTCCCCACGGTGGAACTTTCCGCCGAGCCGACAACGACTTCGAGTCCGGTCTTTTCGCGCGTCAAGCGATTGAGCAAATCGTTTTTGCCGCCTCCGCCGACGATGTAAAGCTTGCGAATCTTTTTCTTCGTGATCGCCGCCGCATCTGCGAGCACCTGCGCATAGCGATGCGCAAGACTGTGCAGCACGACGTTTGTCATGCGCGCGATGCCCTCGCGCCCGTTGGAAAGAGCGCCGTAGCCAGCTTGCGCGCGCCGCGCGTTGATGACGGCGGGCAAATTCCCCGGCAACAGAAACTCCGGATCATCCACATCGATCACGTGATCGGGCTCCGGAAGCGCCGCGCACTCCTTGATCAATTTTTCAAGATCGATTTCGTAGCCCTGCTGTGTCCAGTATTCGATGCACTGGCGAAGCAGCCACATGCCGTTCACATTCTTGAGGAAGCAGGTCTTGCCGCCCACGCCGCCCAAGTTGGTGAAGTTGCCCTCGCGAGCTTCGTTCGTCGCGCACGGCGAATCGAGCAGCGTTCCGACAAGCGACCATGTTCCTGAACTGATGAACGCCCAATCGCTGCCATCCGCTGGAATTCCGGCGATCGCGGACGCCGTATCGTGGCATGCCGGCACGATGAGCTGCGTTTCGCGCAACGCCGGCAACGCGGCCAGCGAAGACTTCAACTTTCCCACCACCGAACCGGGTGCAACGATTTTGTGTGTTGCTTTCGGATCGAGCCCAGTCGCCCGAAAGATTTCCGCGCACCAATCATGCGTCCCGAGCCCAACCAGTTCCGAGTGTGTGACGTTCGTATATTCGCAGACGGCTTCGCCGCCGAGTTGCTGGGTTACGTATTCGGGAATTTGCAACCACGGCAGATGCTCATCGATGCCGTCGGCGCGGTCGGCGTAAAGCTGATAGATCGTGTTGATGCGGTGGAACTGAATTCCGGTGAGTTGATAGAGACGCTCGCGCGATATCGCTTTGTGAACCTGTTTGGCCGATTCGACCGTCCGCTCGTCGCGATAGCAGAATGGTTTTCCGAGCGCCCCGCCGTCCCCCTCCACCCGAACGTAGTCGACGCCCCATCCATCGACGCCGATCGAAGCAATCCCGTCGTCGGCAGCCTCAGCGCAAAGCCCGATTCCCTTTTCGATGCCTTCGCAAACCCGATCGATATCCCAATACAACCGCTTGCCGACGGCCACCGGGCCGTTGGGAAACCGATGTATGAGTTGCAGGTTGGGATTTCCGCCGTTCCAGCGCAGTAGGGAGACACGGCAACTCTCGCCGCCCAAATCGACCGCCACGAGCGCCTTCTTGTTCACGAGCTCTCCCGAGCGTTTTCCTTCTTCATCCACCCCATCCGACTTCGTCCCCGTTTCCCACGAGCGCCCGCCATCTTTAAATTAACGCAGGAACGCGTCGCTCAAGCCTCCGTCCACGGGGATGATGTGCCCGGTCGTGCATCGCGAGTAGGGACCAGCAAGAAATAAGAGTGCCTGGGCGCAGTCGTCCGGATCGATCGCCTGATGCGTGAGAGTCCGCTTTGCGTAAAACTCCGCGAGCTGCATTCTGAGCTGATCGTCGGTGGAATTGGGATCAAAGCTGATTCCATATTTCGTCAACGAAGTAATGACGCGATCGCGCGGGAACATCGTCGAACCTTTCACCACGGTTGCGGGGCTAATTCCGTTCACGCGAATCTTCGGCGAGAGCACGATGGCGAGCTCGCGAACCAAATGATTTACCGCCGCCTTGCTCACATCGTACGCTTCGCTACCCTTTTTCGGCACGACGGCGTTCGCCGAGCTCGTGAGCACGATCGAAGAATCCAGGTCCTGATCCTTTAGAATCTTGGCGGCCTCATCGGTCAAGCGGTGATTCGCCGTGACGTTGATATCGAGCGTAATGTCCCATTGCGCGTCGGTGATGATTCCATCGGCGGACGAAGGGAAAATCGCGGCAGTATTGATGAGGATATCGATTCCGCCGTATGTCGCAATCGCCTCGCGCAACGCTTTTTTGATCGTGCCTCGTTCGCGAATATCGATGGTAGCCGAGATCGAAGCCTCTTTGCCGACGATCTTTTTTGCGGCCTCGGACGTCTTTTTGGCCTCCTCGGTATCCCGATCCGCTACGACGATGTGCGCCCCGCGCCGAGCGGCAAGCTGCGCTGTCGCACGGCCAATGCCGTTTCCGCCGCCGACCAAAACCGCAACGCGGCGGCTCAACTCCTTCTCCGGAGGCCGCCGGCGGATCTTCGCTTCTTCAAGCGCCCAGTATTCGATGCGGAACGCTTCGGAGGGCGGCAGCGCCACGTAATTCTCGTGCACCGTGAAAGCGTCGGTCTTCGCTGCGCGCCCGGCCTGCGGCAGCTCCTTCGGCCGAGCACCGGACGAAAGCGCCGTCGCGCCTTCCATCACGTGAATCGCGTTCGTATAGAACTCGCCCGTGATTCGAGCTTCGGTTTTGTCCTTAGCGAAACTGAACATTCCGATGCCAGGAACGAGCACGACCGTCGGATTCGGGTCGCGCATCGCCGGTGATTCCGGCCCGGCGAACGATTTGTAATATTCCGCATATTCCTTGCGGTAAACCTTCAGTGCCTCGTCAATCGTCTCGCGCAAGCCTTCCAGGCTCGCGGCGGGCTTCCAGGCCACAAACAGCGGCCGAATCTTGGTCCGGATAAAGTGATCCGGACAGCTCGTACCCAAATGCGCCAGCCTGGCCACGTCGGCCGAATTCACAAATTTCTCCACTTCGGGCAAATCGTTGAAGTGCCCGATCAGTCGCGTCTGGACCGAGACGCGGCCGCGGATATAAGGAAAGATATCAATCGCCAGTTCGCGATGATTCGGCAGCGTCTCGGAAACCTGTCCGCCGAAAATCTTATTCCCCTTTTTCTCTACATGCTCCATTACGAATTGCCCGAGCTGGTCGATGATCGTAACGGTATTGACGTAGCATTCCCGCTGCGTGTTGCCCCATGTAAACAGGCCATGACCGCCAAGCACGATGCCGTCGCACCCGGGGTTATCCTCAACGGCTTTGCGCAGCATCATTCCCAATTCAAAGCCGGGCCGCTGCCACGGCAGCCACACGAGCTTGTGGCCGTACTGCTTGTTGAACTCTTCCATCTTCTCGCGACCGTTCGCGGCCGCGGCCAGCGCGATTCCCCAATCAGGGTGCAAGTGGTCGATATGTTCGAAAGGCAGGAATCCGTGCAGAGATGTGTCGATCGACGCGGCTACCGGGTTCTCCCCAAACGTGCACATCGGATACATCCCGACCATCTCATCTTCAAACTCGACGCCGCGATAGCGGCGTTCGAGTGAATGGAGCTTTTTCAAATAGAGAGTGGCAAAACCGCTGCGCTGGATGCTCCCGATATCGCCGCCGCTCCCTTTGATCCAGAGCACGGTCTGGTCGCTGTTATCGAGGGGGTCCTTGCAGGTCAGCTTGGAGCTGGTGTTGCCGCCTCCGAAATTCGTGATCCGCAAGTCCGAACCGAGCAGGTTCGAGCGGTACCGCAACAGGTCCGGTCCATCCAACTTTTCAGCGGCTTTATCGTCCCAGCGGTCTTCCAAATAGCGCAGCTTCTCCAGCGTCTTCATATACGAACTGTTCCTCTCGTCTCGGGGGCGTCTTCCGGCTCCACTCTGGGGAGAATCATTTTGTGGCAGCAGGAAACATTACTCACGAACCGGTGAGATTGCAATAGCGCACTTTTTCCATTCCCGAAACGCAGCCCTCGGAAAGCCTCCCATTCTAATGCGCATCGCGCACCACATGTCAATTCTTCGCCCGGGTGCCGCGAGCATCATCTTGGTCGCTTACTTTGCGCTGCGCCGTTTCTTTCAGAAATACTCAGTACGACATTTAGGCCGCCAAACACAGGCATCCGAGCGCGATCGCGCACGCGCTCTCACGATCAGTCACGCGATAGGTGGACTAGCTTACCGACCGCTTGCGTCCACGCAAAATCTTGATTTAGTCTTTCTAATTTCAATAGAGAATCGTTTTAAAATTTCTCTTGACATCGTTCTGCGCCCGGTTGTACTTTCCTGCCACGAAATCTGCTAGGGGTGGGGAATACGCATTATCAAGCAACCGTAGCTTCTGATTTGACCCTGGCGGAAAGTGGGCGCGTGTCAAGAGTTCCTCGTCGCGTAGGTACTCGTGGTTTGTCTCACACCCAACCGGATACTTTCCGGAAGCCGCAGGTTCATTCTTTCCCGGTCTTCCAAGCCTTGCCGCTTTGCTCCCAGAAGCAGTCCAACCAACTCAGCGGGGCCGAGTCCAAGGTGAACCGACCAACTGACGTCCAACGAGCAAGTCTAAGGAGCGAGAAGATGCAGATAGCAGAAGGGGTGGTCTTCAGAGAGGGAGCGGGGTTACGGCGGCCATGGTACCTCTTGGCCGTTGTGGTTCTTCTCTTAGGGGTGTCTGCGCCGCGCTTGGCTGCCCAGTCGAACGCCGGCCAGATCACCGGTATCGTCGTTGACCCGTCTGGCGCCGTGATCGTCGGGGCAAAAGTCACGCTCACAAATACGGTCAGCGGAGCGCAGAGAGAAGTCGTCACGGGATCCTCGGGCGAGTTTATTTTCCCCGACACGCTCACCGGTTCCTACCAAGTGACCATTGACCAGGCTGGCTTCCAAACCTATACGCAGAAGGATATCTCACTGGCCGTCGGCGAAATACTTTCGTTGCACCAGATACAGCTGAGTGTCGGCAACGTCAGCACGGAAGTCACGGTGGCAGCGAGCGAAGTGCACGTCGAAACCGACACTTCCGAGCACGCCAACCTGGTTAACTCCGCACAGATGACCGACATTACCGTGAAGGGCCGCAACTATATGTCCTACGTGGCTCTGCTGCCCGGCGTGACCAACACTGCGCCCGGCGGCGGCGACGCTCCGGGATGGGGCAACAGCGACGGCGAGACGATCAACGGCGGTAACAATACCGTCGTCGTCATGCTCAACGGCATACCCAGCCAGGACGACGGCAACAACACCCTCAACGCCTATCTCGCTCCCAGCGCGGATGCCATTCAGGAAATGCGCGTTCAGACAAACGTTATGAACGCTGAATTCGGCTCCCGCAACGGAGGATCGGTCAACGTTATCTACAAGACCGGTACCAACCAGTTCCACGGCGAGCTGTTCGACTACGACCGCAACGGCATGTTCAATGCCAATACCTTCTTCAACAAGCAGTCGACCAACAGCTACATCGCCCATCATCCGCCGCACTACGATTACCAGAACCCCGGCGGCACCTTCGGAGGGCCTTTCTGGGTTCCCGGACTTAACTTCAACAAGAACCGCGACAAGCTATTCCTCTTCTTCTCGGCGGACATCCTCAAGCGCAACGTCCCGACGACCGGAAGCGGCACGCTGTCGACGACCCCGACCAACCTCACGGTTCCAACCGTTGAGGATCGCTTGGGCAATTTCTCGGCCGACGTTGCTGGCGCGCCGGCGGGCACGGTCGGAAACACGGGCACAATTCCAGGCATCGCCATGTGGTGCCCCGGTAACGAATCCGGCGGAGCCGCCGCACAACTCAGCGCGGCGCAAGCGGCGAACATCACGGCCGCCTGCCCGGCGAACGCTGCGGTATCCGCTCCATGGGGAGCCACGGCCGGTAAGAGCGCAGCTCTGAACCTGTTCCCGCTGCCAACCTGCAATAGCTTTTCGGATCTGTACAACAATGGCGTCGCCGGCACCGCAAACCCGGGTCTGAACATCCCTGCTTGCGGTACGACAGCCAGCGGTTACACAAACGGCTACAACTTCCAGCAGCTATTGATCGCCAAGCTGCCCCGCAGCGACTACGTGCTTACGGGACAGTACTACATCTCTAAAACCGAGCTCTGGACCGTCGACATCACCAAGGACTATCAGTGCACGTGCGGTGGCAACTTCCTTGGCGGCAGCGGCTGGCCGTCCCAGTTGCTCACTGACTACAACATCCACGGCGGCGCTGCATCGTCCGACTTGGTCTCGACGATCAAGCCAAACCTCGTGAATGACCTCATCATCGGAACGACTCGCGCCCTGCAGACGGTCAATCCGGATAACGCGGCGATTTCCGACAAAATCAACATTCGCAACAACGTCGGCCTCGGCCCCACCGTTCTTCCGGTCATATTTCCGGATCCGAACTCTCCTTTCGGCAAGAGCGCGCAGTCCAAGTCAGCCAACCCGTATGACTATCTGCCGAAAATGGCCTTTAGCGGCGGCAACAACTTCAACAACCCCGTTTCCATCGTGGAAGACGGTCGCTGGCCGTTTTTCGGCACCGACACCCACTACCTGGTCAGCGATCAGTTGACCTGGATCAAGGGTGCCCACGCCATCAAGGGCGGGTTCTACTGGGAGAAGGTTTCCCGCAATGGCCCGTCGGGCGGCGGCGGTGGAGACTGGAGCGGCAATATCAACTTCGGTCAGTCGAGCACCAACCCGTTTGACATCGGCAATGGATTTGCCAACGCGTACTACGGCATTTTCCAGAGCTACGACGAAGAAAGCGATCACCCGCTCGGTTACGACCGGTGGCACAGCGAGGAGTGGTTCATCCAGGATACCTGGAAGGCCACGCGCCGTCTCACGCTCGACTTCGGCGTCCGCTTCGGACACCTGAATCCGACGTATGACACGGTCGAAGTGGCTGATTTCCAGCCCGGAACCTACCAGGCGTCGCAGCAAGCGCCGCTGATTCAGCCTTGCTTGGTCGGTGGCCAACGCATGGGCTGCTTTGGCGCAAAGAACTACACCCAATCCGCGATCGGTGATTTCGTTCCGACGACCGATTCAACCGTCTTTCCGTTCCAGGGCATGAAGGCGTTTGCTCCTCGGCAAACGGTCGTTGGCACTCCTGGAATCAACATCGGACCGCGCTTCGGCTTTGCCTATGACCTGTTTGGCAACGGCAAAACCGCAATTCGCGGCGGATACGGCATGTTCTACAACGTGTTTGGTACGGTCGATACGGTCGGCGGGCTTGTGCTGCAACCGCCGCCTCCCTCCGTGCTTGCCACGCTGCCCTTGCCTTCAACCAATCGTCAGCAACTCGTGATCACGCCGTCCGTGTTCAACACCACGCTCCCGCTGATGCTGCAAAGCGGCGCGCAAACGTTCCTCGCGCCGCAAGGTGTTACGGGGTTGCCCAACAGCTTCAAGTCGCCTGCCACATACGCTTGGAACCTCGGCGTTCAGCGCGACATGGGCCACGGTTTGCGTCTCGACGTTTCTTACGTCGCCAACCTAAACCGCCACAACACCAGCACGCTCAACTTCGAGCAGTTGCAATATGGTGCCGCCTTCGCTTGCAATGGCGGAACCTATGCGGCGTCAACCGGCTGCGCAACCGGCTACAAGTATCAAGACCCGACCAAGGGGACCGGGACGATCCTTCCGGCGCAGTTCCTCGATTACGCGTCGGCTTATCCCGGTTACACGGGTCTGAGCGAGATGTACGCGAACCTCAACTCCAACTACAACTCGCTGCAGATGCAGATCACCAAGCGGTTTGGCCGCACTTTGACCATGAACGCTTCCTGGACTTGGTCGAAGGTCATGGCCTGGTCTCAGAGCGCTCCGAGCACAACCAGCCCAACTAGCAACGATCCAATCTGCAACCAGCCGTTCGCCATCACGGGCGTCTGCATCCCGGTCAGCCTTGCGCGCGCGGTGGACTACAACGACGCAGGCAATCACAAACACAATATTGTTACCAACTTCACCTACCACATTCCCAGCCTCCACGTTGACAACGCCATCTTGAAGCAGGTTGTCAACGGATGGGTTCTTGAGGGAACGTATGAATACGTCTCTGGTGCACCAGCGCTCGTAGGCGAGAGCACATCAAGCGACAACCTGAACGGCAGTTGCGGCAGCTGCAACGTCGGATTTGGGACTCGCGTGAATCTGGTCTCCGGCCAGAACGCGTACTTGAAGTCTGGCAACAACGCTCAACAGTGGCTCAACATCAACGCCTTTGCCCCTTCGACCGGCGGTCCCGGAGTTTGCAACGGCGTCTACACCAATTGCGGCTGGGGCAATTCCGGCGGATTCAATTACATCGGCTTCCCCACCGACAACCTGGATGTTTCGCTGTTCAAGGACTTCCAGCTTGGCAAGAGCGAAGCGCGGAAGTTTGAAATTCGGTGGGAAACCTACAACACTCTGAACCACACCGAATTCAGCGGCTTCTCCTCGACCACGATCAACGTTTCGAGCACCGGTGCACTGGCCAACACGCCTGGCTTCGGTCTGGCCAACGCGACGCAAGCGCAACGCATCATGGCGCTCGCGGCCAAGCTCGAGTTCTAACCTTTAACCACCGGGACTCGCCGAAAGGCGCTTCTCGGTGCAACAATGGAGCGGCAAAAAGGCGGTGGGATCGAAAATCCCGCCGCCTTTTTTGTTTCACTTCCTAATTCTTTCTCAGCTGCGACTTCGTTCTATCGTTACGCTTACCTTGTCGCCCCCCGCGTCCCGGATGATTTTTCTCGGGCCAACGCACGCGCAGGCGCCAGCAACGCCAAATTAGAAAGGCGATTGCGTAAACAGGAGACGTTCGCCTTGAGAAATGTCACCAGCAACTATAGGGAGGCGCCCCGAGGCATTTTTCCGCCAATCGCAAGTCACAAACCATGTTTTCTGATCGAAACCGTATGGGGCAGGTGGCAACCGCACGCGGGAACTTCAGAAATCCAAACTATCGATGTTGGACCGGTTGATGATGAGGGGAGCCCCGAGAATGATCTGGTCGCCCTGAATATTCAGCGTGCCGAGCCGGCCGGCCTGAATCGATGTCGAGCCAGAGGGGATCTTCTTATTCGCGAGCAGATAGCCGGCGTAAACCGTCGCGTACCCCAGATCGTGCGTGTTCCAAAGCACAACCGTCTGCACGCTGCCGTCATGCACGTAGGGCTTGCAGATACTTGGCAGCGAAAGACCTATGACGTCAACGTCCTTGCGGCCCGACTGGCGAATCGCTTCCCCCGAGCCCGGCACCGCCGGCGCCGAAATCGCCATCACAAGCTTTACGTCCGGGTAGACCTTGAGAATCGTTTGTGTCTGCGAGAACGCTTTGTCGCGATCGTCGTCGCTTGGGAGAATCGTCGCGAGCTGCAATCCGGGATACTTATCCGCCATGCGTTTTTTGATGAACGCAATCCATTGATTTTGATTTTCGGCGCTCAATGCGCCCGTAATGATCGCGAACTGGCCCTTTCCGCCGAGCAGGCGTGCGGCTTCGTCGGTGAGCGTATTCGCGATACCTTCGGGCGTGGCTTGGTTCACAAAATAATCGCGCGCGGCGGGCTCGGCGTCCGCGTCCCACGTGAGCACGCCAATGCCATGCTGGCGCGCCTTACGCAAAACCGTCGAAATGCCGCCCTTGTTTTCGACGGCCACGGCGATTACGTCCACCCCGCGCGTAATCCAATCTTCGACGACTTCGTTCTGACGCGCCGCATCGAGGCTCGTCGGTCCGTCCCAGATCAAATCAACGCCGAGTTCCTTGGCGGCCTCTTCTGCGCCCGTGCGGCAGCTGACGAAATACGGGTCGCCCTTCGCTTTCGGCATCATTGCGATGGTGAGCTTGTGGCCGCCGGGTACAGCGGCGAGTGCGCTCGACGGCACGGCGCTTGCGCCGGCGGCGGTCGCGCGGAAAGAGCGCACCAGCCACACATTCGTCGCGGCTACGAGCAAGGACCCGACCATCACCGCCGTGCAGATCGCGGCAACTTGACTGTTCTTCACCGAATCAGCGTCCTCCAGATGGGAAAGCTCAGAGCGCTCGGCAGAAGATACCAGAATTCGCCTGCCACGTGTGCGCAACCAGTGCGCGCTCAGCACGATTACCAGCAGCGCACCGGTCAGCACGCCTGTCAGTTCGGAAGGCAGCGCGGCAAGCTGGATCCCGTTTTGCAGCACGGAAAGCGAGAAGAGCCCGAGCAGCGTGCCCCATAGCGTTCCACGCCCTCCAAATACGGACGTGCCGCCCAAAACGACGGCTGTAATTGCGTAAAGCTCGTAGCCGGTGCCGGTATCGGCGCGCGTCTGCCCCAGATGCGCCACGAAAACAATCGCCGCGATGCTCGAGACCAGTCCGGAAAGGACGTAAACAAGTCCAATACGCCGTTGTACAGGAATGCCCGCGTAGCGCGCGCCGCTCGCCGTGAATCCGATCGCGTAAAGCGCGCGGCCAACCGTCGAGCGATGGACCAGCACGAAATACGCGGCGAAAATGAGCAAAAAGAGTGGCAACTGCGCGGGAACGATTCCCCAGAAATATCCCTGCCCCCAAAACAGGAATGAACTCGGAAAATCCGTGTAGTTCACCGCGCCGTGCGTGATCCCCTCAGCGATCCCGCGAAACATCGAATACGTGCCGAGTGTGACGATCAGCGGCGGCAGGTCGAATCGCGTGATGAGCGCCGCGTTCAACGCGCCGCCTGCAAGTCCGGAGAGAAGCGCGATGGCCGCGGCCGTCGCGAGTGAGACGTGAAGATCGTGCCAGGCGCCGGCAAAAATCACGGCGGAAAGCCCCATCATTGATCCGACCGAAAGATCGATTCCGCCCGTGAGAATTACGGAAGTCTCCGCAAGAGCAAGCAATCCCAACTCGACGCTGAATCGCAGAATTTCGAAGAAGTTTGCGGCGGTGAAAAAATTGCGAGCGATCGCCGCGAAGATAGCGATTTGCACGATCAGTGCGAGCAGCAGATACTGCTCGCCGTTGGGCGAAAAACGCGCCCGCCAGGATCTAGACTCTGTGCGCGGCAAGGCCGGCTGCCCGCCTTTCGGCGCGGCTGCGCAGCGCCTCGATCACAATCGCCGCGATAATCACGACGCCCTGCAGCGCCTGCTCCCAATACGCGCTCGTGCCCAAAAAGGTCAGCGCCGGTCCAATCGCGCCAAGCAGGATCACGCCAAGCACAGTTCCGGCGATGCTGCCGCGACCACCGGTAATCGCGGTTCCGCCCACCACCACGGCCGCGATCACTTTCAACTCGAGGCCGAGTCCGGCGTTGCTGGGAATCTGGTTAAAACGGACCGAATTGAAAACCGCTGCAAACCCAGTGAGCGCACCGGTGAACAGAAAGACTAGAAAAACCAGTCGGTGCGTATGAATCCCGGCTACGCGCGCCGCCTCTGCGTTCGATCCGGTCGCGTATATCGCGCGCCCGGCGGCAAGGTGTCGTAGTCCCCATGCCGTCGCGCCCACAAGAGCAACAGCTGTCGCGAGCGCCGCAATCGGATAGGTCGATTGCGCGAGGCCGAACCATTGGAAACTCGGCGGCAAGTCAGCGATCCATGCGCCTTGGGTGGCCCAACGGAGACCATCGCGCAAAGCCGTCATCGTGGCGAGCGTGACGACGATCGACGGAATACGCACGTAGGCGACGAGCGCACCATTCAGTGCGCCGAGAGCAGCGCCGATCGCACACGCACCAAGGCAGACGACCAACATCGGCGCTCCCGCTTTGGCAATCACACCGGCGGCGACACCACAGATAGCGAAAATCGAGCCGACCGACACGTCGATCTCGGCCGTCAGGACCACCAGCGTCATGCCAATGGCAACGACCAGCACCGGCATGTTCGACAGGAAAAGATCAGCGAGATTTTCATGCGAGAAATAAGACGGTGCAGCGAACGCCAGAACTGCGGCGAGCACGGCGATTGCTATCGCCACCGAAATTTCCTGGCTGTATCGCTTCATGCGGGTTCGCTCACGTAATCAAGCCACCTCTTCTGACCGAGTGTGGCCAAACGCCAGCGACAGGATCTTGCTTTGTGTCGATTCTTCGCGAGAAAGAATCGCGGCAACCGTGCCGTTGCGCATCACAGCGATACGGTCGCTCATACCGAGAATTTCCGGCAGCTCGGACGAAATCATGATCACGGCCATGCCACGCTCGGCTAATTCAACCATCAGGCTATGGATTTCCGATTTCGAACCGACATCGACGCCCTGTGTGGGCTCATCGAGAATCAGGATTTTGGGATTCGTGGCAAGCCAGCGCGAAAGTGCGACTTTTTGCTGGTTTCCACCGGAGAGCGTACCAGCGGTCGCATGAGCCGAGGACGCCTTGATTCGCAGTTGATGTATGAAACGGTCAGCAAGTTCGTCTTCTTCGGATGAATCGATTAGTCCCGCGCGTGCAACTGCCTTCAGGTTCGCAAGGCTCGTGTTCGCGGAAATTGGCATCTCGAGCACGACACCGTGCTTGCGCCTGTCCTCTGGAACATAGGCGATCCCGTTGCGGATGGCGTCCGCCGGAGCGCTCACGCGAACGGCCTTGCCGCCCAGCAGAATTTCGCCCGAATCCGCAGGCGTAAGACCAAAGATGGTTTCGGCCAGCTGCGTGCGCCCCGAGCCAACCAGCCCCGCGATTCCGAGAATTTCTCCCTGGCGCACTTCGAGCGAGACGTTACTCACACCGGCTGCACGGCTCGAAACGCCATGAAGGACAAGAGCGACTTCTCCCCTTCGCACATCGCGCTTCGGGAAAACGGAGTTCACTGCGCGGCCGACCATTAGCTGGATCATCTGAGCTCGATCGCATTGGCGGGCGTCGCGCGTCGCGATTGCTTCGCCGTCACGCAACACCGTGATTCGGTCCGCGATTCGGGCGATCTCTTCGAGGCGATGCGAAATGTAGATGATGCCGACGCCCTGCGATTTCAACTCGGCGATCACTTTGAAAAGGCTTTCGACTTCGCGATCGGTGAGTGAAGCCGTGGGCTCATCCATGATAAGGATTTTCGCGTTGGCGCCGATTGCTTTGGCAATTTCGACAATCTGCTGTTCGGGCATGCTCAACGTGCTGGCCAGGCGGCCTGGATCAATCAACGCGCCAGCCCGCGCAAGCAACTCGCGCGCGCTCTCTCCCCGCGCTTTCCAATCCACGCGGCGCCGACCGTCCCCCTGCTCGAGCGCGAGCGCGATATTTTCGGTGACCGTAAGATGAGGAAACAGCGAAGGTTGCTGATAGATCGCCGCGACGCCAAGCGAGCGCGCGAGGCTCGGATTGTTGTGCGCGACGGCATGGCCTTTGATGACGAGGGCCCCTGAATCGGCTGTGATCGCTCCCGTCATGACCTTGATGAGTGTTGACTTGCCAGCGCCGTTTTCGCCGATAAGCGCATGAACCTCGCCGCCCTGCAGATCGAACGAGACGCCCTTCAGCGCACGTACGCCCTCGAAGGATTTTGTGATCGATTGCGCGATCAGGATGGGGGTGGGCAATTTTGGAATCCTATTACGCCGTTCATACGTCAAAAATAAGGCGGCGAGAACGTGCCGATCGGGGTTCCCCGCGCCGCCCAAAGATTGTATGATTCAAAGACCGTGGCGAATCGGGCCTCGAACGACCGGCGCGCAACGGCTTATTTTACATGGATTTGAGACGATACCGACCGATGAGACTCTCCTTGGGAAGACTAGCCGCAATCGTATCTGTAGGGTGTGTATTCGCCTTTAGCGCGACGCTTCTAAAGTCGCAGACCGCAACACCGCCTGCGGCTTCGGCGCCCGCCGTCAACAATACCCCGGGAGACGAATGGCCCGCCGGCGATGGCAAAGCGACTTTCCTTCAGATCTGCTCGAACTGCCACAGCCCCGAAAACGTGATCGGCAAAAATCTCAGCTCGGACGGCTGGACAGACCTGCTTAACCGTATGATCCAATTCGGCGCGACCGGCAGCGACGACCAGTTCAGCGCGATCCTGGATTACTTGAGCACGAATTTCGGGCCGGCTCCGCCCAAGATCAACATCAATAAGGCCACCGCCATGAATCTGCGCAATTGGATCGGCATGGCCCAGAAGCAGGCCGAGGCGCTTGTGGCTTACCGCACGGCGCACGGCGATTTCAAGACGCTCGACGACGTGAAGCAAGTGCCCGGCATCGATACGAAGCTGCTCGATTCGGTCAAGGACAGCCTGACTTTTTAATTCATTTCACCAGAGGCCAAGCCATCGACTCCGGCACGGAGTTCTCTGCGCGGACCGAAGCCCAGTATTCGGCTTCCAAGCGGCCCTTCGCGGGAAGCCAGCGGTAACCGGGCACTCCGAAAAGACTGCCGCGCTCGATCATCTGGCGGCGCGTTTCAGGAAATGGCGAAACTCCGAATTCCATTCCCCTTGTAATCGTCTTGCCGTTCCATGGCGGAATTCCGCGGCTGCAGTTCTCTTCCCAGATTCCGAGCCATGGAAAATCCTTTTGCTTCCACACGTATCCGATCGCCACTTTGAGCGACGGCGAGAAGGCGGTGAAGTATGCATGTTCGCGATCGGGTGACATCAAGTGCGTTGTGAACGCGCCTGACACCGATGAACTGTTGTATACGCGCAGATCGCAGGATCCGCCGTTCTTGCCGGGCCCATTGGGCCACTCGAATTCGGAGCCGGCCTGCAAATAAGCCGCCGTTCCAAAATCGCCCTCGAATACTTTTGAGTGTGTGGCCGACGCGCGGAATTCGGTCGTCCCGCGCGCAAGAAATGGCGGGCCGAGCGTGACGTGCTGGGTCCAACCAATCGGACGATCAAATGACGCAAGACTTTCGATCTTTTCGAGGAATCGCACGTTCGAGCCGTGGAGTTCGATCCTGCGTTCAAAGCGAATCTGCGCGATCGGAAGCGTTGCGCGCATAACGAGCGCTCCGGCCGGCTCGCTGATCTGGTACGGCGCGACCGAGCCCTCGCCGTGTACGCCGATCCCAGCGGCAAACTCGTCAGGAGACGGCCCGCCGAAAATATCGAGGCAGAGATTGTGGCCCATGATGCCCGAGAGCAATTGGTTCTCGGGATCGTCGCCGTATTCGGGATTCTTTGTTTTGGAGAACGTTGAAGGCTCAATCGAGGGCCAAGGCGGCGTCCAGAGCGGATTCACACCGGACTGTTTGTCGAGAATTTCGGCGACGTGCCCGCCTTCTTGCGTCACCGTGACGCGAATGTGGTCGTTTTCAACCGAAGCGGCACGACGGTTGCGGTAGGTGGTCGGCAAATTTTCCTCACGCCCGCCTAGGACAATACCTTTTCCCACTGTTTGGTTTTTGCGGATTTGAGCACGGCATCGGTGACATAGTCTGTGGCAAGACCGTCGCGGAAAGTGGGCGCGGCTTCTTTGCCGTGTCCGACGGCTCCGAGGAAGTCAGCAACCTGGTGAATGAACGTGTGCTCGTAGCCGATCTGCAAGCCCGGGACCCACCAACGCTTCATATAAGGATGGTCGCCGTCGGTGATGTGAACACTCTTCCACCCCCGCAAGCGGCCTTCATCGCGATGATCGAAATACTCGAGGCGGTGCAGGTCGTGCAGATCCCACGAAGCAGATGCCTTCTCGCCGTTGATTTCGAGAGTAAAGAGGGCTTTGTGACCGCGCGCGTAACGCGTCGCTTCGAAAAGCGCCATCGAGCCATTCTGGAAGCGGCAGAGGAACGCGCTGGCGTCATCAATGCCGACAGCTTGTACCTTGCCGGTCAGATTGTGCTTGCGCTCCTTGATGAACGTCTCGGTCATCGCGGTGACCTCGGTAATCGGGCCGTTGAGGTACATCGCCATATCGATGTTGTGAGCAAGCAGATCGCCGGTCACCCCGCTGCCTGCAACTGCAACGTCGAGCCGCCACAGGCCTTCGCCGCCCTGCGGCAGATCCTGTGAGATCGTCCAATCCTGCAAGAACTGCGAGCGATAGTGAAAGATGCGACCGAAGCGGCCTTCATCGAGCAGATTCTTAAGCAGCACAACCGCAGGTACGCGGCGGTAGTTGTACCAAACCATGTTGGGCACTTTGGCTTTTTCCACCGCATCGAGCATCTGCCTAGCTTCTGCCGCAGTGCGGCCGAGTGGCTTCTCACACATCACCATCTTGCCCGCTTTCGCCGCGGCTACGGCGATTTCAAGGTGCGTATCGTTGGGGCTGGCAATGTCGATCAGGTC
>Ga0210401_10003037_pt1 | contig 18104 bp, 15 predicted proteins | sample IncBWH32MmetaG_FD_150866 | JGI IMG/M metagenome (GOLD analysis project Ga0210401, IMG submission 150866) | Forest soil microbial communities from Barre Woods Harvard Forest LTER site, Petersham, Massachusetts, United States - Inc-BW-H-32-M | ecosystem: Environmental > Terrestrial > Soil >... | reverse complement strand
ATCAACGATAGAATCACAACTGTCGCAGTATTCTTCGACGGGTTATCGGGATCGTAGCTCAGATGGATAGAGCGGATGCCTCCGAAGCATCAGGTCGGGAGTTCGAATCTCCCCGGTCCCACCACTTCACAAAGGACTTAGCTTGAAGCCGAGTCCGGCTTGTTTAGAACAATTCAGCGAATAGATGTTGTCCTCCGCTCCTTTGTCGTACCCGTACGTCACGGAAAGGTCGGCGTGGCCCATCCAATAACTATCCTAACGACTAACGCCACAGAGCAAATCAGTATACGACAGTGAACTCTGTTCCAGGATATTGCGGCATCAACGACTGGGCTTGCACCCTCTCTAGCGCTGTAAGTCCTTCCACTCTTTGTAGACATCCGCAGCATTCAGGCCCCACATTTTCAATTGGGGTCCAAATATGTGATTGAGGTGTTCGACGCAAGCTGTCTCATCACCGCCTGATTGTTTGTACATCGGCTCTAGTTCCTGAAAACAGAATTGTTTCAATTCCTGTTCGTAGCGTTTCTGTCCTTCTTCATACGCAAGATTCATTGTTGGTCAGCTCCTAAGTAGAATTGGACTCCCTCACGACTACTATCGTGAGCCGATTTTCGGATTATCAAAAGGATGGTTCGGGGCGTTTCGAGCGGCATAAAGCTGATGGCCAGCAGCAAATTATTCAAGATTCAAAGCTTCAATCCAAGGAGGATTAATGATCTCGCGGTTGGTGTCTCGGTTGCTAGACATTCGCGCCTGATCACCAATTCGACCGCACCTCACTAAACATGATATTTTGAGCCATCGGTGGCCATAGAGTGCCCATAGGTGAACGTAGCCGCCGCCTCGGAGCGCGCTCAATCCTCAATGAGAGCACTTGTCATCCAGAAGCCCGGCGAAGCCGTCATCGAAAATGTCCCGCAACCCGAACCGCGGCCCGGGCAGGTCTTGCTCCGCGTACGCATGATTGGGCTCTGTGGCAGTGATTTGAATTCGTATCGCGGCAAGAATCCTTTGGTGAGCTACCCCCGAGTCCCGGGTCACGAAATCGCCGCCACTATCCTCGAATCACATCCCTCGCGACCCGACCTCAAACCTGGAACGAACGTAACTCTTTCTCCCTATACCAATTGCGGCAAATGCGCGTCCTGTCTCCGAGGCCGTCCAAACGCCTGCCAATTTAACGAGACCCTCGGAGTCCAGCGCGACGGCGCGCTGCTCGAGCAGATCTGGATGCCCGCGGAAAAGCTCTACCCAGCGAGTCTCAGCATCAAGGAATTGTGCCTCGTCGAGCCGCTCACCGTAGGATTTCATGCCGTAAGTCGCGGCCGCGTGCAGCCCAGAGACATCGTCGCAATCTTCGGCTGCGGCGGTGTAGGCCTCGGAGCAGTCGCCGCTTCCCACTTTGCGGGCGCGTCGACGATTGCGGTCGATCTCGACGATCACAAATTGAAAATTGCCAAAAGCGCCGGCGCAACCCACACAATCAACAGCAGTCGCGAATCTCTGCACGATCGCCTGCAACAGTTGACGGGAAACCGCGGCCCCGACGTGGTCATCGAAGCCATCGGCCTTCCCGACACCTTTCGCGCCGCCGTCGAAGAGGTCGCCTTCACTGGACGCGTCGTTTACATCGGCTACGCAAAAGAGCCGGTCGCCTACGAAACGCGCCTCTTCGTGCAAAAGGAACTCGACATCCTTGGCTCCCGCAACGCCCTTCCCGAAGACTTCGCTCGCGTAATTCAAATGCTCGAGGCCGGCGCGTTTCCCGTCGAACAAGCCGTTGGAAGAATTGTGCCGTTGGAGCAAGCTCCTCTCATTCTCAAACAGTGGAGCGAATCACCTCAGCACTTTACAAAGATTATGGTCAGTCTGGACTAAGTCAGATACACGTATACTTGACGCCTCCGATGAACCCTAAAACCGAAGAGTCCATCGCCTCATCGCCAATAGCACCGCAAGTTTCTTCATCGCGCGCCGCCGACGCCGCATCATCGCACCTCTTCCCTGCAGGACATCTCGTCCCGTTCATCCTCGTCACCGTCTTGTTTTTCCTCTGGGGCATTCCCAACAATCTCAACGACGTCCTGATCCGTCATTTCATGAAGTCGTTCTCTATCACGCGATTCCAAGCTGGCCTGGTGCAATCCGCCTTTTACATGGGCTATTTTCTGCTGGCCATGCCCGCCGCTTTTCTGATGCGCCGCGCTGGATACAAGTCCGGTTTCGTCACCGGCCTCGTTCTTTTCGGAGTGGGTGCTTTCCTCTTTTGGCCAGCTGCCCTCGCCGGTAGCTATGGTTTTTTTCTGTTCGCTCTGTTCGTAATCGCCAGCGGCCTCTCCTTCCTCGAAACCGCATCGAATCCCTTCATCGCCCAATTGGGCGACCCGGAAAGCTCCGAACGCCGCCTGAATTTTGCCCAAGCCTTCAATCCCATAGGCGCCATCACCGGTGCACTGATCGGCACCATCTTCATCTTTTCCGGGGTCGAGTTATCACCACAACAAATCGCCGACCAGCAAGCTCGCCACACCTACGAAGCCTACCTGCGCTTCGAAACCCTGCGCGTAATCAAACCGTATCTGGTCATCGGCGCATTCGCCCTGATCTGGGCCCTTTTAATCCTGCGCACGAAATTCCCGCCCATCCACAACGAGCACGAAGACGAATCCGGCAACCGTGGTCACCTGCGCGACCTTTTTCACTATCCACACTTCCTCCTCGCGGTGGTCGCACAATTCTTCTACGTAGGCGCTCAGGTAGGCACCTGGAGCTACTTCATCTCCTACGTCCAGGACTACGCCCACCAGTCCGAAAAAATCGCCGGCTACTTCCTCACCGGCACGTTAGCCGCATTCGGCGCAGGCCGGTTCGCCTCCGCCTGGCTGATGCGTTTCATCAACCCCAGCAAACTCATGGGCGCCTATGGCGTTGCCAACATCATCCTCCTCACGATCGCAGTGCTGATGCCGGGACGCCTAGGCATTTGGTGCGTATTCCTCACCAGTTTTTTCATGTCCGTAATGTTCCCAACCATCTTCGCACTCGGTCTCAAAGGACTCGGACCGAACACCAAGCTAGGCGGCTCGCTTCTGGTGATGGCCATCGTCGGCGGAGCCGTTCTCACACCACTTATGGGCTTCATCTCCGAGCAGACCCACAGCCTCGCGCTAGCGTACTCAGTCCCGCTTCTCGCATACGCGATCATCGCCCTCTATTCGTTCTGGGGCTCGCAGCGCCGCAACCCGGCCGCGCTTCCAGGCTAGGTCCAAATAAACGAACAGGAGCATTTCATGCCCACAACCCACTGGCCCCGTGCGAACTCTCGATGGCTCCTTCCATTCCTGCTCGCCATAATTTTTTCCGCGCAGCCCGCAGCCGCGCAAACCCAGCCCACCAGTTCCCAAGACGCCGAGACCATCGATCAAACCTGGCAGCACGCCAGCTCAAAATACGATTCCCAACGCGCCGCGCTCGTGAAAGAAGCGCGCAGCATCGGCTCGCAAGGTCCCTACCGCGCCGACTGGCAATCCCTGCAAAAATACGAAGTCCCCGACTGGTACAAAGACGCCAAGTTCGGCATCTTCATCCATTGGGGCGTCTACTCTGTCCCCGCCTTCGGCAACGAATGGTATCCGCGCAACATGTACCGCCCCGACACCGACGAGTACAAACACCACCTCGCCACCTACGGTCCTCAATCAAAATTCGGCTACAAAGATTTCATCCCCAGGTTCAAAGCCCAGAATTTCGACCCCGCCGTGTGGGCCCGCCTCTTCAAGGAATCCGGCGCCAAGTACGTCGTCCCCGTTTTCGAACATCACGACGGCTTCACCATGTACGACAGCGGTCTCTCCGACTGGACCGCCGCAAAAATGGGCCCCCACCGCGATCTCTGGGGTGATCTAGCGAAAGCAGTCCGCGCCGAAGGCCTCCGTCTCGGCGCCTCCTCCCACCGCGTCGAGCACAATTTCTTCCTCGACGGCGGCCGCACCATCGATTCCGACGTAAACGACCCCCAATTCGCCGCCTTCTACGGCCCGGCGCACATCTGGCTCCAGAGCAAGCAAACCCTCCTCACCGACTGGACCTACGTCAGCGACGCCTACCTCGACGACTGGCTAGCCCGCGACGTCGAAATCGTAAAAAAATACCAACCCGACCTCTTCTATTTCGACTGGTGGATCGGCCAACCTAGAGTCCGCCGCCACATCGCCGAGTTCGCCGCCTTCTTCTACAATGACGCCGCCCGTCGCGGCTCCGTCGGCGTAATCAACTACAAAGACAGCGCCATGGAAGCCCATTCCGCCGTCCTCGACATCGAACGCGGCCAGCTCAACGACATCCGCCCCCTCTACTGGCAAACCGACACCTCCATCAGCAACAAATCCTGGGGCTACATCGAAAACGACAGTTTCAAATCCTCGCAGACGATCGTTCAGCAATTGGTAGACATCGTCAGTAAGAATGGCAACCTGCTCGTCAATTTCGGCCCGCGTTCCGATGGCACCATCCCCGACGAAGTCCAAAACGTTCTCCGCGAAGTCGGCGCCTGGCTCCAGGTCAACGGCGAAGCCATCTACGGCACCCGCCCCTGGAAAATCTACGGCGAGGGCCCTACGAAAATTATCGAAGGCGCATTCCACGACACCGACGTGCAAACCTTCACCGAACATGATTTCCGCTTCACCACCAAAAATAACCAGCTCTACGCTTGCGAACTTGCCTGGCCTTCCGCCGGCGAAGCAGTCATTCACGCTCTGACTCCGACTCAGCTCGACGGCCGGAGAATTTCCGCGGTCTCTCTGCTAGGATCATCTTCACCCGTGACATTTGAATCGCAACCAGACGGCCTGCATCTTCACGTCCCGGCATCACCGCCCGGCAAATATGCCTACTGTTTCAAAATCACGCCACAGGATGCGCATCTATGAACGGCATTTTCCTAGCCGCTGTAGTGGCCGGTCTTCAAACCGGTTCCGACAACCACCGCAAAACCGGAGGATATGATTGAGCGGCAGACTAAACGGAAAGAAAGCCCTCCTGACCGCCGCAGGCCAAGGCATCGGCGCAGCCACCGCGCGCGCCTTCGCCGAAGAGGGCGCTCAGGTCTACGCCACCGACCTAAACGACCAACTCCTGCAAAAAGTAGCTGCAGAACTCCCCGGAATCCAAACCCGCAAGCTTGACGTCCGCGACATCCAAGTCGTAAACGCCCTAGCCGCCGAACTAGGCGCCATCGACGTCCTCTTCAACTGCGCAGGCTTTGTCCACCAAGGCACCATCCTCGATTGCTCCGAGCAAGACTGGGACTTCTCCTTCGATCTCAACGTCAAGTCCATGTACCGGACCACCCGCGCCTTCCTCCCCGCTATGATCGCCGCAAAAAGGGGCAGCATCATTAATATGTCCAGCGGCGCCTCCAGCATCAAAGGTGCCCCCAACCGTTTCGTCTACGGCACAACAAAGGCTGCCGTAATCGGCCTGACCAAATCCCTGGCCGCCGACTTCATCCGCCAAGGCATCCGCGTAAACGCCATCTGCCCGGGCACAGTAGAATCTCCCAGCCTGGAACAGCGCATAGCCGCCCTGGGCGACGTAGAGAAAGCCCGCAAAGAATTTATAGGCCGCCAACCGATGGGTCGCCTGGGCAAACCAGAAGAAATTGCAGCGTTGGCGGTGTACCTAGCCTCCGACGAATCCAGCTTCACCACAGGCCAAATCCACATAATCGACGGCGGCTGGACCCTGTGATCCTGACGTTGCTCATCGATCGAAAGGCCAGCCGCGCAAGCCGGGAAATTGTAGGGCGCGATTCAGCGCGACCTCTCCGGTTTTGAAGCGAAGGGGGGCGGAGCTTTAGCTCCGACATAACAGGCGCGCACCCAATGGGCTTTAGCCCCTGAGGAATTGTTCCTCCGGAGCAAGTGTAGGGGGTGCTTTAGCGCGTCCGTTCCGGGCATTTGTTGCAACCAGGGGGGCTGACATCACAAATTGCGCGAAAAGTTTTTTCTTTAGGAGGCCGGGGCTTCAGCCCCGGCGTTACTCGTCAAGAACCGAAGGGCTTCAGCCCCTGAAGAAAGCTTTGTCTTGATCTCTTTGCGTTTTCTGCGCCAGTTTAGATGCGCCGCAGGCTCCACTCGATCCGGCGTTAGCCGCTGAAAGCGATCTTGATACAATCGCCACGACGAACTCGGAGGAAACATGAAACTGCTTCGCTACGGACCACCAGGAAAAGAAAAGCCCGCCCTACTCGACAAAACCAACCAAATCCGCGACCTCACCGGAATCATCCCGGACGTCGCCAACGAAGCCCTATCCCCGCAATCGCTTCAACGTCTTCAAGCTCTCGACGTCACAACTCTTCCGCTAGTCGGCGGCAATCCCCGCCTAGGCCCCTGCGTCAATCACGTCGGCAAATTCATCTGCATCGGCCTGAACTATTCCGACCACGCCGCCGAAACCGGCAACCCTGCCCCAGCCGAGCCGGTCGTCTTCATGAAAGCCACCAGCGCCATCATCGGCCCCAACGACGACGTCGTCATCCCCCGCAATTCCAAAAAAACCGACTGGGAAGTAGAACTAGGCGTAATCATCGGCAGCCCAACAAAATACGTAACCGAAGCCAACGCCCTCAACCACGTAGCCGGCTATTGCATTATCAACGACCTCTCCGAACGCGCCTTCCAACTCGAAAGCACCGGCCAGTGGACCAAAGGCAAAAGCGCCGACACCTTCGGCCCCATCGGCCCGTGGCTCGTCACCAAAGACGAAGTCCCCGACCCGCAAAATCTCAATTTATGGTTGAAATTAAATGGCCAGCAGCGCCAGAACGGCACCACCAAAACCATGATCTTCACGGTAGCCCACATCGTCAGCTATCTAAGCCGCTTCATGAGCCTCCACCCCGGCGACATCATCTCCACCGGCACCCCTCCCGGCGTGGGTATGGGCCAAAAGCCCCAGGTCTTCCTCAAGGCCGGCGACAAAATCCAACTCGGCGTCCAAGGTCTCGGCGAGCAGAACCAGAACGTCATCACCGATCCCGTCTCGTAAGTTTTCGCGACAGAACGGCACGTAGTGCGAAGTGTCCGATGAGCACGGGCCAAGGGGCGTCGTACCTGCCCGCACAACCTAGCCTGTATTAGACTGGACGCACGAAGTTTCGCTTCGACCCTATGAGTGATCCAATTATCCGCGAACCCCGGTGGCCCGCATTCACAGCGATGGTCGCTGCTGCTGGCGTGTACTTTGCCTTGCCGGAACCTCTCTCCGTCGGTCCGAGCTGGCTGCTGCTCGGAATTATTGTGCCCTTGTTGGTTCCCATCACGGTCTCCTATCGCTTCGGCCATTACAACGTGACTCGCATCCTTACCTTCACCGCCAATGGCATTATCACCGCCGCCATGATCGCCTCCTTGGTTCTCTTGGTCCGAGGCATTCCAGCACATCTTGAGACACCGCAGGCTTTGCTTCGCTCGGCCAGCGCGCTTTGGATCGCCAATATTCTGGTATTCGCGCTCTGGTACTGGAAGCTCGACGCCGGCGGTCCCCAGAACCGCGATCGTCCGCAGGGCCTCTCCGATAGCTCATTTCTCTTTCCACAGATGATGAGTCGAGAAAAACAGCATTTGTCATGGAAGCCCAATTTTGTGGACTATCTGTTTCTCGCGTTTAATACCAGTACAGCTTTCTCGCCCACGGACACCGCGGTTCTGTCACGCTGGGCAAAATTTGGCATGATGGTCCAGTCATTGATTTCGCTTCTGATCGTGGTCTTGCTGGCCGCCCGCGCCGTAAATATTCTCTGACTCTGGCTGGCTCCAGCGGGTCGGCGTACCGGAAACGTATCCGCTTCCACGTCACGCATTGAAGTTGAACTGGCTCCATTGACATCCTGTACTTTGAGATTTCTCCGCAGTTGTCATCCCTCACCCCGCGAATTTCCGCGGGGTGAGGGATCTGCTTTTTCGTCGTTGAGCTGTTGTTTGACACGACCTCAACAGAGCCCGTTGCCCTCAGTTGCAACCGCGGCTAGACTCTCTACCGCTCTGCAAAACGTTTACCGTGAGGATCCATTCATGACCATCGGTCGCCGCCAGTTCGTTCGCAACTCCGCTCTCGCGCTCGGCGCAGCCCTGCTGTCGCGAAAGTCCACTCTCGCCGCCTCCTCCGACGCCCGCATCGATGTCATCCTCAACGAGGAACTCGGCACCATCTCGCCAAACATCTACGGCCACTTCACCGAAAACCTCGGTGGGGTCATCTACGACGGCGTCTGGGTCGGCGAAAACTCGAAGATCGCCAACGTCAACGGCATTCGCAAAAGCCTCGTCGACGCCCTCCAAAAAATCAATTCGCCAGTGATCCGCTGGCCCGGCGGCTGCTTCGCAGACAGCTACGACTGGAAAGACGGCATCGGCCCAGTCGGGAAACGTCCCCGGCGCACGAATTTCTGGGCCGGCGATCCCCTCGTCCGCAATCAAGGCAACATCCCGCAAAAATACGATCCCAACGAATTTGGCACCAACGAGTTCGTCCAATTCTGCAAACTCGCCGGCAGCCAGCCGTACCTCGCCGCCAACCTCCGCAGCCTGCCTGCCGTAGATTTCTACCGCTGGGTGGAATACTGCAACTCCCCCGCAGGGAGCACCACGCTGGCCGATCTTCGCGCCTCCACCGGAAGCAAGGATCCATTCAACGTCCGCTACTGGGGCATCGGCAACGAATCCTGGGGATGCGGCGGCGAAATGACTCCAGGTGAATACGCCACGGAATTCCGTCGTTTCGCGGCGTGGGTTCCCCAATACGGGACCGATCTTTCGTTCATCGCTTCCGGTCCCAACGACGCCGAATACAAATGGACCCGCGGCTTCTTCGAAGGCATGTTGCAAAAAGGTCCGAACGCTCTCAACAACATCTGGGGACTCTCGCTCCACTACTACTCATGGAATCTAAGCCGCGGGCGCACCACAAACTGGGATGCCGGCAAAGGCGATGCCGTAAAGTTCGAGCCCGTCGAGTGGTACGAACTGATGCGCGAAGCCGACAAGCTCGAGTCGCTCATCGCAGGCCATTGGCAAGTGATGAATGAATTCGACGCCAAGCGCCGCATCAAACTAGTCGTCGACGAATGGGGCCCATGGTACAAACCTGGTTCCGAAGTCGCCCCAACCCACATCCTCGGCCAGATGATCACCCAGCGCGACGCGGTGATGAGCGGCCTAACGCTGGACATCTTCAATCGAAATCCCGACAAAGTGACCATGGCCAACTGCGCGCAACTCATCAACAATCTCAACAGTCTCTTCCTGGCAAACGGCGACCGCTTCATCACCACACCCGTCTACCACGTATTCCAAATGTACGCCGCCCACCAAGGCGCCCAGGCCATCCGCGCCGAATTCCTATCCCCCACGATCACCTATGATCGCGACGGCCAACCCGCCACGTTCTGGAGCCTGAAAGGCGCAGCCTCTGTCCGCGGCAAAGACCTGACGATCACTGTAGTAAATCCCGACGTGAACCAACCACGAGAAGCCGAAATCCACCTGCTAGGCGCGGAAGCCACCTCCGGCCGCGCAACGGTGCTCGCGACCTCCGACATCCACGCCCACAACACCTTCGACAACCCAAACGAAGTCCACCCGCGCACAGAAAGCTGGACGCCGATCGGCCGCACTGCAAAATACACATTTGCCCCAGCCTCTGTAACCCTGCTACAACTCAAGCTCGCATGAGTAATGCAACCTCTTGTAGGAGCGCAGCACCGCTGCGCCCCAGCTTTCCCAGCCGAAGAATGTGCTGTCGTCGAATGGGGGTCGGAGCTTTAGCTCCGACATAACCACCCGGCAACCAATCGGCTTTAGCCGCTGAGGAAACACTCTCGGATTTCTTACACGACTCATCACTCTCAAAAGAGGCAACCATGCGTCGAATGAAAATCCTGTTTCTCACTGCCTTCCTTCTACCTTTTCTGCGGCCCTCTTCAACCAGCGCCACCCCGCACCAATGGTCTCCCCAACACGCCAACGACTGGTACGCAAAGCAACCCTGGCCCATCGGCAGCAATTTCATCCCCAGCACCGCCATCAACGAACTCGAAATGTGGCAGGCCGACACCTTCGATCTCCCCACCATCGATCGCGAACTAACCTGGGCCGAAGGCCTGGGCATGAACACCATGCGCGTCTTCCTCCACAACCTCGCCTGGAAACAAGACCCCGCAGGCTTCCTCAATCGCATGGACAAATTCCTGCAAGTAGCCGACAAACGTCACATTCGCATCATGTTCGTACTACTCGACTCCGTCTGGGATCCCAATCCGCAAATCGGACCGCAGCGCGCACCGCGCCCCCACGTCCACAACTCCGGCTGGGTGCAATCTCCAGGCGCCCAGGTGCTAAAAGATCCCGCAAGCTGGCCCATCGAAATCAAGCCGTACATAAAAGAAGTCATCGGCCATTTCCGCAACGACCGCCGCGTCCTGATCTGGGATCTGATGAACGAACCCGACAACGGAAACGGCTCCTATAAAAGCACCGAACTCCCGAACAAAGCGGAAGCCGCGCAACAATTGCTAACCAAAGTCTGGGTCTGGGCCCGCGAAGCAAAACCCTCCCAACCGCTAACCAGCGGCGTCTGGCAAAAACTTGATTGGTCCGACGATGCCAAGCTCAGCCCCATGGAACACCTGCAACTTGAAAATTCCGACGTCATCACCTTCCACAACTACGATCCGTCCGACAGAATGCTCGTCAGCATAAAATCTTTGCGCCGCTTCAATCGCCCCATCATCTGCACCGAATACATGGCCCGTCCAAGAGGCAGCACATTCGAAGCAGTCCTCCCAGTCCTGAAACAAGAAAGAGTAGGCGCCTACAACTGGGGCTTCGTTTCGGGTAAGTCGCAAACCATCTACCCGTGGGATTCCTGGGAAAAGCAGTACGCCGCGGAGCCCCCCATCTGGTTTCACGACATCTTCCGACCCGACGGCCAGCCCTACGACAAAAAAGAAACCGACCTGATCCGCACCTTAACCGGAAAATCCTAACCCCGTGACCATCTATCGCCCGCAGGTCCACCCCAACCGGTCCTTCTCCGCGCCCCTCGGCGGACTCTGCGCCTCTGCGTTATCTTTAGTCTTCTCTCCTCCCTCGCCCTCTCCTCTTCTTTTCCTCTCCAGCCAACAATTTGACAAGAATCCCGCCCGTCCCTTAAGGTGAATCCTCCAGTAATCGTTTACTCGTCAGTCTGTATACACGATCCGTAAGGTGCAAACACCATGGCAACTCCGAAAATGACAATGGGTTTGATCGTAGGGAATCGCGGCTTCTTCCCCGATCACCTCGCCAAAACCGGCCGTGAAGAAATGATTCAGGTCCTTCAGGCCGCCGGAATCGACGTCGTTGTTCTCGGCCCGGAAGCCAGCAAACACGGCGCCGTCGAAACCCACGAAGAAGCCAAACGTTGCGCGGAGTTATTCAAAGCCGCCAGCAACAAGATTGATGGCGTCATCGTTTCGCTTCCCAACTTCGGCGACGAGCGCGCGATTGCCGACACCCTGCGCCTCGCCCGCCTCGACGTTCCGGTTCTGATCCAGGCGACTCCGGACACGCCCGCGAAGATGACCATCGCGCACCGCCGGGACAGCTTCTGCGGAAAGATGTCGGCGTGCAACAACCTGCAGCAATATCGCATTCCGTACTCGCTCACGACGCTTCACACCGAGGCTCCTAATTCCGACGAGTTCAAAAAAGATCTGGAATGGTTTGCAGGCGTCTGCCGCGTCGTCAAGGGAGTGCGCAATCTGCGCATCGGCGCCATTGGCGCGCGTCCCGCCGCGTTCAACACCGTGCGCTACAGCGAGAAAATTCTCGAAGCCAACGGCATCTCCGTTGAAACGCTCGATCTTTCCGAAGTTATCGGCCGCATCGGCCGCATGAAGGACGACGATCCCGTCGCGGTTCAGAAACTGAACTCCATCCAGAAATACGTTTCCACCAGTGGCATCCCGCAGCCTGCACTATTGAAAATGGCCAAGCTCGGCGCGGTCGTAGATGACTGGATGAAGTCGGCTGACGTGCAGATCAGCGCCGTGCAGTGCTGGACCTCGCTGGAAGAAAATCTAGGCGTCGTGCCCTGCACGGTTATGAGCATGATGAGCGATTCGCTGCTCTCCAGCGCATGCGAAGTCGATGTTTGCGGCGTCCTCGGCATGCACGTGTTGCAGCTCGCGTCGGGAACCCCGAGCGCGCTGCTCGATTGGAATAACAACTACGGCGCCGACCCGAACAAAGCCGTCTGCTTCCATTGCAGCAACCTGCCGAAGCATTTCTTCAAGGATGTGACGATGGACTTTCAGGCCATCATCGCGGGCACCGTCGGCAAAGACAATACCTTTGGGACCTGCGTCGGCCGCGTGAAATCCGGCGCGATGAGCTTCGCTCGTTTTTCCACCGACGATCTCTCAGGGAAAATCCGCGGTTACTCCGGTGGCGGCCGGTTCACCGATGATCCACTGGAAACCTTCGGTGGCGCCGGCGTCGTCGAAATCCCGCACATGCAAAAACTGCTCCGCTATATTTGCGAGAACGGTTTTGAGCATCATGTCGCCGCAAATTTCTCTACCGTCGCTCCAGTTGTGCACGAGGCAGTGACGAAGTACTTCGGCTGGCAAATGTACGCGCACGGCGCATAGACTCCTTTGGGCAACTAAACACGGAGAAGAAATCGCTTGGCTATCGTGGCCGGTGTCGATTTTGGAACTCTCAGCGTCCGCGTGACCATTGTCGACACGGCGCGGGGACGCCTTGGCTCGGGTGTTGCCGAGTATCCACTGCACCGGCGCAAGGACGATCCCGATTTTGCTACCCAGAGCCACGACGATCACATGCGTGCTCTCGCGGAGGCCACGCACAAGTCGATTGCCTCCTCCAAAGTTTCTGGGGATGAGGTGGCCGCGCTGGCGATGGATACTACCGGCTCCAGCGTCATCCCGGTTGGCGCAAATCTCGTGCCGCTCGACGAATACTATCTGTGGTGCGACCACCGCTCGGCCCGCGAGGCTGCACTGATCACCGAAACCGCGCACCGCGAGAGACAGGAAGTAATCGATTGGTGCGGCGGAATCTATTCCTCCGAGTGGGGCTTCTCGAAACTGCTTCACTGGCTGCGCCACAATCCCGACAAGCGTGACCGCTTCGTTACTGCGCTGGAACATTGCGACATGGTTGCGGCCGTCCTGTGTGGTATTACCGATCCGGCGAAGGCGCCTCGTTCCATTTGCGCGATGGGCCACAAGTGGATGTGGAATACCGCGCTCGGTGGTCTGCCATCCGAAAAGTTTCTCACTGCCGTCGATCCACTTCTTACCGGCATCCGCGCGAAATTGAATGGACGATACGCGGCCAGCGACCAACTGGCCGGCACGCTTGCGCCGGAGTGGGCCGTAAAGCTTGGACTGCGCGCGGGGATTCCAATTCCTGTAGGAGCGTTTGACGCGCATTGGGACGCGATCGGAGCGGGCGCGCGCACCGGCGATGTCGTGAACGTGGTCGGCACATCGACGTGCATCATCGCGATGAGCGATGACGTTCAACTGATTCCTGGCGTGTGCGGCGTCGTGCCTGGTTCCGTGGATCCGAAGAAAACTGGTGTAGAAGCCGGGCTTTCCGCCACCGGCGATATCTTTAACGCGATCGCGCAGCGCGCCAACAGCACCGTTGCGGCGCTTTCGATTGGGCTGGAATCTTACGTCGCCGGTCAGACCGGTTTGCTGCGGCTGACTTGGGACAACGGGGACCGCACCGTTCTGGTGAATCCCGAGCTTGGCGGGATCACGCTGGGCTGGAATCTTACGCACACAGCGCAGGACGAGCTGTTTGCCGCGATCGAGGGCACTGCGTTTCACACGCGCATCATTCTGGAACGCATGGAAGAACACGGCGTGCCGATTCACCGCGTCATCAACGCCGGTGGCATTCCGCAAAAGAACGATGTGCTCAATCATGTGTATGCCAACGTCTTGAACAAGCCGATTTTGATTCCGCAGTCGGATGTGACCAGTCTGGGTTCCGCGATTTTTGCCGCTATGGCCGCGAAGGCGTTCAACAGCCTGGAAGAAGCACAGCAGGCGCTTTGCCCGAAGCACCGCGTGATCGAACCGGATGCGAAAGCAGTTGGTGTGTACGAAGAGCTGTACTCGCTGTATCGAGATCTGTACTTTGGTTTCGGCAAACCGGATGCAGCGGCGATTTCCGCGGGACGCGTGCTTCCCACGCTGCGGAAGATTGCGGCGAGAGCGCGAGGCAACGCATGATCCTGAAAAGTCTGCGCGCAGAAGTTCTGGAAGCGAATCTCGAACTCGTGCGCCGCGGGTTGGTCCTGTATACATTCGGCAACGCCAGCGGAATCTCTCGCAGCGACGCGCTGGTAGTGATCAAGCCGAGCGGCGTTCCTTACGAGAAGATGAAGCCGGAAGATCTGGTCGTCGTGGACCTGGAGGGAAAAACGGTGGAAGGGAATTTGCGCCCTTCGTCCGATCTGCCCACGCACCTGATCCTTTACAAAGCGTTTGCCGGGATCGGCGGCGTGGCGCACACACATTCGCGCTTCGCGACGGCCTGGGCGCAAGCGGGGCGCGAGATCCCGTGCTTCGGCACGACGCACGCGGACTACTTCCACGGTCCGGTTCCCGTCACCAAGCCGCTAAGTCCAAAGCAGATTCGCTCCGACTACGAAGTCAACACCGGGCGAGCCATTGTGCGTCGCCTTGCGAAGCTGGACGCGCTGCACATGCCGGGCGTACTCGTATCCGGGCACGCACCGTTTTGCTGGGGAGCCACACCGACCGAAGCGGCACACGCCGCCGTGGTGATGGAAGAGATCGCGGCGCTTGCGACCATTACGATCACCGCCAATCCAAGAGCCCGCGCTATCTCTAAGCATTTGCACGACAAGCACTTCCTTCGCAAGCATGGGGGCACTGCTTACTACGGGCAGAAGAAGTAGAAGACTAGTGAGTAGTGGGTGGTGAGTAGTGAGTAGACGGAACGTTTCATCCAGCGTGAATCTTCTGCAGCGTTGAGGAGTTGCGTCGCGCTGGTTAACAATAACACTCCCTCCCCCTGGTTTTTTGTAAGTATGGATTCTAAACGAGTTATGGGTACGGTCTTTCTACGGTTCTCGGAGGGTGGGATACGGATGGGGCGGTTTGCCGTGGGGAATCGGCCTGTGTGCCGATACCTCATTCGCAGCGTGGCGGTGCGTGTTCGTGGGGCCAGATCGGCGAGTCGAGATTTGACTCGCTCTGCCGATTCTGTTCCTGGCGCTACTCTCGCTGGCGACTGTTCGAGTTCGCTCTACTGAGGCTTGGGACCAGCCGTTCCGGCTGACCAGCGCGACGATCCAAAACGACACGATGATTCCAAGCAGCCTGGTTTTTAATAGCGAGCTAGGTAGCGTCTGTACCGGAGGAAACCAATCGCCCGAGCTATCCTGGACAGATCCACCCCGAGGCACGAAGAGTTTCGTCTTTGTGGTGTTCGATAAGACTGCGGGCTTTACTCACTGGGGAGTCTACAATATTCACCTCTCGACGACCCAGTTAGCCGCAAATGCGGGGAGCAACGGTTCCGAGACAACTTCGTTTGGCGACCAAATTGTCAACGACGCCGGCCTATTCGGCTACACCGGCCCATGCCCTCCTTCAGGCCTTGTCCACCATTACCAGTTTACCGTCTACGCCTTGGACGTTGACCACATCGACTTGCATCCGTCGCCAGCGCCATTCTTCGCGGACGCCGAGACTCTTTATCGGGCGATGTTCGACCACGTGTTGGGCAGTGCCAGCATTACCGATCCTTTTAGCTGCCCGGCCGATTCAACCCCGACTGCTACAAACCCAACCCCGACGGGGACGTGCTCTTAGATGGAAATGTGAACGGCTCGGAGCGGTTGTCCCATCAATGAAATCCTTTGTGGTCGAGTGACTCCGCATCCGGACAACTGGCCCTGCTCAGAAGTTCGTCCTTGGCTGAACCGCGCGCCCGAGACACCCCAGCAGATGGAGCTCTCTGTCCTATCAATGCGCTGTCGGATGGCAGCGTTACTCGGGACCTGCGGAAGACGGCGCGGGGACCAGCACGTCACTTCCACCTCTTGGTTTGTAAATGTAGTTCACAAACACATAGCCCCACGGAACAGCAACGATAGGCAATATCACCCATGAGAACGCCGAGGTGATGCCTTCCGCTGGTGATCCCGCCAACGTACCCTTTGACCACAGTGGATTCGCCACAAGGACAAGCCAGAGCACTTTGTAGAAAATCTCCAGCAGGATGATCGGTAGCATTTTCAGAGGACGGATGATTCCTAGGCCCGCCAAAGTCGCGAATGCTGTCCAGACGCACCACACCACGGCGTTGGTCGGGTCCCACGGCCCTTTGTGGGTGAGGATGTGCGCCCAGGTCTCTTTACCCAGCACGAAGAACATCAAGATATAGAGTAGCCGCAAAAGATAAATGTGAATCGGGCGAACACCTTCGTATTTGGTGCTCCGTTGAAAGATGCCTTTGACGCTGATTGTCATGGGATGTCCCTCTGATAGAACGGCCGAATAGGATGATGAAGTTCTCGGGCCGACGCCACTAACAAGAGGCAGAATTCGGGATCGAATCCAGCGTCCTGTCAAAGCGTTCCCTGGACCTCCGAATGCTTTTGGCCGGGCGAGACTCCGGGGTCCCCCTGACGCGCAGTCCTTTCGTCACCAGCCATCATCTATTCAGTTGTGGAGGCTCACATGGACCACCTTCAACAACTGGAGATAGAGTGCCCGTTTTGCGGCGGGATGCAACCCCGTGAAACTGCCCGGTGGGATGACGATGAGGTTGGGTACGCCACGATTTGTCAGACATGTGGCAAGGTGTTTTCTGGGCTGACGCTAGTCTCTGCTTACGTCGAATGCACCTAATCCCGCATCGGCGCTTTAATTCTGTAGCGCTGATTTCTCAAATCGCTCGCTCTAATCATTCCGATTTGCACACATTGCCGTAGACCAATGGAGCCCCGTGTTCCCACGGCTTATAGCCGTTGGCGAATTCGATCCGTTCGCGAATGGAGGGATGCGTAGCCTGGAAGATCGTGAAGAAAGTACCCCAATCGGGGGCGAGATTTGTTTGAGCATCCCTGACGAAGATCATCGCCGCGGCGTGATTTTGATGCGTCAATTCAAGGCCAAAGCGGTCGGCTTCGAGCTCGATATGGCGGGCGAACAGATTGAAAAACGGCAGGATGGCAAGCCATAGGAAGATCAAGGTGAACACGATAAGCGGAAGTGACGCTGGGTCGGAAAGTTCGCTGAACCCCCAGCGCGGGGAGAATCGGCGGATGGCGGCGCGGCCCAGGCGGTCCGTGAGCCAAAACCCAGCCAACAAGAAGGCAGCGATAATGGCCAGCGCCTTCCAGTTGTCGCCCATGACGTAATGCTTCAATTCGTGGCCGATGGTGAATTCGATTTGGTCAGGTGACTCAACGGATGCCAGGTCACTCTGCAGAATGATCCGATTGGTCGGGCCGAGGCCGTCCACCCCCGTGCTGCTGCCGCCGACTAAGACGGGGATGTTCGCGACGCCGCACCGCGCGGCCAGCGATTTGATCCGCGTTTCGAGCGGGAGATCGTCGAGAGGCTTATAGGTGTTCGTCAGCGGTTTGACCCACACCGGCAGAGCGACCAGAGCCAGAAAGGCAACTGGAATCAGCGCGAGGGCGCAATAGAGCCACCAGCGGCGCGGGCTTTTGGAGATCAATCGATAGGGAAGCCAGATTAGCAGTGCTGCGATGACCAATCTAACGACGAGTTGGACACCTTCACCCTTTACCCAATTCGGCAAGGTCTGGTTCGACCATCCACCGGCATGCCCCCGGACATAGTCGAGATAAAAGTCGAAGGGCAGCGCGATCAGCGCGGCCAGGGCCAGATAGGCGCATGCGAAGAGCGTGACCGTCCAGAACCAACGGTGGCCGGAAATAGATTCGCACATCTGCCGCAGGCGTGCACCGAGACCGGTGAACAGAATTAAGAGGGGAATTGCGAGCGCGAGAAG
>Ga0210401_10003036_pt1 | contig 18109 bp, 15 predicted proteins | sample IncBWH32MmetaG_FD_150866 | JGI IMG/M metagenome (GOLD analysis project Ga0210401, IMG submission 150866) | Forest soil microbial communities from Barre Woods Harvard Forest LTER site, Petersham, Massachusetts, United States - Inc-BW-H-32-M | ecosystem: Environmental > Terrestrial > Soil >... | reverse complement strand
CGATTCAGGAACAGACCCTGCGGCAGAAGCCGCATTCGGCAAATACTTGTTTTGCTGAAAGGTGAGAGCTGAAAGCTGACAGCTTGGAAGCTGCCCCTACGCTACCGCCGCCGACGCCATATTCGGCGCCAGCGCCAGCACGCTGCCCGCGCCCTGGGTGAGCGCATCATGCAGCGCCTGCTCGCCCCGGTTGATCACTTCCGTGACAATGTCCACCGGATCGAACGAACTGCGCATCACTGCCTCCGCCAGACCTGCGCTGAAGGCAATCGGTTGATCCTTGCCGGGTAACCGCACATCGGCGACCAGCTTGCGCAGCTTCTCGACCGCCTGCAGCGCCTCTTTCTCAGCGGTGTCGCCAAGAATGATCGCCACCGTGGTCGTGTCGTAGCGGAAGGCAAGATCGTTCGAGCGGATGTTCGCAGTGAACAGTTGCCCGACCTGCTCCATCGTGGCTTCCACCGCCGTCTCGCCGAATTCCTTGATCATGGCCGCGCTCTTGCCAAAATGCATCAGCAGGATGGTCATCGGTGTCGCTTGTTGCGATGCCCGCTGCGCTTCCGCCAGCACCAGGTCGAGATAGGAAGCCCGCTTGAGCAGTCCCGACTTCTCATCCGTTACCGAGAGATTCCGCACCAGCCGCCGCAGACCTGCATTGTTCAGCGCGATCACCACCTGCTCAGCCAGCGTCTTCAGCACCACAATCTCCGAAGGATGCCAGTTACGCTCCGCCCCTTGCATGAACACCAGCACTCCGATCTGATCCTCGCCATCGGTCAGCGGCAGCGCCAGCAACGAAGTCACGCCCAGCTCCGCCAGAGCCCGCCGCACGGGCTGTACTTCGTCGGAGGTCAAGGTATCGGTAATAGTTACGGTGCCCCGGCTGATCGCCAGATCCTGGCATGCCGCCACCACCGCGGCCAGCGCCGCCGCATCGCCCGCCGCAGTTCCATCTAGATGAAATTCCTGCAAGGCGGTCGGAGGCAGTCCGGGCTTGCGCATCGCCGCTACGCAACGCGTCACTTTCCACTGGCTGCCCATTTCGTTCGCGGCCGTGGCCAGCACGGCGTTCGCGTTGTTCTGGTGATACAGCTTGCGCGTGATCTCCGCTACCCGGGTAAAGCTGCTGACATCGGCTTGTTCCCCGCTGACGGCCGCGGGTGGGACCAGCGGCTGGGGTGCCGCAGTCGCGCCTGACGACGACGGTGCTGGGGGCGCGGGAGCTTTTCCTGCATAGCGCGGCGTCACTCCCGCTGCCAGATATAACCGCTGCAAATCTTCGTTACGTTCTTCTTCGCGCGGAAACAATTCCTGAATGCGTTGCAGCCGTTCCACTGCTTTCGAGCGCATTCCGTACTGCACCAGGATTTCTGCCTGCAACATCAGGTCCTGCAGCGCCGCCGCCCCCAGCGTCGGCTCCTCGGAGCGCACCGTTTCCGGTACCGACTTATTGAGCTGGCTAAGACGCGAGGCAATTACCTTGAAGCGATCGTCGGGAATCTTCCCCCGCAGAATCTCCAGCCGCTTCTGATGCCCGCGCTCGTAAGGATCGACATCCGCCGCCCGGTCCAGGCACTCACCCGCCTTCTGAAAATTCCCTGTGCTGACATACAGATCAAACAGCTTCAGCAGCGTCTGGCAATAATCGTTTTCGCGGTTTGAGGAGTTGAACAGCTCGCTCAAAAACTCCAGCATTTCGGGAGACGACCGGTGCCCGCCGATCAGATCCTGCATGGTCGCAACGAACGCCCGCCGTTCGCCCCGGCGGCGCTGAAACAGTTCCAGCTTGCGCGCCAGGGCTACCGCTTCCGCATCCTGCTGCGCGTCGATCATCTGCCCGATCAGCGTGACTACCTGCTGCAGCCGGCTCGGATTTTGCTCAAACAGCTGCCACACCAGCGGCTCTGCCTCCGACAACCGGTTCGCCGCCAGCAACGCCTGGCTGTAGCAATCGCGCAGTTCGAGGGACGGATTTCCCCCAATCACATGCGGCTCGAAAATGAAGATCGCCGCACCAATCTGTCCTTGCGCCAGCAGGCTCTTTCCATACGCCAGGGCAATGCGCGGGTCGCTCGGATCCTCTCCATAGGCCAGCTCGAAATATTGCGATGCATCCGCCCCGGTCGCTTCCGCCAGTTCCGCCGCCTTCAGAAAAGCTGCCGCCGATGTTTTGCTCTCGCCGAGCTGCGAACACAACTCGGCCATCCGCAGATAGTTGGCCTGCGTCGGTTCCAGCGTGACGATCCGGCTCAGCACCTGCAACGACTCAGCTTGCTTCCGTTGCTTGAACAAATCGTCGAGCGCGTTCTCGTAGGTGCCAATCGCAAGTTTTTTATTGGAATTTTCCAGCAGCTGCCCGAAGCGGAATTTCTGCTGCCAAGTCGGACTGCCATGACGCGCCAACTTCTTATAGGTCAAACTTGCACGGGTCGCATCCCCCGCGCCGATTTGCCGCTCAAAAAGGTCCCCAAGCAGCGACACCGCCTCGGCCGTGCGGCTCAGCGACAGACACAAGTCCGCGGCCATCGAACGAACGTTGTCGTTCTCCGGATCTTCCAGCAGCACTTGGAGATATTCTTCGAGCGCGTCGCTGGTCTTGCCTCTTTGCAGAAGCTTCTCCGCCTGCGCGACACGCTTCGCGATTTCGGCCCGGTCCGGCATGTGGGTAATCTGCGGAGTAACCTTCATCGTGATTCTAGGAGCCGGGGTACACAGCAGCAATGCAGTAACGGCCCGCCGCGGTTACGAAGGTCATTCGTCTTTTGCAATCATGGAGATGAGACTCGTGTGGCTTGCACACTCCCGTATTCATTCCTTCCAATTTCCGAACCACCTTCCGCTTCTGATATACCCTCATGATGCCCGAGGCCACCTCGACCCAGGAACAGGGACTTCGTCATCAACTTACCGCCGGGCAGATGGCGATGGTCGCCGTCGGCGGCTCCATTGGCACCGGCCTGCTGCTGGGCTCAGCACAGGCAATCGGCCTCGCCGGCCCGTCCGTCATCCTCAGCTTCCTGCTCGCCGCTTTTATCAACTTCACCGTCGCGTGTGCCCTCGGAGAGTTGGCCTGCGCCCACCCTGCCGCTGGCTCCTTCGGCGTTTATGGCGATCTCTACCTCAACGACTGGGCCGGATTCCTCTCCCGCGGCGGATACTGGGCCGCCATCGCCATCTCCATCGGAACCGAGATGGTTGCTTCCGCCATCTACATGGGCCTCTGGTTTCCGCGCGTTCCGGCACTGGTCTGGGTGGCGCTGTTTTCGTTATTGCTCCTGCTGGTGAATCTCCTCGGCGTTCATGACTATGGCCGCTTCGAGTTCTGGTTCGCCATGGTCAAAGTCGTCACCATCGCCGCCTTCATTGTGCTGGGGGCGTCGCTTCTCTTCACCGGTCGCGTCATTCCGCAATACACCGCCCAGGGCGGATTCTTCCCCATGGGCATCCTGGCCCCGTTTCTCGCGATGACCTTCGCGGTCTATGCCTTCGGTGGGATCGAGTTCGTCGCGGTCTCTTCCGGGGAAGCCAAGTCTCCCGAGGAAATCGCCCGCGCCATCCGGCTCACCTTTGCCATGCTCAGTTTCCTCTACCTGGGCGCCATCGCGATCCTGGTCGGCGTCATGCCCTGGAACCGCGCCGGTGCGAGCGAAAGCCCGTTCGTCACGGTATTTCGCTCTGTCAACATTCCTGCAGCCGGACATCTGATGAATTTCGTCGTCCTCACCGCCGCTCTCTCGGGCGCCAACGCAGCTCTCTACGTCTCCTCACGCATGCTGTTCTCGATGGCCCGCACCGGCTGGGCCCCAGCCCGCCTAGGGCAACTCAACGCCCAAGGTTCTCCAAAACTCGCCGTGCTGTTTTCCTCCTTCGGCATCGTCGTCGCCCTGGTGCTGGAACGCTGGGCCCCAAGCAACGCCTTCGAGTACATCCTGCGCGCTGCGTTTTTCGGCATGATCCTTTCCTGGGTCGTCTCCCTCGCCGCCCATATCTCTTTCCGCCGCCGCACCAGCCCGGAGCAAATCCGTGCCCTCCCCTTGCGCTCTCCAATCGGCATCTGGGGATCCGTCGCCGGCTTCACCGTAATGTGCGCCGTAATCCTGAAAGGCTGGTGGGACTCCCATGTCAACCTGATCAGCGGCGTACTCTATTTGCTGCTGCTTACGGCCGCGTGGTGGGCGATCAAGCAGGGAAGAAAGTAGCCGCTAGCTGCGACCCATGAGCCTCGAGCACCCGCGACAATCTGAAATCTCAAATCCGCAATCTGAAATCTGAAATCTGAAATCTCCCAAGACGTAACACCAGATCTAAGACCTGTTCTCCCTGACACCTGAGACCCGAGACCTGAGACCTGTTAGCGTCACCTGCTCTCCCGTAAACTATCTCCATGACTGACGCTCTTCTTCGTTTCCGTCCCGAGTTCCCCATTCTCGAGCGCACCAACTACATGATCAGCAACTCGCTGGGCGCGATGCCGCGCGGCGTCTACGACGCCATGAAGGGCTACGCCGATACCTGGGGCGCGCGCGGCGTGCGCGCCTGGGAGGAACGCTGGTGGGGACTGGCCGCCCACGTCGGCGAGGAACTCGGCGCGCTCATGAACGCGCCCAAGGGCAGTGTTTCCACGCACCAGAACGTCACCACCTGCCAGGCCGTGGTCGCCTCCTGCCTCGACTTCTCCGGCAAGCGCAATAAGGTCGTCTACTCCGACATGAACTTCCCCTCGGTGATGTACTTTTGGGAAGCGCAACGCGCCGTCGGCGCCCGCGTCGACATGGTCGCGACCGATGGCATCAGCGTACCCACCGACCGCCTGCTCGATGCCATCGACGAGCAGACTCTCGTAGTCCCCATCTCGCACGTTCTTTTTCGCAGCGCCTACATCAACGATGCCGCCGCCATTGTCGAGAAAGCGCACAAGGTCGGCGCTTATGTCGTGCTCGACACGTTTCACTCACTCGGCACCATGCCGGTCGACGTGCAAAAGCTCAACGTCGATTTCGCCACGGGCGGCGTACTGAAGTGGCTCTGTGGAGGCCCAGGCGTCGGCTTCCTCTACGTGCGCCCCGACCTCGGCAATAAGCTCGAACCGCGCATCACGGGCTGGATGGCCCACCAGCATCCTTTCGATTTCGAAATCGGCCCCAACCGCTACACGGATCCGCCGTTTCGCTTCATGAATGGCACGCCGCACATTCCGGCGCTCGAAGCCGCGCGCCCCGGCATCGCCATCATCACTGCCGCCGGCGCCGCGAACATCCGGGAAAAGTCCAAGCGCCAGACCGCACGCCTGATCGAACTCGCCGATAAACACGGCTGGCGCGTCCATACCCCGCGCGATCCCGAGCGCCGCGGCGGCACCGTCTCCATCGATATGCCCGACTCGCTCGAGGTTTCGCGTGAACTGATCCGCCGCAACATCCTTGTCGACTTCCGCCCCCAGGCCGGCGTCCGCTTCTCCCCCCACTTCTACACGAAAGACGAAGAACTCGACGCCGCCATCGCTGCGGTCGAGGAGATCCTGAAGGAGCGCTCCGTCGCCGCGAAGTAATCCGCCGCCGGGAGTTCCAGAGTTGTCATCCTGAGCGCAGCGAAGGACCTATGCATTTCGTCCGGGCCGCGCTACTCTACGGTCCGATGGTCTCCCGTTCCGAAAACTACGTGGAATATTGCCGCGAAACCGCGCGCCATCTCCACAACATCCAGGACCTCGCCCTGCGCGGCAAAAACAAGCAAGCCATCACTCGTCGCATCCAGGAACGCATCGTGCGCGAGGTCGAACTTCGCCCCGACGACGATGTGCTCGACATCGGCTGCGGCGACGGCACCCTGCTGCGCATGGCAAAAACGCGGGGCGCGCACAGCGCGATCGGACTGCTCGCCACCGAGGAAGAGGCCGCCATCGTCCGCCGCCTTGGGATCGAAGTGCGCCAGGGGTTCACCGACCAATTGCCGGTGCCCGACGAAAGCGCGTCGGTCGTCATCTGCAACAACGTGCTGCTGGTCGTGCCGCGCGAAAAGATTCCCGCGAGCCTCCGCGAACTCCATCGCGTCGCCAAGCCGGGCGCCCGCATTTTCGTCGGGGAAATCCCCCTCGAACCCGGACCGCCGCCCGAGCCCGAGTTCCCCACCGCCCGCGAAACCCTCGCCTATCTCTACCGCCAGCACGGCTTCCGCACCTGGTTCGGCATGCTGCGCCGGATGCTCTATTGGAAACTGACCAGCAAGCCCATGGTCATCCGCGGCGGCATTACGATTTCATTCTTCGCCGAGCCCTCGGAATTCGCCGCCCTCGCTGCCGAAGCAGGTCTCGAACTGGTACGCTGCTGGCACCACGACGACTGGCCCGCTAACCGTTACAACTACCTGTTCCGCAAAGCCACGGCCGTTCCAGCGGCTGCATCCGCAGAAACCGTGCCGCACTCTTCCCCGGCCGCGTAACGTTACCGACGTAAGCTCGATTCATCGTTTTCTGCTGCCCGGCTTCCCACCCTCCCGCTATCCTCAGCTTTCAGGCACCGATGCGCCACACCTGCATCGTGCCGGGATCTAAATCGGTGAACGTTTCTCTGCCATTTGGGCTCCATGAGAGCAGCCTCTGGATGATCCCCGTCGCCATCGCTGCGATCGCCGGGCTCTACTCTTTCTTTCACGGATTCTCGATTCTGCAGCAGCAGCGCCCTCTGCCGATCCGGATCCCGGTCAAACCTCCCGCCCACGCCGCTGTAAAATCCGTTCCCAAGACAAGCGAACCGCTCAAGCGCGACCCGCGCACTGAAGTCATTCAGCTCAGTCCGAACGATAGCGGGGAAAACAGTTCCGCTTCCCTGAGCCAGCAAGGCAAGATTGCCGCTGCTCTCCTACGCGCCGGGGTTCCAAGCCCCGCGACCTGGACCGACGAAACCACGCATGCCTCGGTTCGCGTCGCCGATCCGCTTCCAGGCGAGAAGCCGACAGACGCCGCATCGTCCGAGGCCGAAGTCTCTCGCGTGCTCCAGCAAGGGGCTAACGCCGCCGAATTCCGCATCCCTGCCCTGAACCCCACGGTCAATCACAACGGCTCGAACCGCAAAGCCATGCTGATGATCTGGGGCGGCCCCATCCTCACCCTCGCCTGCGTCTATCTGCTCGCCTCTCATTTGGGATGGCTGTAAGACAAGTCGCTAGTCTCCCGCTTTCAGTCGCTAGCCACTCGCCGCACGCGGTTGGGTTATAGCCTTCAACCACGTCAAGGTTGACGAAAATCAGTGCCCTAGCTGGCGACTAGTGACTGGCGTCCTAGGCCTTTGCTGACGACTGGCGACTAGCGACTGGCGACTGAAACAGTTAGCAGGAAGGTGCCCCTCTCGGAGGTTTAGCCCCCGCGCCGGCGGCCACGAGACAACGGCAGCATTTAGAATGAACCTCGTGCCCGATACTGTTCGCATTGGAATCCTAGGCGACTTCAATCCCGAATTCCGTTCGCACCACGCGACCAACGACGCGCTACAGCACGCTGCCGCAAAACTCAGCCTGAAAGTCGAATCCCAATGGCTCCCTACGCCCTCGCTCCTGGAGCCCGGAGCCCGCAAAGTTCTGGAAAGCTTCGACGGCCTCTGGGCTTCGCCCGGCAGCCCTTACAAGAGCGCGGACGGCATGCTCAAAGGCATCGAATTCGCCCGTACCCGCGACTGGCCCTTCCTCGGCACCTGCGGCGGTTTCCAGTACACCGTCATTGAATGCGCCCGCAATGTAATCGGCATGAAAGACGCCGACACCGCCGAGAATAATTCCGGCTCGAAGAACGTCATTATTTATCCGGTCGCCTGCGCGGTACCCAATCGTGCCTCTGGCGCCCCGAAGCTCTCGGGCGTGGTGCCGGAAATCCGCATCCGCCCCGGCTCCTACCTGCAGACCTTCTACAGCGAGGAGGTTATTCAGGAAGAATTCTTCTGCAATTTCGAGTTGAACCCCGACTACGAATGGTGCTCGATCGAAGCCGGATTCCCCATCGCCGCCCGCGGCCCCGACGGCGAAGTCCGCGCCATCGAGTCGCCCACTCACCGGTTCTTCATCGCCACGCTGTTCCAGCCACAACTCAGCTCCAAGCCAAACAACCCGCACCCCCTGGTCATCGCCTTCGTGCAAGCTGCCGCTGACTGGGGAAGAAAAAAACTGGACGACAGCGTTCTGGAGTAAAAGCAGGTTACAGGTCACAGGGAGCAGGTCATAGGTCTCAGGTCTCAGGTGCCCGTGTCATCCTGACCCAAGCGAATGGGAAACTTGCCTTCGCGGCCTTTGCTGCCCTTCTTCGTGCCCTTTGCGGTTAAAAGCTTTTCGTCGAATACGGTCGCGACTCCCCGACAGCCCCACGCCCTCGAAAAATCGTCACGCCCTCTTCACAAACTTCAACGACGCCGAATTCATGCAATACCGCAACCCCGTCGGCTGCGGACCATCGTCAAACACGTGCCCCAGATGCGCGTCGCACAAGGTGCAATTCACCGCGTTCCGCAACATCCCGAGACTCATGTCGCGCTCGGTTCGCACGTTCTCATCCGCGATCGGAGCCCAGAAACTCGGCCACCCGGTCCCCGACTCAAACTTCGTATCGGAACTGAACAGCGCGTTGTCGCAACAGATACATCGGTACAACCCCTTGTCATGCAGGTTCCAATATTTCCCGGTGAAAGCGATCTCCGTGTCTGCATGCCGGGTGATGTCGAAGGAATTTCCCGACAACAACTGCTTCCACTCAGCCTCGGTTTTCACCACCTTGGCCACGCGAACCTTCTTCAGGCGCTTCCCGTCGTCGGAAAACTCGACGACGGTGACCTCACCAGGCGCTCCGCTAGGCGCAGCCGCAGCCAGCACCACCGGTCGGCGCATCGACCACAACACCGAGCCCGCCATAGCGCTCGCGGCCAGGGTCAAGAATGTCCTGCGCTGCATCTTCCGAGCGTTTTTGTCCAGATCCGACTCAAACATAAATTCCCCCCCCAATACATCAGTCACTAGTCCCGGTTATGAGGCGTCAGCCTTCACGAAGGCCCTCTCTGCCAGCGACAAGCGACTGCTTCCCTTACTTCACCGCTACTAGATTCGGCGACTCCCGATACATCTGCGGGAACTCTGCCTTCAGGTGCTCCACCTTCGGCGCATCGTTAAACCGGATGTACATACTGTCGGGATGCAGCGTCGCGTAGTTCTGGTGATACGCCTCGGCCGGATAAAATCCCTTCAACTCCGCCACCTGCGTCACAATCTTGTGCTTGAAGACATGTGCGTTGTCGAGCTGCTCGATGTACGCCTTCGTGATTCGCAACTGGTCGGGCGTCGTGTAGAAAACAACTGACCGATACTGGCTGCCCTCGTCCGGCCCTTGCCGATTCAATTCCGTGGGATCATGCGCCACGGAAAAGAACACGTGCAGGAGTTGTCCGAACGTCACCTGCGACGGATCGTAAACCACCTTCACCGATTCCGCATGCCCGGTCCGCCCGGAGCTCACTACCTCGTATTCCGCCGTCTTTGCATCGCCCCCCGAATATCCCGAGGTCGCGCTGATCACGCCTTTCACGTGCTGAAATACCGCCTGGACGCCCCAGAAGCATCCCCCGGAAAACACCACCGACTCTTCCCCATGGCTGGCCGCGAATTGCATGTCCTCAGCGGGTGCGGGAATGGTCGCTTCCTTCGCCTGCGCGCGGAACGCCATCAGCCCTCCCAGGACCAACGCGGCCGCAACGAGAACTCTTGCTATGAATGATTTGGCCATATTCCCCTCCTTAAGAACGGATGCCGATGTCCTATGGATTGGAGTCCTCAACCCCGTAAAAGTTTCGTCCCCATGCCCTAGCCCAGATGCGTCCCGATCCAGCCACGCAGCCTCCGCCAGCTATAATCCCGCTTCCGGATGCACCCAGGGCTCAGTCTCGAGGGCACGGAACGGAGTGATGCCTTTGCCGAGAATTGCGTGTGTCGCCAGCCTGCTCCTTATTATTGTCAATCTTCGGCTCGCCGCCCAGACCATTGACGTCGATATCACCCCCGCGCACGCCACAAATCGTTTCGCGCCTGACGAAACCCTGGGCGCTGGCATCGACCGCATCGCCACCAAAGCCATCGACCCGTTGCTGGCTCCCGCCGCCTTAACCAAAAGTCTCTCCTCTGGATGGCAGACGGTCAGTTACCGCCAGAACACCGAGCTTTTGGTCGAAGCCTGGCACTGGAATCCCGAGGGTACCTGGAGCGATTCCAGAGGCCAGGGTTACTTCACCGGATCCGCCGACCTTGCAAGCCCCATTCACTATTCTTACGGCTACGCGCTACCGCATCGCGGCTTCACCCGCAACGATGGCACCGGCAACGCCGGCTACTCCCGCCTCACCGACGGCGATGAGACCACTTATTGGAAAAGCAATCCGTACCTGACGAAACACTTCACCGGCGAGCCCGATTCCGCTCACCCGCAATGGGTCATTCTCGACTTATCCCAGCCCCAGAAGATTGACACGATCCGCATCGCTTGGGGCGCTCCCTTTGCGACGCACTACGTCGTTCAGTACTTCACGGGCGACGACCCCATCACGGCTGCCACGCACGGAGTCTGGCAGGCTTTCCCCTTGGGGGAGATCACCACCAGCAAGGGCGACATCGACACCATCCGCCTCTCCGCTGAGCCGATCCCCGCCCGCTTCGTCCGCATCTGGATGACAGAATCTTCCAACACCTGCGACCTACGCCTTGGAGGCGCCGATCTGCGCAACTGCGTCGGCTACGCCATCAAGGAACTCTACCTCGGCACCACCACCGCCGATGGCACGTTGCACGACCTGCTCCGCCACACCCCCGACCAGGAGCAGTCCACAACCTACTGCTCGTCCGTCGATCCCTGGCACACCCCTGCGGATCTCATCACTACCAGGCAGGCGCAGCTTGGCTTCGACTCTTTCTACTCGAGCGGCATCACCCGCGGACTTCCGGCCATGATTCCCATCGCCTTGATCTACGGCACGCCGGAAGACGCGGTTACCGAAATCTCCTACTTGAAGAAACGCCATTACCCCATTTCCTACGTCGAAATGGGTGAGGAATCCGACGGCCAGTACATGCTGCCCGAAGATTACGCCGCCCTCTATGTGCAGTTTGCCGACGCGCTCCACCGCCTCGACCCTGCTCTCAAGCTCGGCGGCCCTTCCTTCCAGGGAGTCAACAAAGACATCGAGGTCTGGCCCGACGCCGCCGGACAAAGTTCATGGGTTCGCCGCTTCGTCAACTACCTCGACTCACACCACCGTTTGGGCGAACTTTCGTTCTTTTCCTTCGAACACTATCCGTACGAGCCTTGCAAGCTCACCTGGGCCAGCCTCTACGACGAGCCTGAACTGGTTACCCGCATCATGCAGATCTGGCGCGAAGACGGCCTGCCCGCCGGCATGCCCCTCTTTATCACGGAAAGCAACCTCTCTTCCGGCGCCAGCGAAACCTACATGGATATTTTTTCCGGCCTCTGGCTCGCCGACTACGTCGGCTCCTTTCTCACCGCCGGCGGCAACGGTCTGTACTATTTCCACTACCTTCCCTTGCCCATGGAGCACGGATGCAACGATTCTCCCGGCACCTTCGGCATGTTCACCGTCGATAACAACTACCAGATCGAGCAGCCGCTCGCGCAATACTTCGTTGCCCAGATGATCAACACGGAGTGGGTGCAGCCCGGAAGCGCGACGCACCAGGTCTTTCCAGCCAAGGCCGATGTTGACGACGGCGCCGGCCACGCTCTGGTCACTGCCTACGCCCTCGAGCGTCCCGACGGACAAATCTCCCTGCTGGTTGTCAATCGTGATCAGGAAGCCGCTCACCAGATGCGCATCCGCTTCCGCGACGACGCTTCCAAAAAAGACTCGTACCTCGAGGGCGAGGTGCGCGAGATCACCTTCGGCCGCGATCAATACCACTGGCACCCGGCGCGCACCGTGTTCCTCGCGCATGCCGAGCACAACTACGATGCGGTGGTGCAGACGGAAAAAGACGGCCACGCCGATCCCGACGGGCCGCCCGTTTCCTCCAAATTGTCAGGAGCGAAAGATACGCTCTACGAGCTGCCGGCCGCGTCGGTCACGGTGTTTCGCGGACACACGTCCAAGTAGCGAGAACCCTGGGCCGCCCCGGGCAGGCTTGAACCGATACCTGGTCACGTCCTCGGAAGTGCAACTTTGACTGGGCTGTATTCCACCACACCGGGCGCTTTGAATTAAGCGCCCTTGCCGCGAGTCAGGGATCTTCCGCAAAAAAAAGCCCCGCCCCATCGCAGGAAATACGATGGACCGGGGCGTCATAACTTTTTGCCTACAGCTCGAGATGAATGATATCCATCACCACGTAGGTGCTGCGGTTCATGAGCACCACGTGCCCGCCGATCACCACATGCGCACAGCCTGGGGGCGGAGGCGGCAGCCGATGCTCGACTTCCTCCGGACACGGCATCATCTTCTTGCGCAGTCCCGGCGGAAGAGTCCCGCGCACCCGCAGTTGCCTTTCCAGCCCGGGCGGAAGCTGGTCGCGCTTCGCCAGTCCGGGCAGCAGATGATCGTCGCGATCATGATCGTGATACCAGCCGCGCATCTCCTCACGATCGTGGTCGCTGTAATAGTGTCGGCCCCGGTCGTCATCATCATCACGATCGTGTTTCCCGTGCCCATCGGCTCGTGCAACTCCCGTCGCAGCCAGGCTCACCAGCAACAACGGCACCCACAGTTTCGTGCGCATAGGTTCCCCTTTCCCAGTCATCCGCCCAATAGCCTATCTGGCACTCGGAGAGGGGGGCAGATTACTTCGGCTGCTGGCCGAAAAGGCAACGATCGCTAACTCTCTGCAAGTGCCTCACTTGGTCCCGGGGTTCGCCGTGCTCGCGCCCTCCACCACTACAACTGCCACCACGCACGATCCCATCTGCCCCCAGACATTCGCATCTCCTTGTGATTCGTATCCTGCTGGACATTCGTCTGGGATTTACCCGAGGCGGCAGTCATTGTACGGACTTTATGGCACAACGACTTTTACGAAAGGTTAAGAAACAGTTATGAAGTCGCTTCGACGCGACTGATAATCTCACAGACAATCTGAACGTCCACGGGTCATTCTGAACGTCGTACTTGCAGAATCGACGTGCGATCCGGCTTTTTCATCGTGCAAATATTGCTCATAGCTCGCTCGCCTCTACCCGCTCGTTTGCTACAGCAACACCTGTACAGAGAACCGTAATTTTCCTTGAGCTTGTTTTCTCATGCGCGACTGGCACCTCTCCCGATGCGCGTAAGACATTCACCACAAACAATCAGCCCTAACGAGTATGCCGAACGTGCCACGCTTCGTTCTTGCGGAGACGGCTTGGCCCCGTGCTTGCTAGACAAGCGCAGAGCCGCACCAATTTTCGGAGGACCTTATGAACAAACCGACGCACACCCTGTGGATGCTGGGAACTCTCGCGCTCGCGCTGAGTGCAGCCCCGCTCTTCGCCCAACAAAACGATGCCAACTCGCCCTCGTCGAACACTCCCGCGGCGCAGTCGCAGAGCCCCTCGTCTCAGTCTCCGTCGCAGGATCAGTCCGCGCAGCCCGGCCAGAGCCAGAGCCCTTCCGGGCAGGCACAGCCCAGCCAGCCGCCCGCCGGACAGTCCGGAGCCGACGCTCAGGGCCAGTCGAGCGACAACAGCCAGAGCTTCAGCGGCACCGTCGCGAAGTCTGGTGACAAGTATGTTCTGCAGGATGCGAGCGGCAAGACCTATGACGTCGATCGCCAGGAAGAACTAAAGAAGTATGAAGGCAAGCAAGTTCGAATCAAGGGCACACTTGATCCCGACGGCAAAACCATCCACGTGAAATAAGTTTTCGCAAAGCACGTGCAACCAGCGGGACCGCAACCACGGTCCCGTTTTTCATTTTCAGATCCAGTCTCTTTTCCATCTCATTCTTCGGGGCCGCGCTCAGCCGGCTAGCCGATGTCCGTGCGCCCTGGCGTTCTGCCGTGACCCTTCATGCGCCAAAAATCATCTTCGTTGCCGGATACACCCTCCGGTACGCCGCATAGCATTCATTCATCACTCGGATATCTTCCATGCGCGGCTGCACTCGCTCCGCCACCTTCACCGTCGCTCCGCACGCCGCCTCCACCGTCGGCCACGCTTTCCCCCCAACTCCCGCTAGAATCGCTGCCCCGTACGCCGCTCCTTCTTCCGCAGCGACGATCTCCACCGTCCTTCCATAAACCGCCGCCTGAATCTCTCGCCAGAGTCGCGAACGTGCTCCACCGCCACCCAACCGCACAAACTCCACCGGCACCTTGATCTCATTAAAGATCGTCAAGGTGTCCCGCAAACTGAAAGCCACGCCCTCCATGATGGCTCGGATCACGTGTGCCCTCGTGTGCGAAGCTGTCAGCCCTACCAGCGCCGCCCGCGCTTTCGCATCGAGATACGGCGTCCGCTCCCCCATCAGATACGGAGTCCACAAGAGTCCTTCGCAGCCCGCCGGCGCACCCGCTGCCTCTGCCGTCAGCTTTTCGTAGGAATCACTCCCGTCCCCCTCCGCACCTCCGAACTGATCGCGAAACCAGCGCAGAGAAAGTCCTGCCGCCTGCGTCACTCCCATCACGTGCCACCGCCCCGGGATCGCGTGACAGAAGGTATGCAGGCGTCCCGCCGGATCGAGCGCCGGCCCATCCGTGGCCGCAAACACCACCCCAGAAGTGCCGATCGTCGCACTCACAGCTCCCGGTGCAACGACGCCCATGCCCGTCGCCCCGGCCGCCTGATCCCCCGCGCCCGCTACCACCCGCGTCCCGGCCTTCAATCCACTGGCGGCTGCGCCTGCAACCGAGATGCTCCCGCAGATCTCCTGCGATTCGTACAGCGCCGGCAAGATGCGTTCGTCAATCTCGGTCGCCTGCAGCATCTCCCGCGACCAGCAGCGATGCGCGACATCCAGCAGGAGCGTCCCCGAAGCGTCCGCCACATCGGTGGCGCGCTCGCTGGTCAGACAGAAACGAACAAAGTCTTTCGGCAACAGCACCGAGCGAACCTTCCGCCATAACGAAGGTTCGTTCTCCCGCACCCACAGGAGTTTTGTCAGCGTGAAATTTGGCAGGGCCGGGTTGCAGGTGAGTTGGATCAGGCGCTGCGCTCCGATTTTCTCCATCAGTTCGCGCCCCTGCTTCTCCGTTCGAATGTCGCACCAGATCAACGCGGGGCGCACCACATGCCCGTCCCCGTCGAGCAAGACCGCCCCGTGCATCTGTCCCGACAGCCCCACGCAGCTCACATCTTCGCCGCGCACTCGGGCCGCTGCCAGTGCCTTGTGCACCGCGACTCCGCAGGCTCGCCACCAATCCTCCGGATGTTGCTCCGCCCACCCAATCCGCGGCGATGCAAACGGCGCATGTTCTTCCGTCGCGGACCCCAGTACGCGGCCGTCGTCTCCAAGCACGAGTGCCCTGGTTCCTCCGGTGCCGACATCGATACCCAGTACGCTGATATCCGCCTCCCCTCGATTTGTCAGCAAGCGACGAGATAATGATCGACGAACTAACAGAAAGATAGTGCCCCAGGTTCGCGTTTCGCCTTTGGACGATAACCTGGGACAGCACACCGCATCAAAAGCTATCCCTTCACGCACACCACGTGGCGGCACCGCACACGAATACCGTGCAGATTGTCGGGCAGATCACGCGCATTCAGCGACGTCTGGACAGCCATCATGCCGCAGCCGATATCGACACCCACCGCCGCCGGAATGATCGCCCCGCGCGTCGGAATCACGCTGCCCACGGTCGCACCAATCTCCCAGTGCACGTCGGGCATCGCCGCCACCCACTTGTGGATAAACGGCAACTGCGCCACGTTGAGCAACTGCTGCCGCAGCGGCATCCTCGAGAGGGACACCTATGGTCCAGGCCTTGATGGGCACGCCGTGATCGGGCTTGCTTACGTTGTAACTTCGGTTGGTCATAATGCAGTGCCAACTTTCTACGAGTTGTTGTTCATCGCGCAGCGAGGAATCTGTTTTCTTACAGGCACACCCGGCGCTGCGCTCCTGTTATGCAGTCCCTGATGGGGCTGCATAGCACCGAAACCGACCGTCAGGAGCAGTTTTGGTGCGAATGGAATGAGCCCCAATCGTTTCGCGAGCCCACAACTCAACCGCGTGCAGCCAGAAGACGCTCATGTACTGCTTCGACCGCGACGATACGCCCTTGCAGATCGGTGATTCTTTTCAGCACGAGTTCGGCCTCAGGTATGGAAGCGAAGAATCTCTGCAGGTACGGGGCCGTCGCTCCTAGCACAAATAGCGCTATAGGCCCCAGAGAGCGAGCGTCCGAATGCGTGGAGCGGTTATCGGGGCTGAATACATCGGCTTCTTCATGATATTCGAGGTGGTGAAAGTACAAGTCCACCCAAGTCCCGTGGACCGCGTGAGACGGTATCCGCTGCACTGACACGTACTGTTGTTCTTTGTCTAAAGCTTTGAGTCGATTCCGCAGATTTTCTCCCCAATCCCTATACTTCCGGTCCACTTGTTCGATCTTCACTCCAGATGCTTTACACACCTGCTCAATCGAGTTCAGCATTCGTCGCTCTATTGGGAGCACCTGTCCGTTACGCGCCGAGACGTTCGCCTGAATCATGTCGTAGAGCTCCCGTTCCGGACCGAGACTATAAGCAACGAATTGATCGAAGTACTTGCTCTCTTTGGTGCGCACCAGGAACTCGAGATTTATAGCTGACTCCATGATTGAGCGGTTAAGTGCCAAAATCACTTCTCCACGATTACCCTTCGTACTTAGTTCGATAACCGCCACCATGAACTTCACAATCCTGACCAAGAATCCGCTACAGATCGCTTGATTTCGAAGTAAACCCCCATCTCTGGCGTCTGCCTCGCTAAGCAGATGTGCTGTGAGGTTCACAACAATCGCTGCTTCCTTGTAGAGCTCGAATATCAACCCATCGAGCGCATCGATATCTGTATTCTCTGTGACGTCGGTTATATCGACCGGTGTGCCCAACATCTCGCTAATACTGCTGGCGTTGCCATCAATTATCTTGTCCTCATCCATCTGTTTGGTCCTCACTCTAAAGTCTGCCACCTATTGGTATCCGGCACACCATCACCTGCTTCGGATCCCCACTCCCAAACGCCTTCCGCTCGAAGTTCCCGAACTTCTCCACAATCTCAAATCCCTGTGAGCGGACCAGCAAATCCAGTTCCTGTGGAAAGAAACATCGCATGTGCAACTGTTCCACGCGGAAATCCCGCTCTAGCCCTCGCGCCACACGCCGGCTGAAGTACCACGTCACGTGGTTCACCTGCTCGGCGTCGTCGTAGCGCATCGTGTGCTCGAGCACAATTGTGCCCTTTCCGTCCGGATCCTCGTACTCTCGCTCCGGCCAGCGCTCCTCGGAGCGGCGCGCCAGAAACCCCATCCTCGGATTGAACACGTCGAAGATGAAGCGTCCATCCTCGGCCAGGTACTTGCGCACATTCGCGAACAGCGCCGCCTGCGATGCATAGTCGTGCAAGTGCTGTAATGAATTGAACGCCATGAAGATCAGCCCAAACTTCCGCCCCAGGTCGAATGAGCAGCAGTCGCCCTCGACCAATTCGATATCAACTCCCGCCGCTTTCGCCTTAGTGCGCGCATGTGCAAGCATCGACGCCGATAGGTCGAGTCCGACAATCTCGACCCCGCCCTGCGCGATCGGAATCGTCAGCCGTCCCGTTCCGCAGGCCAGTTCCAGCGCTGAACCATCAGCTTTCCTGGCTTCTTCAACATAGAACGGAATGTCAGCGACGAGGTCGCTGTTCAGCGCGTCGTAATGACGGCCATCGCGATAGAGCGGGATGGACGGGTTTATGGGCATAGGTTGTACCTTCAATACTTCGTTCAGCGAATAAGATCGATGCTTTCGTGAAGTCCCCCTCTAGCGCAAGGAGCGCGCTAGGGTGGGGCCACCCAGGCAATGACGTTTAACGAACAGGGCTTCAGCCCCTAAGGTTCGCCTTCAGTCAGCCGAGTTCCACAAATCCCCACCCTTCCGCAAACTACGCGGAAAGGGTGGGGCACCCCGGGCCAG
>Ga0210401_10003035_pt1 | contig 18110 bp, 17 predicted proteins | sample IncBWH32MmetaG_FD_150866 | JGI IMG/M metagenome (GOLD analysis project Ga0210401, IMG submission 150866) | Forest soil microbial communities from Barre Woods Harvard Forest LTER site, Petersham, Massachusetts, United States - Inc-BW-H-32-M | ecosystem: Environmental > Terrestrial > Soil >... | reverse complement strand
ATTGAGGTGAGCGGCCACGACGGCGGGTCGCGGAACCCGATTGGAAAGGAATCCGATGCCAAAGACCGCGACACCCACAGCACTCCTACTCGCCGCGCTGCTAGCGGCGACAGCGCTCGGCCTCGCCGTCCCGCTGGTTGCTGCTCCCCTAGCGGGTGCGCAATCCGCGCTCTCGCCGCCGGCGTCGGCCCGGCCCGGCTACTGGGCGGACACGTCTTGCTCGGAAAATGGCGAACCGGCGTCAAGCGCCGGCTGGCTGCCGCCCATCGCGTCGCCGTACCCGCTCATCGACGGGGTATCCGACGATTGCCTCTACACGGGCGGCTCGCTGGGGCTCCGCGACGAAGGCTCCAAGGACTCGACGCCCGACACGGGTCCGGCATGGATCTACGAAGCGCCGTCCGTGGACTCGCCGATCGTGGACGGGTTCGCGGACCTCACGATGCAGAGCCCCGGCGGCGAAGCGACCCTCAGCGTCCGCAACGGCCACTCCGAATGGACGACCCTGGCGAGCTGCAACGAACTCTGCACCACACTGCACGCTGCCACGGCGACGATCCCCACCGGCGAATACTGGACACTCACCGCCGAGGCGCGATGCACGGCACCGGCCGGGAAATCCGCCTGCACCACAAGCGGCGTGAATGCCGAACTGAACATCACGCGCGCCACCCTGTTGATGCGCAATAGCTCGACGCCCGAAGCCGAAGCCGTGACCGGGACGCTGACCGAAAGCCCCGTGAGCGGCACCGCCGACATCGCTTTCCAGGCAAGCGACCCCAAAGGCCCCGGCGTGTACCGCGTCGGGATCGAGGTCGACGGCAAAGAAGTCGTCTCGGAGACCCCGAACCTCAACGAAGAAAACTGCGTCGCGCACGGCACCTATGACGAAGCGCTGAACTTCCGCAACTCGCAGCCATGCCCGCAGGAAACGCCGGTGCGGATCGAAGTCCCGACCGCGGGGATCGCGAACGGCCCGCATCTCGTCGAAGCGATACTCGAAGACGCCGCTGGCCACCGGAGCGTCGTGTACGACAAGACGATCGACTTCCAGAACGGGCCGAGCGCTCTCGCGCCGAGCCAGTCGAACGGCCTGACGAGCACCGCGACCAGCAGCCCGCCGAGCTCGCCGCCTCGCGGCCCGGCGAACGGCAGCCCGGTCTCGGAAGTCGCGACGATCGGCGCGCATTGGGCCGGCACGAAAGCCGCCATGAGCGCGACCAGCAGCTACGGGCACGCACGCACCATCGTAGGGCGCCTCACCGACCCAGCCGGCACACCGATCGTCGGCGCGCTCATCGAAGTCAGCGACCGCCCGGCGGCAATTGGCGCCTCAGCGTCCGCGATGGCCTCGACCCGCACCACCTCCGACGGCAGCTTCAGCGTGCGGGTGCCGGCCAGCCAGTCCGAGACGGTGCAGCTGGCCTATCGCAGCCACCTTGGCGACCCGGCCCCGGCGGCGAGCGCCAACCTGACGCTCGCGGTGCCGGCACGCATCCATCTGAGCGTCAACCCGACGGTGACGAACGTCGGTGAGCAGATCACCTTGCACGGCAAGCTCGCCGGCGCGATCGGCGCCCACGGCAAGCAGTTGATCCTCGAGGCGCGCGTCCCCGGCGGACCCTGGCTTGAATTTCATGGCGCGAAAGCTGACGCCCTCGGCAACTTCAAGGTGAAGCACACGTTCAAGCTCCCCGGCCCCGTGCGCTACCAGTTCCGGGTGATTTGCGAAGCCGAACCGGCATTCCCGTTCGCCCGCGGCGTGTCGAACGTCGTAAGCGTGTGGGAGCGCTAGCCCCGACCGCGCTCAAGCTAGTTGCCCATTTTGAAGCGCAGTTGGACCCCGTCGTTTCCAATGTGACACGTAGTAGGACCCCCACTCGCGCCTGCGAGCGCACCAATTGGGGTGGGGTCAGAGCCCCAGGGCGGGCGCCCGGCCTGGGGCTCGCTCTCAAAACACGGATATCTGCCGTACTGTCAGCGGCGTCGGTCGCCTTGCTTGAGATTCGCGAAAGGCAGCCTGCCGAACTCCCGAATGAACTCGTCGAGAAGGTCCGTCTCGACCCCGGCGTAATCCGGCTCCTCGCGCCAGCCGAGCACGAGCTCACGAGGCGCCTCGATCTGCCAGAGGAGTCTCCCGCCCCAGTGTCGGGCTTTCGCGTCACCGTCCGAGAACCGTAGAAGCTCGCCGATGCGCTCCCGCAGAGACATAGCCTTTCCGATGTAGAGCGTTGGTGTCCCGTCGACCCACTCTCGTTCAAGCCGCTCCAGTGACACTGTGGGGTCTTGCCGCTTCCACCAGCCGCCGCCGTTGCGCTTCAGGAACGTCGGTGCGTCGTTGCGTGCGCGTAGGACCACGTAAACGCCGCTTCCGATCGGAAGCTCTTGAGGCTCCGGGCGCGCGAGTCGGCCTACCGGCAGGAATCCGCCGAAGCCGCGGCTGCGTAGATCATTGAGGTCGAAGACTGCCAAGCCGCCAGCCTAGCCCGATAGACCTCGGCGGCTACAGTCGAACGAGAGTGTTACCGTTCCGGTCCGCCGAGTTCGTCTCGGGGTGCTGCGTTGGCGATCGCCTGATAGCGTCGCAACGGCAGAGCGTCCCTCGTTCCGGCTGGGAGTCGGGCGACCATGAAGCAAGCTCCTTTGCGATCAGCAAGGCGTCGGCTGAGCAATTGGTAGCTTCTCATGATGTCGTCGCTTGGCGTCACGACCGCGCTGCGCACGATGAACGCGACCGCGTCTGCGAGCTGGAGTCCTGGCTGCTCATGGGAGGGCTCAAATTGCAGCCCATGTTCGAATAGTGGGTCGAGCTGGAGTTTGCCGTCCGAGCAGAACCGGCCCCATGGATGTACCGGGTCGTCGCTCCATCCGGGACGGTAATCGAAACGGTGGCGTGAAGGAACGGCGATGAGGTCCACGATCATCGCGCTCAGATACTTCTCGCCTGCCGATTTCTTGCCGGAGAGCTTGCCGTCGATAATAAAGCGGAACTCCCGAAAAGCCTCTCTCCAGTCATCCGCACCGTACGCATAGAGCGCTCGCTGAATGGCCTGCACGGCTCCATCGACCAGCAGGGTAGCCTGGACGAACTCGCCGTCGGGGATCTGGCTGGCGAGCCCTGCTTTCTTGATCTGTGCCTGTAGATTGGCAATAACGTCAGGGTCGCTGCCGCCTGAGCGACGGTAGTTGCCGATGCTTCGCTGATAGGCAGCCGCTTGGTCCAGACGGCAGCTGTGGATCACCTCCGGCGTCGTTAGGACCGTGTCCGTGAGCTGGGCGCAAAGCTCGATCGGCGTGTCCGCGAGGAACTGGGCGACCTCGTGGAGCTGCCCGGCTGACAGCCGATGCGCGTGCAGCTCCTTGAGATCCCACGCCGCGCATCGATCGCACACAAATGCCTCCACCGCTGCGAGAGCGCTCTCAGGACATATCACTGCAGCCTGCACGTAGCAATCGAACCTATCGACCGGAAACGCATAATCGCCGCTCTCGTCAAAGAAGATATGCACAGGCAAATTGTGGCGCCGGGTCAGTTGGCCGGTGCGATCGCGCAGCCGTTCTGTTCGGCGGCGCTTCGCAGGTCGGCATCCCAAGTGACGAGTGTGACCGGCCCGCCGGCTGACAGGGCGCTCGCCAGATGAACAGCGTCGTAGCCGCGCAGGGCGAACCGTTCCGCGAGCTCCCCGGCGTCGCGTGCGAGTTGCGCGTCCACGGCTATCCGCGAAAGTTTCCCCTGGATCGATTCGAACTCGGCTAGCGCGCTCTTGTGGGCGGTCGGGGTGAGGCGTCCAGCGCGTCGCGCCGCGCCAAGAGCCGCGCGGCCCTCGGGGTAGGAGAGGATGCTCGACGCGGCGGGGTTCGGGCTTGTCCACAGTTCGTCGGCGACGGTTGAGCCTTCCTCGGCGACGATGAGCTTGACGAGTGCCGAGGTGTCGAAGTAGAGGATCAGCGGCGTTGCTCTGCGACTAGCTCTGACACTGACCCGCTGGCTTTGACCTTCGCCGGTCGCTCGGTGCGCGGCCCGGTCGGCGGCGTCACGAGGCCGCGCCTGATGAGATCATCGAGCGGATCGAGCACACCGACGGCAGATAGCCGGGCGATCGGCTGGCCGCGGCGCGTCACGACCACCTCAGCACCGTCGTGAACGTGCTCCAGGTGCTCGCTAAGGCGATCATGAAGCTCACGCACTCCAACCTCATAGGTCTGCGGCTGTAGCGTCATAGGCCGATCCTAGCAGCTACACCGGCTTTCGCGGCTCGACGCGAACTCTGCGTGCCGCGTTGCGAACAGGGGCGGGGGTGCCGGGGAGGCGGGCCGCCCGGAGTCGACCGGGCAGTATCCGTAAAACGGCAAAAAAAGGGTGGGCTCACCTTGGCCGTCCCCCGCAAAGGAAGACCCCGACCGGCGGCCGGGGTCTTCGCTTTTGCGCGGGTAGCCGTTAGGCGGCGCTCTGCTCGCTCGGCCAGAAGTCCGAGACGAGCGGCACGAGCACCGTCCCGCGGTCGAGCACATACAGCCGGGCACGCCCGTTTGCGTAGTGCGCTTCGATGCCGTACACGGCGTAGTCGGCGCTCTCAAGATGCAGCGTCGAGTGCAGGCCGCTGAGCGCCAGCGCGGACACGTTCGGCAGGCCGAGGGCGCGCACCCCGATTTGGATTGCGCTGCCCTGGAACGCTGGCAGCGCGCGGCATCGCGCGAGGGTGCGCCAGCGCAGCGTGCCGATCGCGCGCAGCACGTCGGGACGCCGTTCGGGGGTCGTGAAGTCCGACCCGACGTCGGTCCAGGTGCGCTGCGGCAGCGGCCGGCGCCGGTCGGCAAGCGCGCGCACCTGCTCGGTTATCACCGTCGGGTGGTCGGCCTCGATCATGTCGCGTACAGCGTCCGATCCGGCGATGTAATGCTTGATGATCCTCGCATCGTGCGCGGCGCCTTGTGATTGTGTGATGTTGCTTTCAGTCATCGCGTTGTTTGCTTTCTGAACTCTGTCGTTTGGGTCTTCACCGGCAGGGCCGGGGCCGGTGCCCCCGCAACGGGGCACCGGCCCGCACTGCCGACTAGAACGGGATGTCCTCGCCGTCGTCTTGGGCCGCGGCGGCGGTCGCACCGACGGGCACGGGGCCGTACTCCTGCACGTAGTCGGTGCCGTCGCCTTCGGTGCCGTCGCGGGAGCCGAGGAACTGCACGTTGTCGGCGATGATGTCGATGGCCTGGCGCTTCGTGCCATCCTGGGCTTCCCACTCCCGCCACTTCAGTTTGCCGTCGATCGCCACGGGTCGGCCCTTGTGAAGCCACTGAGCGCAGTTCTCGCCGTGGGGACCGTAGACCTTGACGTTGAAGTAGTTGGGCTGGTCAACCCACTCGTCGCCTTCCTTGCCGCGCGTGTTGCACCCGAGGCGGAACTCGCACACGGATGTGCCGCTCGGCAGGGAGCGCAACTCCGGGTCCTTGGTGAGATTTCCGGTCATCACGACCCGGTTGATATTGGTGGCAGCCACGTGGGGCTCCTTTCGTTTCGGTTGTTACGCAGCGGCGATCGCTGCGCTCTGGTGGGTGGTGGGCGCCCCTTGGGGGCGCCCGGTTCGTGCGCCCCCGTTTGGGAGGCGCTGTTGGTGAGCGGCGCGGGGGTTGGTTCTGTGCGCCTGCTGGGTGGTTTCCTACACACCCTGTTGTCGTGGCTGGCCGGGTGTTGCCCCCGAACGCAGCCTTTTTGCTGCTACGCGGGGCCGGCTATGAGTGGCCGGCGCCCCTGGATTCCGCGAGGTCCTTGAGGGTGTTCGCGAAAGCCGAGAACCGCCCGGAGGCGGTCGAGTGCTGGTCTGCGCCGTGGGCCTCCAGCAGCTCGTGGTCAAGACGATCGGAGTTCCATCCGATCGCCGCGGCGCAGTCGAGTAGGTCGGTGAGCGCTCTCACCATCGCGGTTCCGAGGTCAGCCATCTTCACGCGGGAGTTCGGGCCGCGGCCGAGCGCCAACGCGGCGAGCCGCGCGACTGGCCGCTCGCCGAAGTCGTGTTCACCCATCCGGTTCTGTAGTTCGGTCATCACCTGTGCAAGCTCGGCGGGGTCCTCCTTTCCTGGTTGGCCGGCGGCGCCCGCGTGGGGTTCGGGCTGCTCGGGGGGGCTCTCCGCAGGGACGCCGTCGCCTTGAGCGGCTTTCGGTTGCTCCCCGGCGGCCTTACGTGCCAGCCATCGCGAGAACAGCGCTTGGCGTCGCTCCTGGGTCGTGCGCCTGTTCGCGTTGTGCCCGGCGGCCGAAAGCAGTGCCTCCTCGGGGATGCCGAGGTTGTGCAGCATCGTCAGCCAGTTTTCGACGGTGCCGAGCTGCTGGCGGCTTACGTGTTCGTCTTGCTCTTCGCCGCGGACGAGGTTGCACAGCGCGCGTGCGGCGTCCTGTCCGTACCCGCGGGCCCCCGCCGCCCTGATCGCTGCGATCGGCGCAGGGTGATCGGCCATCGGCAGGAAGTCATGCGCCTTGGCTGGCGGGCGGCCCTGTGGCGATCCGCTCGCTGGCTCCGATGCGCGGCCGTTGCCCTGCGCGGGCGCCGTGTGACCGTTCTGCTGTGACCCCGATGCCCGGATTGGAGCGGCTGCCGCGACGAGCGACCGAGCGTGCTCTGCGCTGGGTTGCAGAGGTGATGTCTCCCGTGGGATCGTGATAGGAACAACGACGGTCCTGGCGTGTGGGGAGGATTCGAGGATGCTCGCAAGTGCCAGGTGGTCTAGCGGCTCGCCGTAGATTTCTTTGCCGTACTCATTCAGCCATGCTTGGTAGCGGCTGCGAACGTACCGGCGGCCTGTGCCGTCCAGGTCGAAGAATGGGTGAAGCCAGCGGTCGTCGCCCTGGTCGGGGACGCACAGCCGGTTTTCACCATCGCCGCCGCGCAGCATCAGAATCTCGTCACACGAGTACAAGCATTGCCCCGGCCCGAACTTCCGACCGGCACGCTTGTATGCCTGGGCGCGTGCGTTCATCTCCGCGCCGGCGCGCGTGAGCGCGACGCCCTCGCCGATATCGGTTCTCGCGTCCCCCCACAGAATGATCGTGGCCTCGATCTCGCAGTAGAAGCGAGTGCTGCGACCGTTGCTTGCGGTGCCTTTCGATTCGCGCTTGATCTGGAAGTCGTGGTCCCACGCGCTGCCACAGAACAGGTTGAACCTGTCAAAAAGGGTCTCCCCGATCGTGTAGAGCGATATCGCGCATGGCTCCGCCGGATTCCTCGGGGTGGTCTGCAACTTTCCGTATACCTGCGCGGAAAAGTATGGGCGGCGCAGTAGCGGGTAGGCTTCCTCGAAGCTTTCTAGCGGCAGCTTTTTGGGTAGGCATGTTGCTGACATTGCTGTCCTTTCTTACGCCCGACTGACCTCAGGCGAACGATCTCGGTATTGGTTGGGGTGTGACCGGGCGGCTAGGCGGCCACACCGGCGAGTGCGAGGGCGGCCAGGTACTCCAACGCCTCGGCAATGAACGGGCTTGGCCCTGATAGGCGGCCTTCACGGTTCATCGCGTAGGAGAAGATCAGCACCTCTATGCAGCGAGTGAGAAGCACGTATGCGACGCGGCGCTCCTCTTCGACCGCACGTTTTGTTCGCGCCCGGACGGATGGTATGACTCGTCCCTCAAACCCGGCGGCGAAGACGACACGCCACTCCAGTCCCTTGACTGAGTGAATCGTGGCGAGGGTCACACGGCTTCTGCCTTCCTCGGCTTCGAGGTCGTCGCGCCCGGCCAGTAGCGCCTCCTGTAGCCAGTTGGCGAGACTCGGTTTCTCGGCTTGCCGCTCATAGGCTTTCGCGGCCTCGCATAGTGCTTCAAGGCGCGTGAACTGCTGCTCGCCGTCGTCCTGGTCGATCAGTGACTCGGCGATGCCGCACGGCATACGAATCACCTCGTAGGTGATTTCGCTGACTGACGCCGTTGCGGCCCGTCGCTTCAGCGCCAGCATGTCGAGGGCGAACTGTCTGACTGCCTGCGCCTGATCGGAGCGTGTGTTGGAAATAACATCGACCGCGAGCGCCGCCTCGAGCAGCGTGATCCGGTGGCGGCCCGCGTAGGCTGCGATCCTCGCGATCGTCTTCTCCCCGACTTTGGGGCGTATTCCAAGCGCCCGTCGGAACGCCTCCTCGTTTCGAGGATTGCTCAGCAGACGCAGGTGTGCGAGGGCGGTGCGGACCTCCTTGTGGTCGAAGTACCCTTTCGGCCCGACGAGCTGATAGGGGATTCCCGCCGCGGCCAGCGCGTGCTCTACCCGCCGCAGGATGTTTTCCCGGCGGACGAGTACGGCGATCTCCTTCTCCTTGTAGCCCTGCTCGATGTAGCTCTGGATCTCCGCGGCGATCCACTTCGCCTCCTCGACTTCATCGGGAGAGGCGTGGTAACTCGGGATCGGCCCGTCCTGGTTCTTCTTTCCCGGCACGACTGTCATCGGCAGCTGCGCCTCGTTGTTGGCGATCAGCGAGTTCGATGCTTTGAGAATATGCCGTGAGTTGCGGTAATTGCGGGTGAGTGTGAGAATTGAGGCATCCGGGTATTCCTTGTCGAATTCAAGGATCAGCCGCACGTCTGCGAGACGGAACCCGAAAATGACCTGCTTGTCATCGCCGACCGCAAACAGTTCCTCGCCGGCGATGAGCCGCAGAAATCTGGCGCCGACCGGGTTGGTGTCCTGGAACTCATCGACGATGACGTGCTTCCAGGTTTCCCGGTAGGCGTCCCGGATTCCGTCGTAGGTCCGCAACAAATCGACGCTGCGTAGAACGAGGTCGTCAAAGTCCAGGGCGTCCGCGAGCCGCAACTCTTCTTCGTACTCGCGCCACGCGCGGGCGACGATTAGGCTCTTTCCGTCGCGGGCATATGCCTCGTATTCTTCCAGTGAAATATCATGGTTCTTACTGAGCGATATCTCTTTTCGCAGTGTGTCAAGGTCGATTCGCGCCCGTTCGCGCTGTGTGAGCGTCCTGGTGAGCACCCGCTTTGAGTCGTCCTTGTCGTATATCGAGAAGTGGCTTGTGCGGCCGATGAGTCTTGCGTGCGCCCGGAGAATCCGAGCGCAGGTCGCGTGGAACGTTCCGACGGGGATTCGTCCGGCGGCCTCGTCTCCGCAGAGCCAGCGCAGACGACCGACCATCTCGATCCGCGCCTTCTTTGTGAGTGTGATCGGGAGAATCGACTCAGGCTCAGCTTCCCGTTGCGCGATCAGAAAACTGGCGCGGCGGGTAGCGACCCGTGTCTTGCCACTGCCGGCGGGGGCGAGCACGAGGATAATGCCCGACGGATGTGTTACTGCTGCGTACTGCTCCCGATCAAGGTTTTCCCGCCAAGTGACCTGAGCGACAGTTGGGTGGCCGCGCGCCCGGCCACCGTCGAAGGTGTGGTGTGACACCGGGTCACGCTCCTTTCTACATTTGGATGTGTTTGCAACGCGTGGCCTGGTTTACGCTGCGTCTGTCATGGGCTGCCACGCGCTGATCTGCTCGTGCACCGCCAACCGCTGTAGTGCGTCCCGCTCGATTTCTCTGACTTCTTGGCGGGAGCGGCGGACTTGCGCCGCTGTGTCGGTGACGGTGTAACAAGTGGGACAGTCGCCGACTCCGTAGCGCAGTTCAATTACCTGTCGTGACAGGTCGTCAAGAGCCGCCAGGCCGGCGTTAACGCTGCGCTCTATCTCGATGCTCTCGCTTTGGTGCGCCAGCGTCGGTGAGCTGCGGTCCTCGATCGTGTCGCCTAGCAGCATGTCTTCGGCGCCAGGGATTGCTGTGTGCAGCGACACGGGATCGTCGGCGTAGCGCAGAAGCATCTCGACTTCCTCAGCGCTGATGCCGAGCTCGTCGGCGATCTCCGCATCGGTGGCCTCGCGTCCAAGGGCTCCGGTCAACGCCTGGCGGGTACGGCGGATGCGCGCCATGCCGCGGGACACGTCGGCGGGTAGGTGGATGAGGCGCCCACGGTCTGCCAAGGCGCGTTGGATCGCCTGGCGAATCCAGAGGGTCGCGTAGGTGGAGAACTTGAAGCCCTTGCGGCAGTCGAACTTCTCCACGGCGCGGATCAACCCGACTACTCCCTCTTGGAAGAGGTCCTTTTCAGGCATGCCGCGGCCGGTGTAGCGGCGGACGATCGACGCGACGAGTCGGAGGTTCGCTTCGACCATGTGCGTCTTCGCCTGAAAGTCGCCACGCTCGACACGTTCGGCGAGCGTTCGCTCCTGCTCTGGGGTGAGCAGCCTGACTTTTCCGATGTCGCCGTAGGGCGACTGGTGGGTTTCGGCGCTGCGCGCGCCGCAGGTTGAGATAGCAGCCATGGGTGGCTCCTTTCAATAGGTGGTTGTGTTTGTTGGCCGCCGGTTAGGCGGCGGAGGGTGTCCCCGGTGTGCCGTGGACCGACTGCTGCAGCCGGCGGTTGTACGCCTTGAGGAGTCTTTCTCGCCCCTGGCGCTCCGGGCGCGGCCTAGCCCGGAGCGCGGCAGGGCGGAGCGGCGGACGTCTCGCCCGCTGGTTTTCACTGATTGGTCACCGCTTTCTGTTGCCGTGACGGAGGTCAGATGGCGAAGTGCACCATCTTGGCCGCTTGATCGTTAACGGCTATGCGGCCTTAGCGACCTGGCCGGTGTCGCTGTCGGCGGGGTGCCAGCCGCGTCCCTGCTTTGTGACCTTGCCAGCTTGCTGCAAGGCGGCTAGGGCCTTGTAGAGGTAGTTCGGCTTCACCTCCATCTTCACCGCGAGCTCGGAGATCGTGATGCCGGGCGCCGCGGTGATGAGATCGAGGGCCTGCGCCTTGCGGTCGATTCGTTTCACCCTCGCGGCCGGTGCGGTGGCACGGTCCTCGGTCGTCTGCTGTCCGGCTGCTTCGGCCTTTGCCGCGGCGATCATCCGCTCCGCCTCGGTCTGAGGGTTGTGCTCGCGGATCGCCCGCTCCAGCCGTTTGACCGACATCGGCACGACCGGTTTCGCTAGCTTTCCGAGTGCTTGCGTGGCAGTCGCGTTCTCCGGAGTTTGGTTTCGGGGTTCCTTGCCGTTTGCTCCGCACTCCCTTCTGAACAGCATCGCCGCGGCGTGGATTTGGAGCGCTCGCTGCAGGATTTCCTCGGGCGTCCGTGCCGCCTTGACGTACTCCCACATCTTGCGCTCGGCGTCCTCGCCTGTGAGGTAGGTGATCTTCCTCTTTGTCTTTCCGCTCTTGAGCGTGACCGTCTCGACGGTCGCCCATTCCGGCATCACCCTGGCGGCGCACTCCGCCAGTCGGCGCGCGCCTTCGTCATATGAGCGCATGTAGATGTCGGTGGTCGTGTCCCGACCAAGCGTCTCGTATGCGAAAAACAGGGCCACCTCCCGGGTGAGCTTTTTCACCCCTAGTTTCGTCGTTAGCGCGAGCCCAAGGTCCTGGTTCGCGTCGTGGGCCTTCGGTTGCAGCTCGCGGCTGAAGCGGCGGGCGAGCGTCGGAGCGAGGTGTCCGGCGGTCATGTCAGCCAGATCGACCTTCTTTTTCGTCGCCTTCTTGAGCTTCTTGAGCGGCGTCTCGTTCGCTGCGGCTTCGGCTTCCTTCTGCATCCTCGGCAACACAAACTCGTTGATGTGGCCGGTGAGCCATCCCCTGTCGTGCACCCACACCGTCCCTTGCTCGCCGGGCGAGTGGTAGGCGAGGCCAAGCGCGACTGCCTGATCCAGATCCTCCTCGCTCATTACGATGCGCGGACGGCTCCAGTAGTCGGCCTCGGCGGAGGCTGCCGTGAACCACTTGCCGGCCGTGCCCTTGAGCTTGATCCGGCAGCGGTCTTCTGCGGACCACTCCAGGCTGCGTCCGCGGTCTGAACCGCGTCGGAACGTCGCGAGGAACGGCGGCCTGCCGCGCAGCTTCGCCTCGCGGTGAAGCTCAGGTAGCTGCCGGAAGAATTCGCCGGCACCTCTGCTCAACGCGGCGCTGACGTCCTCCGGGATCTTCACCCCAAGTTCGCCGATCTCGAGACCGATGTCGTGGTTCCCGTCGTAGAGCGTCTTCACCAGCGACGCGAGGCCCGCGGACAGCAGGTCGTGGTGAAACGCCTTGCGAACGTCCTCGGGGAGTTCAACCAGCGGCATCCGCATGGTCCCTGTCCGTGCGCTGAGCCCGACCTTCTTGGCTGCTTCTTGCGGGCTATCACCGGCCTGAATCATGAGTTCCAGCGCGTCTGCCTCCTCGGCCGGCGACAGGTCCTCGCGCGCCAGGTTCTCCGCGGCGGTGGATGCGGCCCTACCGCGAGCGTCCCGCACTTTGACGAGTACGTGGATCTCCTCCCAGCCGTGCTCGATCGCCTGCTCGAGACGACCGCCGCCGCCGACGAGGATCAAGCTGCCGTCCTCTCCCGGCGACACCGAGACCGGGCTGTCGAGGCCGATCTCCTTCATCGACTCGCCGAGCGATCCGGAATGGCGGCGACTGCGCCGCCGGTGCCGGTCCTCGGGAATGACGATGTCGCTAACCTTGACCATCCGCAGTTCCATGCCGTTGACGGCGTTGGGAAGCTGCTCGGCGTGGTCGGGGGTCTTGCTATTTGTTGTGGTTTGAGCCACTTGCTTTTCTCCTTGCTTTGGTTTGTGTTAACTCGCTGCGTGCTTCGTGCCTTCTACTTCGGGCCTGCTGGTGGCGCGCGGGCGCGTGCCGGCGGCGAGTGCTGCCGTGACATCTGCTGCTCCTGGTTGTGGGTGATCGCCTACGCTCTGTTGGTGCTCGCGGTCGATGCGGGCGCCTTGTCAGCGAGGGCGCGAAAGCGCTTTATCTGCGGCCAACGCAGAGCGCCGTTGTCGGTGATGCCCCAGTGGGTGAGCTCCACGATCAGTCCGATGAATTGCTCGTGATGCTCGTGCAGGTCGGCTCTCACCTTGTCGTTCATTCCGGCGGCGCGACCGTTGAAGACACGTCCGTCGTCGTGTTCGATGCAAAAGCAGATTCCGCCGACGGCCCATGGCCTCGGTTTTCCCTTGACGATCGGCGCGTAGCGACTTCCGGGCTCCGCCTTGTAGGTGCCGGTGCAGACCGCCTCAACCTCGTGGTGGGGCTTGATCTTTCCCCATCCGCCGCGTCGTGAACCGCACAGGTAGGGGCTCGAAGCGTCCTTGCACACGACTCCCTCGAAGCCGAGCGCGAGCAGTGCATCCAGCCCGGCGTCGCTCGGCGGCTGTATGGATGTCAGCGCAAGCACCCCATCCCCGGTGCTGCTGTCCAGGGCGGCGCAGTGCTCCTCAAGGATCGCCCGGCGCTCGCGCAGCGGCCGGCTGCGCACATCCTGGCCTGCGATACAGAGGATGTCGAACACAACGTAGGTGAGCGGCGGATCGCCGTCGGTCGGGTGGTGCTCGAAGTTGCCTCGCGTTGAGCCGAGGATCGACTGTGTGCGATTCCATTGCCGGCCGGTGCGCAGGTCTACAACCTCGCCGTCGAGAATGGTGCCGGCGGGAAACTGCTCGGCTATCGCGGCGGTGATGTACGGCACCTGCGTCACAAAGTGACCCTGTCGGGTCCACATCACTACGTGGTCCCGAAGAGCGGCGAGTACACGCCAGCCGTCGTACTTGGGCTCCATCCACCAGCCTTTGCCGTGCGGGATGCGCGCCATTTTCTTGGCGAGCATTGGTTTGGGCAGCAACGGGGTCTCTCCTTTCACCTCCTGGCGCACGGGCACGCAGCCCGCCGAGCTTGCTCGTGGGCTGCGTGCCGTGGCCTGCTTACGCCCGCGCTGTGGCCGGCGCGCGTTGTAGTGCGTCAGCTGGCCGCGCCGACTGCCACCGCGCCGTTAGTCCTGGCGCGCTTGTCCTTGACGACGGGGACACCCTCCGTCGCCGCCATCAGCGCCTCCATCAGATCGGGGGCTACTTCGCCCACCGTGGAGGGCTCTTTGACCGGGATCGGCTCACCGTTGCGGGCCGCCTCGATCGCCTCCTGACGTACTGTGACAGCGTCGTCCTGCGCGCCAGCGAAGTCGAACTCGCCCGGGAGCGTCGCGAGGACCTGCCCGGCGGCAGCCACCGCGGCGTCGGACACCGCCTCGGTGCCGATGAGGCACTTCTCGTCAGGCGGCCGGACTTCGGACTCGAACATGATCGAGTTCATCACGAGCGCCCCGTCCTTCGCGTAAATCGCGACCAGCATCTCCCGGCCGCGGGGCGCCCACTTGGTGATGATGGCTTTGCGTCCGCGATCGAGTGCTCCGAAGAGAGCTTCGACGCCTTCTTTGGAGCGCTTGACTTTGGAATCCGGCTTGATGTAGTACAGGCCGCTGTTGCGCTCGTCCGGCAGCGCGTCGACGTCGATCACTGCGGCGGCGGCCATGCCGTCGGATGTGCCGGCGGCAGCGATCGCTTCCAGCGCGTTGTCGTCGAGCACGACATACGCGTCGCCGTTGGCGACGCCTTTGACGGCTTCTGTCGTGTTCTCAGTTTCGCCCGCCTTGGTCATCGCCTCGGTCAAACGCACCCGGCCGCCTTCGCACACCGTTTTGCGCTCGAACGGCTGTTGGTGGCACTCGCACAGCTCGGTGAGCTGGTCCTTGCCACGGTAGGGCTCGCTCCCCTTACAGATAGCGACATGCACTTTGAACAGCGTGTTAACTTCAAGCACGCCGCTCCACATTCCCTTCAGGGCCATAATTGTTGGCCCTCCTTTCGGTTAGTTGGCTTGCTGCGCACAGCAGCAGCGTTTGACGTGAAATAGGCGCCCGCGGTGTGGGCGCGGTGATCGCTGCGGCAGGAGGACTCCTCCCGCAGCGGGGTAGCTCATGGGCTCACATCGCCTCCTTGGGTCATGTGCAGTGCTGTGATCGCCGGCTAAGCGCGCCGGCGTCTCCCTCCCTCTGCGCCGGCTAGGCACCGAGGTCGTGAAGTGCGTGCGTCAAGCGACGAGTGCGAGCGGCGGGCCGCCCGGTCGATAGCTTCAAGCGGCCAGTTCTGACCAGCTCAGGTAGCGGGGGATGAGCGCCGGGAAACGCGAGGCGCCGGTGCCGTCGAAGCTGTCGCAGCCAAGGGCGGCGAGCAGTTGCGCGCGTTCCATGGAGTTGCACGGCGCCCCGTGCAGCCATAGGCCGCGCTCCTTGCCGGCGGCGGCGATGTCGGCCATCTCGGCTGATTCCTTGAAGTGCCGGGGGCCGGCCAGGAACAAGCAGCGGAGGTTGGGCGCATCGAATGGGACGCCCGCGCTTGCGACTCCAGGCTGGACTGCGAACGCGACTGGCAGGTCCATCAGCGAGTCGTTCATCGCCTCGAAGTTGGCGCGGGTGGCGTGCGCGTCGCCTGGAACATCGGGCACTACCACCCACAGCAGGTTTCCGGCGGCAGCAGCTGTAGCTTTCGCCGCTTGGAGTTCTGCGATGGTGGCGCGTACTGCGCCCACGAGTTGGTGAAACTGTGGGAGGTTGACGCCGCGGGTATAGGCGTCGTTATCCACGCCGACCTTGAAGCCGGCGGTGAGGGTGTCTTTCAGGCGGGTGCAGTCGCGCGGCTGCACGAGCCGTCCGAGGTTTCTGTGATTGAAGCGTTGAAGGCGCTCCAGTGATCCTGCGTGCAGGAACAGCATGTGATTCTTCTCCCTTCGATCGGCGGGCTGAACGGCAGGCCAACCCGGTAGGCGTGTGCCTCGGCGGTCTCCAACGAGCCGGGCTGCTGCTATAGGCGGAGCTTCTGTCCGATCGCCACGACGGCGGATTCGGCGTCGCGGCGCAGGGTGTCGGAGTGCTCGCCCGCGATAGCGGCGGACCATCCGTCCAGGGCTTGCGCGAGGATGGCGCGCTCCTGCTTCGTCAGGTTCTCGCCACCTGTGAGAATGAGCGACAGCTTCAACTCGGCCCGGCAGAGCAGGTGGAACACATCGCCGCCGTGGCGCTCGGGTTTCAGGTATCCATCGCCCATCCGCGCAAGCTCGATTTCTGCGAGATCGCGGAGAACCTGCATCTCTGGCCGCGAAAGCACACCGCCTGGGTCTGCTTGGCAGAACCGCTCGGTGATGCGCCCGTCGCGGGAGATACGAAAGCGAAAGCGGTGTCCCATTGCGTGCATCTCGGCGATGAGGTCGCCGCCACGCGCGAGGCGGCTTTCGACAGCATCAGCATCGAGGTCTGCCGCGAGTCGCCGCAGAATCGGAGAGTGTGGGACTGGTTCACTTGCCATGAGGCTGGCTCCTTTGTGTGAGGGGTTAACGTAAAAAAAGGCCCGCCGGGGCGATCCCGGCGGGCCTTGGAGTGTGAGCGCGCGGCGAGTGGCCGCGGGCGTGTCGGTGGGGCTAGCTCACCTCATCGTCGGGGTGGTAGGTGCCGGGAACTCCGTAGTGGACGCCTCCGTTGAACCACCTGACACGCCGGATGACGCCGCGCTGCACAAGTGCCTCCAGCCGCTCGCGTGCCTCGGCTTCGGTCTTGGGCAGGCGCGCCCGCTGTCTGCGCGGTAACGCGGTCCAGATTTGGGGCTGTTCGCGCATGTGTTCGTGGGAGGCCCCGTAGGCGGACAGCGGGCCTGCGTGGGCGATGTAGTCGAAAAGCGCCTGGTCGGCAGCGGTTAGGCGCACAGGGGTCCTCCCTCTAGCTCCCGGTTCGGGCTCTGAGTGAGAGTCAACTGCTCGTGGGGCTCTCGCCACTCGGGGCAGCCGCGGCAGTGCTCGATGCGTCGGGGCAACTTGCGCGCGTCGTCTTTCAGACGAGTTCGTAGTGCCGCCTCCAGGTCGTCGATCTCCCTGCCGCGTAGCGCCTCGTGGTGCTCGCCGCGCGTGTCGATCTCAGGGAATCCCGCCAGCCGCCACACGCGCGAGTACAGCCCGGCCGCGGTGGCGTTGAGCGGAGTAATTTCACTCATCTCCGCGCACGCGACGCAGCACTCGGCGGTCGTTGCGAAACGCGTGTCCCGGCGGGCGACGACTCGGGTTAGTAGCTCGCGGGCGTGTGAGCGGTAGATGAAGTCGGTGAACAGCAGCTTGTGGGTGGGCTTGAGCAGCTTGAAGCTGTGCCAGATCCGGTCTGCGTGATCGGGCTCCTCGCGCATCGCCGCGGCTATCTCTTCCTCGCCCCACTCAATGGTTTGCATGGTACTGTTGAAGGTGTCCATGAAGGAACCTCCGAGGAGTTCTCTCACCTCCGGGTGCGCGGCGAGGTCCGGAACTGTCGGGGTGGCGCGCGTCCTGCGTGTCTTGCGTTTGCGCGCAGCCGGTTTTGCCGCACGGGGCTTCGTGCCCGTCATGGTGTTACCTCTTTCGTGTGTTGCCACCGGCGTGCTTACGCCGTGGGCGGGTTTCGGTGAATTGGCGTCGCGTTCGGCGACGGTTAGACGTCGATCATTTCGGTGCGTCGTCGCGGCATAGGCTCATGGTGTGCGCCGCGGCTCGGGCGTCGCGGGGTGCAGTACCGCCCGGATGTTCTCGCCGCGTAGTCCTCCGAATGCTTCGTGATGCTTGCGCTGTGCGTCGTCTGCGCTCGTGGCACGCCATTGGCGGTCGGCGTTGTCGGTGCGAACTGTGAACCACTGCATCGGCTCTGGCATGGTGAACGGGTCGTACCAGTGAGCTGGCATGTCCATGGCCGGGTCGCCGCTGACGCCTTGGTATACGAAGACCGACCCGTCCTCTTCCTCGGTTTCACCTGACGGGTTTAGATACAGCAGCGTGCGGTATCCGTCCCTGCGGCGGCACTCGACACCGATCGCCCAGCCATCGGTCCAGGGTGCGTAGCTTGTGCCCTCGGGGGTATGAATGGTGCTGCACAGGCGGCGTAGCACGTCTGCTGTTGTTGGCATCAGCGGCGAGGGGTCGAGGCTGAGCCGTCCGGGGCGCCAGTCGAGGTCACAACTCTTGACGGCCTGCTGGATTCGCTCCAGTGCGGCGGCTATCTGCTCCTGCCCGGCGATGTCCTCTTCGCGGCGGGACAGGCCGAGCCGTCCGCACGGAAGGCGCACCTCGATCAGCTTCGGGTGATCCTCTTCGGCGATATAGCCGGCAGTCAGCAGGTCGAAGATGACGCGGTGCTCGTCGGTTGAGGTAACGGTCTCGGTGCTCCAACGGACCTCTCGGTGGCGCACGCGCTCCGCGTCGTGGTGCATCTCGTCGAGGAACTGGCGGAGCGTCGCCACACGCACGGCTGTTATCGGTGCGTGCAACGGCGGGATCTCGATGC
>Ga0210401_10003032_pt1 | contig 18118 bp, 10 predicted proteins | sample IncBWH32MmetaG_FD_150866 | JGI IMG/M metagenome (GOLD analysis project Ga0210401, IMG submission 150866) | Forest soil microbial communities from Barre Woods Harvard Forest LTER site, Petersham, Massachusetts, United States - Inc-BW-H-32-M | ecosystem: Environmental > Terrestrial > Soil >... | reverse complement strand
CACCAATGGCGTGGTCAGCCAGACCCAGAACCCGCTGTCGCCCGAACTCCAGAAGCTCATCAACGACGTCTTCACGCTGAAATTCACCGACAACACCAATCCGAATCCGAAGACGACGGTCACCCAGAACGACAGCATCACCCCGACGTTCGGGCCGACTATCAAGCTCGCCGACGGCACCACCGCGACTCCCCTTCTGCTGAACGTCAACGCGACCAATAATTCGCAGCAGAACTCCGGCCCGACCGGGCCGGACCTCACCATCCTGCACATCCCGGGAACGCTGAAGGCCTCGGTGTCGGGCGTGAGCGCTGTGGAACTCGCCGGCCTGACCAGCAGCCCGGATGTGCGCAGCATCTCCACCACGGTCGCCTTTGTCGATGCGAATCCCGGCGATGACCCGAGCGTGAGCGTGAGCTTCGTCGGCGCCAGCTACCAGGGCCATTCGACGCAGCCGCTCAACGCGCTGCAACTCGCTGATATCAAAGCGGCCGAAGTCCAGATCGCGGTTGTTCCGGGCCCCGGCAATAACAATAATGGCTCGGCGACGCTCACCTACAGCATTCCCGACAAGGCGTTCGACTTTCTGGCCCAGGGCGAAACCCTGACGCTGACTTACTCGGTTCGCGTCGACAGCAACTTCGCGCCCGCCAACGAAACCGCCTTGCAGCAATTCACGATCACGATCACCGGCACCAATGACAAGCCGGTCATCACGACCGCTGCGCAGACCGTCGCGTTTTCAGGCGGTACCAAGACATCAGGCGGCCCGCTGACGACCGACAGCCCGACAACGGGAACGCTGGCTTTCACCGATGTCGACCTGACGGACACCCACAAGGTTTCGGCGGCCCTGAACACGACGACCGTGACGCTCGACGGCAAGCCTTTCGACCTTCAGGACCTCGAGCCGACCCCGTTCAAGATCCTCAACACGGCGCTGTCCGCGCAGCTTGCGACCGACTCGACCGGGACCGGCACCGGCAGCGTGACTTGGACGCTCGCCGACCTGCCGGCCTATGTCGCCGACTTCATCCCCAAGGGAGAGACGCTGACCCTCACCTACCAGGTGACCGTCACCGATTCGCAAGGAGCGACGTCGACCCAGGACGTCACGGTGACCATCACCGGCACGGAGCCGGCTGCCGAAGTCTGGATCTCGAGCGGCGGCGAGGGCCAGGACGGAAACTGGACCAACGGGACGAACTGGGAGACCGGCAACGCCCCGACGGCGACCGATGACGTCATCATCATCACCGATCAACTGCATGGCCTGACGCCGTCGTTCCCGGTGACGATCGACGGCGAAACGCAGGCGCAGGCCAAATCGGTCTCGATGAACGATTTTGGCACGTCGCCGCCGAAACTCGTCAATGACGGGACCCTGACTGTCGGCGGCACGCTCAAACTGGAAGCCGACTCGATCGTTCAAAACTTCGGCACCATGACGCTCGGTGGCCTTGCCGAGATCCTCAACAAGAGCACGCTGACCAACAGCGGAACGCTGGTGCTCGGCGCTGGCGGCGACTTCCAGGACCAGAGCAGCGTCACCAATACCGGCACGATCGAGCTCAAGGGCGGCACGCTCAACGTATCCGTCGATATCGCCAATTCAGACGGCGAGGATGGCTCGGGCCAGATCACCGTGGATACCGGCGCAACGCTGGCGCTCGGCGCCGCGACCATCTACGGCGGTACGATCACGGTCAATGGCTTGCTCGTCATCGCGCCTTTCGGGCAGTCGGAGAGCACTGACACGTTCAACGACAACCCGGGTCAGGTTGTCCACATCGTCAGCGACGGCATATTCGACCTGCAGGGCTTCAGCGTCTTGAAAGGCGGGACGCTGAACAACACCGGTCAGATCAATGTCAGTGGCGCGGGTAATCTGCTGGATGGAGAGACGGTCGACAACAGCGTCCTGATCGACATCACGGGGTCGCTGACGCTCGACCATGGCACCACCGTCACCAATCTGGTCTCGCTCGCTGCTGTGACCGTGGAAAGCGGCGGCCTGCTGACGCTCAACGGCGCCAGCATCACCGGCGGCTTGCTGACCAACAAGGGCGGCGGCACCGTCGACCTTGCGGGCTCGGCGCTCATCGAGAATGCCACGCTCGACAATCATGGTCTGGTCAACGTCAGCGGCAGTGGCAACGCCCTCGATGGAGGCGAGCTCAGCAATTCCGATGTCGGCGCGATCTCGATCGCGGCCGCGGGGACGCTCATACTCGACGATGGCGCCGACATCTCCGGCGGCAAACTGACGAATTCCGGCGTGCTCGATATCGAGAGCGCGTCGGGCGCCGTACTCGACGGTGTCAGCGTCGACAATTCGACAGGTAGCATCGAGGTCGATGGCTCCATCCAGCAGCCGGCGAGCACGCTGACGCTGATGGGGACGACGGCGATCACGGGCGGAAAGCTGACGGTCGGCGCGGAGAGCTCCAAGAGCCTGCTTGATGTTGCGACAGGCGCGGATGCGAAGCTGTCCTCGGTTTGCGTCGGCAATTTCGCCACCGTGCAGGTTGAAGACGATTCTATGCTGGAGCTGATCGGCGCCGAGATCGTGGGTGGCGCATTGATCATTCTCGGCACGCTGGAATCGAGCGGCGCGAGCGAGATCGACAAGGCCAACATCGTCACCAAGGGGACGGTCGAGGTCCTCGACGGCAAATTGGCTATCGATTACGGCTCACTCCTCAGTTCCGGGACCTTGAAAACGAGCGGCGAGCTCGATTTCTCGAACCTTTCGATCACCAACGGCGGCACGCTCGATGCGCTCGGCGGCGGCATCCTGAAGCTGACATCCTTGACGGTGACCAACAGCGGTGCCGGCAACGTGACGGTCGAGACGGGAGCGGAGCTCGATCTGGCGAGCGTTGCGATTTGCTACGGCAGCCTGACCAACAGCGGCACGGTCGACAACCAGTCCGGCGCCAGCACGATCCATGACGCCGTCATCGTCAACCAGGGCACGATCGAATCGACCAACGGTGTGCTGACCATCGATCCCGACGCGCCGGTGACCCTCACCAATGAAAAGGGCGGCATCATCGACGCCCATGGCGGCGAGATCGATATCAGCAGCGAAGGCGTCACGAACGCGGGCACGCTGGAGGCGACCAACGGTGGCACGTTGAGGCTGGAATCGCTGACGGTGGTCAACGATGGCGGCACCTTGTCGGCCGCGGCCAAATCGACGTTGGATCTGATGGATGCCGATATCAAGGGTGGCGACGTCACGATCGACGGGACGCTGGATTCGAGCGGAAAAAACACCGTCACGGGCGCCATCGTCAACGACGGCGTGATCGAAGTGAAGAGTGGCACGCTCGACCTGACCGGGCCGATCTCGGGCCATGGGACCTTCGTCATCGACAAGGGCGCCACCCTGGAGGTTAATTCGACCGACACGCCGACATACAGTTTCATGGGTACTGACGGCGAACTGGTGATCGACAAGGCAGGCTCCGCCGGGACGATCAATGGCCTGGCTCCGACCGACAAGCTTGATCTCAGAGCGATCAAATACGATGCCGCCACCACGGCGACCTATGATGCGGATTCGCACGTCCTGACGGTCAAGGACGGCACCGGCGACACAGTGAGCCTGACCCTGAGCGGGGCGGATTACGGCAGCGCTCATTTCGCCGGCAGCAGCGACGGACTTGGCGGCACGCTGATCACGCTGAACCAGAATGACGACGCGCCGGTCATCGCGCCAACCGACAAGTCTCAGTCTGTATCATTCAGCGAGGCGTCCAGCGTCACCGGTTCGCCCGCCTCCGACCCGCAGCCGCCCGCGGGCGGCTCGATCGCCTTCACCGATGTCGATCTCACCGATCGGCCGACAGCTACGATCTCGGCCCAGAGCGTGGCCTGGACGGCCGCCGACCATAAGGCGCTGCAGCTCGATCCGGACCAGATCGCAACTCTCGAACACGCGCTGTCATTGGCACAGAACGGCAACACCAACAACGGCACGATTGACTGGAGCTATGCGATCGCCGACAGCGCCCTCGACTTCCTGGGCGCCGGCCAGACCGCCACGATCACGTCGACCGTCACACTCGACGATCACCGGGGCGGCACGGACACCACGCAAATCACGGTCACGATCGCCGGCGCCAACGACGTTCCGCAAATCACCAGCGGCGCACAGGCCGGGAGCATCACCGAGATGCCCGGCAAGACGGGCTCCACGGCACAGGACAGTGCGAGCGGGACCATTACCTTCAAGGATGCGGACCAGACCGATACGCACGAGGTGACGGTGACCTCCGTTGCTGCTTCGGGTGACGTCTCCGGCCTGCCGAGCAACGATGCCCTGATGAAGTGGTTGTCGCTCGGACCCCTGAGCGACTCCACCTACGGCAAGACCGGATCCGAGACCTGGACCTTCTCGGCCCAGGACAAGAATTTCGACTATCTCGCCGCCGGCCACACCCTGGCGCTGACTTACACGGTCCAGGTCGACGATCACCACGGCGGCGTGGTCACGACGCCGGTGACGATCACGGTGACGGGAACCGACGATGCACCGGTGATCGTCGGCGAGACCGATCCGTCGGTTCAGACCGTCATCCTGGCGAAGCTGCCGATCGTGCTGGCGGACGGCGCCAACAACTCTGGGCTCGACCTGCCCACCGAGACGTTCGACGGCAAGGACGTGCATGTCGGCTCGGTGTCCGACAACGGCGAGGGCCACGGCAACTTCCACAGTTCGACGCTCAACGCCGACTTTACGGCGTCCGGCGACGCCGGCGTGGTCCACGGTTCCTCGTCGGTCTCGGCTGCGCCGTTCGAAGGCCCGGGGCAGGCGGACAGCACGAACTACCTGAGCATCGGTGCGCACGGGCAGGAGACCATATCGTTCAATGGCCTGCAAAACACCTTCGGCCTGTATTGGGGATCGGTGGATTCCTACAACAGTATCGATTTCTACAACGGCACCAAGCTGGTTGCCTCCTACACCGGCTCGGACGTCAGTCCGCTGCTCGCCAATGGCGGCCAGGGCTCGTTCGCGTCGAACGGTTATGTCGAATTCAACGATCTGGCCCCGTTCAACAAGGTCGTGCTCGGCAGCAGTCAGAACGCGTTTGAACTCGACAACGTCTCCGCCGGCTACATCGACGATTCGCATGTCGGCCTCGCCAATCCGATCACCGGCACGATCAGCGTCACTGACAAGGACATCGGCGACACGCTCACCGCGTCAATGGTCGGCGACGCCGTCATCAAGTACAATGGCTCCTCCAGCCTGCCGGCGAATGCCAACATCGCCGCGCTGATCGACCCGCACGCGCTGACCTTCGACAGCGTGACGAGCGACGGACAGACCGACGTCCTGCATTGGACCTATCACCCAACCGGCGCCAACCTCGATTTTCTCGAGCCGGGCGACACGCTGAGCATCACATTCAAGGCGCAGGTCAGTGATGGGCTTGCCGCGTCCGGTGTCCAGGCGCTGACCGTGACCATCGCCGGCAACGGTTCGTCGGTCGTCAATGGAACCGCGCAGAACGATACCTTCGTCGACGTCGGTGGCGGCGTGTCGATCTTCGGCAAGGGCGGCAACGACACGTTCGTGTTCAATTCGTCTTTCGGCAGCGCCACCATCAATGATTTCGATGTCAATCACGACTCGATTGAAATCGACGCGTCCCTTTTCAAGACGGTGGATGGGCTGCTGAGCGGCGCGCATCCGTCGGGCCAGGATACCATCATCACCGACGCGGCGCATGATACGATCATCCTGAAGGGCGTCACGCTTGCGCAGCTCAACCAGCATCAGAACGATCTTCACATCATCTAGCGCGGTGTTGGCGGAGTTTTCTTCGTCATGGCGACGGAATCGAAGGAGGTCCGAAACGAAAGAGCAGCTCGGGGCTTTCTCGGCTTTATCTCGAAACTGATCCGTTCACCGCAACTCAGGGATGGCGTACCATGGTTTCCGCTCAGTCCCCGGAAAACGTGTGCCGATGAAGCGCCTCAGGATCCTCCGACGCTGGTTCACCCGCAGGTTCGGTTACGCGCGACTGGCGTGTCTCGCGCTGCTGGTCGGCTTTGCCGCCTTGCGGATCGCCGATCCCGCGCCGGTCGAGGAAATTCGTGTCAGGACCTTCGATACGTATCAGCGCATCGATCACCGCAAGAAGCCGGAGAAGCCCATCGTCGCCATCGTCGGGATCGACGATGCGAGCCTGAAGGCGCTCGGCCAATGGCCGTGGGCGCGGACCAAGGTCGCCGAGCTGATCGACAAGCTGACGAGGCTCGGCGCGGCGGCGATCGCCTTCGACGTCGTCTTTCCCGAGCCGGACCGGCTCAATCCCGAAATCGCCGCGGACAGTTTTCGCGATCTCGACGAGGCGACACGAGATAAGCTCAAGGCGTTGCCGAGCAACGACCAGATTCTGGCCGAGACGATCAAGCGCTCGCGCGTGGTGCTCGGCGAATCCGGCGTGCCCGAGGTCAATCCCGATCTCGACCGGCAACTGCCGCAGACCGGGCTCGCCACATTGGGCGAGGATCCCAGGCCCTATCTGTATGAATTCCCGGGCCTGATCCGCAACATCCCCGTGCTCGAGCAGGCCGCCGCCGGCCGCGGGCTGTTCTCGATCAAGCCCGAACGCGACGGCATCATCCGCCGCGTGCCGATCATCATGATCGCGCAGGGCGCGATCATGCCTTCGCTGGTGTTCGAGATGCTGCGGGTCGTCAGCGGAAGCGACACGATCCTGGTCAAGACCAACCAGGACGGCATCATCAGCGTCAGAGTGGGACGATTCGAGATTCCGACCGACAGCAACGGCCAGCTCTGGGTGCATTTCGCGCGCCAGGATTCGTCGCTCATTGTGCCTGCGGTGGATGTGCTCGAAGGCCGCGTCGCACCCGACCGGATCGCGGGCAAGCTCGTGCTGGTGGGCACGCCGGCGCTCGGATTGAACGACATCAAGACCACGCCGGTCGATCCCGCGATGCCCGGCGTCGAGGTCCATGCCCAGGTGCTCGAAGCGGCGCTGACGCGCGCGGTGCTGGCGCAGCCGAACTATGGCTTCGCCTTCGAGTTCTTCGCGGCCATGATCATCGGCCTGCTGGTGATCGCCTTCGCCCCGAAGCTCGGGCCCATCACGCTCGTCGTCGTCGGTGCGCTGTTCGCCTCCGTGCTGATCGGAACGTCCTGGTTCTTCTACAAGGAGCAGAAGCTCCTGGTCGATTTCACCTATCCGCTGCTGTCCACCACCGCGATCTACCTGACGCTGATCTTCGCCAGCTTCGTGCGCGAGCAGTCGCAGCGGCGCCAGATCCGCTCCGCCTTCGGCCAGTATTTGTCGCCGGCGCTGGTCGAGCAGCTCGCCCAATCGCCGGAAAGGCTCGTGCTTGGCGGCGAAGAACGGGAAATGACGGTGATGTTCTCCGACATGCGCGGCTTCACCACGATCTCGGAGACCTACAAGAACGACCCGCAGGGGCTGACGGCGCTGATGAACCGCTTCCTGACGCCGCTCACCAACGCGATTCTCGAGCGCAAGGGCACCATCGACAAATATATGGGCGACGCCATCATGGCGTTCTGGAACGCCCCGCTCGACGACAAGCAGCACCAGCTCAACGCCTGCGAGGCTGCGCTCGACATGCTGGACCGGGTCGCCGAACTCAACAAGGAGCGGCAAGCCGAGGCGACGGAGGATGGCAAAGTCTATATCCCGCTCAATATCGGCGTCGGGCTGAACACCGGACCTTGCGTCGTTGGCAACATGGGATCCGACGTGCGCTTCGACTATTCGGTGTTCGGCGACAGCGTCAATCTGGCCTCGCGCCTGGAAGGGCAGTCCAAGGAATACGGCTTTCCGATCATCGTCGGCTCCAGGACCGCGCTGGCGGCGCGCGAAAAGTTCGCCATCCTCGAAATCGATTTCGTCATGGTGAAGGGCAAGAAGGAGCCCGAGGTCATCTATGCCATCGCGGGGCGGGAGGACGTCGCGCTGTCCGAGCGCTTCCAGCGGCTGCGCAACCTGACGATCGAGATGCTGGCTTGCTATCGCAGCCGCGACTGGGAGGGAGCGCTGGCCGCGATCGCGCGCGGCCGCCGGACGGATGAGGCGAACACGCTGGAGCTCTTGTTCAATCTCTACGAGAAGCGCGTTGCCGAGTTTCAGAACAACCCGCCGCCGGAAGATTGGGACGGCGCCTATGCGCTGCTGACGAAGTAACGCGTAAGCGTCATTCCGGGATGGTCCAAAGGACCAGACCCGGAATTTCAAGATTCCGGGTTCGATGCCATCCGGCCGCGCTGCACGCGGACGTGGGTGGCATCGCCCCGGAATGACAACCCCGCTTTACTCCACCCGATCGTCGTCAGATCCTGGAACCAGTGCGGCGCCGGCACAAAATCCGAGGCTTTCCTCGCTCGACGAAATCGGGCATCAGGCAGCGTATCACATCGCGATAGCGGGATCGGGCCACAGCCGCGCGCCAGCGAGGAGGGTCGTATGACAAGACCAAGTGCAAGACACGTCAAGGCGATCGCGGAGGCTGCCGGCGTCGCGGTCGAGAACGATGTCGCCGAGCGCATCGCAGGTTCGATCGGGCCGGCGCTCGATGGATTTGCGACCGTGGCGGGGACGCTGCCGTTCGATCTGGAGCCCGCGACATTTGCACTGGCTCAAGCCGAGAAAGCCGCCCGATGAGCATCGAACCTGCCTTGATGTCGCTCACCGCGGTCGCCGGGGCGATCGCCGACAAGCGCGTGTCCTCGCGCGAGGCGACGCAGTCCTGCCTGCATCGGATCCTGCAGTGGCAGCCCCATCTCAATGCCTTCATGGCGGTCGAGTCCGAAGCGGCGCTGAAAGCGGCCGACGAGGCCGATGCGGCGCTCGCGAAAGGCCAAAGCAGGGGCGCGCTGCATGGCGTGCCGCTGGCGCACAAGGACATGTATTACGAGGCGGGCAAGGTCGTGACCTGCGGCTCGCTGATCCGGCGCGATTTCGTCGCCGGCACGACTTCGACCGCGTTGCAGCGCCTGAAAGATGCCGGCCAGGTTCGGCTCGGCTCGCTGCAGATGGCCGAATTCGCCTATGGGCCGACCGGCCACAACAGCCATTACGGGCCGGTGCGCAATCCCTTTGCGCGCGATCACGTCACCGGCGGGTCGTCGTCAGGGTCGGGCTCGGCGGTCGCGGCGCGGTTGACGTTTGCGGCGCTCGGCTCCGACACCGGCGGCTCGATCCGGATGCCCGCGCATTTCTGCGGCGTGACCGGACTGAAGACCACCTATGGCCGCATCAGCCGGGCCGGCGCGATGCCGCTGTCGCAGTCGCTCGATACGGTCGGGCCGCTGGCCCGCACCGCTGAGGACTGCGCGCTGCTGCTCGCCCTGATGGCCGGTGCCGATCCCGAGGACCCCACCGCGAGCACCGCGCCGGTCCCGGACTACATGGCTGCGACACGCGAGCCGATCAAAGGCCTGCGCATCGGCGTGCCGAGCGCGTTCTATGTCGACGATCTCGATCCCGAGGTCTCGCGGGCGCTCGACGCGACGCTGTCGGTGCTGAAGCAGGATGGGGCCGAGATCGTCCAGGTCGCGTTGCCGGACCAGCGCCAGCTCCAGGCCGCCTGCCAGATCGTGCTGGCCGCCGAAGCCGCCGCCTTCCACAAGCGCTGGCTGATCGAGCGGCCGCAGGATTACGGGGCGCAGGTGCTGATGCGGCTGCAGAACGGGCTTGCGATATCAGCCATCTCCTATCTCGAAGCGCTGCGCTGGCGCGGGCCGGCACTCGCCGCGCACAATGCGGCGACCGCTGGTGTCGATGCGCTGATTGCGCCGGTCGCTCCCATGCCGGCGCCGACCATCGCCGAAAGCGACGTTGGCTGCAGCGAGGGCGCGGAAGCCGTGATCCAGCGCATCACGCGCTTCACCCGCACCATCAACTATCTCGGCTTGCCCGCGCTCGCCATTCCCACCGGCTTCACCGCAAGCGGTTTGCCGGTCGGCCTGCAGCTGATCGGCCGCTCGTTCGACGAGGCGACGGTGCTTCGGATCGGCGCGGCGTTCCAGCGCGCCACCGATTTCCACGACAAGGTGCCGCAGCTCCGATGACCAACCTACGCTGCATCCCGGCGGGTGGTGTTGCCGTGACGTAACGGTCGCCGAGAAAGCCGTGGCGTCCGAGGCGCACGTCCCTGGACCCCATGATTTGGGGTCGTCACGTCGCCGAGCCATAAGCTACAGTCATTTCGGGCGGAGGGAGCAACCTCGCGCCAAGGGGGAGATTCATGCAGCTGTCCAACGAAGGCATTTTGATCATTCTGTTCGTCGGCCTGGTCGCGGGCTGGCTCGCCGGTAAGATCGTGCGGGGCACCGGTTTTGGTATCATCGGCGATATCCTGGTCGGCATCGCCGGCGCGCTGGTCGCGAGCCTGCTGTTTCCAAAACTCGGCATTCATCTCGGCACCGGCCTGGTCTCGGAGATCATCTACTCCGCAATCGGCGCGGTCATCCTGCTGCTGGTGGTGCGGCTGGTCCGGACCGGCGGCCGCCTGTGACGATTGTTTCGCAGTGCGCTTGAAAAAGTTGGCCGCAAGCGTTGAACCCGAGGGCGGCCAGCTTTGCCTCATCTGCGAGGTTGCTCGGGGCCTGCCTGTCACTTCGTTTAGGTTAATGCGAAGCTAGGAAAGGGGACGGCCGGCCATGTGTGATATAGTTCATTGATTTTTCCCCCGAATTCTCGGCGGGTCAGGGCCGTGGATGTGAGTAGAGAACTGGATTGATGACAGCCGCTCCCGGTATCCGGCGTTCTGAGCTCGGCGACGCCTTGCGTGCCTGTCGCGGCGCTCTGATCGGCGTCGCCGTCATGAGCTGCGTCATCAACCTGCTTTATCTGACCGGTTCGATCTTCATGCTCGAAGTCTACGACCGGGTGTTGCCCAGCCGCAGCGTGCCGACGCTGGTCGGCCTGGTCATCCTGGTCAGCGGGCTCTACATCTGCCAGGGCATTCTCGATCTGATCCGCGGGCGGATCCTCGGACGGGTTGGCACGGCGCTGGACGAGGCGCTCAACGCCAGGGTCTTCAATGCCGTCGTGCGGCTGCCGCTCTTGGTGGGCGGCCGCAACGAGGGCCTGCAGCCGCTGCGCGACCTCGACAACGTCCGCGCCTTTCTCGGCGGCATGGGGCCGAGCGCCTTCTTCGATTTGCCGTGGCTGCCGCTGTATCTGGCGATCTGCTTTGCCTTCCATGTCATGATCGGCATCACCGCGCTGGTCGGCGCGGTTGTTCTGGTGACTTTGACCCTGATCACCGAGTTCATGTCGCGCGCGCCCGCCCGGGAAGCCATGGGCCTGGCGGCCCGCCGCAACGACCTCGCCTCATCCAGCCGGCGCAATGCCGAGGTGCTGGTCGCGATGGGCATGGCCGGCCGGCTGACGCGGCGCTGGGGCGAAGCCAACGAGAAATATTTGTTGGGCAACCAGCGCGCCAGCGACGTTGCCGGCGGGCTCGGCGCGATCGCCAAGGTGATGCGCATGATGCTGCAGTCGGCGGTGCTGGCCGTGGGTGCCTATCTCGTGATCTACCAGGAGGCGACCGCCGGCATCATCATTGCAGGTTCCATCCTGAGCGCGCGGGCGCTGGCGCCGGTTGACCTGGCGATCGCGCATTGGAAGAGCTTTGTCGCCGCGCGGACGAGCTGGACGCGGCTCAACCGCCTGTTCGAGCAGATGCCGGTGCAGGCCGCACAAACCCTGCTGCAGAGCCCGTCGAGCCGGCTGGCGGTCGAGGGCGTCAGCATCGTGGCGCCGGGCGACCAGAAGCCGATCGTCCAGGACATCAACTTCGCGCTCACGGCCGGCAACGGGCTCGGCATCATCGGCCCGAGCGGCTCGGGCAAGTCGTCGCTGGTGCGGGCGCTGGTCGGGGTCTGGCAACCGTTGCGCGGCAAGGTGCGGCTCGACGGCGCGGCGCTCGACCAATGGTCCTCCGACGTGCTCGGCCGCCATGTCGGCTATTTGCCGCAGGACGTCGAACTGTTCACCGGCACGGTGGCCCAGAACATCTGCCGATTCGATCCGGACGCCAGCGCCGACGACATTATCGCGGCCGCGAAGGAAGCCGGCGTGCACGAGATGGTCATCAAGATGCGCGAAGGCTACGATACCCAGGTCGGCGAGCAGGGCGCGGCGCTGTCGGCCGGCCAGGCCCAGCGCGTGGGGCTGGCGCGTGCGCTGTATGGCAATCCCTTCCTGATCGTGCTGGACGAGCCGAACTCCAACCTCGACACCGAGGGCGACGAGGCCTTGACCCGCGCCGTGCGGGGCGCCCGCGAGCGCGGCGCCATCGTCATCGTGGTCGCACACCGGCCGATCGGGATCGAAGGCGTCGACCAGATCCTCGTGCTCCGGGACGGCCGCGTGCAGGCCTTCGGCCCGAAGGAGACCGTGCTGGCGCAGGTGTTGCAGCCCCGCGTGGTGCCGCCGCATCCGATCAAGATCGTCTCCGAGGCAGGCGGCGCAAAGTCATGAGCGATGCGAACGAGAAGGGTGTGTGGCGCTCGATCCGGCTGCATCTGATCATCGGCCTCTCGGTGGTCGCGCTCCTCGCTGGCGGATTAGGCACTTGGGCCTCGACCCAGGAGATTTCCGGCGCCCTGATCGCGCCGGGCCAGATCGTCGTCGAGTCCAACGTGAAGAAGGTGCAGCATCCGACCGGCGGCGTGGTCGGCGAGGTGCGCGCCCACGACGGCGATGTCGTAAAGGCCGGCGACATCGTGGTGCGCCTCGACGACACGGTGACGAAAGCGAGCCTTGCGATCGTCACCAAGAATCTCGACGCGCTCTGGGCCCGCGCGGCGCGGCTCGAGGCCGAGCAGAGGGGCCTCGACGGCATCGTGTTTCCGCAGGACCTATTGGAGCGGACCAACGATCCTGACGTCTACAATCTGATGAAGAGCGAGATCAAGCTGTTCGAGGTTCGCGTCAACGGCCGGGCCGGGCAGAAGGCGCAGCTGCGCGAGCGGATCACGCAGCTGAACGAGGAGATCGCGGGCCTCGTCGCCCAGGAGAAGGCCAAGGATCAGGAGATCGCGCTGGTCGAGAAGGAGCTCGACGGCGTGCGCCAGCTCTACGATCAGCATCTGGTGCAGATCTCGCGCCTCACCACGCTGGAGCGCGACGCGGCCAGGCTGAACGGCGAGCGTGCGCAATATGTCGCCTCGCGGGCGCAGGCCAAGGGCAAGATCGCCGAAACCGAGCTGCAGGTCATCCAGGTCGACAAGGATGTGGTCAGCGAGGTCTCCAAGGATCTGCGTGAGACCAAGGACAAGATCGGCGAATTCGTCGAGCGCAAGGTCACCGCCGAAGACCAGTTGCGCCGCATCGACATCCGCGCGCCCCAGAACGGCGTGGTCGAGCAGTCCAACGTGCACACGGTCGGCGGCGTGATCACCGCCGGCGACACCATCATGCTGATCGTGCCGCAGACCGACGATCTGCAGGTCGAGGCCAAGGTCAACCCGCATGACATCGACAAGCTGCAGGTCGGCCAGAAGACGCTGCTGCGGCTCTCGGCCTTCAACCAGCGCACCACCCCGGAACTCAACGGCGTCGTCAGCCGGGTGTCGCCCGACGTCACCACCGAGCAGCGCACCGGCCAGAGCTATTACACCATCCGCGTCTCGATGCCGCCGGAGGAGATCGCCCGCCTCGGCGACGTCAAGCTGATCCCCGGCATGCCGGCCGAGGCTTTTGTGCAGACCGGCGACCGCACCATGCTGTCTTACCTGATGAAGCCGCTGCACGACCAGTTGATGCGGGCGTTCCGGGAGAAGTGAGCCGTCTCGCGCACTCTCGAGAAGACCCGTCTGTAGCCAAAAACTCGGGTCTCCGCGTTGTGCGCAATTGCGCACTCGGCCGAGCGATTGCCACCGGCGGATGTTGTTGATCTCCGTCATTGCGAGGGGCTTTAGCCCCGAAGCAATCCAGCCCGTCTTTGTGGCTCTGGATTGCTTCGCTTCGCTCGCAATGACGGGGCTTGGGGGTGCCGGCCGACGAAAGGAGCGAGCGCTCTCAAACTACTGAGACAATCGCTGCAGCAGCAGGTTCAGCGCCGTCGACGCAAACACATGCATGTTCAAGAGCCGGTCATTGCCCCCCGTCTCCAGCGTCATCACGCTCGTCGCCGCGCCCGCGACCGCGAGGCAGCTATGGCCCGCGGCGTCGCCATAGCGGTTGCCGGTCGGCCCGGTCGCGCCGGTTTCCGACAGGCCCCAGTCGGTCGAGAAGCGGTCGCGGACGCGGTTCGCCAGCAGTTTTGCGTAAGGCTCCGAGGCGGAGCGGATTCCTTTCATGTCCTCATCGGCAATGCCCATCAGGATGCGCCGCGCATCGCGGGTATAGACCACTGCGGAGCCGAGAAAATAGTTTGACGCGCCGGGCACCGCCAGCAGTGCCGCCGAGATCAATCCGCCGGTCGAGGATTCCGCGACCGCGATCGTCTCTTTCCGCGCGACCAGCCGCGTTGCGATCTGCTCGGCAATGCCGACGAGGTCCTTCATCTTTTCTGCTCCGGCGAGAGGTTTGGGCAGACGTCCTAGCACGATTACGCACAAGACACCGAGTTGCGCGGCGTAGCCGAGCCTGCTTCAATGGCGGGAACAAGCGGCGCGCGAAGCGCCCGAATTCCGAGGAGACGAGGTCATGACGGAACCAATCGCGGGCGGCGTGGACTGCGACCTGCACCCGGCCGTTCCGCATCTGACGAGCCTGTTGCCCTATCTCAACGATTATTGGCGCGACCAGGTCACGACGCGCGGCATGACCGACCTGGTCTCGCAGTCCTATCCGCTCAATTCGCCGATTTCGGCGCGGCCGGACTGGCGCCCCGCACAGGGCAAGCCGGGGTCGCGACTCGATGACATGCGAGAGCATGCGCTCGATCGTTTCAAGGTCAGTTATGGCATCTGCAATCCGCTCTACGGCGTGCAGATGGTCTTCAGCGAAGACATGGCGGACGCGTTCTGCCGCGCGCTGAACGACTGGCTCGCGAAGGAATGGCTCGACCGCGAGCCGCGGCTGCGCGGCTCGATCGTGATTCCGGTCCAGAATGTCGAGAAGGCGGTCGCCGAGATCGAGCGCTGCGCGCAGGACAAGCGCTTCGTCCAGGTGCTGATGCTGGTGATGGGTGACATGCCCTTGGGCAAGCGGGCGTACTGGCCGATCTATGCCGCGGCCGAGCGGCTCGGCCTGCCGATCGGCGTCCACGCCGGCAGCGCCTATCACAACCCGCCGAGTTCGGTCGGTTGGACCTCGTACCACATCGAAGACTACGTCGCCCAGGCCCAGGCATTCCAAACCCAGCTGACCAGCCTGATCGTCGAAGGCGTGTTCGCGCGATATCCTGATCTGAACATGGTGATGCTGGAGAGCGGTTTCACCTGGCTGCCGCCATTCCTGTGGCGGCTGCATAAATTCTGGCGTGGGCTGCGCATGGAAACGCCTTGGGTCGACCGCGCTCCGCTGGAGATTGTGCGGAGCAACATCCGCTTTTCCCTGCAGCCGGTCGATGCGCCGCCCGATCCTGCAACGCTGAACCGCCTGTTCGACCATATGCAGTCCGACGAATTGCTCCTATTCTCGACCGACTATCCGCACTGGCAGTTCGATGGCGACAAGGCGCTGCCGGACGGCCTCTCGGACGATCTGGTGCGCAAGATCATGATCGACAATCCGCATGCGACCTATCCTCGGCTGAAGGAATCCGCCTTGAAGGAGATGACGCCATGAACGTCCAGCTTCGCGAGCGTCCCGAACAGGCGCCTTCCGTCGCGGTCAAGACCGCGATCGCCGATTGCGACGTTCATCCGTCGCGGGCGACGCCGACCGAGCTCTATCCGTTTCTCGCCAAACGTTGGCATGCGCATCTGGAAACCCTCGGCGCCGGCCCCTATCACGGCATGATGATCGGGCCGCCCTTTCCGAAGGGGCAGCCGAACGCGTCGCGCCGCGATGCCTACCCGCCGGAAGGCGGCCCGCAAGGCTCGTCGCTGTCCTTCATGCAGAAGCAGCATCTCGATCCGAACAATGTCGCGCTCGGCGTGCTCAATCCGCTCGGCACCGGCCAGGGGTTGCGCAATCACGACCTCGCCACCGCGATCTGCGCCGCGATCAACGACTGGCAGATCGAGAAGTGGACGTCCAAGGACTCGCGCCTCAAGGGCTCGGTCGTCGTCGCCAATGAGGACGGGCCGGCCGCCGCGGCCGAAATCCGCAAGCGCGCGGGCGACAAGAATTTCGTCCAGGTGCTGTTGTTGAGCCGCAATACCGAGCCGCTCGGCCAGCGCCGCTATTGGCCGGTCTACGAGGCGGCGCAAGAAGCCGGCCTGCCGGTCGGCATCCACGCCTTCGGCTATGGCGGCAATCCGATCACGGCCTCGGGCTGGCCGAGCTATTACATCGAGGAGATGGTCGGCCATTCGCAGTGCCAGCAGACGGTGCTGGCGAGCCTCGTGCTGGAGGGCGTGTTCGAGCGCTTTCCGAAGCTGAAGGCCGTCATGATCGAAGCCGGCTTCGGCTGGGCGCCGTCGCTGATGTGGCGGCTCGACAAGGCGTGGCAGCGACTGCAGAGCGAGGTGCCGCACCTGAAGCGGCCGCCGTCCGACTATATCCGCGAGCATGTCTGGTGGACGACACAGCCGATGGAAGACCCGGAGCGCCGTGATCATCTGTTCGAGGTGATCGACTGGATCGGCTGGGATCGGCTGTTGTTTGCGACCGACTATCCGCATTGGGATTTCGACGATCCGTCGCGCGTGCTGCCGGCCGGCGTCAGCGATGCGCACCGCGAAGCCTTCTATCTCGGTAACGCGCTGCAGCTCTACGGTCTCGAAAAGAACTAAAGCAGGATGAACAGCCTCGCCGCGGATGCTAGTCACCTCTCCCCGCTCGCGGGCAGAGGGGGCGCACCTGCAATGCCGCAACGTGTCAGCCCGACATCGTTGCATACTAGCTTGCGAAAGAACCAATGACGCGCCACGTCGTGGCATCCGTCGATGAGCTGCCGCCGGGCAGCCGCAAATTCATCGAGATCGACGGGCGGCCGATCGCGGTCTTCAACATCAAGGGTGAATATTTCGGCCTGTTGAACCGCTGCCCGCATCAGGGCGCGTCGCTGTGCGAGGGGCCGCTGATCGGGCTCGCGCAATCCAAAAATCCCGGCGAGATCGAATACACCCGGCTCGGCGAGATCATCCGCTGTCCCTGGCACGGCTGGGAGTTCGACGTCCGCACCGGGCAGTCCTATTGCGATCCCCGGCGCTTTCGCGTCAAGGCGTACCCTGCGCATGTCGAGCCGGGATCGGCCGTGGTGAAGGGGCCCTACGTGGCCGAGACCATCAAGGTCGCGGTCGAGAGCGACTACGTGGTGGTGGAGTTGTAGCAGCTACTCGGTCGCGGCGCCCTTTGCCATCGCGCGGCGTTCCATTGCGTAGCGTACCAGCGCTGCGAAGCGATAGAGCCCGTGCACGAACTTGCCGTGAGGCAGGGTGATGAACAGCGCGAACACGACGCCGAGATGCAGCGCGAGCAGCGGGCCCATTGCGGCGGTGTCGCGCAGCAGCAGCAGCGCAAGCCCGGTGACGCTGGTCAGAAACAGCATCAGGATGAACGCGACATCCATGCCGGAGCTGGCTCGGTCCACCAGATCCGGATCGCGCTGCGACTTCGCGATCAGAAGCCCCAGCGGCCCGATCACGAGTCCGATGCCGCCGAGCGTGCCCAGCACCACCGGCAGGTCCCACCAGGGATAGGGCGCCTCGCGCGCCAACAGATAATGATACAGTGTCGCCGCCGAGGTGGCTGCGAAGCAGAGCAGGAAGCCGTAGAAGGTGAAATGGTGATAGACGCGGCGCCGGTCGGTCGGCTGGTCGTCCTCATTGAAACAACCGACCCCGCCGCCGTCAAGATAGCGTAAGGTACAGGCATCCTTGATCGCCTGCCAGAGCGAGACCGCGTCCGTCGTCATGGCGGCGGGGTTGCCGATGTCACGCCAGAACGCGCGCATCCCCATGATGAGCGCCGCGATCGCATAGAGGAAGGCGGCGCCAAACAGTGCGGCCATCACGTTG
>Ga0210401_10003031_pt1 | contig 18122 bp, 16 predicted proteins | sample IncBWH32MmetaG_FD_150866 | JGI IMG/M metagenome (GOLD analysis project Ga0210401, IMG submission 150866) | Forest soil microbial communities from Barre Woods Harvard Forest LTER site, Petersham, Massachusetts, United States - Inc-BW-H-32-M | ecosystem: Environmental > Terrestrial > Soil >... | reverse complement strand
CCGTGTTGGTCGGGGTGGCCGTGGGCACCACCGTGTCGCTGGGCGTGGGGGTCTTGGTCGGGATGGGGCTGGCCGTGCCGGTGCTGGACGGCGACGGGGTGTTGGCCACCAGGGTGCTGGTGCGGCTCTGGGTCAACGTGGCCGAGGCACTGGAGCTGGGGCTGGCCGTGGCCGACAATGTCACGCTTGGGGACGGGGTTTCAGACCAGTTCGGCGTGGCCGTGGAGGTAAAGGTCTTGGTGAAGCCTCCAAAAGTCAGTATCTGCGTCGGAGTCCGCCTAAAAACAGGATTCCTGGGGTCATGGGGGTTGCTACGGCCGTGCGGGGCGTCCAACCAAAACATATAGATATCTGCCCGGCTGACCGAGACCGCGGTGAGCACGAATAATGTAGCCAGGAAAAGGCGTTTCAAGAACGTGAGCATGTTATGGGCCGATCCAAGAAATGGCACCCTGCCAGGACAGGGCCTTATCTATGTCAACCAATGGTATAGAGTATTGACGTGCAAAACCTCCCTTATATTTCACTTAAACTCCTGTTATCTGACCTTTCAGGGACTTTTCTTTCCCGATTCCGTGCCATGGAATATGCATGGAAATGATTGACCTCTTTTTATGGCAATCCAAGGCGGGCTAAAAAGGACGAATCTTGGCTTATTTTCCCCAATTGCTTTGCTTTCATAGGATTAGGGGCAGACAATGTCGCATGGTTTATGACGGACCCGTGCCGAGTCCGGGACCAGGAATAGAATGTTTGGAGGTTAGGATCGATGGGTGCAGTCAAAGGTAAGGTCAAGTGGTTCAACGAGGCCAAGGGCTTCGGCTTCCTGGAGCAACCCGGTGGAGCGGACGTGTTCGTGCATTTCTCAGCCATCAAAGGCAACGGCTTCAAGACCTTGACCGAAGGTCAGCTGGTGACGTTTGACGTTGAGCAGGGCCAGAAGGGCCCCCAGGCCGTCAACCTGGAAGCGATGAGCTAAGCTAGTCAAAGCGACTGACGCAAAAAAGGGGAGCCGCGAGGCTCCCCTTTTTGTTTGAGTGAACGGGCCCCGTGCTAACGCGCGGGGCCTCTTTCTTTGGCTTTGGCCGGCAGCACGCCGGGCGTGAGCCAGCGCAGGGCCGGCGCCGTGGCCAGCGTGGTGGCCAGGGCCATCAGCACCATCATGGCGAAGAGGGTCGGCGAGATCACGCCCAGGTCCAGGCCCATATTCAGGACTATCAGCTCCACCAGGCCGCGCGTGTTCATCAGGATGCCCAGGGCCATCGAATCCCGGCGGCTGTGCCCGGACAGGCCGGCCGCCAAGGAGACCCCGCCGAACTTCCCGAGCGTCGCCACCAGCACGATGAGGCCGCAAGCCCCCCAGGCCTGCCAGCCCTGCAGCAGGTCAAAGCGGGTGCGCATGCCCGTGAAGGCGAAGAAGGCCGGCAGCAGCAGGATGGCCACCACGTCCTTCAGCTTGGCCTCAAACTCCCGGGCCAGGGGGCTGTCGTGGGGGATGAGCACGCCCAGCAGGAAGGCGCCGAAGACCGCGTGGATGCCGATCCATTCGGTGGCCAGGGCCGAGCAGAGCACGCCCAGCAGCACCACGGCCATGACCGTCGGCTTGGCCCCGTGCCTGGCCAGGCGCAGCAGCAGCGGCCGCGCGAGCCACACCATGACCGCCACGAACACGGCCAGCCCTACAAAGACCATCAGCGCGCCGGCCAGGCGGGACTGCACCACGCCCACCACCAGGGCCAGCAGGCACCAGGCTGTGGCGTCGTCCACGGCCGCGCAGGACAGGGCCATGGCGCCCAGGCCGGTCTTGTGCAGGCCCTGGTCGCTGAGGATGCGCGCCAGCACCGGAAAGGCCGTGATGGCCATGGCCACGCCCATGAACAGGGCGAAGCTGCCAAAGGGCACGTCCGAGGTGGCGAAGCGGGGATAGAGCCACAGCGCCAGCACTATGCCCAGGACGAACGGAAGCAGGATGCCGGCGTGGGAGATGCCCACGGTGGCGTGGCCCTTGCCCTTCAGGTGGGCGTGGTTCAGGTCCAGGCCCACCTGGAACATGTAGAGGATGACGCCCAGCTGGGCCACCATTCCCAGGTTGGGCGCCACCGCGGCCGGCAGCACAAAGGCGCCCAGGTCCGGGGCCACCCGGCCCAGGAAGGACGGCCCCAGCAGGATGCCGGCGATGACCTCGCCGATCACCGCAGGCTGGCCCACGGACCTGAAAAGGCGGCCCATCAGCGCGCCCAGGGCCAGCACCGAAGCCAGGGCCAGCAGGAAGTGGAACAGTGCGTTGGGGGCCGCGGCCCCAGGCTGCGCGGCCGCGTCCGGCAGGGCCGCGGGCAGGCCAGTCAGCCGCCCTCCGGCCCGGCTGACGGTCCAATAGGCGGCCGCGGCCAGGCCCAGCATCATGGCGTAAACGCCGTAGGTCTTCAGGTTGCTTCGCTGCCTGGGTGCCATGCGCTCCTTGCGGGCCGGACCCCCGCAAACGGCGAAGGCCGCGGCCATCTTAACAATGGCCGCGGCCCGCTGCCGCCGAAAAATGGGGACCGTCCCGCCTAGGCCAGCGTGGCCAGGTATTTCTCAAGGGACACGAACATGCCCTCAAAGCCCTGGTGCATGCTGGGACGCGCGCCGTCGAAGGTGGCGACGGCGGTTTCGTCGGCGTTGTGGGGCAGCCAGGTGACCGTCATCTTGGTGGTGCCATCGCCCAGGTCCTCGAAGGCGGTGGTGGCCAGCATTTCCAGCGGCCAGGTGGCGCTCATGGGGTGGCGGGTGATGCCGCCGTCCTTGTCCGAAAAGGACTGGATGTAGACCAATTTCTCCGGGGCCACGATCTCGCGGTAGACCTGCTTGCCCCACATTTCCAGTCCATCGGGCATGCGCAGGCCGTAGTGGTAGGTCCCGCCGGGCCGCAGGTCCATCTTGGAGTGGATCACCACGGCGCCGGCCGGCCCGAACCATTTGGCCATGTGTTCGGGCTCGGTGCTGACCTTGTAGACCAAGGCGCGGGGGGCCTTCAGGACGCGGGAGATGCTGTAGGGCGCGGTGCTGGTCATGGATGGCTCCTAGACGTGGATGGGGTCAGGCTTCGGCCAGGAAGGCGGCCAGCTTCACCAGGGACTGGTTCCAGCCCGGCACGTTGCCGCCCCACATGGGCGCGGCCTCGGGCCTGGCCCATTGCATGGTCGCCAGGATGTGGACGCGGGTCTTGCCGCCGGGCTCCTCGTCGAAGCGCACGCTGTTGAGCACCTCAAAGATCTGGTCCCCGTCCGCGTCCGCGGCCCCACAGAGGAAGGCCAGGGCCTTGGGCGGGTCCACCAGGGTGAAGACGCCCGGCATGGGATAGACCGTGCCGTTGGGGGCCCTCATGTCGATGTGGATGGCCCCGCCCACCCGCACGTCCATGTCGCAGCGCGGGTTGCTGAACTCCTTGGGCCCCCACCAGCGGGCCATGTGCCTGGGGTCGGTCCAGGCTTGGTAGACCAATTTCCGCGGGGCGTCGAAGACCCGGCTGATCTCCGTCGCCGGGAATCCGGACAGGTCAGCGAGTCTTTCCAGGCTTTTTGGCATGGCCATCCTCCTTGGCGTCTTTTTGGATTTCCTTCAGGTAGTCTTCCAGGCGGTCGAAGCTCTGCTCCCAGAAGCGCCGGTACTCGTCGATCCAGGATTCGGCCTCCTTCAGCGGCGCGGCCCGCAAATGGCAAGGCCGCCACTGGGCGTGCCGGCTGCGCGCCACCAGGCCGCAGCGCTCCAGCACCTTCAGGTGCTTGGACACGGCCGGCAGGCTCAGCTTGAAGGGCCGGGCCAGGTCGTTCACCGAAGCCTCGCCCTGCCGCAGGCGGCTCAGCATGGCCCGGCGGGTGGGGTCGGCCAGGGCGGAAAACGTGAGGGAGAGCCGGTCAGTGGCCATGGCTTAGTTGAACCTCTAGCTAATTAACCTATTGGTAAAATACATCACACGGACATCCTTGTCAAATTATTTTCCGGGCCCTATTCGTTGTCTTCCACCTCGTCGGCCGTGGCCAGGCGCACCCAGGCTTCCCCGTCCCCGTCCAATTTCACGGTCACGCGCCAGGGCCGGCAGCAGACCTGGCAGTCCTCTTCATAGGCCTGCCTGCGGCCGCCGCTGGGGTCGATTTCGATGTCGTTGGGCTCCCCGCAGTAGGGGCAGTCCACGGTCTGGTGGATGAGCATGCATGATCTAAACCCCAGACCCCGCCTTTCTCAACTAGATTTAAAAAAATGGCCGGGCTCCAAAAGGTTCGAAGCCCGGCCAAATACCTGATTAAAGTTACTTTACGATCGCAAATTTGAAAGCAGCCTTCTTGGCCATGCCGCCACCATTGTCCTCTTCCAGCAAGGCGATATAGACCCCGGATGCCAAACGGGACAGGTCCAAAGTCCTTAACCCGCTTCCCTTTTGGCCTGAACCAAGATTCTCGCTGAGAACCGTCTCTCCCAGGATATTCGTGATTTCCAGCTCGGCGACTTGGTTTTCCTCCAGGAAATAATAGGCCACCACTTGGGCCGAGGCGGGATTGGGCGCCAAGACCAGGCTCCTGCCGTCACCCAGCTTGAGCCTCAACCGGCTTGCCGACATGTCCTTGGCGCTGGCTATGGGTCCCAGTCCACCCGATGTTTGGGTGGGTGTGGGCGTCGGGGTCGCGGACGGGCTGTATGTCGACGTAGCGGTCATCCACGGGCACAGCGACTGCGGACCCGTCGAGATCGTCCAATCGTCCATCGTCGGCGGATTCCCGTTCCCGACGCCGTTGTACATGCTCTGGACCATGTTCACCGCAGCCACCGCCCCGGTCGAAGGCGCAAATCCGCCTTGCATCCACACCTCAGTCCCGTTCACGTAGATGTAGATCGTCCCCGCGTTGTAGCTCATCACCACATGGTAGCAGGTGTTCGGAGACAGCCCGTCCACCTGGGCGCCATTCAAGTGAAGCTGCCCGGTGCCTTGGTAGTAGCTGAGCGTGACCCCAAGCGATCCTCCGATATAGAAGAGATTCGGCCAGCCAACCGTCCCGCTGCCGGTGTTGAACCACCCGTCGACCGTGAACGCGGTCTGGTTGCTGAGCGCCGTGTCCAACCCGGCTGGCGCGATCATATAGTTGTTCGCGCTGTTCCCAACCACCTCAAGCGTCCCGGTCCCGCTGCAATTCCCCGTCTGGAACGAGGGGGGCGTCCCGCCGCTCGCCGTCAGGTTGTAGCCGTTGACCGAATCGTTGAAGTCGCCGTTGAACGCGTAATGCGCCACCACGTCCCCTGACATCCCGCATGCGGGCGTCGCTACGGGTGTTGACGACGAAGTCATGGATGGAGAGACAGTGAAAGTAGATGTGCCGGTATAGGTTGGCGACTTTGTGGAAGTCGGGCTTGGGGTAGCGCTCGAGGTCCGCGTCGCCGTGCGGGTAGAGGTAGGGCTGTAAGTGAAGCTAGGGGTCCGTGTCGCCGTTCGGGTGGCAGTTGGACTATTTGTGATGCTCGAAGTACGCGTGGCCGTTCGCGTGGCTGTCGGGCTCAGTGTAGGGGTGCCGGTCCGAGTTGAGCTGGGAGTAGGGGTCTGGCTGAAAGTTGGCGTAGGGCTCTTTGACGCCGTGAACGTGGAGGTCGGCGTTGCCGTGCGTGTTGCCGTACGTGTCGGCGTGCTCGTGAAAGTCGCCGTCACGGTGGGAATCAAAGTAACTTCGCTGTTGAGTAACGCGCAGCGCGGTGAGCCCCAGCCGGTCACCAAGTCAAAACCCGTCACGGGCAGAAAATACGTAGGGACCAGGTCGTAATACTGCAGCGGCGAACAACAGGTATATTCACCGCATCCATAACTGGTCGTATTGACAAAATCCTGATTCCCCGAATAACCCTGGGTCCCTGATTGACCCGGTAGACCCAGTCCTCCGTTGGCCTGGGTAGCCAAAATGTCATTAAAATTCGCGGAATAGTTCGCGCCACCACTGCCGCCCGCCACGGTGTAAAGATATGGATTGGCGAAGCCCAGCGTTGGTTTGCCGACAAGCCCGGCCTGCTGGTTGACCAAGGCCGTGAAGCCCGCCCAAAGCGGCGCCGCGGCGCTGGTCCCGCCGTTGGCAATGGCCGGATTGGACGGATTGTCGTAGGTGTCATATTGAAGGATGTTGTAGGCCGCCATCGCCACGTCGGGGCCGTTCCTGAAGCTGGACGACCCTCCGTTCCCTGCCCAATTGATGCCGGCGCCGGACTGATAGGAGGGCATCGTCTCTGGGACATAGAGGTGGGTGACCGTGTCGTAATAGCCGGCCGAGAATATGCCGCCTCCGCTTGCCGCATAGCCCTGATTCCAGGCGTATTCCGCCCCCCATGAGTAAGGGTTCGTGGCGTTGTTCAGGAACAGCTGCGTGCCTCCGACAATGGTTTCAAGCGGGAGGTCTTCGTTGTCCTGGGGATCCGCCGGCTGCCCGCTGGTACCGCAATATTGATTCAAAACCGTGTAATAGGAATAGGCGCCCTGGTCCCCGGAAGCCAGGAAATAGGATTTTCCTGTGGCGGCGTAAGTCTGCTCCCAACCCGGCTCTCCAACGGTCGTAGGATCCCAGCCCGACCAGGACGAACTAATCTGCATCGCCGAGCTGCTTGCAATCGCCTGAAAGACGTTGTAAATAGCGGTCGTCTGGCTATCGATATTGAACGAATCCATGTAAACGAGAACCGTCGCCCCTGGCGCCATCGCGATCGACATGTCGATGTCCAATGGCACTTCCAAGTAACCGTTTGAAGCCGTCGGAAAGGGACTTGTCGCGGCTGTGGTGCCACCCAAATAGATGTTTTGCACTGAAGGATTGCTCAAGCCGAGACCGCTGCGATAGGTCAAATAGTCGTTCACATCGGCGAGATAATAGGTGCACAGCTCAAACATGGCGACCGACTGGCCGCTACCATCCAGGGCCGTGCAAGACGTGTACGCGTTCCTGAAATCATTCCCTGCCAGCGTCGGCGCCGAAGACGTGGGCGGAATCGGTCCCGACCCTGAGATAAGGGCGTTGGAGGTGACCTGATTTTTCCCGATGGAAAGTTTGCCGCCGGATCCGGAAGAAAGGGATTTTGACGCGAACGGATGGCTCGATTCAAACGGATCGCTTCTGACGACGTGCGAATGGGCAACCCGGTAATTGTTCAGTCCACCGATCGATTCGATGGGGAGGTCCAGGTCCAACGCGGGTTCCGTGTCGGGGGCATAAAAGGTCGTGCCGTCCGGCCGTTTAAAATGGCGCAAACGAGTGTGAAATACGGACTCTATTTCGTTGGCGTTGCCATCGATCTTGACGGCCCTAGGTTGGTCCGAATCATTTTCTACGTGCATGCCATGGGCGGCAAAAAAATTCGCGGCCGTCGTGGAATCCGCCTGGCTCGGATAAAATTCCTGTTTAAATGCCTGGAGCGTCAAAAAGTGCCTGTACTGAGGGCTCTTGGGATCGTAGAGATTCGCCAATAGTTCCTTCAACTTGTCCTGGTTCCGGAACGGCAAGATCACCAATAGGTGGACCACTTCGGTATTGGACAGCTCACCGACTAAGGGCGCACCTTTGAATTCCGCTTTTACATAACCATGGAAGTTCTGCCGCGCCTGGGCCGTAGCCGCAATTGCGAGCGCCGACAACACACTAAAAGCCATCCCAATTGAACGCGACCAGCGTACGTGTGTCATCGTCAGCCCCCCCCCGGGGAAATTAGAATTTTTTTGAACTCGGCGAATACTAACATTGTAATTTTAATATTGTGTGAATTAACTGGCATGCATCTTACAAACTAACTAACAAAATTGACCCACATGTACGTCGTGTTAAAAAAATTACCGTTTCCTCGCCGGCTCGGCCTTGCCGGACAGGTACATGGCCTCCACCTTGGCCCGGGCCCAGGGCGTGCGGCGCAGGAAGGCCAGGCTGGACTTGATGCTGGGGTCGCGGGTGAAGCAGCGGATGTCCACGGCCTTGCCCATGGCCTCCCAGCCGTGGCGCTCCACCAGGGCGTTCAGGATCATCTCCAGGGTCAAGCCGTGCAGCGGGCTCTTGGGGTTGGTGTCCACGGGCTTTCCGATAAGAAAGCGCCCTGCCGGTTTCGGCAGGGCGCTTGGTTTCACGAGTAAGTTCCAATTACGGGCAGGTGCAGGTGGAGCCGCCGGCCGGGACGCCGGTGTTGGGGTCCTTCACCCCAGGGGCCGTGTACTCGCAAACCTGAGCACCGCTCTCAAGCAACTGCCAATGGCTGTCCTCGTACCAGGTGCCGCTCACGTACGGAGTCGCCCCGCCCACACCCGAGTAGTTGTTGCAGGCTGTGTCAAACAGCCCGGACGGATCCGTCGTATCCAGCGGGAAGAACGGCCCGGCGCCGCCGGCGATCACCCAGCCCCCCGCGGGGATCGTCTGACTGGTCGTGAAGGTGAACGTAATTTGCGTAGCCATGCTTCCATAGGTTCCGCTCGCCGCGGCCCCGGTCGCCGCAATGCCTGAAGCGTCCACTTGCGTGCCCGTGTTGTCGTAGACGTGGGTGCGCCAAGTGTCGCCACCCCAGCCGGTGCCCACGATCGCGTACTGGTTGAACCAGCCGCGGATCTGAAGGTTGGTGACCTGCACCGCCACCGCACTGTTGTTGATGATCTTGAATGAGGGCTGCTCGCTGTTGCCAGTGCACGGATTCGGACCGGCTGGGCCGTCGCTCACCTCCAGGTCCAGCTGGTCCGGCGCGTAGCAGGCCCCACCCGCCGTCGGCGTCGGGCTTGGCGTGTTCGTCTTGGTCGGGCTCGGAGTGGCCGTGGCAACGGTCCCAGTCGGGCAGGAGCAGGTGGAGCCACCCGCCGGAATGCCGCTGTTGGGGTCGATCACGTTCGTGGACGCATATTCGCAGACCGGCTGTCCGCCTTCGATCAGCTGCCAGTGGCTGTCCTCGTAGTAAAGCGCCGAGTTGTAAGGGCTGGCCCCGCCCACGCCGGAATAGTTGTTGCAGCTCGCGTCAAACTTGCCTGACGGGTCCGTCGTGTTGATCGGGAACAACGGCCCGGCGCCGCCCGCGATCACATAGCCTCCGGCCGGAATGGTCTGGCTGGTGGTGAATGCAAACGTCACCTGCGTGGCCATGCTTCCGTAGGTCCCGCTCGCCATCGTTTCCGTGGCCGCGATGCCTCCCGCGTCCACCTGCGTGCCCGTGTTGTCGTAGACGTGGGTGCGCCAAGTGTCGCCGCCCCAGCCGGTGCCCGCCACCGCGTACTGGTTGAACCAGCCACGGATCTGCAACGTGGTGATCTGCACCGCCACCGCGCTGTGGTTCACGATCTCAAAGGACGGCTGCAGGCTGTTGGCCACGCACGGATTCGGCCCGCCGGTGCCATTCGTCGTCAGCAGGTCCAGCTGATCCGGGGCATAGCAGGCCCCTCCCGGCGTGGAGGTGGGGCTGAAGGTCCGCGACGCGGCCACGGTGGGGCTAAAGGAGGCCGATGAGGTCGGCGTGTTGGACGGCCCGCCCGGGGTCTGGGTCAGCGTGAAAGTACGGGTGACCGTCATGGTGGGCGTCATCGTGTAGCTGTTGGTCGGCACGGCCGGAACCGGCGAGTTGGACGGTGTCCACGAGGGCAGGACCCCGATCGGCGTCGGCGGGATATAAAGCGGGCTCTTGGGATCATGCGGGTTGTTGCGGGCCGGCGCGTCCAGCCAGATGAACCAAGACGCGGAGATCACCACCGGCGCGGCCAGTGACAAGATCAAGAGCAGCCGGAAAAACAGTCGGTTCATGCCACTTTGCATTGGGTGGTCTCCTGTTAACGCTTTTTGCCAATCGGTTTGGCGTTACGTATCACAAAATCACGGCTAGACCGGCTCTTTGCGGACCCGGGCGCAGTTACTATACAGATCATACCCAATGAAGTCCTCTGCATTGAGGTTGATTTTATCTTGAATTCCGATTTTTTCCACAACCCGGGCAAAGAAATGACCTAGGGCCGAGCCGAGGACCGCCTAGCGAAACAAACGTTGTTTAGTTATCAACAGGTTTTGGAATCCCCTTGGCAATAGTCAATCCCCCTTGACCAACTTGCCGTGAACTTCTGCGGTCATGGCCTCGATCCTCTGGCTCAACTGCTGGATCACGGTGGTCAACTCCGTGTTCTGCTTCAGCAAGGCCAGCAGCTGCGCCCCTTGTTGGTTGGCCAGCAGCTGGTGCTTTTCACTGGCCTTGGCGATGTCTTCCCGGTGCTCGGCATCGGCTTCCATGTGGGCCTTGTCCCGGTCGGCTTGGCGGGTCTGGGCCAGCAGGATCAGGGGCGCGGCATAGGCGGCCTGCAAGCTGAAAGCCAGGTTCAGCAGGATGAAGGGATACAGGTCGAACTTGAAGACCCCGGCCACGTTCAGGCCGATCCACAGCGCCACGATCAGGGTCTGGCCCACCAGGAACACGGGCGTGCCGAAGAAGCGGGCGAAGAGCTCGGCTTTTTTGGCGAACCAATCGTCGCCGAACATCGAGTTCAAGTGATGGAGGGGCAGGTGAAAACGCAGGTGGCTGAGGTCGTCCACGACCTGCAGGACCGGGTTGCTTGGTTTGGCGGGCTGTTCCATGGGGCTCCTTTCAAGGGATGTCAGCGTCCCATCATCCCAGGTTGACTATGACGTTGCTGTAACATTTTTTGACCTGGGTCATGATGGTTGACGCTGTCTAAGCCCCTGTTTCTAATGAAAGCGTCCACCTTCGGAGCCGACCCCCATGAAACAAAGCCCCAAGGACGTGAAGGCGCTGCTGGCCAAGCTGCAGGATCCCTCTGTCAAACGGATCAAGGTGGCGGTCACGGACATGGATGGGGTCCTGCGCGGCAAGTACCTGCACAAGGACAAGTTTTTGGGCGCCCTGGAAAAGGGCTTTGGTTTCTGCAACGTGGTGTTCGGATGGGACTCCTCCGACGTCTGCTACGACAACGCCGCCTACACGGGCTGGCACACAGGCTACCCCGATGCGAGCGTGAAGGTGGATCTGGCCACCTTCCGGCGGGTGCCCTGGGACGACCAAACCCCGTTTTTCCTGGGTGATTTTGAGGATGGCCAGGGCGGGCCCCTGGCGGTCTGCCCGCGCCAATTGTTGAAGCAGGTGGTGGCCCGCTGCGAAAAGGCCGGCTACAGTCCCAGCGCGGGCATGGAATACGAGTGGTTCAATTTCAAGGAAACACCCCAGTCCCTGGCCGACAAGAACTTCAGCCATTTGCAGACGCTGACCCCGGGCATGTTCGGCTACTCCATCCTGCGCAGCAGCCTGAACCAGCCGTTCTTCAAGGCCCTGATGGAGGAGCTGCCCCAGTTCGGCGTCCCCATCGAAGGCCTGCACACCGAGACCGGGCCGGGCGTGCTGGAGGCGGCCATCCTCTATTCCGGCGCCTTGGAGGCCGCGGACCGCGGCGTGCTCTTCAAGACCGCGGCCAAGGAAATCGCCTACCGCTTCGGCATCCTGCCCACGTTCATGGCAAAATGGAGCAACGCCCTGCCGGGCTGCGGCGGCCACGCCCATCAAAGCCTGTGGGACGCCAAGGGGTCGAAGAACCTTTTCCACGACGCCAGGCAGCCGCACGGCATGAGCGCGCTCTTCCGCAGCTTCCTGGCGGGCCAGCTGCGCTGCCTGCCCGAGATCCTGCCCTTGCTGGCGCCGACGGTGAACAGCTACAAGCGCCTGGTGGACGGCTACTGGGCGCCGACCAAGCCCCTGTGGGGCCTGGACAACCGCACCCTGGCCTACCGGGTGATCCAGGGGGGCGCCAAGTCCACGCGCCTGGAGACGCGCGTGCCGGGCTCGGACAGCAACGCCTACCTGGTGCTGGCGGCCTGCTTCGCCAGCGGGCTCTACGGCATTGAGAGGAACCTGGACCTGGACCAGCCGCCCTTCGTGGGCAGCGGCTACCAGAGCAAGGCCCCGCGGCTGCCGCGCAACCTCCACGCGGCCACCGAGGCCCTGGCCCAGTCCAAGCTGGCGCGCGAGCTGTTCGGCGCCGCCTTTGTGGACCACTTCGTGTCCACCCGGCGCTGGGAATGGAACCAGTTCCAGGACGCGGTCACGGACTGGGAACTGAAACGCTACTTCGAGATCATCTGATGGCCTTCAGCCGCTTCAGCTTCCCCACCACCATCCACTTCGGCCCGGGCGTGCGCGCCAAGCTGGCGGCGCAGCTGCAGGGGCTGGGGCTGCAGCGCCCGCTCCTGGTCACGGACCAGGGACTGGCCAAGCTGCCGCTCTTCCTCACGCTGCAGGCGGACCTGCGTTCGGCCGGCCTGGACGCCGGCGCCTTCAGCGGCGTCGTGGGCAACCCGGTCGAATCCATGGTCAAGGCCGGGGTGGAGGCCTACCGGGCCCACCACGCCGACTGCCTGGTGGGCGTGGGCGGCGGCGCGGCCCTGGACGTGGCCAAGGCCATCGTGCTGATGGTCAACCACCCCGGCGGCCTCTTCGACTACGAGGACGACAAGCCCGGCGCGCTGCCGGTGAACCATCCCATCCCCTACTGGGTGGCCCTGCCCACCACCGCCGGCACGGGCAGCGAGGTGGGCCGCAGCGCGGTCATCTCCGACGACGCCACCCACGTCAAAAAGATCATCTTCGACCCCAAGCTGCTGGCCCAGGCCGTGTACGCCGACCCCGAGCTGACCCTGGGCCTGCCGCCCGCCGTCACCGCGGCCACGGGCATGGACGCCCTGACCCACTGCGTGGAGGCCTACCTCGCCAAGGCCTACCACCCGCTCTGCGACGGCATTGCCCTGGAGGGCCTGGCCATCGCCGCGGAAAGCCTGGAGCGCTGCGTGAAGCAGCCCCAGGACCTGGAGGCCAGAGGCTCCATGCTGATGGCCTCCATGATGGGCGCCATCGCCTTCCAAAAGGGGCTGGGCATGGTCCATTCCTGCGCCCACGCCCTGTCCGCGGCCAAGGACCTGCACCATGGCCTGGCCAACGGGGTGATGATCGACCACGCCCTGGGCTTCAACGTGCCGGCCGTGCCCGGGCGCTTCACCCGCCTGAACCTGGCCGTGGGCCTGGACAGCCAGGACCCCGAAGCCTTCCTGGACTGGCTGGGCGAGCTGAAGCAGGCCATCGGCATACCCGATAGGCTGGTGCGGGTGAAGGTGGGCCCGGACGACGTGCACCGCCTGGCCTCGCTCGCCTTCCAGGACTCCTGCCACGCCAGCAACCCGCGGCCCTGCAGCCTCTCCGACTTCGAATCCGTGTTTAGGGGCGCCCTGTGAAGAAGATCGGCATCTCAGCCTGCTTTTTCCACGCGGACCCGCAGCGCCCCATCTTCAAGGGCAAGACCCTGCTCTACCTTGAGCAGTCCATCGCCCAGTGGGTGATGGCCGCGGGAGCCCTGGCCTACCTGATCCCCCTGCCGGCCCGGGACTCGGCCGTGACGCTGCGCGGCCTGGCCGAACCGCTGGACGGCCTGGTGCTGCAGGGCGGCTCGGACGTGGCCCCGCAGAGCTACGGCGAGAGCCCGCTCAAGCCCGAGTGGGCCGGCGACGCGCTCCGCGACCAGTACGAGACCGCCCTGGTGACCGAGTTCCGCGCCCAGGGCAAGCCCGTGCTGGGCATCTGCCGCGGCATACAGCTGGTGAACGTGGCCCTGGGCGGCACCTTGCACCAGGACATCAGCACCCAGGTCCCGGGCTCGCGCCAGCACCGCGACTGGGAGGTCTACGACCAGCATTTCCACGGCGTGGACCTGGAAGGCGGCCTGCTCAAGCTGAACGCAGGGCGCCGCAGCGCCAGGGTCAACAGCGTGCACCACCAGGGCCTCAAGGACCTGGGGAGCGACCTGGTGGTGGAGGCCCGCTCCTCCGAGGACGGCCTGGTGGAGGCGGTGCGGGCCGAATCCGGCCCCTGGCTGGTGGCGGTGCAGTGGCATCCGGAGTTCCAGGACCCGGCCGACGCCTCGCTCTTCGACGGACGCGCCCTGCTGAAGGAGTTCCTGGACCATGCTTAAAGTGATGAACCCCGCCACGGGCGCGCTGATCCAGGACCTGCCCGACGACAGCGCGCCGGAGATTGCGGCCAAGTTCGGGGCCGCCATGGAGGCCCAGAAGGCCTGGGCCGCGGAGCCGCTGGCGAAGCGGCTGGCCGTGATCAAGGCCTTCCGCGGGCTGGTCGCCGCGCGGCTGGAGGCGCTGGCCCAGACCCTGACCGCCGAGGTGGGCAAGCCCATCGCCCAGAGCCGCAACGAACTGAACGGCATGCTGGCGCGCGTGGACTTCTTCCTGGGCGCCGCCGCCGAAGCGTTGGCGGACGAGACCGTGTTCAGCGACCCGGGCATGGTGGAGAAGATCCGCCACGAGCCCCTCGGCGTCGTCGCCAACATCTCGGCCTGGAACTACCCCTACTTCGTCAGCTCCAACGTGGCCGTGCCGGCCCTGCTGGCTGGCAACGCCGTGCTCTTCAAGCCCTCGGAGTTCGCCAGCCTCAGCGGCATCGCCATGGCCCAGGCCCTGCACGACGCGGGCGTGCCCGAGGCCGTGTTCCAGGTGGTGCTGGGCAACGGCGCCGCCGGCGCGGCCCTGGTGGAGCTGCCCGTCCAGGGCGTCTTCTTCACCGGCTCCTACGCCACCGGCGCAAGGATCGCCAAGGCCGCGGCCGGGCGCATGATCAAGGTGCAGCTGGAGCTGGGGGGCAAGGACCCCGCCTACGTGAGGCCAGACGTGGACCTGAAGGCCGCCGCGGCCAGCCTGGCGGACGGGGCCTTTTACAACACGGGCCAGAGCTGCTGCTCGGTGGAGCGCATCTACGTGCACGCAAGCGTCTACGACGCCTTTGTGGAGGCCTTTGTGGCCGAGGTGAAGGGCTACGCCCTGGGCGACCCCACCCGGGACGCCACCTACCTTGGCGCCATCACCCGGCCAAGCCATTTGGACTATCTGGGGCACCAGGTCGTGGACGCGGTGTCGCGCGGCGCCCGCCTGCTGCTGGGGGGCAAGGTCCTTCCCGGGCCGGGCGCCTTTTTCGAGGCCACGGTCCTGGCCGACGTGAACCACCACATGGAGCTGATGCGCGAGGAGACCTTCGGCCCGCTCATCGGCATCCAAAAGGTGGCCGACGACGCCGAAGCCGTGGACCTGATGAACGACACGCCCTACGGCCTCACGGCCGGCGTCTACACCAAGGACCAGGCCGCGGCCGAAGCCATCCTGGGCCAGGTGAACGCGGGCTCGGCCTATTGGAACTGCTGCGACCGGGTCAGCCCCCGGCTGCCCTGGTCCGGGCGGGGGCATTCAGGCATGGGCGTGGTGCTGTCGAACTATGGGATACAAACCTTCACCCAGCCCAAGGCCTGGCATTTGAAGAAAGCTTAGCCCGCAGCCCGGATCAGGGCTGCGGCGCCATCGTCTTCCAAAACTTGTAGCGCTTCTTCCAGTTGGGCACGCCGTGCTTGTCCTGGGCGTATTCGTCCGAGGCCAGGATGGGGGCTTCGCCGAAGATGGATTTGTACATCTCCACCTCGTCGCTGCTGTAGCAGAAGGTGCCGCGGTCCGTGCGGTAGGGCGCGTCGGTGATCCACTCGGGCGCCGTGAGCTTGAGCACCGGTTTGCCCTTGCGCTTGAGCTGGACGGCCACCTGGCCGGGCTCGGTGGGGATCATGGTGCTCTGCAGGCCCGCGCCCACGATGCCGATCTTGCGGCCCTTGAAATAGAGCGTGGCCGGCGCGGTCAGGATGGTCTCCACGTCCACGAAGTCGTCCTTGGGTTCGTTCTCCGAAAAGAGCTGGAAACTGTAGTGCAGCGGGAAATAGTTGGCCTTCACGGTGTGGGCGTACTTCTTGAAGAAGACCGCCACGGCCTCCTTCTCCGGGGCCGTATCCCCTTTCCAGACCTGCTTGTAATGCCTCATCAACAGGGGGAAGGCGAAGTTGTGGTTGATCTCCGGCGCCAGCTGGTGCCCCTCGGGGTAGTCGTTCCAGGTGGCGTGGTTCACCAGCGGGACGCCGCGGGCGATGGCCTGCTCCCAGAGGCGGCGGTACACGTAGGAGAGCTGGGTGGGCATCAGCTCGCGGTCCACCTCCTGCATGGGCGTGCGCAGCAGCTCCTGCAGGTTGTAGATGAGGCGCCAGCCGCCGCCCGCGGTGTCGTAGAGCTTGGAGCAGGAGTAGTCCGAGAAGGTGGTCTGGGTGTAGGTGCGCTTGCGCTCCCGGCAGCGGGCGGCGATGGCGTCCCAGGCAGGGGCGCTGAGGTCCGGCTCCGGGTTGATCCAGCCCCAGACCGCCGGGAAGTAGTCCAGCACCGCGTCAACGTAGGCGCGGGTCTGGTCCGTCCAGCGCAGGGTCTGCTCGTGGTCGGGGTGGTGGATGATGTAGACGTAGGCGGAATGGATGCCGCAGGCCCGGTCCAGCCTTTCATAGGACTCGGCCACGGACTTGACCAGCTGGGGGCATTCGGCCACCCGGTGGACGAAGGGCACGGCGTCGGAAAAGGCGTCCTGGTTGTAGAGGTAGATGACGTAGCGCCCGTCAGGGGTCCGCAGCCATTTGTCCGAGTCGCGGCTCTGGGCCAGGATGTCCTTCAGGTCGCGGGTCCACACGGCCAGCTTCTGGGCCTCGTTGCCCTGGAAGGGGTTGCTCAGGCAGAGCGTCAGCTTGAAATCCAGGTGCTTGGCGTCGGCCGCGCGGAAGAAGGCCTTGACGATGTCGCAGTACTTGCGGTTGAAGCCGGCGTCGAGCACCTCGGGGAAATAGAACTGGAAGCCGTCCACGCCCAGCTTGAGGGCCGTCTCCATCTCGAAGGCGGCGGCGTCCTCCATGCTGAGGTCGCTGAAGGCCGGCAGCGAAGCCGGGATGCTCTTGAACAGGTTGGCCCCGCCCAGCTTGGACGAGATGCCGTCCGGATCGTAGAGGTCCCGGCGCATGAAGGCGCCATCGTAGTTGCCGCGGTAGTTGAGGAACTCGGTCATGTAGTGCGCCATCACCAGGTGGGTGCCGGGCGCGCAGAGCGGCAGGTCCAGCTCCGGCCGGTTCGGCGCCAGGGTGACGGGTTCAAGGGCGGGCGCAGCCGCGGCCGCCGGGGCATCTGCGGGCGCGTGGCCGGGCCAAAGGCCCAGGGCCAGCAGGGCCGGGAACAGCAACTTGAAGCCAGGAAAGGTCATCCGTGGTCCTTGATGGATGGTGGGTTGCCGCGGCCGGCGCGGCCGGCGTCATCCTGCAACAGTTTGGGCCCCCGCGCCACGGCCGGACGGGTCAAAAGTTGTATTTGCTGACAAAGTCGTGGAACCAACGGGATCCGATGGTCACACGATCCTGCAGGGGATCAGCGCGTCCTCGTCCAGGCTGTAGACCGCGCAAAGGCGGTGGTAGCCGTCGGCGATGATCACCTTGCCGTTGGCCGGATCGCGCACCAGCAGCAGCGGGGGCAGGGCCTTGCCTGCCTTGACCTTCTTGATGTCCTTGTCCACGTGGCCGTTGCTCACGCCCAGCAGGGACAGGCCCGAGGCGCGGAAGATGTCCTTGGCCTTGAACTGGGCGGTGCTGGCCAGGCGCAGGCCGGTGACGATGGCTCCCACTTCGGCGGCGGGCTTCAATAGGCTCAAGTAGCTCTGGGCCGCGGGGTAGTCGTGGTCCTCGGGGTCTGCAAGCCATGAGATGGCGTCGGGCATGGGGCCTCCGTTCAGTTGGGGGTCCAGGTCACGTTGTTCACATAGAAAAGCGTATCGCCGTTGGCCGGGGCCGACACCACCACCGCGGTGAGGAAGAACGGCATGTTCATGGAGGCGGTCAGGTCAGGGCTGAAGGAGCTGATGGGTATGCTCACCTGGGTGAAGGCCGCGCTGCTGTAGCTGGCGGGGTTCAGCCCCACGCTGGCGATGGTGCTGCTGGGATAGCCATCCCCGATGGAGACCACCAGCGTGCTGAGGGCGTCCGTGCCCAGCTCTAGGTCAAAGGTCAGGTGCCCGTTGGCCTGGTAGCCGGAAGCATTTGAGTTTCCAGTGGGATCGTAGACCCCCATGCCGTAGCTGCTGCCGGCGCTGTTGCATCCTGCATTGCCGAAGGGGTTCACCACCATGGCGCTGGGGGTGTTGGCGCAGTAGGGATCCACGCCGCCGGATCCAATGCCGTCGCAGGGGCTGGCGGGCATCAGCCCATCGAAAAGGTTGAGCGT
>Ga0210401_10003028_pt1 | contig 18130 bp, 13 predicted proteins | sample IncBWH32MmetaG_FD_150866 | JGI IMG/M metagenome (GOLD analysis project Ga0210401, IMG submission 150866) | Forest soil microbial communities from Barre Woods Harvard Forest LTER site, Petersham, Massachusetts, United States - Inc-BW-H-32-M | ecosystem: Environmental > Terrestrial > Soil >... | reverse complement strand
GACCTGAATCAACTCAAGCAGAAGTACCAGCCCGTTCTCGATGTTCTTGCCCGCGAGGACGCCACCATCCAGGCCGTCGACTTACAGGGCGACAAACTTCACATCAAGGCGACCGTCGTCTCTGAAACCAGCAAGAATCGGGTCTGGGACGCGATTAAGGCCTGCGATCCCAATTTCTCCGACCTTGCCCACGAGATCACCGTCGCTCAGGGCGACCAGACCTACACCGTGAAGGCCGGCGACAATCTCTCCAAGATCAGCAAGCTGTTTTACGGCGACGCCAACCAATATCCGAAGATCGCCAAAGCCAACGACCTTGCCGATCCCGACAAGATCAAAGTCGGACAATCTCTCCGTATTCCAGCCGCGTAACGCCACTCTCCGGGCGCCTGCTCCCCCCGGCAGGCGCCTCATACGAATAAAGCAACCCCCCATTCGATTGGAACTGTTGTTAAGAGGCGATTTGCGCTTGTTGGCCGGCAATCGGCTCACTCCACGCTCCTCGTTTCCATTGGAGGAGCACCTCTGCTGTTCCGCTCGGGAAGGGCCCCTCTTCAGTCGTGCGCAAAAGTGGCTTGTAACGCCGGCTTTAGCTCCCAAGGTTAAATGCCGCGAGTCCGGAACGAGCTCGCATGCACTTCTGATCCCCGTGGTGCTCGGTCTATCGTCACCCGCACAACCTTGGCCTTCCCTGTTACATTTCTAAATAATTCCTCTCGCCGCAATGCGGGAATCCATCCACGTCATGAAGCTTCGTCACTGGATCACGATCGTTGCGCTGCTGGTGCTGGTTGCTGGTACCATCGTCGGAGTTTTTCTGACCGACAGCGACCAGCCCGTGCTGTCGGATCGGCACGGCAAGAACGCGAACCAACCCACCACGCCGGTGGTCGATCAGAAGCCCTTGCAGAGCGCTAAAAAGCTCGCGGCTCTCGCCTCGACTCCGGCGGAGCAGGATTTCGTTCACCAGGCGTTGCGCCTTTCCGACTACGAGGTCGATCTCGCTTTTGCCGATGCTCTGCGCGAGGCCAAGGAACATCCCCCCACGCCTACTGCGGAACAGCGGGAACTCACGGTCCGGGCGGCCAAAGCGCAAACCGTCGTCAAGAACGATCAGGAGCAGATTGCGCACCTGACCCACCAACTGGCCGCTGCGCCGGATAGCGCCAAAGAAGACATTCAGGATCAGGTCGACGTCACCAAGGCCCAACTCGAGCTTGATCAGGATGAACTCGACGACGCGAGCGAGGACCTCCAACGCGCCGGCGGAAATGCTCAAGGCAAAATCCAGCGACTCCTGCAGGAACACGAAGCCGGGCACGCCGATTCGGTTCCGCCGGCCAACTCCGGTGCGGACGTCGAATATCAGGCACGCAACCTTGCCCCGCAGATCCGCGCCTGGTTGGCGCTCCGGGAAAAACAATCGCTGCTGGCTCAAGCCCGACAGGACGCGCTCGACGACATTCCTGTTCTTACGCACGCGCACGATTCGTTCGATCAACGAGTAAAGGAACAGGAAGAGCAGAAGCAAGTCGTCAAACAAAAAGCCACGGGACTATCGAAGGGCGAGGCGCCTGAAGACGGTGCCTCTAAGAAACAAGCCGCGAAAGATGCGTTAGACGCGCTGCACCACCTCTCGCAGGACCAGAAGGCCGTTTCCGATCTCGACAAGCGCATCGAAGACCAGCGCCAACTTGCCGACCTTTATCAAAACTGGGCCGCGCTCATGGCTGCCCGGCAGCGCGTCGCCGTGCACGGCATCCTGAAATCGGCGCTCTATATCCTGCTCATCGTTTTAGTGATCTACCTGGTCGGCCGCCTCATCGATCGCTATTTTGTCGAACTGACCTCCGACAAACGACGCCTGGTCACCCTGCGCGCGGTCGTGTGGTTCGCTGCACAAGCGGTCGGCGTGCTGTTGATTGCTTTCGTCGTCTTCGGCATGCCCAGCCAGACGCCCACCGTGGTTGGCCTCGCTGGCGCTGGGCTCACCGTCGCTCTCAAGGATTTCATCGTCGGCTTTGTCGGCTGGTTCGTACTGATGGGGCGTAACGGGATTCGAGTTGGTGATTGGGTTGAGATCAATGGCGTGGGCGGTGAAGTCGTCGAGATCAGCTTGCTGCGCACCACCCTGCTCGAAACCGGCAACTGGACCGACTCCGGCCACCCCACGGGACGCAAAGTCACCTTCGTCAACAGCTTCGCCATCGAAGGCCACTACTTCAACTTCTCGACTTCAGGCCAATGGCTATGGGACGAACTCACCGTTTCCGTGCCAGGAGGACAGAACCCGTATCCCGTGATTGAAGCGATTCAGAAAGTGGTCGTGAAGGAGACCGAAATCAGCGTTCACAAAGCTGAAGAAGAGTGGGAGAAAGCCACCACCCGCTATCGCGTGCAGAACTTCTCCGCCAAGCCCGCCATCAATCTGCGCCCCACCGGCGGGGGCGTTGAAGTCCACGTGCGTTACATCACCAGCGCCCAGGATCGTCAGGCCACCCGCGCCCGCCTTTACGAAGCCATCGTGCAATTGCTGCACGGAAAAGAACCCACGCCCGCGGCCAACGCCGCCTCGGGGGCGTAATCCGCAGGCAACTTGTTGCTTCCAAGCTTTGCACTCACTGTACTTGGCCACGCGGGGGAGTCCCCCGCGCTTCTGTCCTCCTCATGGAAGGCGATTACACTGATTGACTTTGGTCCAGATTCTGCCGAAAGAGATTCTTTTGGTGGTGACGGCCAAACTCAGGGCTAAGATTGTTCGGGTTAAGCGCCAGTGCTTAGTTGGAATCCGCGGTGCCGTCGGACCATTGGCCAACTGGAATCAGGAAAACGGTCAAGCGTTCCAGACTGACTTCAGACGCGATGATCGGGGATTTGGGCAGATTGGCGCCCCAGACTGCAGGTTCCGTCTGCGAAACGAAAAACATCAGATGGGGATGCCAGTGCCCGATCCCGGCTCCGATAGCATCGGATACCTCGGTACCATCGTCGAATTCAGTGTTTTGGGTGCCTGTGCTTCGGATTGCCAAGCCACCACGAGTAAGGCAACCAACACGATTTTGCTCGCACTCAGTCTGAAAATCTTCAACTTCATTGACTTCTCCGGGAACGGAGATCCTAATACAGCTCTTGTCCAAAACGCTCGGCAATTGAACGACGACACAAAAGTAAAACGCGATACAAACGCCGAAACGTTTGCAGCAACCGCGTTTTCGCCCAATCAAAAAGGAGCAGCCCGAAGGCTGCTCCAGGATTTTGTCATCTTTTAAACTATTGGCAGGGTGGCCCCGCGTCCGTAAGAAACGTGCCATTGTCGGAAAACCAGCCATTCACGCCGACGGAACGGGAATTGTAAAACCACGAGAAGAACGCCAACTCTTGCAGGTGGTAAGTGAATCCGTTCGGCATTGCGATCCGTGGCGCTTCCGTGCCGGTCAACGGATCGCCTACTTCCAAATTGTTCTGACAGGCTCCGACCTGTCCGGTGTGGCCCCACGGCGGCGTCGGGTTGTTACCGAATGGGTCGTTCATCCACTCGCCGATCTCGTGTGAAGCAACCGCTGTATCCAACCCGGAAACACCAAAGAGACCTGTGGAGTCGAAGTCCAGAGGCGAGTAGGTCTGGGTGGGGTCCGCATTCCCGGTGCCGTGATACCCGAGTACGCAGCAATTGGCGAGGTTGGTTGGGTCACCGATCGACATGACCAGGTTGTGGAGGAAGAAGATCGGGAAAGTGCCATGGTTGACGCCCCGTGCCGCCAGCGCCGGCAGAACGTTGTTGTTCAGAAGCAAGTCGAAGAGATTGATGTCAATGATGCCCATCGGCGCACAAAAGCTAGGAGGACCGAGGGCGGTGGTTGCCAGCGCAAGGCCGCTTGCCGCTGGGATGTCGATCACGATCGGCTCGAACGACGTAATGGGGCCAAGAGTTACATGGTAGTTCGCCCGGTCAATGACCTTCCAGAAACCTGCTCTCTGGAACGCGTCGGTCGCCTGCGTGGTCCCCACATCGGTGCCGCCATAGTTGAAGTCCGCGGTTTGCAGCAAGGGTGATTGGGAAAACAAGCGAAGGGGATTGTTGTTTCGCGATCCAAGACATGCGCGGTCGGCCCGTGTCGGATCGAATGTCGTGTTACCTCGTGCGGTCGTGATAATCCCTGTTGCGCTGACCACAGTTCCGACCGTATGGGTTCTGATCACGATGGGGACGATTTGAGTCGCAACGCTGGTCTGCCCGGATCCTCTATTAAACGGGCTGGTCCCCACCATCACGCCGGTGTATTCGTTGCCATCTCGGTTCGATTCCACGTTGAAGGTCCAGAGAGGCAGGCCCGGAATTGCCGACGCTGCCGCTGTTGCCGTTCCCGCCGCGGTTGAAGTTGTTGGGCTAGTTTGGCTAGGCGCACGCTTGACGGTGTGCCGGGCTGGCAGCCTCTGCACAACCGCTTGTCCTTGTGCGAACGTCGCCGCCAAAGCGACGCACACGATAACCACCACAGAAAGAAACAAAAACTTCTCAGACTTCATTCGTCATTCTCCTTGCCAATTGACTGATCGATCTTTAAGCAGGAAACAAACATCCCGAGGGTGTCTTTGCTGGCGCGCGATTCTATGCGAGCCGGGTTCTTTCTTCAATTTTTCTTTTTGGCAAACGCGCGAAAATGCTTGCTGGACGGGCCATTTCGGGGGAAAGCGAACGGCCGTTCGGTCCGGCACCTGAATGCAGATTCCTGAAGATTCGGAGGTTACTCGGTAGGCATCAACCGCCTTAATCCGGCAATTCCACTCAGGGGATTACACTCATCAACCGTTTGCCCCAAGAAGCACATTTACGGCTGGCTGCCCTCCATGGCTTGGTCTTTCCGGCGAGAATCTGGTTAAATTCATGCAAGGACCCTGGACCCGCCTTGATCGATATCCATTGCCACCTCCTGCCCGAAGTTGATGATGGACCCAAATCCTGGGATGTTGCCGTGGAAATGTGCCGCTTGGCGGCCGCGGACGGTATCACCCATTCCGTTGCTACCCCTCATTCCAATGACCGTTATCGGTACGACCGGGCGGACCTTGAAGAGCGCCTGGAGCGGTTGCAGGGTCTGGTCGGCGACTCGTTGACGCTTGGTATCGGCTGCGACTTTCACCTTTCGTATGACAATCTAAAGAAGGTGCTGGCTAATCCTGAGAAGTACACCATCTCCGGCACGCGTTATCTGCTCGTGGAGTTGAGCGATTTCAGCATTCCTATACAGATTGCGGATTGTTTTCTGAAGCTAGGAGATGTTGGTGTGACGGCGATTATTACGCATCCGGAGCGCAACGCCATCCTCAGGCAGTCGCCGCAACGGGTGATTGAGTGGGTGGAATTCGGATGCGCAGTGCAAGTGACCGCGAATGCTCTCACCGGTTTCTGGGGCAGCCGGGTAGAAAAAGTGGCCACTTGGCTCCTCGAACATGAAGCTGTCCACGTGCTAGCGTCCGATGCTCACGACAACAAGCATCGCACGCCCGTCCTCTCGCAGGCTCGCCAGGTTGTAGCAGCGACGTATGGGAACGAGCTTGCAAACGCCCTCGTTGAAGACAATCCGCGCGCGATTCTGGCAGGCAAGCCTCTGCCTTACTTTCCAAAACCCGTGGTGAAGCGTTAACTGTTTTAGGGATGCTAGGGCTGAGGCTGAGATGGCTGGTCGTTGTGAGCCGTAGAGCCAGTCGATCCATTCGATGCCGAAGAAGTGCCGGAAACACTCGTCATCGCGCTTTCGGGATTCAGCAGGTGGTCGTGACTGGGACCTAATCCGAGTTTGATCAGGGCGCGGGAATCGGGAACAGTTTTGTTTTGCCAGCCGTTGTCACCCTGGAACTTGCGCAGAGCCTCTTCGGTACTGGCGTCCCACTTTCCCGTCGGCTCGCCGCTCAAATAGTGCTGCTTGATGAGGGCTTGCTGGATCTGTTGGGTGCGTTCCGAGTCAATCTTCTGCTGGCCGCGCTTGGCCGTCTTTTTCGACTTTTTCCCTTTCCGCGATGTGGTCCCGGAAGCGGTTTTCGTTTTAGCGGTTTTGGATGTTGCGCTATGACTGGCTGAACTAAAGGTCTTTTTTGCGGAGTGTGAGGATGCCGCAGATTTAGTTCTGGTTGTGGTTTGGTCGGTCTCGGCGAAAACCATGGAGCACACGACGAGCAGCATCCCTCCTAGCCCACCCGCGATTCTCCATTTCGCATTGATCATCAAATCGACCCAACTATTCGGAATCAACCAAACCCCTGTTGTTCAAACTCGCCTGCAGCCTGAACGACTCTCCGAAAATCGTGCCAAGGTACACGAAAGCGAGCCCGAAAGCAAAAAGCACGCCCACGGAGGGCACCGGATGATGATCCCCTGAATCGGGTTCCGGTGCCAGTGACCGTGGGACGATGCCGACGTTACGGAAGTGTACCGGCTATAAAGATCGTGCCGTCCTGCCGGCCAGCACCTCTTGGACGGACCAGGAAGACAACGTCCTGGCCGCTCTTCAAGGTGCCCTCAATTCGGGTAAAGTCCTCCGCTGTGTTTACTGGTTGCTTGTTAATCTCAAGGATCACGTCGCCACGGTTCAGGCCGATGTCGTCGGCGAAAGAGCCGCCCTTCACATCCTGAACGATGACACCCTTTCCGGCGGGAACATCAAGCCGGTCGGCGATGTCAGGCGTAAGTGGCCGAACGGTCAAGCCCAGCTTGCTTTCCTTGGGCTGCTGTTCGTCGTTCTCCGGCTGCTCTTCCCCGAGGCGGGCCGCGAACAGCTTAGAGCGATCGGCGATCGTGACCGTGGTCTCGTCTTTCTTTCCGTTGCGTACAAAACCGACTTTCGCCTTGCTGCCCGGCTTTCGGGAGGCGATATCGGCTACAAGCTCATCGCCGTTCTTGACGTCCTTGCCGTCCACGGACATGATCGTATCTCCAACCTTTAGACCGGCGGAGTCGGCAGGGCTTCCGGGGACGACGTTCGATACAGTGACGCCCGACTGTACACCATAGACGCGCGCGATGGCCGGGACAGGCTGCGCTGCAAATTCAACGCCGATTGACCCGCGCGTGACCTTGTGTTCGGGACTAATCAGCTGGTTGTAGACCTGTACAACCGTATTTGATGGCATGGCGAAGCCGACACCTGCATACGCATTGGTTTCGGTGAGAATGGCAGTGTTAATGCCGATGACTTCCCCAGCCATGTTCACCAGCGGTCCACCGGAGTTGCCGGGGTTAATCGCGGCATCTGTCTGGATGAATGATTGGAACTGGCGGTTGGGAACAATGTTGCGGCCTTTGGCCGAGACGATACCTGCTGTAACGGTAGCTTGCAATCCGAATGGACTGCCGATGGCCAACACCCAGTCGCCGACCTGCATGCCGTCGGAGTTGCCCAGTTTCGCGGTGGGCAAAGAGCGATCCATTTCGACCTTAATGACAGCGAGATCCGTCTCCTGGTCGGAACCGATCAACTTGGCGTCGTGCTGGACGCCCGGAGCATCGTCCTGGAGGCGCACGCGGATGCGGTCAGCCTTCTCAATCACGTGACGATTTGTCACGATGTAGCCTTTGGAGTCCACAATCACGCCCGAGCCAAGAGAACGCTCTTTCAGGTCGCCACCACCCGGGACGCCTTGGCCTCCTCCCTGTCCGCCGAAGAAGCGGTCAAAGAAATCGTCAAACGGACTAGCCCCGCCCCCGCCACCTCCGTCGTTGTCCTCATCTCCCGGGCCCGGGCGACCGCGACGCTTGTGCGGATTCTTGATGGTGGATTCAGTATTGATGTTGACCACCGCAGGTTCCATTTGCTTGGAGATCTGCGTGAAGGCATTGGATAGCTGTTTGACTTCGGGCACGGTCAATGGCGCAGCGTCAGTTCCCTTTTGACCTTCTTTGCCCTTTACGCCATAGGAGACAACTGAGCCAATGAGAATGCCCACGGTGAGTGTGGCCAGAATGCTCAGTGTGTAGAGCCAGCGATTGGCCTTGAGACTCACCCAAAAAGCGCTTTCGCGCGGTTCCATATGGTACTTCCTCCCGAAAACTCGTAAACCCTCTAATTATACCTGTTTAGCGGGCCAGAGCAGCCCAGATTCAAGCGCCCGGGAGTGCCAAACGGATTCCTTAGTTAGACGCCTCTCCTACGCAAACCGTTTCATGCTTGACTGAACATTTACATGCGTTCTGCCAGCGCTACCAGGAACACCCCGGTGTAAGTAACGATCACCAGCAGAACCAGCATCGCGCCAAACGACAGCATACTCAGCAGATTGAACGGTGGCTCAACACATCCGCGAGCCAATTTCCAGACGCCTGCGACTTCCGCGGCGAACAGGATCGGGAACAGCACGATGCTCCACACGATTGCATGGGAAATGCGGGGAGAAAAAATGAGCGCTACGAATGCGGGCAAAAACAATAAAGCGGGAATGATCGCCAGCGGAGCTCCCCAAAAAAGTAACCGCTCTCGACTACGCCAGTCCACACTGCCCAGTTTAGCAACTTCAGCTACTTTGCCTCGTAGACCGTCTTTCCGCCGACGACGGTTCGCAGGACCTTGGTCTGCAAAAGCTTTTGCGGAACGACCGCTGTCACGTCGCGATCGAGCACCACGAAATCGGCGAGCATGCCCGGAACCATCAAGCCCTTATCTTTTTCAGCAAACTCAGCAAAAGCCGAACCAGTCGTATAAGCGGCGATCGCCTGATCCATCGATATCTTCTGGTCGGGATAGTACTGTTGTTTCCCCGATTCGCTCGTGCGTGTGGTGGCGGCGTACAAGCCCTCGAAGGGCGAAATCGGACCATAGGGATGGTCCGACCCAAAAGCCAAGTTGACGCCGCGCTTGAGGAACTCAGCCCAGGCGTAAGAATGCTCGGCGCGTTTCGGTCCGAGGCGCGCTTCGGCCCACTGCATGTCGGTGAGCACATGACTGGGCTGCATCGACGCGATGACTTTCAGATCGCGAAACTTCGCGATCTGCAGGGGAGTGACGACCTGCGCGTGTTCGATGCGCATCCGGTAGTCGTCTCCGCCATTGGCCGCCTTGATCTTCTTTTCTTTCGCGGCCTTTTCCGATTCCGCAAATGCATCGAGGGCCATTTGCACACCACGATCCCCGATTGCATGAAAGCCAATCTGATAACCGGCCAGAACACGCTCTCGGGTCATGTCATTGAGTTTGGGCACGTCGTAGCGTGGGAGGCCGGTGTTCTTGGCATCGTCGGAATACGGCTCGATCATGGCCGCCGTGTGCGAACCAAGAGAGCCATCCATGAAACCCTTGAGCATGCCGGTGTGCAGCATGTTGTCGGAAGCAGGATGTGCTTTTCGTTTCTCGTCGAGTTTGTCGAGAGGATCGTCGAAAGGCAGCCACTCACTGATCCGGGCGGTCAGCTTTCCATCTTTCTCGATCTCTTCGAGGATCTGAAAGTCTTCCCAACTGCCGGAGTTGTCCTGCACGGAGGTGACACCCCTGGAGGCAGCGTCGGCGAGCGCCAGTTCCATGGCTTGGCGACGCTTATCGTGCGTCGGCTTGGGAATGGTATCGTACACGGCCTGCCTTGCGGTCTCGCGCAGAATGCCGTCGGGCTGGCCGTTTGAGTCGCGATCGATCTTGCCTCCTTTGGGATCGCGGCTGGCGATCGTAATGCTCGCGAGCTGCAAGGCGCGGGAATTAGCTACCGCAATGTGGCCATCGACCCTGCCGACAAAAACCGGATGATCTCTAGTGATTTCATCGATGTCCCAGCGTGTTGGCGGGGTCTTCACCGGCCAAAGGTTTTCGTCCCAGCCATCGCCGAGAATCCAGTCTCCGGGCGCAGCGGCGTCCACCTTGGCGCGGATGCGCTCACGAAACTCCTCGAGAGATTTCACGCCGACAAGATTTACGTTCATGCGCTCGAAGCCGCTATCGATGAGATGGGCATGGGCGTCATTGAAACCGGACATGACGAAATGGCCGCCCAAGTCGATCACCTGAGTGTCCGGTCCGCGAAGTTTGAGAATTTCGGCGTTCTCACCAACCGCCTCAATACGATCTCCACGAATGGCAATCGCTTCCGCCCGCTTGATCGCTTTGAAGGCAGACATGACAGCCACGCCGGTGTACACGTTCCCGTGGGTAAAGATGATGTCGGCCTTTGGTTTTGCCGGTGGTTCCTGCGCTTGCATGCAAACTCCGCATAGCAGAACGAGGGCCGTTCTAACGTTCATTCCCCAACTCCGGCCAATGCGAGTAGTGTCAGCAGAATTCGCTTCAACCCCAGTTCCCTGCCGTTGCAATCAAACCATTCCTGCAGCGTGTGAGCCCCTCCGCCGGAACCACCGCCGCCGATCGCCACGGCTTCGCGCCCCAGGGATAACGGGATGTTGGCGTCTGTAGAGGCGCGCTGTACTTGCGCGACGTTGCCAAGATGGGCGTCAACCGCACGTAGAACCTGCAAGATTCGGGCGTTGGTTTCGAGATCGCCCGCGGGACGATCTCCGATCACAACCACCTCGCTGGTGACTGCGTGCGTTCTGCGTTGGCCCGCCCCACGGGTCTCGCCAAGATGCTGCTCAGCGCCAACGGCTTGATCAAGACAAACGCGCAAGGAGCGTTCCATCTTCTCCAATTCCGATTTCGAAGTGGAACGCAGATCAACGCGCATGCTGGCAGATTCGGGGATCGAGTTGACTGATGTCCCGCCACGAATTACGCCAATGTTGAAGGTGCTCTTGGGCGTGGTGGGGACCGGAGTCTGACAGAAGCTTTCGATCGCGCGGGCGAGAATGACGATCGGATTGGGCGCCCCGAAATCGCTCCAGGAATGGCCGCCCGGCCCGCGAACAATGATTTCAAAGCGGCGGCTACCGAGTGCCTCGGCAACAATGGTGTCGGCACCGGCACCGTCGAGAATCAGGCTATAGGCGATGGAATCTTTCCAGCGCGGAGTGGCGAAAATGTGGCGCATTCCACGGAGGTCGCCTTCGCCTTCTTCGCCTACGTTGCCGATGAACAAGAACGGAAGTGCGTGGCGAATTCGGACGGAACGAAGCAATGCAACAATGGCCAGCATTGCAGTGACACCCGCACCGTTATCGGAGACTCCTGGACCAAACAGGCGGCTGCCTTGCTGCCGAACATTGAGCGGTGTCCCCGCGGGAAAGACCGTGTCGATGTGGGCGCTCAGTGCGATGTAACGACGGCCGAAACCAGGATGGATACCAAAGACGTTGCCGACATCATCCACGCGCACATCGTCCAGTCCCAGTTCGCGAAAGCGTTCCGCCAGCCAGGCGGCCCGAGGTCCTTCTCCAAAAGGGGGCGCCGCGATGCGAGCCATCTCCAGTTGCCAATGAGCCAGTTGCGGTTCTTGGGCGCGGAACCAATTGAAAGCAGAGCGAATCTCTGGCGAAGCCGAAAGGCGTGCCACTTCTTCCGGCACGGTGGGAAAGCGATTCGACACTTCGGCACTGGAACCGAAAGGCATGGGGGCCAATGCGTCATCTTACAACGTCAAATAGACCGATTGGGTTGCTTTTGAAGGGTACCGAGGTTACCGCCGGCGCTTGATAGTAACCACCGGGGAGACGCGGAGAGCACACCGATTGTGTCGCGACGCGATTCTGTTCGAGAAGCTACCGAGTAGTCTCTGCGGGTACGCACTCGCGAATTTCGGCCTCGGTGAGAGTATGGTCCGAGGACTTGGCTCGGGCAAAGACTCGCTCTACGATGTCGTCCGTCGCGGGAATGCCGTGCCGTTCGAGCCAGAAGAGAACGTTTGATTTCCCGCTCATCGGCCCCACATCGATGACCTGTTCCAAGCCAAACACGTGCGAAGGCACACCCGAGTAGACGGCGTTGGCCAGTTCCACGTCGTTCTTCTTATACGCCTTGATCACTGCAGCGGCGTGCACGCCGGTCGCGGTGCGGAAAGCATCTTCTCCGACCACGGGGTAATTCGCCGGAATAGGAATTCCGGTCGCGCGCGAAACTGCGAGGCAATAGTCCTTTAATTTGGTCAGATCCTGGGCGGCCCAGGGCTCGATGCCCATCAGTTTGAGATTTACAAGCATCTGGTCCATCTGGGTATTGCCTACGCGTTCACCAACGCCTAGGGCCGAGGCATGCACACAGTCGGCGCCCGCGACCAACGCAGCCATCGAGTTGGCAATCGCCAATCCGCGATCGCAATGACCGTGCCAATCCACCCGGATTTTTTCTCCCGAAGGCTTCACGATTTCGTCGAGGACGAAACGCACCAGCGCAAAGGTCCCCATGGGCGTGGCATGACCTGCTGTGTCACAGATCACGATGGCGCGTGCGCCGTTGCGGATCGCCGTCGAGTACAGCTTCTTGATCATCTCCGGATCGCAGCGTGTGGTGTCTTCCGTGACGTACATCGAATCGAGGCCAAGAGACACGGCTAGTTTCACCGCCTTCTCGGTCGCCTGTAGCAGGAAGTCGTCGGTCCATCCCTCGGTGAAACGACGAATCGGGCTGGAGCCAATGAAGGTGGCGGCCTCGATGGGCAACCCGGTCTTCTGCACGATGTCGGCGATCGGCCGGATGTCGTTCTCGTGCGTTCGGGCAGCACAGTTCGCGCGGATTTTGAGCTTGTGGCGAACAATTTCGTGCGCCAGCGCAGTCACGTGTTCCACCGCACGGGGGCCTGCGCCCGGCAATCCAAGGTTTGCCGAATGGATACCCAGGGCCTCCATCAAGTGAAGGATTTCAATCTTCTCTGCGACGGAAGGATCGCGGACGGAAGGCGACTGCAGACCATCGCGCAAGGTTTCGTCGTTGAGAAGAACGTGCCCAGCCGGACGCAGCGACTTCGGGTGAATCGTGTTCCAATCGTAAATGAGTTCAGATGTGTTCACTTGATTCGGCTAGATGACACAACGGTCTTCCTCAGATCGATGGCTTGATGAAACGTCCTCACTACGATTTGGCTTTTTCTTCCTTGGGAGGAATCGTCAAACCGAAGATGGAAATGCGGCCAGTACCAGCCACATTTACACCGTTATCATCCTGCGGGCTGGGAAGGTACAGTGTCTTGCACGTCTCGCAGCGATACACTTCGGCGTTCTTGCCCCAGGCTTTTTCAATGCAGCCGCATTCCTGCTCGATTGCGTCCGACGTGTAAAACCATCTTTTTAAATGGCCGCCACAAAACTTTCCCTTTTCGTCTTTTTCGTTGCAGGCACGCTGACCGGTCTGCTTGGTTTTTACTTTGTGCTTGGAAAGTTGCTGAGCAGCATGTGAGATCGCGGTTTCCCCAGTCGCCAAATGCCCTCCCTTGTCAGCGCAGGCCGTGGCCGCGCTTGAGCCTACCTACCACATTTTACTGAACAGCACCCGGCGGAAGCCAGACTCGAGCTTATAGCTTTTTGCGGCGCAGAACGCCAATGGATCTAAGGGCCCCATGGAGACTCCGACCCAAGCCGCGCGCAAATTGAAAATCCACAAAGCCCTCCATCTGGCGCGCGAACGACTCCCCGTAGCCATACCACCAGAGTTTCTTCATTCGAGGCATGCGGTCGATGTCGAGATATTTGACTCGAACCATCTCTTCCATGCCAGCCCGGCCGTGAGCGCGTCCGATGCCACTGGCTTTGAGACCGCCATGGGGTGCCTCGCTGATGCCGAAACAGGAAATTACGTCGTTCACCATGACGGTGCCCGCCTCGAGCCGTCTGGCGACCGCTTCGCCCCGCTCGGAGTTGCGTGTCCAAACGCTCGCAGCCAGTCCGAACTCGGAATCGTTCGCGAGGCGAATAGCTTCCTCGTCGTCGTCGAACGCAGCGACCGGCAGGACCGGACCGAATGTCTCCTGCTGCATGATCTGCATCCGGTGAGTGACATCGGCGAGGACTGTCGGAGCGTAAAAATTTGGACCGAGCTCGGGCAATCTTGAACCGCCAGTCAAAACGCGTGCACCTAGTCCTTTCGCCTCTTCTACCTGACCTTCGACGATGCGCAGTTGTCGTTCATGAATCATCGGCCCGATCTCTGTTTCGGGATCGAGGCCGTCTCCCACCCGCAATTTTTTAGTCTTGTCGACGCAAACTTCGAGAAAGCGCGCGTAAAGGGAACGATGCACATAGCAACGCTCTACGGAGAGACACGCTTGTCCGGCGTTGACGAACGCACCCCAAACGGCCGCGCTGGTAGCCACGTCGATGTCGGCGTCGTCGAGGACGATCATCGGATCCTTGCCGCCCAACTCGAGCAGCACCGGCAGCAATCGGGCCGCGCAGACCTGCGCGATCCTCTTGCCGGTTGGAACGCTTCCGGTGAAGACCAGCTTGTCGAGGTCGGATTCAAGCAACGCCGCGCCGGTCGCTCCATCTCCGACCACCACCTGAAACACGGCTTCGGGAAGACCTGCGGCTCGAAATAGTGAGTCCAGTTCCAGCGCAATCAGCGAAGTGAATTCCGAAGGTTTCAGGATTACGGCGTTGCCGGTCACAAGCGCCGCCAACGTCTCGACCGCAGGAATCGACAGCGGATAGTTCCAAGGGGAGACGATCCCGATAACCCCGCGCGGCTCACGCACGAGTCGCCCGGCCTTCGTTTTCATTGCAAGGCTGCCGTGTGGAACTGGGTGCTCGCGCAAGAAGCTTCGGGCGTTTTCGATCAGGAAGCGGGTGGCGTCGAGCACAACCATGACTTCGGTGAGCAATGCCTCCACGTAGGGTTTGCCCGCCTCGCGCGCGATCAAACGCGCAACCTCGGTCTTTCTCTCCTGAAGAGCGTGCTGAAATCGGCGAACGATTTCTACGCGAGGTCCTACGTCGACGGCGGCCCACTGTTTTTGAGCCGAATGCGCGCGAGACACAGCCTGCCGGACGTCAGCCTCGGATGCACAGTCGATTTCCCGAAGGACTTCGCCTGTGGCGGGATTAATGGATGCGACCCTCCGCAGCGCGACTTGAAGATCGGTAGCCATGCTGCTCACGATGGCGGCGATAAGCCATACCCATGATACTCCCAACCAATCATGGTGATCCCTGGCACATCATCGCTGCGGAGCCTCGGTGTCGGGAGCATTCTGCATGGGAGCAACATCGGGCACGTTCGGTTCCTGTGTAACGCGTCCACGCCGAGCGTCGGCAATTTGAATGTTCGAGCGCTCCAGCAGAAGACCCGTCGCGCGGTCGAGTTCCAGGCGGGATTTCTCGTAGGCGGCCATCGCGGAGATCAGGTTCGACTGGGCAGTGGCCGTCAGCGACTCATTCTGCAGAACGAGAGCCGGCGTCGACATCCCAGCCTGCAACTTCCTTTGCTCGGCATACAGCGACTGACGGGCGGAATCGACACCCGCCTTGGCCGCGGCTACGGCGGAGCGATTCTGTTGCAAAGTAAATTGAGCGTTCTGAACCTCGATGCGTACCTGATTCTCAAGCTGCTGCAGACGCATCTGTGCCTGGCGATATTCCAACTCGGATCGGATCTGGTTCGCCTGGGCTAAACGATTGCGCAGCGGGATGCTGAAGGTAACGCCGGCTCCCTTATCAGGCGCAGTCGAATTCACCATTTGCTGCAGAGTAGCGCCGATCCCTCGAGATGGGATGGCTCCGGGTTGCCTGCAACCAAATGGCTGTGGCGCGGGCGGGGCGGGACAAATGTTCGCCGCATTTTGATCGCCGCCTACGCCGGACCCTCCGTAATAAGCGAACACGTCGGCCGTGGGCAGGAGCGCGTTGCCCAAGACGCGAGTATTCAATTCACGGGTTTTGAGATCATTGCGCGATTCTTCCAGTTCTCCACGATGGGTGAGGGCCTGGTCGATCAGTTCGGGCGTCGGTGGGACCACCTCCTGCTCAGGGACGTCCATGGTGGAAGTGGGGATGACCTCGGCCTCAGCCAGCGTGTGATCCTCCAGCGTGCGACTCAGGGCGTTTTTCATGAGCAGTTGCTGCAACTCAAGATTGGTCTGAGCGAGGATCAACGCCTGCTGATCATTCGCTACTGTGCTTTGTGCGCTGGCAAGTTGCAACGGCGCGCTCACACCGGCGCCAATCTGGCGTTGCGTGTCCGAAAGAGTCTTTTGGGCAAACGAGAGCGCGTCCTGCTGCACTTTCAGGTTTTCGTAGGCGTAAACGAGATCCCAATAGATATTTTCGATCTGATCGACGGTGGTGATGACCTGCAGACGAAATGCTGTATCGGCAATAATCCGATTGTTATTCGCAATTCGGATAAACCGTGTGTTGGGCAGAAATCCGAAACCTTGCAAGAGATGTTGCGTTACCTGAAATTTGAAGTTTGAGCTCAGCTCCGGACTCAAAGTAACGGTCGGTTGGTCGGTGACAATACGGGTATTGTTGAACACCACCGACATGTTGGTGCCCCAATGAAATCCCTGAATGTAGTTAAAGTCCGCCGTGTCGGTATCGCCTCGCACCGTTGTACGGCCCAAAAGGGCGTTGGTCGACAGTGTGGTGGCGCGGTCTAATTGCAGCGTACCGCCTAGGATTGGATCGAAACTCGAAATTGTCGATCCCAGACCCAGAGTAGAGCTGACGATTCCTGCGGTGCCCGTGGCCGCTCCGCCAGGCGCAACGGTGGTGCCGCCGGCTCCGGAACCCACAGATCCGCTTATCCCACCAACGCCGCCTCCCGGAGTGCCTTGGAGGACTCCGGAATTCACGCCGAGAATGACGGCGCCAGCGGCCGTACGCAGGATGTCGGTATCGGCAATGTTCAGGTTATAACGCGCGATGGCGATGTCGAGATTGTTTTCGAGGGCAAGCGCGACGGCGTCATTCATGGACAGCATGATTTTGCCGTCGTGCAGGAGTTGATCGATCCGGGGCGTGTTGGTGAGAGTGGGCGGATCCACGTGCTCCGCCCGATATGGCGCCAGGATATTCGGGAATGCCTTATGTCCCTTTGAGTAATCTTTCAAAACGAACTCATGCGGAGAAGACTGCTGCTGAGGATCTTTCGGCGAAGCAGCGGCCTGAGCAGTTTGCGCCGCTGAGGGCAGCACGGCATCCGATGACTGCTGGGCCCATTCATAGGTTGTGAGAACAACGAGAAGACCGAAAACTGCAATCGATTGAACTTTTGAATTTCGTATCAGCGAATTCATATGTCTATCCATATAGTGCGATCTTTCCCAGCAACAGAGGATTGCCGTTCAGAATACCTGCACAAGAACGCTCAGGTCGTTCTCTGTTCGGTTTGGAGAAGTGTCCCGACAAAGTCGCCGCTCGCAACTGAGAAGCGCGCCAAGCAGCGGTGGCAGGTGCATCGCCCGAAGCTTCTACAATTTTCGACTGCGCGCCCGATGACGCCAGGTAAAGATTTGGTCAATCCATGTAAATGTTCGTAAAGCCGCTAGTACTCCACCCCTACGAGGCACAAACCGCTCGCCGGAGCGGTCGGGCCCGCGACCGAACGGTTATGAGATTTGAGAATGCGTGTAAAGTCGTCGATGGGCACAGTTCCTTTGCCGACAAGAACAAATGTGCCCACCAAATTGCGCACCATGTGATGTAGGAACCCGGTTCCCCGAACTGTGTAAATGAATTCCTCCCCATCGCGATTCCAGCATGAATCCATGATCGTCCGAACGTTCGACACTTCAGAGTCTTCACGTCCTCGCTCCGGATCAACCGCCGCGAAAGAAGTGAAATCGTGTTCGCCGATCACTTCGCCAGCAGCCTTCGCCATGTCTTTTTCGTTCAGGGGATAAGGGAAATGCCAAACATATCGCGCGAGGAATGGCGAACAGACGGGCGAACGCAACATGCGATAGCGGTATGTTTTCGCCCGGGCAGCTTTGCGCGCATGAAATTCCGTGGACGCTTCGACTGACTCGAGCACCCGAATCGAAGGCGGCAAAACGTCATTCAGAGCCTTGACGAAATTCTCTACCGGGATCGTGGAAGCGGTGACAAAGCTCGCCACCTGGGCGAGTGCGTGCACCCCGGCATCTGTTCTTCCTGATCCTTGTGGCAGAACGTTTTCGCCCGTAAGCCGTCCAATGGCTGAGGCGAGTGTGCCTTGGATCGTGGCGTGCCCGGGCTGGATCTGCCACCCGGAGTACTCTGAACCGTCGTAAGACAAAATCAATTTGAGATTTCGCATGGTTTCAGAGTCTTTTGCGAATGAGCTTTCATCCAATCCTG
>Ga0210401_10003026_pt1 | contig 18152 bp, 17 predicted proteins | sample IncBWH32MmetaG_FD_150866 | JGI IMG/M metagenome (GOLD analysis project Ga0210401, IMG submission 150866) | Forest soil microbial communities from Barre Woods Harvard Forest LTER site, Petersham, Massachusetts, United States - Inc-BW-H-32-M | ecosystem: Environmental > Terrestrial > Soil >... | reverse complement strand
AAGGGTTTGCAGCGTCACACGAATCTTGCGACTACGACTCGGCACTATTGGAAAGATGTGCCAGAAAATGCGCTTTCAGCCATGAATCAACTCGAATCGTTGTTCAACAAGTGTTCAACGCCAGGCACTACGAGGGTGAACCAAGTGATTGAAAATATGGCGCGCCCAGGGAGATTCGAACTCCCGACCTCTTGCTCCGGAGGCAAGCGCTCTATCCAGCTGAGCTACGGGCGCGCAAAAGAAGAACGATCAACGTAACGTTAGTAGTTTAGCCTTTCCCCTCTCCGCACGCCAGAGGGTCAACGGAAGTTCGCTCGGGGGGCGGAAGCTATCCCTTGGAACGGGTGCGGATATCCTTGGCGAGCTTTTCAATTTCCTCGGTCTTTTTCAGGAGATTAAGGCTGAGGACTTTGCTGGAATCGGTCTTGTCGACTTCCGCTTTCAGTTCGGTAGCAAGTTCATAGAGGCGCTCGACCTTTTTCTTGATGTCCTTCTCGTTCTCATCCAATTGGCGCTTTTCCGGTGACGGTAGGTTGGGATTGTCAGGGCCGGCCGGCTCCTGCCCTGGAGGTGCGGGCCGGGGCATCGTTGGATTTTGCGAAGAGGCAGTGCCGACCACGGCGCCAAGCATGGTCCCTGCCGTGGCCAATCCCACCAGGAAATTGCGTCGCGTGTTCACCGAGACCTCCTAACTGACATGAAGCAAGCGGTTGACCGGCACCTGCAAGCTTGCGCCAGCAATGCTATACTCGCCCCCCGGAAACTATATGTCCAGTGTGCTCAACTATCTTCTGAATATTTCTCCGTCGAATGTCATCCATTTGCTAGTGATTCTCGCGGCAGCGCTGATTTTGAACCATTTGCTGCGCCTGGTGACGAAGCTGCTCGTCAAGCCCGCAAGCACGCAAACACGCGCGGCACAGGCGAGGGAGCAACAAACACGAACGCTCGCCGGGGTAATCAACAGCGCGGGTAGCAAGGTGGTTTGGGCCATAGCGTTGTTGACGGCGGCGCAGGAGTTCGGCATCAACGTGACTCCGGTGGCGGCGCTTGCCGGACTGGCCAGCCTTGCGGTGGGATTTGGCGCACAGAACCTGGTGCGCGATATCATTTCGGGCTTCTACATTATTTTAGAGGATCAATATGTGGTGGGCGACACGATCCAGGTGGGCGAGACAATCGGGCGCGTGGAACATGTCACGCTGCGGCGGACCGTGGTGCGCGATTCCCGGGGGGCGCTGGTGACGCTGTCGAACGGCGACATTCGCACCGTGGGGAATTTGAGCCGAGACTGGTCGCAGACGTTTGTGGACGTGAGCGTATCGCCGCAAATTGCGCAGGAAAAGGCGCTGCAGGCGTTAGAAGCGGCGATCGCAGAGTTCCGCGGGGATCCGGCGTGGTCGCAGGTGCTCGTGGACGGCCCACGGATCCTGGGATTGCAATCATACGATCAGAGCGCGTCGACGATTCGCTTGCAGGTGCGCACGGCACCTTCGCGGCAGGACGATGTGGCGAGAGAACTGAGGCGGCGCATCCAATTAGAGTTCCAGCGGCAAGGTATCCCACTGTGGAGCGTGCAGCGGCTGGAGCTGGTAAATCCTGCGGCTTCACCGGAATTCGCGCCACCGGCCCCGCACGCGTGAAGAACAAGGAGAGTAGTCCATGTCACAGATCACCTACGAAGAAGTGAACCTGATGTTGCGGCTGTATGATCTGAGGCGTGAGCCGCGGTTGCGCGAGGCGCGGGCGTGGTTCGTGGATAATTTTCAGGCGGCGACGCCGGAAGAAGTGATGAAGAAATATCCGCAGGGGAGCCCAGAGAATACGTACATCCGGATGGTGGTGAGTTATTGGGATATGGTGGCGAGCATCGTCAATCGAGGACTGATCAACGACGAGCTATTTTTCGAGAATAACGGAGAAATCTGGGTAGTGTGGGACCGAATGCGAACGATCGTGCCAACGTGGCGAGCTGCGTTCAAGAATCCTTATTTGTTTTCGGCGATCGAAAATGCCTGCGCGCGGCTGGAGTCGTGGAGAGAGAAGCGAGCACCGGGCTCCAGTTCGATGATGCGGCAAATGATGGAACAAATGCGAGACAAAAAATAGAAATCGCGGGTTGCGACTGCGGGTCGCGGCAGCAATCAAGGCGCGAGCAGTGGTGATTCCTGGATCCGGCACCACGTCAGGCAAATCCGACGCCCAAGAACATCAACACTCAGGCTCTACTCCCAACGCTCGCCAGGATTGAACACGAGCGGCACGGTGGCTAGGCGCTTCACGCTGTCGCCGATGGTGCCGTCATAGGGCAGGAGCCCGCTGGCTACGTTCGCGTCCTTATACGTTGGGCCGAGGTCGGAGTTCCATTGATAGGTAAGGCCGGAGGTGTGGCGTAGCAGATTCGCGAATGGTGATCTCGTGCGTAGCCGGAATCGTGTAGGGAACACCGGAAGCGGTCTTCATGAAGACCTTAGGATTCTTGAATTCCGGAAGGTAGAGTGAGATGGGATCATCGAGGATGAATTTGCCGTCTTCGTAGAGAATCATCGCGGCAATGCTCGTGATGGGCTTGGTCATGGAACAAATGCGGAAGATGGAGTCGGTCCGCATAGGCTTGTCGGCTTCGCGATCGCTCATGCCCTGGGCGTGAAACCAGGCCACCTGGCCATGGCGAATGACCAGGGAGACGGCGCCCGCGATGCGCTTGTCGTCGATGTCCTTTTGGACGGTCTTACCGATGCGTTCAAGACGTTCGGATGACAAACCGACGGTTTCCGGTTTGACGACGGGCTGGTCTTGCGCAAGTGCCCTGCTTGAAGTTGCAAAGCGAAAAGAATCAGGACCAAGCACAGCTGGCGAGATCGTTGCACCGACATTTTCATGTTCTCCAGTTCTCCGTTACTGTCAAACAACGAGTAAATTCATTTTCGTTACAGAAAGAACCGGTCGGCTCAGGGTGTCCTAGGGTTGCACGACTTGCGCAGACCAATCGCGCACGGCATCGGGAACGCTAAAAGTGACCGCATGCGCCTCATTATCGTAGTGCCAACCAGTCAAAGTCTGATCGCCGAGGCGAATTTCTTTCGGTGAAGCTGTAAGGCCATAGACTTTTACCTCAGCGGCGTTCCACCAGGGCGCTCGACCGTTCGTTTCGACATGACTGGAGACACCGATGGTGTTCGTGGAAACCGTGCAAACATAGGCGACGCGCAGGAACTCCCCTTTTTCGTAGCCATAGGAGCGGCCGTCGTCCTGATAGAGCGAGCCGCGGCAGTTTTCGCCCGGATAGACACGCAGTTCGAGCGGGCCGCTGGGCGTTTCATTGGTGGCTTGAGTCACGGGTTGCATAGGAATGATGGAACCGGCGCGGACATAGAGTGGCAACTCATCGAGCTTGGGGCTGAGCACGATTTTGTCTTTGTCAGTGAAACGTGTTGCGCTCCAAAAATCGTACCATGTACCGGGAGGAAGCTTGATTTCTTCCGGGTCGACCATCTCCGTGACCACCGGCTCGACGAGAAAATCATTGCCAAAGAAAAAGTCGCGCTCATCGGCGTAGAATTCCGTGGCTTGGGGATATTCCAGAAAAATGGAGCGCATGAGCGGGACGCCCGCACGGAAGGACTCCTCCATGGAGGTGTAAATGTACGGCAGCAGGCGGTAGCGAAGTTCGATATAGCGCTTGCGGATGGCTTCGTACTGAGGACCGTGCGCCCAAGGCTCCTGGTCGGCGGTGTCCTTTGCGGTGTGGTCGCGGTAGATAGGATTGAACACGCCCAATTCGATCCAGCGAGTCAAGAGTTCAGGAGTGGGCGAGCCAGCGAAGCCGCCAATATCAGTTCCAACCAATGGATACGCCGAGATTCCGAGATTCAGCATCAAGGGAGTGCTCATGCGGAGGTGGTTCCAGGTGCTGATGTTGTCGCCCGTCCAGGTGGCAGCATATCGCTGAGTGCCGGCGTAAGCAGCGCGCGTGAGAACGAAGGGACGCTCATTGGGGCGAAGGGCGCGCAAGCCGTCGTACGTGGCACGGACATTCTCCATGCCGTAGAAGTTGTGGACGGCGCGATGTTCGAGAGTAGTTCCGTCGTCGAGGCGATGGAGATTATCGAGCGGCATGGTTTTGGTGGGGGCCAGAAAAAGGGCTGGCTCATTCATATCGTTCCAGAAGCCCGCCACGCCCACGTTGACGAAATCGTAGAAGAGGCCGCCCCACCAGGTACGCACACGGGTCAACGTGAAATCAGGAAAGACGCTTGCGCCAGGCCAGACGTTTCCGACATAGAGCGAGCCATTGGCCTTTTTCACAAACGCGTCGTTCTCGATCCCGGTGTCATAGGGCGCATAGCCGTGGCCGGGATCTTTCTTGATATGCAGATCAACAATCAGAACGGTGTGAAAATTCTGCGTAGCGAGATCCTTGATCATCTGCTCGAACGTCGGAAAGCGCTCCCGGTCGACGGTGAAGGGGGCATTGCCTTTCTGGTAGTCGATATCGAGGTAGATGGCGTCGCAAGGAATCTTTTTGTCGCGGAAAGTTTTCGCGATTTCGCGGACACGCGCTTCGGGATAGTAGGAATAGCGGCTTTGCTGGAAACCCAGAGCCCAATAAGGAGGGAGTTGCGTGTGGCCCGTCAGAGCGGCGAACATTTGCACGATCTTTTTTGGCTCGGGGCCCGCCAGGTAGTAGTAATCGATTTCGCCGCCCTCGGAACCAAAAGAATAAAAGTCGGGGGATTCCAAGCCGAAGTTAAAATTGCTGCGGTAAGTGTTGTCGAAAAAAATTCCGTAGGCCGTGCCTTCATTCAATCCGATAAAGAAAGGGATAGTCTTGTAGAGAGGATCGGTAGATTCCTGCCAGGCGAACGAATCGGTGTTCCAGAAAGTGAAGGCGCGATTGCGGCGGTTCAGTGTGCCGGGCTTGTCGCCCAAGCCGTAATAGTTCTCCAGCAGCGGCATTTTCTTCCAAACTTCGATACGTGGGCCATTCCACGCCATGGGCGACGAAGGCTCATCGGCCAGAATTGTTTTGCCTTGCGCGTTTTCAAAGTTAACGAGCAGCGGCGACTTCTTCACAACCACGACCACGGCGCCGGAGGTAATGCGTACTTGGTCTCTCGAATCGCGCACTTTGACGGCGGGAGGCTCAGCCGGCTGGATGATGGCCCAGGAATAGTCCTTGGGAAAAACGCCATTGGGGGCCACGCGCACGCGCACGATGTCTCCTAGAAAAAAAGTGACGCGAATCCTGGCTTTGCCTGCGGAAAGTTCGACGCCATCCCTTAATTCCTGCACGCGGTCCACATTGCCGAGATGTTCCCAGCCGGCGGCCCACGCATGCCCACTGGCAGGCAGCAAGAAAGCACAAAGCAGAACGCACCGCAGACGAGCTGACATGGCTTGCCTCCGAGCACTTTATTTCCCGATGCGTGATGCAATCGCGCGAGGCCCCGAGCATTTAGGGCAGGGCTACCGGTTCCCAGTGACTGTAAACTAGATTTAAACCGGAGGAAAGCAGTGATGGGAGGGTGTGATGTCAGGCTCGGTGATAACGGGCCAAGCGCTTAAGAACCTGACGGCTGGCGAACACTGGATCGCTGGATTTCAAGAACGGCGGCAGTTCAGAGATCGCGGCGGGCAAGGCTCCGGCAAGGAAAAAGGCGGCTCCGGCAGGCGCCAAGTGAATTGCCAGATAGTTCAATCCGTTTGCGACGTCAGAAGCCTGGGTGATGGTGAGCGGAAGGTAGGCAAACAGGACCAGGGCCAGCACGGTAATTCCCAGAAGCGTTGCGGCAAAACGGGCGTATTGCGGCTCAGCCGGCCGAGGAAGATTGCCCCTGTGAGCTAGGCCCAGAATACGTGCCCCGAAATCCACGACGGTACAATCTTCGCAACGAAGCTGGCCGTGACGAAGTGGTCGGCGCCGAAGACCGCCATGGCAATCGCAAACAAGAGCGGACCAAAAAGGATGAATTTGTCGAATCCGGAAGCCTGTCGATTCGGTTCTTGATGGATGTGCCCGGCCCGATAACCAAAGTGACGGCTCCCGCGAAATAGGGCCAGAACACAGCGGCAGGAATGGAGAAAACAACAAATGCAGACGCGGACAGATCGAGGTGGTGAGAAACCTTAAGCATAGAAGTCGCTCCGCAAAACCGCAGAGTAAAGCGACTCCATCAGACGCACGATTCGCAAAATACGCCGCCACCTTTGACAATTGACGACGACTCAGTTCGCGAGCCTGACCGCCGCGACCCCGAGAATGTGCCAAGTCCGTTTGTCCTGGGCGAACGCGACGACTGTAAGATTGTCGCGATTCCAGTTCGACTTCAATTTCAATTCCGGCGTGGCGGCAAACGAAGGAGATTTGCCGTCCACCGTGCCAACCTTGCGGAGCACCCGCAGTACCGAGGCGTGGCGGAGATCCTTTCCGGCATTTTCGCCGGCGTTGACGGAAGATTGCAAACTCTTCTCAGTGACGGCGAGCCAGATGAGGGCTGAGCCACTGCCCAGGTTGGTTAGCTTATCAACGCGAACTTCCACGCGCTCTGAGCCGTCGGCGGAAGGTTTGCCTGGAGTGAGGGTGACTTCGGCTTTTTGTTGTTGGGCTGCTTGTTGAATGGCCTCTCGCGTCTCGCCCGCTCGGCCGCCGACAAGTTGCGTTTGTCCGTCCACAATCATCTGAGGGGTATAGGGCGACGGCAGCTTGAATTTGGAGACGTAATCTTGCTGGCGTAAAGTCCACTCCGAGGAAGAAAACGGATCGTTCCAGCCTTGTTGATTCCAATAATCGACATGCTCTTCGATGGCGATCACCTGCGCGCCAGGGATGGGCTGCTCCGTTTCCAGGTGCACCAGCAGGGCATCGGCCGGCGGACACGTGGAGCAACCTTCGGAGGTGAACAACTCAACGAGCACAGGCTTGCGCGCCGGCATCGCCGATTCTTGCGGGACGCGCAGCGAATCGACAGCCGCATTCCGAGGCGCGATTGCCGAAAGGGCTACGAGCACTGCCGTAACGGGCCATCTCATACTCGTTTCCTCCTTCACCCGCGCTGGACGACATGACTAAGTCAGTCGGCTGAAACCCCTACTAGGATGGCTTGGTTTAGGAAAGGTTACAACAAAGCGCCATTATGTCCACCGGAATTTATTGCCGTTCCCGGCGCACAGACAATTCGATGCCGCCGCATCGCAAGAGCAGGAATGGTCACGAACATTTGCCGCGGGACCCCCATCCAACATGATGGGAGGTGACGAGGTGAAGATCAGCGAACTATTGCTTGCTGAGCTTGACCCGACGGTTGGTATCCGCAAGACTCTGGAACGCCTGCCGGAACTGAGTGCACAACTGGGCCGGCATGCCCTCATACGACCTCGCACGGTTCCAGCCTGAGTTTTAAGCGCGAAGGTCCAGTTCGATTGCATCGATCAGCGGTACGAGCCAGGCGAGGAGGGCTTGATGCGCAGGATGTTGGACATACGCGTCAAGTGAGGCTCTGTCTTTGAATTGCATGATGCCACCGAATGTATAGCCCTTTCCTCGGGGCGAAATGTTTGGGCCTACGTGAGTCTGAAGAAGGCCGGGGATCTGGCCTTGGAAAGCAGCGATCTCTTCGGTGGCTTTCTCCTTCTGGGTTTCCGATGTATCCGGCTTCCAGCGAAATGCGAATACGTGAAACACGCTGCCTGGCTCGTCTTCTCTCGCCGCGACCTCGGGCAGACCCGTAGGAGTGAGTGTCGCAACCGAGGCTGCGATGCCGCAATTCCGGATTAACGTACGACGTGTGATTGTGGGCACGCCGCTATCCTACTGGTTTGCCGCCATGTATTCAAAATGGTTTCTGGAGATGAGACGTTTCCGTGGCCGCTTCGCCGTTGGGTCGCTGGAAGGCGGGTTAGCATTGAGAACGTAGCCAAGCCGCTAGCGCATGGCAGGCACAGAATTACTCAAGGACCTCAGGTGTTCCGCGAAAGGCGCTTGCCAAAAGGTCGAGGTGCAGAGAGCCTGGGCCTGCGAGATGCGCATCAACGCCACACCAGATGAGAGCGACAGCCGCGAAAACCCCCACAGTGATGCCCATTTCGTCGATCGTTCTCGATTTTAAAGTAGTCCGTTCGTTAAATCGCAGGGAGTTCGCACAGGCGGGACAAAGGAGAGAGGCGCTCGGCAACCTCACAAGCGCCCCCTCTACTGCGTCAACGTAAACCGTACCTCACTGGATCACCTCCTTCTCGGCAAAAGCGCCGATATCGACCAGATGTCGAATGTTCCGAGTATAGCGCGGGATCGGGGAGATGTGTCCAAGCGGATTTTGGCATCGTCCGCCGTCCTCAGAAACTTGCAACGGCCGCCGTTTCGCTCTCACACGTTTCAAATATTGGCAGCAGCCGGGAAATTTCCAACGCTCGCTTTAAGTTCGGCCCGAGATTACAAAGCTTCAGGCATCCGCCTCTCGCTTTTGTCTTTCGGTGTGTTTCGATCAGTGTGCCCAGGCCGGCGCTGTCCACATAATTGACGTGCTCCAGATTGATGACAATCCGTGTGCCGCCGGATGCCAGGAGATTGTCAATCACCGTAAGCAGCCCGCTGCTCTCTTGTCCGAGCACAAGACGTCCGTTGAGCGCCAGAAGATAGATTCCATTCATCTCACGCTGCGTTATTTCCAAAGGCATCGTTGGCCTCCCCAAGGACATTACGCGGATTCGCGTATGTATCCATACATAATAGCGTCCGCATTTCCCGATACCAAACGCCGCCTCGGCCCTCGTGATGATCGGGATAAAAAAGGTGATCCCTACCGACACAAGAACAGACAAAAGGCGAGGCGGCACAAAGCCTCCCTGCATACCCGAGAAACAAAATGCAGGCGAAGTAAAGTTGCTCCTTTGCAGAAGAAGATAAAAGCGCCGACTCAGAAGGAGGCCGAACTATCGTTCTTCGCTGGCTACGGCTACGCGGGACGCCACTGCTTCGCGCTTGTGCAAGCTGCGCTCGTTGTTGGGTTCGCGCCAGTTCACCGTCGGCATCATCAGGGAATGATCCACGCGATCGCGGTACTTCACCGCGATATTCACTAGCGAGTCCAGCAGGGAGTCAGAGAGCAGGTGCGGCTGCAAGCCCAGGTCGATGAGCTTGGAGTGCTTCGCGTTGTAGTAATGCTGTTCGGCTTCAACGCGTGGGTCAGGCAGGTGATCGATTTTCACGTCGAGGCCCAGGTGCTTTCCGGCAACCTGAACTTTCTTTGCCAGATCGAGCACGGAAAACTGTTCTGTGAATTGGTTGTAAACGCGGCATTCGCCCTTCGCCGCGGGGTTCAGGCAAGCAATCTCAATGCAGCGAACGGTGTCGCGAATATCGAGGAAGCCGCGCGTCTGTCCACCCTTGCCGTAGACAGTTAGCGGCAGTCCAATCGCGGCCTGCACGCAGAACCGATTCAGCACGGTGCCGAAGACGTCGTCGTAGTCAAAGCGATTGATGAGGATCTCATCCAAACTTGTTTCGTCGGTCACCGTACCGTAGACCACGCCTTGATTGAGGTCGGTGGCGCGCAGACCCCAAATTTTGCACGTGAACATCATGTTGTGGCTGTCGTGCACCTTGGAGAGGTGGTAGAAGGAGCCTGGCTGCTTCGGGAAGGGCAGCACATCCTTGCGACCGTTGTGTTCGATCTGGATGTAGCCTTCTTCGATGTCGATGTTTGGTGTGCCGTACTCGCCCATGGTGCCGAGTTTGATCAGGTGGCAATCCGGCATAGCCTCGCGAATCGCGAACAGAACATTCAGCGTTCCCACGACATTGTTCACCTGCGTGAACACAGCATGTTTGCGGTCGATCATGGAATAGGGAGCGGAGCGCTGTTCGGCGAAGTGCACGATGGCGTCCGGCCCAAAGGTCTTCAGTGTGGGCAGGAGAAAATCGTAGTCGGCAATGTCCCCCACGAATGTGTCGATGGACTTGCCGGTGAGGCGCTTCCAGGTGCGCAAGCGATCACTGAGCGGCGCAATGGGGGTGAGCGTCTGCGCGCCGAGCTCGTGATCCCACTGGCGGCGCAAATAATTGTCAATGATGGCGACGGAATGTCCCTTCGCCGAAAGATACAGAGCTGTGGCCCACCCGCAATATCCGTCTCCGCCGAGCACGGCAATCTTCATGTTTCCCCCTAAAATTGAATACCTAACTTACTTGTTGGAACTAGTGGCCTTGGAGGACGCGAGCTGGCCCGCACCTGGATGGTCCTTCTGCCAATGAACGATCCGACCCATGCCGAAGATATAGTTTAACAGCCCCAGCGCCCCAACGAGAAGGCTCCAAACACGAAGACAGAGCAAGGCGTCAGCCCCGCCGCTCATTCCGGTCAGAGAGAAAAGGGCATTGAATGCTGTTTCGCCAACGCCGATTCCCCCCGGGGTTAGGGGCAGGCTGTTGACCAGGTGCCCGACCGGCGCCACGAGGCAGAGCTTCCACGAGAGTTGAGCGCGGTTAACGGTGTACAAGCCAAGGGCCGTCACACCCACGAGCGCCAAATTCGCGAGGAATGAAAGCGTCAGTGCGGCAAGCAAAACGCCTCGGGCTTTGCCGTACGCTGCCACCGCGTCTAACATGCGCGCAGTGACGTTTTGCAGGCTCTGCCACCGAGCAAGCAGTTTTGACAATGCCAGCCGGAATGTCGCCGAAAACATCACCAAGGCCGTGGCAGTGCACATTACCAACCCCAGAATGCCATCGAGCCACAGAATTCGCCGCAGAGTGAGTGTGCCGCGGAGCAATTCGAGAAAAAAGGGCGCAAAGAAAAAGGGAATCAACACCAGAGAGAGCAGCCCGATGATGCGGTCGAACAACAGAACCGTGGCGACCTCCGCGCGGCGACCCTCATTTTCGCGAGTGGCGTAGTAAAGCTTAGCAAGATCGCCGCCGGCGGCACCGGGCAGAAACGTAGAGAAGAAGAAGCCGACTAGCGTCAGCTGGATGGCGTTCCAAAGGCTTAGGGACAAGCGCTGGGCGTGAAAGAGTAGAGATACTCGAATCGACATGAACAGAATGTCGATCAGCAGCACGGCCATGCCCAGCAGAGTTAGCGGCCAGGCACGAAACATTCTTGTCAAAGAATGCAGATCCACACGACCCGACTTCACCAGGTAGACGAGGATGCCGACGCCAATCGCCAGGCGCAAAAGAGCGAAGAGCGCTTTCCGCACGGAATTGACGTGGGATGCGGTCACGGGCGGCGCGCTGCTAGTTGCGTCCATTGCTGCAGAAGTGAGAGTTGCCAGCGGAGAGCGTTGGCGCCGCTGCTACTTTTGTCGGGCGAGAAAGCGACGTATTCCGTGTTGCGTCCGCATCGCGGAAAGCGGATGCACGGTTGGTGACCAACAGTTTCCCGCCGCTCTCCAAAACCGTCTCGAATTCACGCGCACCAATCAAGTCGCGGAGGCGCTGGACCGCTTTTTGCGAGCCCACCAGATAGCATCGTTCCTTGCTGGTCCAGAGTGCCGCGAACTGCGCGTCGGTGAGGAACACATCTGGCACGCCTGGAGCAGCGGCGCCATATTCCAAATTATTGAATTTGCCATTCAAAAGGAACGGATCGAGGCCAGTGTAGAAAACCACCGAGGAATAAGTGTAGTAGTGATGATCGAGAACCAGTTTGCCTGGAGGCACCTCGCGCAGCTTGTCGGCGATGGGTCGCGAAGAAAGAAACGGATCGAATACGACCAGAGCCAGGCGCGCGGCATGAAAAAACAGCGCCATCATTAACGCGCTGAGTAGAAATGCGCGGACACCAGACCAACATAGATTGCCGATCGCTCCGACCAGGAAGGCTATTCCTGCCACGATCAGCGGCAAACGCAGATAGGCGAAGGAATCCAGCGTGAGGTCGAGCATGTGCCCGAGGGACAACGTGTACGCCGAGGGATGGCGCGAGAGCGCCGAGGAAATATCGCCGGGCGCAGGCAGATTGCGCACCGCGAAGGCAATCGCAAACGTAGCGATCGCGCAGGCGGCGGTAATCACGCCCAGAGTGCGCGTGCTGTAACGCACCCACTTGTCCTCCGTGGCCACGGCGCAGCCGATCAGCAGGGCCAGCGCGGGATAGCACGGCATGGAGTAATACTCCTGCGTGGTTGAAAAGGTGAAGAACACCAGCAGAAAGCCCGTCCAGCAGAGAGCGAGCAGGCGGGTGCGTCCCGCGCGATCCACGGGCTTGAACGAAAGCTTGAAAACTGCGGGAAGATAAACGCTCCATGGGAACAGCCACAGCAAGTGGAACAGCCAGAAATACAAGCGCGGCACGGTGTTGTAGTCGTGCGGGTAGCGCATGTTCAGGAATCGCAGGAGTTGTTCGTTGATGACGTAGAACCAAAGGAAGCCGTGATAGAGCCCCGGGCCGCTCTTGAGGGTCCAGGCAAAGTACGGAGGGTTGTGCAACGTGGCTAGCACGTGCCATGGCACTGCGATCACCGCTGCAATCAGGGCCCCAGTGAATGGATGGAGCCTCTGCCAGGTCTGGCGAACAAAGAGTTGTTTTGTTGCGAAGAGATAAATGAGCGCGCCGGCAACGGGAAACACCACTGCGACGAGGCTCTTCAACAACAGACCGGTGCCCAAGCTGGCTGCGAGTATCGCGGCCCAGAGTCGCGGATGAGGCTCGTCGTCATCGAGAGTGCGCAGAAACGCCCACATGGCCAGCGTAATCGTGAACGTCAGCATCGCATCGGGAATCTGGATGCGCGTGAACAGGAAAAGCCCGACGCATGTGCCCACGACGAGCCCGGCGTACAGTCCCGCACGCTTGCCGAAGGCCCACATGCCGAACGTGGCGGTCAGCAGGGCAAGACCAATCGAAGAAAGCGCCACGGGCAGCCGCGCAACCCAGTCGCTGACGCCAAAAATTTTGTAGAAAATTGCGATCAGCCAGTAGATGAGCGGCGCTTTTTCCAGATACAGGACGCCGTCGAGCCGCGCGGTCACCCAATCGCCACCGGTCAGCATGGTCTTGGCGATTTGCGCTTGCACTGCGTCTACGTCATCCATCAGCGAAGGCGGGGAGACGGTACAGCCCAGATAGATCGCTCCGACAATGACGGCCACGAGCGCACATACAAACCAACGGCGCTGCAGCATGTCGTTCATCGCGCGGCCAACGCGGGAACCTTCACCTGCCACTTTTTCATCCACAGAAACAGTATCAGCAGCCCCCAGAGGTGATAACCGACGTTGATTTCGCGTGCCTGGTGCCGACGGTTCAGTTCCTCGATGCCCGCACGGTTGAAGAGATCGCTATACTCCGAAAGGCCAAACTTCAGCGCGTCCTCCAACAAATCGCGCAAGATGGTGTGCATCCACTGGTGTGCGGGAATATCGAATCCGGTTTTCTTGCGCTGAATGATCGTGGGCGGCAGCTTGTCTTTCATCAAATCTTTCAGGATGACTTTCTGGCGCGAGCCGTCAATCTTCATTTTTGCCGGCAACTTTGCAGCGAATTCTACGATGCGGTGATCCAGAAACGCCGGTCGCACTTCCACTGAATGCGCCATGCTCATGCGATCGCTTTTCGTCAGGATATCGTCAGCGAGGTAATATTTTTGGTCCAGCCAGAGGAATGGGGCCAGGTCGTCGCCGTTTCTCGGCGACTCGCCCATCTCGCCCAAGATCGCATTTAGTGAAGCAGGCAGCGAGCGGTTCACGACTGTGCGCAATTGGTCCTGCGCAAACGTCCCGTTCCAGTAGACGTGCGCGCGTCCTTCACCCATGCGCGAGCCTTCCAATAGCCGCGTGGCTTTGTAATCGAAGCCCATTTTTTCATCGGAAACGGGCCAGTGGCGCAGCACCGCCAGTCCCAACGCCGCGGCGCCGGGAATCGCGCGGATGGAACGCGCCATGCGATTCGCACGATAGGTGAGGTAGCCGCCGAACAGTTCGTCGGCGCCTTCGCCGCTGAGCGCTACGGTCGTTTTGCGTTTACAAAGCTTGGAGAGAAACCACACCGGCAAGGCGCCTGCGTCGGCACTGGGCTCATCCGAATAATACGCAAACTCCTCGATGGCGCTTTGCAGATCCACCTCAGGATTCAGATCCATCTCGTCGTGGTCTGTGCCGTACTGTTTCACAGCCGCGCGAATGTACGGAGTTTCGTCGAAGCTTCGGCCGAGGAATGAAATCGAAAAGGTCTTCAGCTGTGAGGAACTTGCTTTCGCGGCATAGTGCAGAATGGTTGTGGAATCCACACCGCCGCTCAGCCACACACCTAGCGGCACATCCGAGAGCAAATGCTCGCGAATCGAATCTTGAAGCAGGTGGTCGAGCTCGGTCTGCGCATCTTGCTGCGAGATTTTGTGCGTGACTCCGAATGGCAGGGTCCAATAGCTGCCGGTGGTGATCTTCCCGTTTTGCCACTCCATCCACTCGCCCGGCGGAACTTTTTTCACGCCGTCGATCAGCGTCCAGGGAGAGGGAATGTAATTCAACGAGAGATAGCAATCGAGGCCTTCCAAACTCAAATTGCGGTCGATTTCGGGATGAATCAGGATGGATTTAAGTTCCGACCCAAAGAACAGATCTTCGCCCGTACGCGCGTAGTACAGCGGCTTGATGCCCATCCGATCGCGAGCAAGCACAAAGCGTTTGGCAGGTAGATTCCAGATGGCCAGGGCAAACATGCCGCGGAGCCTAGTGAAGGATTCCTTGTCCCACTGCAAGAAGGCCTTTAGAACGGTTTCGGTATCGGAGTGAGAGGTGAACCGGTGTCCGAGTTTTTCGAGTTCGGCGCGGATTTCCAGGTGATTGTAAATCTCGCCGTTGAAGACGATGCCCCACTCGCCGCCATTTTCGAGGATGGGCTGATTGCCGGCTTCGAGGTCGATAATTTTCAGCCGGGCCGCACCAAACGAAAAAAGTTCCGAGGAGAAAACGCCCTGCTGGTCCGGGCCGCGGTGCTTGAGCGTATCCGTGGCGGCGCGGATTCTACCTTCGGGTGGGCTCCAATGTTTATGCGTGAAGCCAGCAATGCCGCACAATGCAGCCCGCCTTTCGCAAACGCAATGAATCTAAGATGACTCCGACCTCGCAACTAAGCCGACTTCCCATCCGTTGCCGAAGTACCGCAAAAATTGGATGGATCACTCTGGAGTGAATAGTCTGGGCGTCGAGATTTGAACTCGGGACCTCCTGCGCCCAAGGCAGGCGTACTGCCTCTGGGAAGTCCTTCCTTTTCAATCTTACTTCTGAAAGCAAAGGATTTAACAAAAGAATTTGGTTGTGGCACGATGTGCGAGCATGTGGCTCCGCATGCCTGGAGTCCCCCGAAATTTCCCCATAGCGAAACAACAGCGAAACTGCTCGATCGGTTCCCGCCTATCATGGAGACATAAATCCGTAAGAGCCACGCGAGGTCGGCGGCGGTTTGGAAAACCTCTTAGTTCTTGGATGAGTGCTAGGCATTCGGTTGAAAGCCGAAAGCGTGCAGACAGGCTGTCAGTGCAATCACACGTTGTCTCGCGTGCTCGATTTGCTCCATTATCTTTCGGTGGCAAATGCCGCTACACAATCGCAGAGTCCTTGGCGTCCTCTTCGCATTCCTCTTTTCCGGAATCTTCTGATCGCGGACCTGGTTTCGGATATCAGCACGTTTATGCAGAGCGTGGGCGCGGCGTGACTGATGACTTCGCTCACGACGAGTCCGATGTATGTCGCGCTGATTCAAACGGCGAGTGCGCTGTCGTTTTTCGTTCTGGCTTTGCCAGCCGGTTCCATCGGAGACATTTTTGACCGCCGCCAACTGATTCTGCGGACCGAATCGTGGATGCTGGGAATGGCTATCGTGCTCGCAGCAACGATGATCACCCACACAATGACTTCGTGGTTGCTGCTTCTGCTGACCTTTGGGCTTTCGGCGGGTGACGCGATTGAAGCTCCGACATGGCGAGCTATCTTCCCAGAGCTTGTGCCGAAAGAGGATCTGACACCCGCGCTGGCGCTGAACGGAATTGAATTCAACCTGGCTCGCGCAGTCGGCCCCGGTCTGGCAGGACTGATTATCGCGGTAGCCGGAGTCGGCACGGCGTTTGTGCTCAACGCGCTTTCTTTCATGGGAGTGATCGGCGTAATTGCGCGTTGGAAACGGCCTGCGCGAAAAAGCCAGCTTCCCGCGGAGACGCTAGGTGGAGCGACAATCGCAGCGCTGCGCGCTATTCGCCGGACATTCAGACGCTGTTGTTCCGCTCGGCCTGCGTGATTTTCTTTTCGAGCGCGTTCTGGGCGCTGCTCCCGGCAGTGGCAAGAGGGTTGACGGAGAGTTCGCTCGGCTACGGGTTACTGCTCGGGTTTTTCGAAGTGGGTGCGGTGATCGGGGCGGTGGCGCTGCAGCGCGCGCGAAACAAATTGTCGATCGAGTGGGTACTGTCCGTAGCGACAGCGGTGTTCGCAATTGTAATTCTTTCGGTTGCGACCTTGCACCGGTTGCCGTTGCTGTGCTTTCTGATTTTGTTTGGCGGCGCAGCGTGGACGATGTTCATGTCCATGTTCAACACTCTGGTTCAGAATCTTGCGCCCGATTGGGTGAGGGCGCGGGTGCTGGCGATTTATCTATTCGTGTTTCAGGGAAGCGTTGCGCTCGGCAGCACACTTTGGGGCGTTGCCGCGGAACATACCAGTGCAAACACGGCGCTGCCCGTTCCATTCGCTCCGCAGGGTGGCTTCTCGAAAGCCTAAATCTCGAGGAATCTCGTACTCACGGTGGAATTTCGAGTCATTGCTGGAAAACCGGAGGAGGTCCGCTAATCCGCTTCCATTTTAGGCTGACATTTACTTCGACACGGCTGGCAATCTTAACAAGAGGAATGCTCTTGTTCATCCCGTAGTCCTTGCGATCGAAGGCCATCGTGCCGTCGATGCTTCCGGAGGTTGATCCCTTGCCGTTATCCGTAAGAGTGAGTTTTTCGATTTTCGTGACTCCGCGAATCGTAAAGTTTCCTTCCAGGTCGAATGTATTTGGACCGGTCTGAACGACTTTCGTGGATCTGAAGGTAATGGTGGGAGAGTCTTTCTCGTCAAAGAAATCCTTGCTCTTCAATTTGCGGTTTATTAGACCACTACCGGTGTTCACACTGTCCGCTTGAATCTCGATCTCTAAAACGGCGCTCCTCACATCCATGGAGGAAAACTTCATGCTTGCTTCCCATTTGTCGAAGGTTCCTTTGATGGGAACCGAAGAGTCAACACCAAATTTAGTGGTGCTTTCTACTGGCGTGACTTCGTACACCGGAACTTGGGCACGACTTGCCGACGGAAAAGCGCAAAACACAAACAGCCACAGAACGGCCATCGGCAAATTCCGAGTTCTTGCTCTCACGAGATGGCGCTTGCTGTAGATGCAGGAGCAGTTCTCTCTCGCTGTAGGAGCATTTAGATTCATAGGACCCTCGCCTCCCTCTGTTAGCCCTTCGAGGGATGAACATGTTTGACCATGGCTCGGATGTCACGGTTTTCGAGAACCTTAACTTCGCGCTCAGTTCCTTGGACGGAGACATCCACCATAACGCGTGCCAAGTCGTCGGCCCGAACCACCAGGTTTGGAAACGGCAACTGAAACGCGGGGTAGATGGCGCGCAGCAGGCGGTAACTGAAATTCGGCTCCTTCCGCGGCTCCACGGGATAGATGTACGCCGGCCGGAAGAGGTAAACGCGCGGGAACTCGGCTGCGAGGAGCACGTTCTCGGCCTCTCCCTTGTATCGCGCGAAAGCGATCCGGCTTTGTCCGGTCGGGTCCGCGCCGTTTCCGCTCAAGAATGAGAAAGCTGCGTTGGGACTGCTGCCACGGAGAACTCGCGTGAACTCGATCGTGTAGTCCACCGTTATCCTGCGGAGTTCCACGTCGGACACCGCCCCGGTATATGCGCCGAGACAAAAGATTGCTTCGTCCTGACCGGAAAGCGCCTGCGAGAGTGAGGAGCAGTCGGCGAAGTCACTGTGTAGAACCTCTTGCAGTTTTGGATGTGAAATGCCGAGCTTACGACGCACGATAGCAGTCACAGTTCCAACTGCGGCGTTCCCGAGTGCGTAGCGAAGCGCGTATCCGCCGACCATTCCAGTCGCACCCACGAGCAGAACACGCTTCTGACTCGTGGCTGTCATGAGAGCGCTCGCTTCTCCA
>Ga0210401_10003025_pt1 | contig 18155 bp, 16 predicted proteins | sample IncBWH32MmetaG_FD_150866 | JGI IMG/M metagenome (GOLD analysis project Ga0210401, IMG submission 150866) | Forest soil microbial communities from Barre Woods Harvard Forest LTER site, Petersham, Massachusetts, United States - Inc-BW-H-32-M | ecosystem: Environmental > Terrestrial > Soil >... | reverse complement strand
CACTTGTTCCTCCTCCCGGCCGTCTCTTCGTCAGCAAGCCGAAGCCGTGGAGAAAGTAGCGAAGGAATGACGTGTTGATCCGCCAGGAAGCTCGCATGATCTCAATTAAGATCGACAGGACGACCTGCCAGAACAGCCGACCCACCTATGGCAAGATAAAATTCGCGCCCCCATCCGGTCGACAAGCCATTGGCATGGCTTGTCTCCCTGCGGGGGCGTCGGTCGGCGCGCGTGCCGCGCGAAACCGAAAGCGCAATGATACCAACATAGTTTTCGGCACTCGCGCGCTGCCGCTCTTCGGAAGGGCCGACGGATGAGCGAGGGCGATGATGACATTCATGTTCGCCTGGGCCGCATTCGCGACCGCCGCATCGGCAAGCCAAAACCCTTCGTGCACCAGGTCCTTCGCGCGGCGAAGAAGGCCGGGAGCGGGGAGGTGGGCGGGCGACGCTTGGCGGGCAGTGGCCGCTCCGGGTTCGGTCGCGGCCGTACTGCGTTTAGCCGCAGCAGGCTGTTCAGCCCGCAGCGCCGCGTGATCATCAAAGCGCGTATCGTGCGAGGCGGTTCCCGCGGCGCCCGGAGCGCGCCGCTGACAGCGCATCTATCCTATCTCAAGCGCGACGGCGTGACGCGGGACGGCACGCCCGGCCGGATGTTCGACGCCAAGGGCGACGATGCTGACGGCAAGGCGTTCGCGGCGCGCTGCGGGGATGAGCGGCATCACTTCCGTTTCATCGTTTCGCCGGAGGACGCCGGCGAGATGAGCGACCTGCGCGCCTTCTCCCGTGATCTCGCATCCCAAATGGAGGCTGATCTCGGCACGCGTCTCGATTGGATGGCGATCGATCACTGGAACACGGATAACCCCCATGTCCATCTGCTCGTGCGCGGCATGGCGGACGATGGCCGCGACCTTGTCATCGCGCGCGATTACATCAGCCGCGGCCTGCGGTCGCGAGCAGAGGATCTCGTGTCGCTGGAGCTTGGCCCCAAACCTGAACAGCAGATCCGTTCGGCCCTGGAGCGGGACGTCGAGGCCGAGCGCTGGACCAAGCTTGATGCGGCGCTCACCCTTGAGGTTGACCAGACCGGATTCATCGATCTCAGACCTGTGGAAGCGGGGGCCGGAGATCCGCAGATCCGGCGCCTCATGGTCGGCCGGCTGCAGCGCCTCGAGCGGATGGGGCTCGCATCGCCCGTCGGTCCAAGCCGGTGGACGCTCAGCTCCGATGCCGAACCGGTCTTGCATGATCTTGCCGTCCGGGGCGACATCATCAAGACCATGCACAATGCCCTCGCTGGGCGTGGCCTGGAACGGCCAGTCGGCGACTACGTGATTGAGGGAGTTGCGGCGACAACGCCGATCGTCGGCCGGTTGCTGGAGAAGGGGCTCTACGACGAATTGAACGGCGAGGCCTATGCCGTGATCGACGGCGTTGACGGGCGTGTGCATCACGTCAGGTTCAAGGGCCTTGACGCGCTGGAACACGCCGCCCCCGAGGACGGCATAGTCGAGGTGCGGCGGTTCGGCGGCGCACAGGAACGGGCGCCGACGCTGCTTCTGGTATCACGATCCGACAGCGATCTTGTACATCAGGTTGCGGCCCCGGGGGCGACTTGGCTCGATCATCGGCTGGTCAGCAACGAAGACGCATCGTTTGCGCATGCCGGCTTCGGGGCGGAGGCGCGGACTGCCGTCAATGCCCGTATCGAGCGTCTGATCGACGAGGGGATGGCCCGCAGGCAGGGACAGCGCGTGATCTTCGCGCGCAATCTGCTCGATACGCTGCGACGGCGAGAGCTGGATGGGGAGGGCGCCCGACTCGCGGCCGAACTCAACCGGCCGTACCGTCCGACGCAGAGTGGCAACGAGGTTGGCGGCGTCTATCAGCGCCGGCTCAACCTCAGCTCCGGTCGCTTCGCCATGCTCGACGATGGCCTCGGGTTCAGCCTGGTGCCGTGGTCGCCATCCCTGGAGCGGCAGCTCGGCCGCCACGTCGCCGGCATCGCAAGATCGGACGGCCGCATTGATTGGACCTTCGGGCGAAACAGGGACCTGGGGCTATGAGATGCCGCGCTTCCTTTGATGCCTACCGTTGCTCTTATCGCCCGCAACCGGCGAACCTGAACGCCAACGTCGCACGCAGAACCGGAACGTCCCGGGCCGCAACAATGATCTGGTTGGATGCAGTGGATGGGTGAGCAAGACACTTGTTTCGCAGCCATTGTTGAACGAGCTGTTCAATTAGAGCGGAGCTATCGAGGATCAGTATTTGCACTCGAATTTAACCGATCCTGCGATCTGCGGCCGGAGCTCCTTGCATTCGTCCCGCCGCGCCGTTTCGTTAGGCGGCCTTTTGCTCAGGAGCGATGCCATGCCCGCGACAAGAGTGCTCTGGGGACAGATCACGACTGTTTTTGTCGTCGTGCTCTTGACCATTTGGACTGCGACCCAATGGACCGCCTGGCGCCTTGGCTATCAACCCGAACTCGGCCAACCTTGGATGCACGTCGCAAGCTTGCCGCTCTACCCTCCGCCGGCCTTCTTCTGGTGGTGGTTCGCGTTCGACGCCTACGCGCCGCGCATCTTTGTCGAAGGCGGCTTGATCGCGGCATCCGGAGGCCTCTCCGCCGTCGTCATCGCGATCGCCATGTCGGTCTGGCGAGCGCGCGAGGCGAGGGAAGCTCATACCTACGGCTCGGCGCGCTGGGCCACCGAGGTGGAAATCCGCGCCGCAGGTCTGCTCGGCGCCGACGGCGTGATCCTCGGCGAGCTGCATCGGCATTATCTGCGCCATCACGGCCCCGAGCACGTCCTGTGTTTCGCACCAACGCGGAGCGGCAAAGGCGTCGGCCTCGTGGTGCCGACGCTTCTCACCTGGCCCGCAAGCTGCATCGTTCACGACATCAAGGGCGAGAACTTTCAACTGACGGCCGGCTGGCGCGCGCGCTTCGGCCGCGTGCTGCTGTTTGACCCGACCAATCCGGAATCCTCGGCATATAACCCGCTGCTCGAAGTGCGGCGCGGCGACCACGAAGTGCGCGACGTACAGAATATCGCGGATATCCTGGTCGATCCCGAGGGCGCGTTGGATAGGCGCAACCATTGGGAAAAAACCAGCCATTCGCTTCTCGTCGGTAGCATCCTGCATGTGCTCTATGCCGAGCCGGACAAGACGCTCGCCGGCGTCGCCAACTTCCTGTCGGATCCTCGAAGGCCAATCGAGACCACGCTCCTCGCCATGATGACAACACTGCATCTTGGCGATCGGCCGCACCCGGTCGTCGCCTCGGCTGCGCGCGAGCTGAGCAATAAGAGCGAGAATGAGCGCTCCGGTGTGCTTTCGACGGCAATGTCGTTCCTCGGCCTCTATCGCGACCCAATCATCGCGAAAGTGACAAGCCGCTGCGACTGGCGCATCGCGGATCTCGTGGAGACCGATCGTCCGACGACGCTTTACCTCGTCGTTCCCCCGTCGGACATCGGCAGGACCAGGCCGCTGATCCGTCTCATCCTCAACCAGATTGGACGGCGATTGACCGAGGATCTGCTGGCCAAATCAGGCCGTCATCGCCTGCTGTTGATGCTCGACGAATTCCCCGCGCTCGGGCGTCTCGATTTCTTCGAGACCGCGCTTGCGTTCATGGCAGGCTACGGGTTGAAAAGCTTTCTCATCGCCCAGTCGCTGAATCAGATCGAGAAAGCCTATGGCCAGAACAACTCGATTCTGGACAACTGCCATGTGCGCGTGGCGTTTGCCGCCAACGACGAGCGGACCGCCAAACGCCTCTCCGACGCGCTCGGCATCGCCACCGAGCTGCGCGCCATGAAGAACTATGCAGGCCACAGACTTTCGCCGTGGCTTGGGCATCTCATGGTATCCCGTCAGGAAACGGCGCGCCCGTTGCTCACGGCGGGAGAAGTCATGCAATTGCCGCCGTCCGACGAGCTGGTGCTCGTTTCCGGCACGGCGCCGATCCGTGCGAAGAAGGCGAGCTACTTCAAGGATCGTCGCCTGGCCACGCGCGTGCTCCCGCCGCCGACTCTGGCGTCGTTGCATGATGATGCGGCCACTTCGAGCCACGTGCGACCAGCAGATTGGACGACCTTGCATCCGCCGCATGATGGAAGATCCATGGGCAGTTGCGCCCAACAAACCGATACCGCCAATTCCGGCATTCGCCGCGAGCCGGAGCTCCCCGAGCACGAGGCGATCACGCGCGAAGCGCCCGTGCCATTGCCGGAATTCGCGCTCCTCGACGACGATCGGGACCGGAAAACGGTCCGCACCGCTGCGCTGCAGCGCTCCTTCGCCGCTGCTGCAGGTCAGGCCGCGATGGATCCCGATGACGACATGGCTTTGTGAGGGGCGGAATGCGAACCAGGATGAACGTCTATTTCCCGCCCGAGCTATTGCGGCAGCTCATCGACCTGGCGGACCGCAAGAGGCTCTCGCGCTCCTCTATCGTTGAGGCTGCAGTCACGTCATTCCTTTCACCCGATGGCGCCGATCGCACCGAAGCTGCGTTTGCCCGAAGGCTTGATCGCCTGTCGCGCCAAATCCAGCGGCTCGAGCGCGATCTGTCTATCACGACCGAAACGCTCGCGCTGTTCGTTCGCTTTTGGCTCACGGTCACGCCGCAGCTCCCGGCAGATGCGCAGGCGGCCGCTCAGGCCAAGGGAAGGGAACGATTTGAGGGCTTCGTGGAGGCTTTGGGCCGACGCCTGGCACAGGGACGTACGCTGCTGCACGACATTCCCCGAGACATTGATCCGTCTCGAGCTCAGCGCGATGATGACCCCGGCGTCGATGCACCCGCTGCGCAGGGCGACGAGGTCGCCTGAGGCAGGAGGAGTCGGACCTCTCTCCAATAGCTCCTGCGACGCACCCATCCGGCACATCCCGCTGTCCAGGGTTTCCCTGCGACGGCACCGTCAGTTCGTCCGCAATGGACTGATCTTATGGGCCCGGATCCAGAGATCGTCATCGGCCGGGGACGGGCGCTCTTACGTGCTGTCGATCTTATGGAGCTGGCCAGTCTGGTGAAGCGCCTTTCCAACAGGGAAGCCTTGCGGACGAGCCAGAAAACCTAAGGATGATCATGCCGCAACTGTAAGGCGATTGATGCCGCAACAGATTTCGACTGCGAGCAAGATGCTGGGTAATATTCACTGCTTCAGCGACATTGATCGCTGTTGTAGTGTTGGCATCGACATCATTTGCGGCGTAAATAAATGTCGAAAGCATTGATCATCCCGAGCATTTATGCTCAGGCGAGGCCAAAATGGAATGAACGCTATGAGATCATCGTACGATTGGATGCGACAGCGAAGGAAAAGGAAAGCAGTCTGATTACAGAGTCTTCAGACTCAAGTGCGATAGCAGTTCATAGTTTACGTATCTGGGGCGAAACTGCATCGCGGCTGCAAAACAGTCTCTGTTTCAGAGATTGATTTCGTTGTCGATTCCGAAAGCATTTGAACCTGCAACCAGACCGTTATGAGCGGGAGGATGTCGGTCAGTTTCGTTGATTTTCCTTCTCTTTCGTTCGTGTCCGATTGCTTTCGTTGCGTTTCGTTGACGCCGTTTCTGGTGCGAAACTGGTGCGGTCCCCTCTGAAGCCTGATTGCCCGACGTTCCTGTGTTTGGGACTTCGACGCGGGCATCCCTGTTTAATTGAGGCCGGGGCCGCCATCGGTGACCGGCAGCTGTTGGCGCAAACCGGACGTTCGCCCTCGTCGGCGTGAGTGAGAATCGCTGCGCATCGCCTCCGCGTTCTCGAGGCGCAGCTATCACGGCAGGATTTGCCGCATTCCGGAAATTGGAACTCTTATGGCCGGGTTGTACGATGTTACCCATGCGCCTTTTGCAGTTGTAGTCGCGCAACCGCTCGCCATGTAGGGTCTCATAATGCTGCGAGCCAGAAATCCCACTCGCAGTCGTGAGTGTCAGGAGTTTGATTTTGAGAGCAAAAGCCTCTGTAAGTGCACTAGATACGCCTGCAGGAAGCAGATTTGAACGAAATTTGAGCCCATTTCGCACCACTTCGGCTCGCGAATTGACGGATGGCTCACGATGGGCTACCGGCCGTGACGTGTAGTAGTGAAGCTGGTAACCGCCTTCTGGCGGAACTGCGGCCCGCGGATCTCGATCAGCTTGGGAGCGAGCTTCAGACAGTCGCGCTCGATCAGGACGCGGTCCTGGTACGAGCAGGTGACGAGGTCGACTACGTCTTCTTTCCTCATAACGGCGCCATTTCTCTGATGATCGACATGGCGAACGGGCAGACGGTTGCCACGGCCACGATTGGGCGTGAGGGAGCTGTCAACTTCCTCTCCGCGATAGGGCCATCACCTTCGGCCATGACCGCCATCGTGCATGTCGCGGGGACGGCCTCGAGGATTTCCGCCGTCCGATTTCGCGCCGCCTTCAACCGCAGCCCTGCGATCCAGCACGCGCTCCAGGTTCATGTCAGCGCGATGCTGACACAGTTCCAATTCGGCGCGGCCTGCAATGCGCTGCATCCGGTCGAAGCCCGCTTGGCACGCTGGCTGCTGCATCTTCGCGACCGGGTCGGTCATGACGTCCTAGCGCTCACCCAGGAAGCGCTGTCGCAAATGCTCGGTGTGCGACGACCTACGGTGACGCTTCTGATGCGTAATTTGCGCGCGTCGGGCGCGATCAGATCTGATCGACGAGGCCAGATCGAGATCGATCGATCGCGGCTGATGGCGGTATCGTGCGAATGCCACCACACCATGCGTCCCGAAGCTTGCGGCCCGATCTCGCTTTCTGGCGTTGGGATGATGAGCGCATCGCACTAGGTGAATGGGAAGTGCTATGTGAGCCATTGCCGCGCGGCCCCGCTACGCGAAAGAGGCGTGGGCCGTCTCCACCCGTTGCGTTAAGTCAGCTGACACTCATGCAAGCTGACACAAACAGCTTGGTGCATTGGTTGTTCGTTCCAGGAGAGACTCCGTGACCGCGCACCCGACCAGCGTTGGAAATAGGCTGCTGGCGGCGTTGCCGCCGGCCGATCTCGGCCTGCTGACGCCCCACTTCGAGAAAATCTCGTTCGAACCCGACGACGTGTTGGTGCGGTCGGGCGATGAGCTTGACCAGGTTTATTTTCCCCATAGCGGCGCGATCGTTTTCATGGTCGATATGCCGAACGGACAAACCGTTGCGACCACGCTGATGGGGTGGGAAGGCGCATTGGCCTCGCTCTCCGTGCTCGGCCCCTCGCGGTCGTCCGTGACCGCGATTGCTCGCGTGGCCGGCACTGCATCGCGGATTTCCGCCGTGAAATTCCGGCTCGCCTATGCGCGAAGCGCGGCCATCAGGCACGTCGTGCAGGTCCACGCCCGCACGCTATTTTTGCAGCTCCAGCACGTAGCCGCCTGCAACGCGCTGCATGGGGTGGAGGGCCGCATGGCGCGGTGGCTCTTGCAGCTTCACGACCGCGTTCCCGACGACGTGGTTCTGCTGACACAGGAGGCTCTTGCCCAATTGCTCGGGGTGCGGCGGACGACGGTGACGCTGATGATGAGCAAGCTTCGCGCGGCGGCGGCCATCCAGTCCGATCGGCGCGGCTTCGTCGAAGTCGACCCGGCGCGGCTCAACAGCATGGCGTGCGAATGCTACGCGTTGATGCAGCGCAGGATCGATCGCATGTACTGCGAGGAATTGTCCGCGCCGCGACTTGCCGTTGCGCTGTTCCGGGAAAGCTCCTGTGCCTCCGATGAAGCCGGCGAAGACCGTGCTGACATCAAGGCCACCTCGCTGGAGAGCAAATAGCGGGTCCTTCGCCCTGATGAGGAGTCCAGAGCGGGTTCGGATGCGCCTCGACCTTCGCAAGGCCGCGGAGCACCTTTGCCGTTCGGTGCGGCTCATTGCGGCAGGGCCGTCGCGGCCGAGGTGAACTAACCGACGGTCTATATCCTGAGGCCGTACCAGCCCATGCCGCTGGTGGGTCAAAACGCTGCTTTGCAGGCGGCAGCTCTTGGCGCGAAGCGGCCAGTCGATCGGATGGCGGTCTGATATATTATTCCGACCCGCACGCCCGCTCGCCAGTTTCGATCAACCCGATAAAAAACTTCGGCAAACGGGTCGGCATGTCTCAACGTGCAAGATGGAAGAACGGGCAAGTCGGGGCACCTCTTGCCATGACAGATCGCTGGCGACGAAACCCAAGTCTAGATAGGAGCGGGGCATCACGCATTAGGCGACGCGTACCATTGAGGCGGTTTCCGCTCTCGACGTTTCGGTAAAGACACAAATAGTCAACCTGCTGGCCGGCTCCAGGACGAACTGGGGCTGGCACCGCTCTTCATTAGCCACGACCTCGCGATCGTCGAGCATGTCACTTACAGGGTGGCAGTCATGTATCTGGGGAAGATCGTTGAGATCGCCGACCGGCGGACCCTCTTCGCCAGCCCGCATCACCCCTACACTCAGGTGTTGCTTGCTGCCGCGCCGGTGCCCGACTCGACCGCGCGGCCCAATCGCGTCATCTTGCGCGGAGACGTGCCGAGCCCGGTCAAACCACCGTCCGGTTGCCGATTCCACACACGATGTCCCTATGCCTTCGACCGCTGCCGATCGGAAGAGCCGCTGCTACGGCCGATCGGGGTCCAGGGCCAGCTCGCCGCCTGCCATCTCTCTTCGGATCCGGCTCTTCGTAGAGTCGAAATCGGTTCAATCGCTAAAAGCAGTGACCAGCACGGGAGCGAGGTCGGTTACCAGTCACTGTGCACTGACCTGCCGGGGATCGACATTGCCGAAGGCAGGCAGTCCGGATGCTTACAACCTGGCGACAATCGTTGATGCCCGATGTCGGTTGGGCTCCCCGAGAACCGCCCGCTTAGGCCACGCGTCCGCGGCTTGGCCGGCTCGGTTGCCGCTATTCTCGGGCCGGACGACGTCTTTGGCGCCTGTGCTAATCGATGAGGGCGGCAAGTTCCTCGGGCTTCCCCGAAGGGAAGGCTTGCTTGAGAAAATCCAGAAACGCGGATACTCGAGCGCTTAACAGTCGGCGCGACGGGTATAGCGTCCAGATGGCGATTTCGGGTCCGTCGACATCACCCCAGCGGACAAGCTTGCCGGCGGTCAGGTCGTGACTCACCAGCGACACGGGGAGGCGCGCAGCGCCTACGCCTGCGCGGACGGCATCGCGGACCATGACGATGGACGTGAGGCGAAGCACCGGATCGATCGTTATCCGCGACTTTCCGCGTGGCCCCACCATTTCCCAGGCGGTGGTCAAATCGCTCTCGCCGCGCACCACGGCCGGAACGGCGAAATCTGCTTTGGGACGGGTTAGGGCAGGGCTCGCGACGACCACAAGGCGGTCGCGCAGGAAGATTCGTCCGACAAGACTTTCATCCGAATCCGGATTGACCCTTATCACGAGGTCATAGCCTTCCTCGATCATGTCGACGGCGCGGTCTTCCGTCGTGACCTCGAGCCGGACTTCCGGATATTTCAGCGCGAAGGCGGCCGCCAACTTGCCCATCGCGGTTTGCGAGAAGAGCAGAGGCGCGCTGATCCGCAACCTGCCTCGCGGCTTCTCCCCGCCTGATGCGATCGCCGCCGCCGTCTCGTCAAGCTCGGCGAGCAATGCACCTGTCCGCTCATAAAGCGCCCGACCTTCCTGGGTGAGTTTCAGTGCGCGCGTTCCTCGCTCGAACAGGCGCAAGTCGAGGCTGCTTTCCAGTTCGGACACCCGGCGGGAGAGCGTCGCTTTCGGACGTCCAGCGGCCCGGGCGGCCCGTCCGAAGCCTCCGTGTCGGGCGACCAAGTTGAAATCGGCAAGTGCAAGCAAATCCATGTGTTCCACCAATGAGACGGTCTGTCCAAATATAGCGTCTATCGGCACGAATGTGGATCACTAATTTGCGGATGTGCCTTCCAATCCCAACCCGGAGTGATCCCCATGACCATCCTCGTTACCGGCGCCACCGGCAATGTCGGCCGCCAAGTCGTTGAACAACTCGTCAAGCGCGCCGATGTCCACGCGCTCGTCCGCGATCCCGCAAAAGCCAACTTCCCGGCGGGCGTCACTGTCGTTAAGGGCGACCTGCTGGACATCGACTCCATTCGGAGCGCGTTCTCAGGGGTCTCGACCCTGTTCCTGCTCAATGCCGTGGTGGCGGAAGAATTCACCCAGGCCCTGACTGCGCTCAACCTTGCCCGCGAGGCCGGTATCGAGCGGATTGTCTATCTATCGGTGATCCACAGCGACCTCTACGTCAACGTGCCGCACTTCGCGGGCAAGTTCGGCGTTGAGCGCATGATCGAGCAGATGGGCTTCAAGGCCACCATCCTGCGCCCCGCGTACTTCATGAACAACGAACTCACGATCAGGGACGCGGTGACCGGATACGGCATCTACCCGATGCCGATCGGAAGCAAGGGACTCGCGATGATCGACGCCCGCGACATTGGCGAGATCGCGGCCATCGAACTCATCCGCCGTGAGAAGTCCGCCACGCCGCTTCCGCTCGAACGGTTCAATCTCGTTGGTCCCGACACGCTGACGGGCGCGAGTGCCGCTGCCATCTGGTCGGAGGTGCTGGGCCGCACGATTACCTATCCCGGCGACGACACCGCCGGGTTCGAGAAGAACCTCAGGCAGTTCATGCCGGGCTGGATGGCCTTCGACATGCGAGTGATGAGCGAGCGATTCCTCACCGAGGGAATGGTTCCCGAGGCCGGCGACGTCGAGCGTCTGACCAAGCTCTTGGGCCGTCCGCTGCGGTCCTATCGCGACTTCGTTTCCGAAATCACAGCCTCTGCCTGACGGCAGCGGCAGAACCCGACCACGACAACAAGGAACACGACCATGATCTATTCGACCGCCACCGTTCCGGTGAATCCGGAAGGCGCGACACCGCTAACCCGCGCGCAGGCGTGGAAGGGCCTGGTCCTCAAAGCCCGCGACGCCCGACAGTTCCTTCCGCCCAACCTCTGCACCCGTTGCGAGGTCGTGGAGGAGAGCGCGACGCACATCGTGCGTGAAGCTACGATCGCAGGTGACGATCTGCGCGAGATCATAGTCTTCGAGCCGGAGATGAAGGTCACCTTCTTCCAGGCCACCGGTCCGCGCGAAGGCGCCATCGTCAACGAACTTTTCGAGGATAGTTCCGGCGCGCTGCAACTGCGGTTCTATTGCTACATCGGCCTGCGCGGCAAGATGCCGTTCGGCCCTGAAGAGCAAGCGGAGCAGGCGCAGTTCGACAGCGATAAGGGTTACAAAGCCGCCCTGTTGTCCACGCTTAGGCGGACCCGCGAGTTGATTGCGGAAGGCAAGCTCTGAAACACCTGGAAAACAAACTTCGGGACGGTCTCCTGGGAGACGTCCCGCTATCAAGGAGGCATTTATGAATAATCTTACGGGCAATGGCGCCAATAACGCACAATCGAAGATACTGGTTCTTGGAGGGACCGGCGGTACCGGCCGTCTGATCGTGAGCCAGGCGCTGGAGCGCGGGCAACAGGTCACCGCGCTAGTAAGGTCGCCTGAGAAGGCCAGCGATCTGAAAGGCGCCAAACTCATAGTCGGCGACGTCCGCGATGAAAAAGTGCTGCGGGAAGCCCTAAAAGATCAGGACGCGGTCGTCAGCGCGCTGGGTACGCCGGCGAGTCCCTTCCGCGAAGTAACGTTTCTCTCGACCGCGACGCGCGCGCTCGTCGGAGCGATGAAGGCCGAGAACGTCTCTCGCCTGGTTTGCATCACGGGGATGGGCGCTGGGGATAGTGCCGGGCACGGTGGTTTCCTCTTCGACAACGTGATCTTTCCGCTTTTGCTGAAGAAGGTCTACGCAGACAAGAACCGGCAGGAAACGATCGTCAGAGACAGCGGACTCGACTGGATCCTCATTCGTCCCACCGTCCTTAACGATAAGCCCTGGCATGGGTCGGTCAGGGCCCTGACGGATCTTTCAGGCTTCCATGGAGGAGGCATATCGCGAGCAGACGTTGCGACGTTCGTGTTAGATCAACTGCATGCCAATGCTTGGCTGCATCGTTCCCCGTTGATCACATGGTGACAACGGCCGCCGCATCTAGGGGCGGTTCGAAATGGATACTGCGCACCAGTTCGAAAAAAAGCATCCGCGCTCGCTGTGTCAGGGACCGACACCGTCGCCGCTCGGAAGGCAGCCTACAATTTCATTGCCACCCTTATATCGAATTCGACGTACAATAAGCATTCGGCTTGCCGCCAAAGAGCACTCGTGACCGACCGCTCTTGGCGCGAACCGGACATTCGGCCTGAAAAACCGAACCTCGCTGACGGGCATTCAGTCGGCCAGAGTCATCGGATCATATCCACTGTCCTCGGAGCATGATCAGGGTGCAGGCCAAACATTGTCCCGGCAATGCTGCGACGGCGAGCGGACCCTTGCCGCACACCGTGCGGACAAAGTACTGGATACTTCACGAGCATAATGGGTCGCCGTTATTGACGCTTTACCCCACCGCGATTTGCTAGATCGACCACTTTGATGGAGCGCGGAGCAAGCTTTGCATCGCAGCGCACGGTTGTGGGCAAATCGGAGGCGTTCGAAGTCGCTTCCGCGCCCTCCGTTTTCTCGGAACCATAAGTGTCCGGAGACCACGAACCGCTGTGTTGCTGCCCCGACCTGACTGGCTCCCTATGCAGGTCGATCGCCGTGTACCTGCATCGGCGGGCAATCTCTAGTCATTGAAATTTCCACTAAAGGCTGCCATCATCAGAAGCCACAATAAAATCCTAACGTACCTTGCGCGGATCCGAGGGAGGAAACCATGAGACTCAATGCGAGTTTTGCGGCCGTGCTGAGTTTGCTTGCATTTTTTGGCGGATGCGGTGCGGCGCTGGCCCAAGCCGACTGCAAGACACTGGTCAAGGCATCACCGTTCGGCCCGAATGATGAGACCGGTGCGACCAACCGCATCACCCCGGCGGTGACGAAAGCCGCGGCAGCGGAAATCCAGGGCGGCCAAGTCATTTCGATGGCGTACAACCTGGTCGACGGAGTCCCGCTGTTCGGGACACGGTTCACCAAGACAATCCTGACATCGTTTGCGGTGGTACCCGGCGCCGAGTACGGCAAGAACAAGCTGAGCTACATGGAAGACACCTATTTGAGCCAGAGCCACGTGGGCACGCACATCGATGGAATGGGACACATCGGCATCCAGGATTGCTATTACAACCAAGTGTCGATGGGGAAATTTGTCACTCAGAACTATCTGAAGAAGCTGGGACTGGAGAACATCAAGACCTTCGCGACCCGCGGGGTCATCATCGACCTCGTCAAGGTGTTCCAGCAGGCTGGGAAGCTGAAGACCAACCCGGCGTGCCAAACACCGTGCCTGGACGGCGGCACGCTGATCACCGAAGCCGATATTCAGGCCGGACTGAAGATGTACAACGTGGACCTGCGCGAGGGCGATGCAGTGTTCCTGCACACTGGCTGGGGCGACCTATTCAAGCAATTCCCGGCGCGGAATGCGGATTACAACAAAGCGGAGCCCGGCCTCAGCAAATCGGCAGCGGAGTGGCTCGCCACGCAGAAGGTCGTCCTGGTGGGAGCCGATACCTGGGCTGTCGAGGTGATCCCGAGCGAAGACACCGACGAGGCCTTTCCGGTCCACGCGATCCTGCTGACCAACAACGGCATTCACATTGTTGAAAACGTGCGCACCGACCTGATTGCCGCCGAGGCGGCGAGCAGCAATCGCGCCACGTTCTTCCTGTCGATGACCGTGCCGAAGGCCGTGGGCACGACCGGCACGTTCGTAAATATCGAAGCGATCCGCTAGCGTGCGGGATTGCAAACTTTCGCTGGTGGCCGTCGGCCGCCGACATTTCCTTGTCGGGTGCGCTGCCACACTGCTGGCTCGCGCGACGAGCGACGCGTGGGCGCGGGCGCGACCCTTTCGCATCGCCTTCGCCAATCAAAACGAGGAGCCGGGTATCCGGCTCGACGGCCTGGGTTTCACCGGAGTGGACGTACACCGGAGCTTCGAGCTCGCCGCGCGTACAGTGCCGGTCGAGATGATTTACTACGACAATGCGGGCGAGGGCGAGAAGGCACTCGCCAATGCCGACGATGCAATCGAGCGCAAGGTCGAGCTGTTCATCGGCTATAATCCCGATCTCGATGCAAATGCCGAGATCGGGCGCAAGTTGCGCGCCGCGGGCATTCCGGCGCTAGCGGTGAACTACCCAATTCCCGGCGCTCACTTGTACACGGCCGACAATCTCGCCGCCGGTGGCATTGCCGGGCGCACACTTGGCGATTTCGCCCGGCAGAACTGGTCGGGCCAAAGCGTGGTTGCGGTGATTGTCGGCGACGTCGGTGACGTCTGGCCTGCAATGGCGGATCGTATCCAGGGCGTCGTCGAAGGGCTGCAGCGCGAGCTGCCGGAGGTAACGCCGACGCGGCTTGATACCAGCGGGAATCCAGTCCGTGTCGAGGCTATGCTCGGAAAATTCCTCAGGGCGCAAACAGGAAGAAAGGTACTGGTGGCCGCGCTCGACGATGCAACCGCACTTGCGGCGAAGACCGCGATCGAGATCGCCGGGCGCCTCGGCGACTGCATCATCGTCAGCCACGGCGTCGATCGCAGTCTGCACGGCGGTGCCAGCGATAAGAAAGAGCTCGATCCGAACAATCGCGGGAGCATCCTCCTGGGATCGGTTGCCTTCTTCCTCGACCGCTACGGCTACGAAGTGCTGCCGATCGCGCTCCGGATGCTCGCCGGCGAACAGGTTCCGCTGCGCATCGCAACCAAGCACATCCTGATCACCGGCAAGAACGTCTTTCAGGTCTATCCGCCGTTCGACATGAATTGATCAGCAGCCGTCCCCTCGCGCCTTATTCTGATGGCGGCGGGCCGAAATAATAAATGCCGGTCTGTCCGTTCTCGGGCGCTGACATCGTGGCAAAGGTGACCCCGCCATTGGGCCCGGCGGATGCTACCGGATTAAGCGCAAAGGCGGGCAGTTTAGTATGATCGGCCAGCCGGTCACCCGTCATGGCAAGACGCCGGGTATCGCCTGCTCGCCACACATAAAGTCCGGCCGGTCCAGGCCCATCATCTATTCCGGCGACAAATGTCACGGCGGCGTGGAGCCCCAGGCTCGGCCACGCGCCGAATGCCGAATACCGTCCACCTCCCGGTGCACTGTCGCCAACGGCTGCAACCTGGGTTAGACCGGAGGCGGCATTCCACAGGAACAATGCCTCCGAGTTGGCCGCGGCGCCCGCGCCGACATGAGCGCCGAACGCAACGTTGTCGTCGTCGTCGAGCGCGACTCGTTCGGAAAACCGTACGAGCATCGTGCCGGGGGCGATGGTCTCGCCGACGGCCAACAGGCGGGCGAGGTCCCGCGTGCCTGTGACGAAGATACCGCCAAGCGCGTCGCCGCGGTCGATCACTGCCGGCAGCACGATGACGCCCTTGTTGTTGATGACAGGAACTCCGAATTTCGAGAACGTTCCCCGTGGCCGCGTTGGATCACCTGGGGTCACGGGCGCAGGGTCGCCTTCGGCGATCAGTTTGCGCAGCTTGCCGGCGCTATGAAGGTACAGCACCTGCAGCATCTCCCGGCCGCGGCGTACGGTTGCAACGAAGGCGATCTCGTCGCGATCATTGAGAGTCGGCGTATCGAACTCCACGAACGTGCCGGTTGGCACCCCCGGCGCATCGTTTCCGCTCAAGGCAATAACCTTGAGTGAACCGTCGCCTGCAAGGAACACGCCCTCCGAGGCGCGAGCCCCGCTCACCGCCGCCCCGAAGGCGACCTTGTCGGCGCTGTTGAGCGACGGAGTGGGATGCCTGGCGAACTCCGAAAGTAGACCGCCCCCAGGTACTGGATCCCCGAGCGCGGCGGACTTGACGATGCGAGAGCCCACGTCAAGGAATATCCCTTCCGTCTGTTTGCTGTGGACGACGCTTGCATAGAACGCCACATGGCCGCGTGCATTCACGGGAGCCACGATCGGCTGCGTCGTCACATCAAATCGGTTGAAGTCACCGCCGGTCGGGGCGGGCTGGCCGGTCGCAATGACGAGGCGCAGGCTGGACGGGACCGGGGCGGATGTCGGAGCGGTCGCGGTCGGGGTCGGCCCGTTCAAAGCGATGGCCCAGATCGCTACCGCCCACATGATCAGCACCGCCAACGCGGTCACCGCCACGCGCTCGCGGGCGCTCTTCAGCAGGAGTCCTGCAAGAGGTGCCGGCATGCTCGATCAGTTCTTCAGGAGGCCGGCTTTGATGGTGGAAACGTCGTGGCGGATCATCTTGATGTAGGTATCAACCCCACCGCCGGGTTTTGACAAGGCGTCCCCATAGAGCGTCCCGCCGATTGCCGCGCCCGTCTCCTCAGCGATCCGTTCCATCGTCCTCGGGTCGGTGATGCTGTCGAGGAACAAGGCGCGGATCCGTTCGCGTTTGATTTGATCAGTGAGCTGCGCGAGTTCCGCGGCCGAGGGCTCGCTCTTGTTGGTCCAGCCATTGATGGAGATCAATGTGATGCCGAACGCGTGCGCCAAATAGCGCAGCGAATCGTGCGAGGTGATCATACGACGTTTGGCGGTCGGCACGGCGGCCAGCTCGGTCTTCGCCCACGAATTGAGCTCCTGCAGCTCCTTCGTATAAGCGGCGGCCCGTTGGCGGTACTCGGCCGCATTGCTCGGATCCGCGCGCGCGAGTGCTTCGGCAACGTTCTTCACGTAGACGATGCCGTTTCTTGGATCAAGCCATGCGTGCTGGTCTATTGCAGCTGCTTTCGGCTTTCCGCCCGGCGTCAGCTCGTCCTCTGCCTCCAGCGTCCTGGCGCCGCGACTGACCACGACCTTCGTCCCATTGAAAGGCGCTTGTCGCAGCAGTCCCTCCAACCAGGGCTCGAACTCATCGTTGAGCCCATTCATGAACAGGACGCGCGCATCGGCGACCGCGCGGGCGTCAGCCAAAGTCGGCTGGTAGAGCTCCGTGTCCCCATCTGGGCCGACCAGTGTGGACAGTTCAACGCGATCGCCCATCACCGTCGTCACCATGTCGCCGATCACGCTGAAGGTGGCGACCGCCTTGACCTTGTCGGCGGCCCGGCCGGGGCCAACGGAAGTGGCGATCAGCATTGTGAGCAGACCGCAAAGCTTGAGCAACGGACGCATTATGCGACTCATCGCGTTCTCTCCACTAGCGGCGCCGATTTCGTGGCTAGGCGCTGCATCATCCAGTCATGTCATTGCCGACAGCGTAGAGCAGTCCGGCCTCATTGGGAACGACGCTCGGTGCACCGCATCAGTGCCAGGCCGGCCTCTCGGCTCCTTGAACGAGGCTGGAACAGACGAGCGAAACGGCATACATCGTCCCGCCGGCAATGACGATCGCAGGCCCGGACGGCAGATTGCCATAATACGACATCAGCAGTCCGGAAAAATCGGCCACTACGCCGAATACGATCGCCAGAGCGATCCCGGGCCCCGCCCGTTGTGTCCAGCAGCGTGCCGCCGTAGCCGGCAGCAACAGCGGTCCGACTGCCAGCAATGTTCCGAAAGCCTGGAAGCTGGCGACCAGCGTCAAGATGACTAGCACGAGAAAGACGGCCTCGAAAACAACGCGCCCGTCAACGGCGCGCAAGAATGCCGGATCGAAGGTGCCCACCGAAAGCGGTCGGTAAATCGTCGCCACAATGAGCATTGTCGCGCTGCAGATCACGCATATCAGGACAAGTGAACCAACATCCACTGCAAGCACCGTACCGAACAGCACATGCATCACGTCGAGGTTGCTTCCGCGCAGCGCGATGATGGTGACACCCAACGCCAGCGAATACACGTAGAACGCCGCAAGAGCTCCATCCCGACGCTGTGGGAGGATACGCACGACGACGCCCGTCAGAAAGGCGACCAGCAGACCGGTAAGGAGGCCGCCTGCGCTGAGCGCCGCCAGAGAATAGCCGGCATAAAGAAACCCGAGCGCCGCGCCCGGCATGACCGCATGCGAGAGCACATCGCTATCAAGGCTCATTCGGCGGAGCAACAGCAGGATGCCGATCGGGCCGCTGGCCAGAGCCAGTGCGATGCATGCGGCAAGCGCCATCCGCATGAAGCCGAACCCTGCAAACGGCCCGAACAGGAAGGTCAATGTACCGAT
>Ga0210401_10003024_pt1 | contig 18162 bp, 15 predicted proteins | sample IncBWH32MmetaG_FD_150866 | JGI IMG/M metagenome (GOLD analysis project Ga0210401, IMG submission 150866) | Forest soil microbial communities from Barre Woods Harvard Forest LTER site, Petersham, Massachusetts, United States - Inc-BW-H-32-M | ecosystem: Environmental > Terrestrial > Soil >... | reverse complement strand
TTCATGCCTTTCCTCCATCGTTGGCCCATTCCACGCTTGAACGATGCGCTCGGCGATTAGGCGAGTATTGCGCTAGATCAAGGGTCTAAGGCAGCGTTGAATAATTCTCTCTGAAACGTTCACTGCGACGTCTCGCCTATGAGCACGGCGATAGGGAGCGTGGCTGCAACGGCGGCCGGTCGTGCAGCTCTTTTTGCACTGCCGCGATTGCACTTCGGCCTGCCGCCGCTGACGGTGCTCGTTTAGCAGCACCGAGATGGGTGGCCGCTTTTTGGAACGGTGTTGAGGTGGATCAACGCCAGCGACCGTCCCCGCTGAATAATTCCGCCTGGATAAGAGTCAAATTGAGGACCTGCTCGAGAATGCAGACCTCTGACTGGAGACATTTCAGACCCCTTGCCTGTTTAGAGATTTGAACAAATTCGTCGGGCGATGACCAAGCAGTCGATCAGGCAGCAGATCGTCGCTACCCGCCGGGCTGGGCCAGGCGGACAACGCGAGGCGATAAGCGGACCCGGGAAAAGAGATGCTGATGAACTGGAGTCAAAAATACGGCCTCAGAAACTATCTCAAGTCGTCGCTTTGGCTCGTTCCATTTATTGCCATTCCTATTGAACTGGTCGTCACACGACTGTTGCATGGACTTGACGGTTGGCTCGGATGGACTCTTTTGGGCTTAACGGTGCAAGGCGCGCTAGCGTTGCTCGGGGCTTTTGTCACTGTAACGCTATCTTTCGTGGTCTTCACGTTCGGTTCGCTGCTCATCGCGATTCAGGTCGCCAGTGCGCAAATGACCCCCCGCATTATTGCCCCGACGTTGCTGCGAAACGGCGTCGTCAAATATACCGTTGGTCTCTTCATATTTACCTTGATGTTCATGCTGAGCGCGCAGAACAGAATGGACAAGGAAGTCCACCAGCTGGTCGTGCTCGTCGCAGCCTTGCTTGGGATATTCTCCTTCGCCGCGTTCTTCTATCTGATCGATTATGCATCGCGACTATTGCGCCCTATCAGCATTTTGGCGCACGTCGGCAACAGCGGCCTAGAGGTGATCGAAAGCGTCTATCCCGAACTTTGTCTCGCTGCCGACATCCGGGACCGCGACAGTGTAGAGATCGGTGCTCCGGATCGTGTCGTTCAGCATCAGGGAGCGCCAGGCATTATTCTTGCGGTAAATCTTGACCAGCTGATAGCTGATGCCGAGCGCTTGAACGGCATCATCGAATTCGTTTGCCAGATCGGCGATTTTGTCTCGGTCGATGAGCCCCTGTTCAACCTTTATGGTGGCACAAAGATGATCGACGAAGCGAGATTGCGGGCATCGATCGCGCTCGGGTCGGAGCGCACTTTGGAGCAGGATCCCACGTTTGCATTTCGCATTATTGTCGACATTGCGCTCAAGGCGCTGTCGCCGGCGATCAACGATCCCACCACAGCCGTGCTGGCAATCGACCAGCTTCATCGCATGCTTCGAGATATCGGCAAACGCAATTTGCGCACCGACGAATTGTTCGACAAATCCGGACGATTGCGCGTGGTTTTCCGAACCCCCGACTGGGAGGATGTTGTCCATCTTGCATTCAGGGAGATACGCGCATGCGGTTCGAGCCATCTCCAAATTGTAAGGCGGCTGCGGGCGATGATCGAAAACCTGTTGCAGACGCTCCCCGCGCGCCATCACCCAGCGCTGCTTGAGGAGCTAGGCCTGCTCGATCGCGAAATAGAGAAATATTTCACTTACCCCGAGGATCGGATGCTTGCGCATGTCGCGGATGCTCAGGGTCTGGGAGGGCATCGCGGAACGATCAAACATTGACGCACCTTGCAAGCCCGGCTTGAGCCCTAAGTTGCCTGCGCTCACGCAATGAAGACCTGTTGGCGATGTTGGAAGACGACACCCTCGTTAACGCACGTCTGAAGACTCCGAAGGCCGCTGCCACGGCCGGGATCGTTTTTTCCTTGCTGATGTTCACGATTTTTGGGCTGCTTCGGCGCTCCATTCCGGCCGACCCGCTGGAGTCCGGCGCATGGCTCACCACCGATACGGCGACGATCGCGCTCGCGTTGAACCTCATCGCTTTTGCCGGCGTTGCCTTCTTGTGGTTCATTGGAGTTCTGCGTGATCGGCTTGGCAGGCAGGAAGACCGCTTCTTTGCTATGGTGTTTTTCGGTAGTGCCTGTTGTATCTGGCCATGCTGTTTACTGCTGCTGCGGTGATCGGCGCGGTTATGCTGTTGGCCTCCACTGCTGAACCGAATCAATTGACGAGTTCAGCCACCTTTCGCTTCGCGCGTGCCCCGCATACATCGTTACCAATGTCTACGCTACCAAGATGGCGGCCGTCTTCATGATTTCAACGTCAACTGTTGTGATCTACACCGGCATCGCTCCGCGCTGGATTGCCTTTATCGGGTATTTGTCGGCGTCGGTGCTGCTGATCGGCAGTTATTACATCGGGTGGAGTTTCGCAGTATTGCCCGTTTGGGTACTTTTGATCAGCTTATATATTTTGGTTGACAATCTACGGGGACGTTAGGCGCAGATGCGTAAAGGCTGAGCCTCTGCTCACCAATAGGCAAACCAGCCGAATTGCCGCGGCCGTGCTGCTAGGAGCAGTGGCGGCGGTGTGTGTCGTTTTGTAATTTTGCGCTGGCGCTGCGGCTTCGGCTCTCGCTTTTTTTGATTTGATGATTGTTGCTGGCTCGCATCAAGCGGTCGCAGTTGCGCAAATGCCTCCCGTACCCGTGCCTTGGCAGAGGCGATCGTTACCGGGGCCGCGGCGCTTTGCTGCGCGTTCGCGATCTGCGGAGGGATGATGGTCGGCAGGCTGGTGCCGTAGAGAACGCGCTCCGGCCATTTCCGATCGGAATGAATCCGGATGATGTACGAAACCGTATGAGCGCTGTGGGCATCCGGCAATCTCGGAAGATATGCATCCGAAATGAACAGCAGCGCGAGCAACACTCCGCCAACATAGAAAAAATATCGCGCGAGGGGCATCCGCCGCTCCATCTGCCCCCGCCAAGGCTCGATCTGGCAAACATTGATCGATTATCGGGCCGTCAACGACGAAGGACGCCATCGACATGTGAGCGGATTCACGGTCGTGTTTGGCCATGCAACCCGACGTCTGGAATTTTCAGCACCGCTCGTTCCAATGCACTTCGCTCAGTTACGTCGCTCCTCGCGCCGCTCCGTGCGTCCTGTTCGTCGCGCCTCGCGCCGTTCCGTGCGCCCCGTTCGCCGCTCCTGACGCCGCTCCGTGCGTCCTACGCGTCGCTCGTGACGCCGCTCCATACCAACCGTCTGGGCCTCAGCCTCGGATACGGTCAGCACCGTAGAAGATGCCGCGAGGTTGAACGCAGCAACCAATCCTAAAAACGAAAGCGCCTTTCGACGGGAGATCTCTTCCGCTTTGATCATTTCGCTCATGGTCAAAACTCCTCATGCGGGTCTGGTGAAGTGTTGTGATGCACCCGGTTCCAGAGTGACTATTGATGTAGATCAACGAGGCAATGACACAAGGTATGACGCTTGGAGCAAGGTTGCGGCTCCCCAGCGCGACTTGTTCCAAAATCATTCCGGCGAGCAGGGGAATTCGCTTTTCGGCAATCGCGGAAAGGACAGCAATCATGTCACGTCGAACCATCTTCTCGGTCACTGCATCCATTTTCGTCGGCATCGCGTGCACTGCCATGATTTCAACTGATGCCCTCGCATATCGCGGTGGCGGTGGGCGCGCTGGCGTGGGCCGCGCTGGCGTTCATCACGCAGGCGTCCATCACGGCGGTGTTTATCGTGGCGCAGCCGTACGTCGTGGCGTGGCGGTAGGCGTCGGGGCTGCTGCCGTCGGCGCTGCTGCCTACGGAGCTTACGGAAGTGCCCCACGCTGCGGATACCAACCCTACCCGCCTTGCTACTAGAACCTGTCGCTGAGCCCGGTCCGCCTGAAGGGACCGGGCGGCTGCGAACATTGGTAGCGGCCAGTGCACGTTCGGCAAGTCCCGGTGCGTCAGTCCTGGGCGACAGATGCCGTATACTTGGTACGTCACTTTCGAGGTGCAGAAACGAGGTGTATTGCCTCGAAGGCGAAGCCCTCGGGCAACCAGAAGATTTGAGACCGAAAAGGAAGCCAGGGACTTCGCCCGAGCGAAACTCAATGAGGGACTGACTGTCTACGCCGGCACCATCAACCCTCATTTGCCGAGACAACTGATCCCTTCGAAAAGGATCCCTTCCTGGCTCGAACAGACGGAAGGACAAGAAAACGTGGATAGCGCTCAGGAGCAAAAAAAGTAGCAGGCGGAATTGCGGCTACTTCTGCGTCTCAGTCCGTCCCGCTCCGATCATGCTCCGCAGGCGGGTTGCGCAACAGTTCGAAGATGCCGAAACCAGCGAGCTGATCTATCGCGCTCGTGAGCCGAGGCTTCTGCGATCCAAGGCGATGTTCGTTCCGGCCAATCCGAGTTCGCTCCCGTTCAGCAACGCTGGCTGATGTCCACAGATAAGGTCAGCAACACATACATAAATCATGCCCCAGGTATCTGATTCCACTGATTGTTCTTGGGTGTTGCCATTTTGGCACGGGGTCCCAAGGCGCACACGCTTAAAGTGCTTTTTGGAATATGGAATGAAATGCAAGGGCGGTGGGGCACGCGCATTTGTAGTGGGACAAGTATGGAGAAGATACGATGAAGATGCTTCTGTTGGCTAGCGTTGGCTTGATTGCATTGGGGATGGCGACGCCGGCTTCGGCCGCTGATATGGCGGTCAAGGCGCCACCACCCCCTCCGGTGGTGGTTCCGATTTACAACTGGAGCGGCTTCTATATCGGCGCCAACGGCGGCGGTGCCTGGGCCCGTCAGTGCCTCGACGTCACTGCGCTTAGCGGGATCACTGACGTCTTCGCTGAAGGTTGCAGGGATTCCTCAGGTGGAGTGGTCGGTGGCCAGATAGGTTATCGTTGGCAGGCGGCATCGTCGTGGGTGTTCGGAATTGAGGCTCAGGGGGACTGGGCCAATATCCGTGCTTCGCGCACCAGCCTCTTGCTTCCCGCGGATACCTGGAGCTCCAAGGTTGATGGATTGGGTCTTTTTACGGGTCAAATTGGTTACGCATGGAATGCCTCCCTGTTTTATGTGAAGGGCGGCGCTGCGGTTGCCAACCAGCGTTGGGATTTATTCAATACTGTTACTGGCGTTGGATTGGTCTCGGCAGAACGGACACGTTGGGGTGGGACAATCGGTGTTGGCTGGGAGTACGGCTTCGCGCCGAATTGGAGCGCCGGTATAGAATACGACCATATTTGGGGGCAGAGCGATAGCCGCACGTTCTTGACGCCGGGGCTGGCGCCTGCCGTCACCTCCATCACAGCCAATACCAGGTCAGACATTGATATGGTCACGGCGCGCATCAATTATCACTTCAACTGGGGCAACCCGGTCGTCGCCCGCTACTGATTTCCCTGATCTCCTACCAACTGAAGCCCCGGCATCGTCCGGGGCTTTTTGTCGGGTACGATTTGCCACCGTCAACAAACATCGATGGCAAGGGGCGGGCCGGTCCTTCAAGAGAACTTCTGAACCAAAACAGGCTTGCTTCCGTCCATGCAATCAACGCCTCCGCCGTTATCGTGAGACCTTGCACGAACGCCACGCGCTGGCTTCCATGGCGCAGGAGTATTCATGACAAAAACCCTGCACGCACACTCGATATTGGCCACGCTTGCGCTGCCGACTGCTGCAGCGCCAATCGCGCTCGGCGCCTCGCCGGCGCGCGCCCGGGCGCTTGATGCATAGCAGCGGTCGCGCGCAATGATGTTGCGAGCAGCTATATCGATCTGTGGAACGAGCGGACGCCGAGCGCCGCCGTGAAATCCTAGCTGCGAACTGGACGGCGGATGCGAAATATATCGGTCCGCTGATGAGCGGCGGCGGCCTTGACGGCGTCGACGCATTGATCGCCGGCGTCCAGCAGCGTTTTCCGGTTCTCAGGTTCAAGCTGATCGGCCAGCCCAATGGATATGGCGACCACGTCCGCTTTCCTGGGGCCTCGGTCCTGATGGCGTCGACAGCCCGATCAAGGGCACGGATTTCGCCATGCTGAAGGACGGCCGCATTCGCAGCATCACCGGGTTTCTGGATCAGGTTCCAACGGGGGCGTGAGCGATGTGAGCGAGAGCGAGGGGCGGAATAGCGAGAGCGTAATCCGCCATCTTTGAAAAGCAGTGGCGGGTTACGCCTTGCGCCTTCGCGCGTAGAATCTACGGCGCATGGGGCTGGCCAATCCCGCCCTACAAACCTGCGCGAGAAACTTGGAGCGGGCGAAGGGAATCGAACCCTCGTATGCAGGAAGCTACATCATTCCCAGTTAGATCAAGAAGTTAGCTGCAAAACTGGGGCAATAGAGCTCCAGTCTGATCAAAGGGTTACAAGCGCGGCGCAAAACATCGTTGCGCGAGCGCCGCGCCCGAAGCCCATCTATCACTCGGTCTATATTGGCCGCGAACGGCTCGGTCGATATGTGCAGACCGGCCCAAAAAAATACAAAGCGTTCGACGCGTACGACCGGCCGTTAGGAAACTTCCGCGTCCGCGCGCGGGCGTTGGCGGCTATCGACAAGGCGCGGAGGGCACGGCAATGAGCGCCGTTGGCGTTTCTGCCGAGCTGGCAAACTGGATTTCCGAGCGGGCAAACCAGATTTCAGATCAAACGCTCAGCGTGTACGGTCAGCAGCTTCGATTTGTCATCAACGCCGCTTGCGACGTGAATCAACTCGACGAGGCCGGCAAGCTGGTCCAGCAAGGTAACTACGCCGGCGCGATCAGTGACGCCGAGGTGATCTATCTTGGCACCTTGATCCAAAGCCGGCGTCCGCTGAGCCACCATAACGGCCCCGGGCACGCAACCCAGATCGGTCGCAGCAGCGGCAGGGTGCTCAGCCGGTTCGTTTCGAGGCAGCGCCAGCGATCTCCCGATCGCAAGGCGTCGCGCGATCGCCGGCGGCGGCTCGGCGGTTCCAGCGCGCTGCCTGACAATCTGCGGCACCACTACACCGAGGGCCAGCGCGCCGTGCTATGTGTCATCGCCTTTGAGATCAAGCGTAAGGGCGTCTGCGATGATCCGATCGACGCGCTCGCCGCAAAGGCGGGCGTCGGCCGCACCACCGTGCAGACAACACTGCACGAGGCGCGCCGGCTCGGTCACCTCACGATCACTGAGCGTCCCAGGCGCGGCGAAAAGAACCTGACCAACCTCGTCCGCATCTGCTCGCGGGAATGGCTCGCCTGGGTGACGCGTGGTCCATCCGCCGCGCGCTTCATAGGGTCCAATCCTGTGAAAATGGTGAGCACCACGAGGATCATAGATTTAAGAAAGCAAGAGGCTTGCAATGAAACGAACTCATCTGACCCTATGCCAACGTCACGATCACGTGGAGGAAGGAAGTAGCGGCGATCAAAAAGGATGGATGGAAGCACACAGAAGAGACCCCCGCCAAAAATCAAGGAAACGTTGCGATCTCGGCGCCATGAGATAAGCCGGCCCATAGCGCGCATGGCCGATCCTGCTGTCCGGCAGCGCATTCAGGATGGAATGCGAGCGGCTTCCGGCGAGACTACCGAATTGCAAACACTGAGGGCTGCTTGGCACGCGGCACGGCCGCTACACGCAAACGCTTCTTAGCAGACCTGACTAACGAAACGGATGATCGAGAAGCCGGAAAGCCGCGCGATCGTACCCAACTTGTCGCTAAATAAAGTCCTTTGTTTTTCGACGGCGGTTAGCGTTACCCAAAGATGTTCGAATCAGACAGGTTGATGTCGAGAAATCGAAAATCGGCTGAGAGTGGATTACTAAATGGTGATCGAGCGAAACGGCGGCGACCTCGGATTTGAAGCAGATCTTTTCAAAGCGGCGGACAGCCTGGCGGCAGATGCCCTGCAGACCGGGCGGAAGGTGGCAGCATCCCATGGGGGGTTTCTTCCTCAAGCGGATGTACGCACCGACCGGCATTCAGGCGGGCGTGCATTTTCGCGAAATTCCAGAAACTTTTTTTCACCTATTAGGGAGGTCTAACGCAGGGATGGCCTCGTTCGCTTGGGCCGCATTACGGATCCAAGGCAGCCATTGCACCATGTTTCGTGAGGCCTCGATATCGCGTAGCCGGACGAGCCACCACGCGGGTGGGAGGATTGTCGGCGCTTCCTGCCTGAGATTGTCGCCATGGGACCGGTCGACCGGCTTCTGCAAAGGCAGATCCACGACCAGAACGTCGAGCCGGTATCGCCACCCATGGAACCCCTGACCGACGGGCCCGGCGCCCAACCCGCATAGGCATTCAATCGAGTTGCCAGGTTGTGCCGTAGATCGTGCCTCCATCCGCGGCGATCCGGCGCAGCATCTCAGGCGGCTGCAACCGCTTGCTACCGTAGCGCTCGGCCAGTTCATCGCAGCGCGCAACAAACGCCGCCGGGCCCTGAGCATCGATGTAAGAGAGCGGGCCGCCGGTCCAGGGCGCGAAGCCCCAGCCGAGAAGAGCGCCGACATCGGCCTCAGACGGATCCGTGATCACCCCCTCTTCGAGACAGCGCGCAGTTTCCAGCGCCTGCGCAGCCAGCAAGCGATCGCGCAGGTCGTCGATGCTGGCGAATTGCACGGCTCCCTCGGCCGCCATTGCGTGCAGGCCGGGCCAAAGCTGCTTAGTTCCGTCTTCGCGGTAGTCGTAAAAGCCTTTCCCCACTTTCTTGCCATTGCGGCCCAGCTCTTCAACCATGCGCCCAACCATCGCGTAACCCGGCGTCTGCTGGTAGGCCGCGCCGAGGTCCTTGGCGGCCTGCAAATTAATCTGATGGATCAGGTCGAGCGCCACCGCGTCAGACAAAGCAAGCGGCGGCACCGGCATGCCAGAGGCTGCGCCGGCCAACTCGACGAGATCCGGCGCGACGCCCTGAGCCAGCATGTCGAATGACTCGGCCTGATAAGCCATCACGACGCGGGTGGTGTAAAAGCCGCGCGCATCATTGACCACGATCGGGGTTTTGCCGATGGCTTGTGCGAAGTCCATAGCAGTGGCGAGCGTTTCATCGCTGGTGATCTTGCCACGAATGATTTCCAAGAGCGGCATGCGCGGGACCGGAGAGAAAAAATGCAGACCGACGAACTGTGCGGGCCGTACCGACTCTTGCGCCAGGCCGCTGATCGGCAATGTGGAGGTGTTGGTCGCGAACACGGCCTGTCGGCTGATCGCGGCTTCGGCGCGTTGCGTCGCCTCAGCCTTCACGGCGCGGTCTTCGAATACGGCCTCGACTACAAGGTCCACGTCACGCAGGGCCTCGTAGCTGTCAGTGGCTGTAATGCGCGCCAACGCTGCGTGGCCGAGTCGCTGATCGATCCGGCCGGCAGCTATCGCAGCTTCTTCCTGTTGCCTCAGTTTCGCGAGGCCTCGCTCCGCCGCAGCTTGGGTCACGTCGAGCAACACTACTTCCAGTCCCGCGCGCGCCGCCACCAGCGCGACGCCGCCGCCCATGAGCCCCGCACCGAGCACGCCGACCTTGCGAAACGTCCGCTTGGCAAAACCGCGCGGGCGGCGGGCGAGATCGCTGGCGCGTGCCATACTTAGGCCCAGTGTGCGCGTCATTTGGCGCGCGACAGGCCCGCGCGCGACCTCGACGAAGCGAGTCGCCGCCGCGTGCAGCGCTGCATCCATCGGCACGCCAAGGTCATCGGCCAGCATCGCCTTGATTGCGGCCCGGACCGGATGCTGCATCCGCTGCGCTGCCGATAGCAGGACCCAGCGGCGCGCACTGACAAGCAGCTCATCCGCGGGCACGAGCTCATCGATCAGGCCAGCCTTGTGCGCCGCGATGGTCGACAAAAGCTGCCCGTTTTCCAGCAAACCAGCAGCCTGCGGCGCCCCGACCATGCGCGTCAGGCGCAACGCTCCTCCCGCCGAAGGAGGCAGGCCCAACTTCACATCGGTGAAGCCGAGCTGGCAGTTCTTCCCCGCGATGCGCCGATGGCAGGCCAAGGCGAGCTCTAACGCGGCCCCGCATGCATCGCCATTGATCGCAGCAACGAAGGGCTTGTCGGAGGTCTCGATGCGCCGAAGCACCGCATTCAGCCGCAGTACTTCGGCCAGCAGACTCTCATCGTCGTCGCTGCGTTCGGGTGACGTGGCATCAAGCAGCCAGGCCAAGTCGAGGCCGCCGACGAACTGGTTGCCGGTTCCGGTGAGCAGCGTGCCCTTGATGGCGGGCGTCACCATTACCCGATCGACCGCCGCCTCCAGGTCCCGCATCGTCTCGGGGCGCAGGGTATTGGCCGTACCCTGGAGCTGCCAATACAGCGTGGCCACACCGTCGCCATCGATTTCGAAACGAATTGCAGAGGACATTTCAGATTCCCAATTAGGCGCTCACCACATAACAAGCTGGCTGCCTTCGACCCGACGGAGATGACGTGCGTTCGACATCGTGACGCCTGATTTTCTTCATGCTCCCAGATAAGACCGCCGGATGTCTTCCTGACCCATGATTTCATCGGGCGTCCCCTCGGCGCTTATTCGACCGTTTTCCAGCAGAATCAATCTGTCGGCGAGCCGCGTCGCGAAGGGCGCGTTTTGCTCGGCGAGCAGGATCGTCATGCCTGCACGGTGCAGATCCCTGAGGATCGCGGCCACCTTTCGTATCACGATTGGCGCGAGCCCCAGGCACGGCTCATCGATCAGGAGGATCTGCGGTTCGGACATCAGCGCGCGACAGATCGCGACAATCTGCTGTTCGCCGCCGCTGAGTGTTCCTGCTGCCTGATCCGCACGTGCGGCAAGCAGCGGAAACCGGTCCATCAGCTCTCGTATCCGCCTGTGGTTTTCCGCGGGCTTCCGAAGAAAGCCACCAAGTTCCAGGTTCTCCCTGACCGACATTTGCGAAAACAACTGGCGACCCTGGGCAACCTGGGCGACGCCGCAGCGCACGACGTTATCGGTGGTAAGATTTGTCAGGATCGTTCCGTCCTTGCTCGCCTGCCCGCGGGCCGGTACCAGTCCCGTGATGGCATTGAGCGTGCTCGTCTTTCCCGCACCATTCGCGCCTATCAGCGCCACAATGGATGAATCAGGAACGACGAAAGAAATGCCTTTTACAGCCTCGGTGCGTCCATAACGCACTTCGAGGTTTTCAATCTTCAGCAAGATCGGAACCTCCGATGTAGGCCTCGATGACGTGCGGCTCAGCCGTGACAGCATGCGGCGGTCCGTCGGCGATCAGGCGTCCGGCATCGAGTACGATAGCCCGCGATACCAGGCCCATCACGAACTGGAGATTGTGATCGACGACGACGATCGTCACGCCGATCTGGTTGAGACGCCGAATCGATCTCTGCAGCACCTCGGTCTCCTCTGCACTGAGACCCGCCGCCGGCTCATCCAATAGAAGCAGGCGCGCACCCGTCGACAGCGCCATGGCGATGCCCAGCAGCCTAATCAGGCCGCTTGGAAGCGAACTCGCCTGGTCCGACATGTATTTTTCCAGATCGAGCAGGCCAAGGATCTCGTCCAGTTCGGCTGCCCTCATGGCGTCGGCCGCCCGCTTGCGCCTGGCCACGGCCAGACATTCGGCGATGCTCATATTGGCAAAGACGCGCGCGCCCTGAAACGTGCGCGCGAGTCCAAGCCGGACGAGCCGATGGGCGGGATAACCCGTCACGTCCTTGCCGCGCAGGTGAACCTTGCCGGCAAACGGATGCACGAATCCCGTGATGACATTGAACAGGGTAGTTTTGCCGGCGCCGTTTGGTCCGATCAACCCGATGAGTTCGCGCTCCGAAACGGAGAAATCAATATTCCTGAGTACCTCAAGACCACCAAACCGGTGACTGATGCCCTCCAGACGCAACATCGTCATCTGCCTCTCTGGGGGCCGGTCGGGATCATTCGACCGAACAAGCCTGCCAGGCCCTTCGGCACGAACAGGACGGTCACGACGATAATCAAGCCGAGCACTACAAGGCGATAGAGTTTTGCAACGCGCAGCAATTCCGGAAGCCCGACGAAAACCAGCGTTCCGATAATGGGCCCGGACGTCGTACCGATACCTCCGACGATGAGCATCCCGACAACTGAAATCGAATCGGATGCACTCATCATTTCAGGCGAGACAAAGCCCACGAAAGGTCCGTAAACAGCGCCGGCCATCGCTGCAATTACCGAGGCGATCGAGAACGCGGCGACCTTGTGTGCCGTCACATCGATGCCGAGCGATGCGGCCAGAACCTCGTCCTCTCGTATGGCGAGCAGTGATCGGCCGAAGCCGCTGCGCCGGATCAGCTTGGCGATTATCATCGACAGGGCAAGGACGCCCGCGGCCAGATAATACATTCCGCGCGCCGAGCCGAAATCGATGCCCAGCACTGGAACAGGCGCGTAACTCAATTGCATGCCTTGCGGTCCGCCGGTCAGGCCATGCAAGTTTGCGGCTACAAGTCGCAGTAGTTCGCCAAAGGCGAATGTGATGAGCGCGAAATGAATGCCGCCGGTAAACCTCATGGAAGGATAGCCCACCGCCGCAGCAAGCGCGGCGGCAAGGCATGCGGTCGGGGGAAGCGACGACCAGAAGGTCATGTCGTAGTCACGAATGAAAATGGCGGAGGCGTAAGCGCCGAAGCCGTAAAAGGCGGCGTGGGCCAGCGCGAATTGGCCGGCGTAGCCCATCACGATGTTTAACGACACCGCGAGCGTTGCCTGCAGCGCCAACAGCGTCCCTAGATAAACGACGTAGCGCGACCCATAGAGGAGAGGCGCGAGCAGCAGCAGGCCAAGCAGAAGTAACCCCGCGAACTGAACGAGCGAAAACAACGTCAATATTTTCTGACTTGCACCGCCCCTGACGGGTTCCCGAACAACGGCCGCGGCCCGACCCAAATCGTCGACTTTTCCTGTCACACGCGGGCCTTTCCGGCTCCGAACAGACCTGTCGGCAGAAACAGGAGCGCGAAGATGAGAATGATGAAGCCGTAGCCGTCGCGAAATGACGCAGAAAGATAGCGCGAGCCGAAGCTTTCAGCCAGGCCGAGCAGGAAGCCGGCCGCGATGGCGCCGGGCACGCTACCGAGGCCACCAAGCGCGGCCAGAATAAAGCCCTTGGTCAAGGGCGTTGCTCCCATATACGGCGTGATGGCAAACAGGCTGGCGTAGAGAGCGCCGGCCGCGCCCGCGAGTGCGCTGCCGATCGTGAAGATCGCACGGCTGATCATGGGTACGCGCACGCCGACGAGCGCAGCACCCTCGCGGCTCTGCGCCATCGCCCTGATCGCCTTGCCAAGGGTCGCGCGCTGTAGGAAGAGATTGAACCCGCCGATCAGCACGACGGACACAAACAGCACCAGCAGTCGCTGCGAGGACAGGATCAACGGACCGATCTGCACACTGCCGGAGACGGGAGGATCGACAAAGCGCGGGTCCGGCGAAAAAGCCGCAGCCGCAAGGTTTTCGACAATCATGATGATTCCGAGCGATACCGCCAGACCTGCAAGGGGGTCGCCGAGTGTACGGCGAAACACCGCGCGCTCGAGCAGCGCGCCGAACAATCCCATCGCGATCGCGGCGAACAAGGCACCGAGCCAGAATGGATAGCCCGCGCTTACGACAAAGAACGTGACATAGGCACCGAGCATCACGCTCTGGCCGTGCGCAAAATTCAGTATGCCCACAAGCCCGAACACCAGTGTAATGCCCAGTGCGACGGTCGCGTAAAGTCCACCGACCATCAACCCGTCGATGCTGGTCTGGACAAAGTCGAGCATGGGCCCCTAGAGAATCTTCTCTGGAATGGAATAGGTCTTGCCGTCCTTGATGACGCCGATGTCGACGTCGGTGACAGCGCGGCCGTTGGCGTCGAAGCTCATCTTCCGCACTCCGTCATAGGCCATGCCCTTCAGCTTGGCGGCGATCGCAGCCTGGTCGGTCGTCGTTCCTGCGGCGTCCATAGCCTTGCCCAGCATGAAGACCGCGTCATAAAACGTCAGCGCCCAATAAGTGTTGGAGACGATGTCCTTTTTCGTGAATGCCTTGTAGCGCTCTATCCATGCCTTGACCTTATCGTCGCCAGGAGACGCGAGATCGCGGGTCAAAATCTGCCAGACGAAGCCGTCGATCTTGTCGGCATATTTGACGGCCGGAGAGCCCGAGCCGCCCCGGTAGACAAACTTCTTCGGAAGGTTGCCGATTTCCAGGCTCTGCCGCACGATTGCTTCGGCGTCCGGGTCGGCGTAACCGATGAACAGGCCATCGAGTCCCTGGCTCTGGAACTTGCGCAGCACGGGCGCGAAGTCGGTGGTGCCCGGCTGGAAATACTCGATCATGGCCACGTCGACGCCCTGCTGCTTGAACAGCGGCTCGTAAGCCTTGATCACGGTCTTGGATATGTCGTCGTTCGGCATCAGCATGCCGACCTTCTTTATACCAAGTTCCTTCACGACGGTCGGGACGAAGCCGGAGGCCACGGTCTGATCCGTGTCGAGCGCACGGAAAGTAAGTTCCTTGCCTGGCGTGCCGACGATTCCATCGAGCGCCGTGAAACCGCCGATGTACATGACCTTCGCCTTCGCCGTCTGCGTCGCGACCGGCACTCCGGGCACGCTGGTCAGCACGCCCATAACGATGTGGATATCGTCGTCGCTGAGCAGCTTCTGCGTAGCCGTCGCCGCGATGTCCGGCTTCGACTGCGCGTCTTCCTGAACGACATCGATCTTGTACTTCTTGCCAGCGACCGCCACACCGCCGGCTGTGTTGATCTCGGAGACCGCCATCTGCACGCCTTCCGCGGCGGGCGCGTCCCAGCCGGAGTGCGGTCCAGTTAGGCTGCCGATGAGACCCAGCTTGATGGTCCCGGCCGTCTGTGCGTGTGCCGTGGCGCCGGCCGCCAGGCCGAGCGCGAGCCCACCGATCGCTCCAATCCATTTCGATCTGTTCATTTTGATCCTCCCATCTTGATGGCGCCGCCCTTACTGCTGAACGTGCGCGTTTCAGTTCAGTCCAGTGGCTTGCCGACCATCTCCATCAGTTCTTCGGCCGAAACCTCGAAGCCAAATAGATTGTCGCGCGAGCGCTTGGCCGTGCGTTCGAATACCGAACGCGGCAGCGCCCGCATTTCTTCCTGCGCCTCTTTCGGCAATTCTGAGAAATTGTTACGGCTCCACGTGTCCAGAATGTTCACGCGCATCCGGAACGGATGGGTCACTGTTGTCTCGCCGATGACATTGATGAGCGCGGGCTTTCCCGACTGCATCGCGCGATCGAGCGCCGGGCGGATTTCGTCAACCTGCGTGACATATTCGGTATGACAACCAACCGCGCTGAACATCTCGTCGTAACGGACTTCCGACAGTTTGCCGGAATTGCGTTTCGGGTAATATTGCTCGTGGCCCCAGGCACGGCCGCCCCAGGCGGAATTGTTGTAGAGTACCACGATGGCGGGAAGCCCGTACCGCGCCAGCGTCTCCATATCCATTCCAGCTATGCCGAAGCCGCCGTCGCCGATGATCGAGACAACCTGCCTGCCGGGACGCGCAACCTGGGCGCCGATCGCCATCCCGATGCTGTGACCGAGCGTCTGAAACAGGCCGGCGTCAAGCACCTGCCCCGCATAGGTCGCCCGGGTCTGGCCCGTGATGAACGAGGATATCGTGAAGCTGTCGTAGATCAGCGTCGAGCTCGAATCCAGGAAATCGGCGACCTCCGCACAAAGAACCTGCGGATGGATAGGTGAAAGGGTACGCAGATGCCGGGTCGCTTCGCTTTGCTTTTTGGCAATGGCGCAGCGGACCTCGTCGAGCCTGGCGAGCCACGGCTTGCGATCGGGCGTCATGCTCCTGTCGAGCTGTTTCGCCTCGGCGATCATTTGGCGCAGAACCAGCTTGCTGGACCCTACAACCGTTGCGTCCGTGGGAATACCGTACCAGATGTTCTCCGGAACATCCTGGATCTGGATCCAGGTCGCCGCAGGATTCCAATCCGGCGGCTCGAACCATTCGTCGAGCGCCGTCACGGACTGGCCAATCAGGCAGACGACATCCGCCTGATCGAGAAAACCGCGCCGATAGGCGGCGGTGAAGGCCAGCGGATGGGTTTCCGGGAACGCCCCGCGCGCCGTGCGCCGGGTGCAGGTTGGTATCTGCATCAATTCGGAGAATTCCGTGAGTTCGCGCGCCGCGTCCGACCAATAGATGCCGTCCGCCGCGATGATCACCGGCCGCTTGGCGCGGGCGAAAAGCGTCACCACCTTGCGCACGAATTCGGGATCACCCGCCGTTTCTGGCACGACGGCGACGCGATCCGTTCCGACGTATTTCAACTGTTCCTGCGTAGCGCGCAGCGACAGTATCTTTGCGGGGAAGTCCAGCGTAATCGGGCCGGGCGTCGGCTGCATTGACTCCCGGAACGCCTTCCTGATCCAGAAATTCATCGTCGCCGGCTCGACGATGCGATGCGTCCACTTGCAGGCACCCTTGAGCAGTTCCGCCGGATAACCTTCCTGTCCGCCGCCGAGCCGATCTTCTATCGTCGGATGACTGCCGGCGAGCAGGACGACCGGGCTGTTCGCCCCGCGCGCGTGGAACATGGCACCTGCAACATTCGCAACGCCAGGTCCGTTCGAGGTAAATGTCACCCCGGCTCGCCGCAAGGCGCGCGCGTAACCGTCGGCGGCAAACCCGCCCGACTGCTCGTGGCGGGTCACGTAATGTTTGATGCCGATCTGTTCGGCCTCCTCGCAAACGAGGTCCATCGACCCGATGACGCCGAACATGCACTCGACGCCTTCCGCCTTGAGAGCGCGGGCGGCGGTCAACCCGCCATATTCATGGTTGCTCATGAAACGTCTCCATCACCTGCCCGCGAATTGCGGCGCGCGCTTTTCCCGGAATGCGGCAATGCCTTCCCGCGCGTCTTCACTGTGGTTGATAAAGTCAACGACGAAGCTCACATCACCCAGGGACTGTTCGAAGGTCTGGTCCAGGCTACGGCGCATCATGCGTTTGACCGTCCGCACCACCAACGGCGCCTTGGCAGCCAGCGTCACGGCGAATTCCTGCACGCGGGTCTCGAGCTGATCGGAGGGCACGACCTCGCCGACCAGTCCGAGGCGAAGGGCTTCGGCGGCATCATAGATTTCGCCGAACAGCGTCATTCGCAACGCGCGTTCGAGTCCCATCACGTGTGGCCATAGCCAAACTCCGCCCTCGTCCGGCAACAGGCCTGCGCGACCGCTGGGGTCTCCGAGCCGCGCGCGATCGCTCGCGATGCGGAAGTCGCAGGACAAGGCGAGCGCAAGACCACCCGCTACCGCCGCCCCGTCGATCATGGCGATAGTCGGCTTATCCAGCCGTTGCAAGGCAAGGTTCACCGCATGCATGCTCTCTCGCAGCACTGCGGCATGACCGAAGATTCGGGTATCGCCGATCTCGATTTCCTCCGAATGGAGGTTGCCTCCGGAGCAGAATGCTCCGCCGGCGCCGCTGACGATCAGCACGCGCGCCTCGTCCTGGTTTGCAAAATCGGCAGTAGCTTGAAGGATCTCCCGGCACATCGCGAGTGTGTAGGCGTTTCGCGTCGCGGGATCCCGCAACGTGATACGGGCGATGTCGCCTTTGACGCACTCGTACGAGATCCGCTCGAAAGTCATGCTGAATGTCTTTCGCCGGAGGGCGGCGCGCCCGCGAGTTCGGCACGCACGCGGAACTTCTCGACCTTGCCCATGGAGTTACGCGGCAACGCATCAAGCACAACGAAGCGCTTCGGACATTTGTAGCCGGCGAGCTGCGCGCGGCAGAAGGCGCGCAACTCTTCCTCGTCGATACGCGCCCCCGGCCGCGCCACCACGACGCCGACGACCGCACTGCCCCAGCGCGGATCGGGCTGTCCGACGACAACGCATTCCGCAACGGTCGGATGGTCGTTCAGCACGCGCTCGACCTCGGAGGAATAGACGTTTTCGCCGCCGGTCAGGATCATGTCGTTGCGGCGGTCGAGCAGTTTCAGCCGGCCGTCCTCCAGGAACGTCCCGACATCGCCACTCTTCTGATAGTCGCCCGCCCATGCTTTCCGGGTAGCCCCGGGATTATTGAGGTAATGCGAGAAATGTACCGGCGTGCGCGCGGCCACCTCACCGAC
>Ga0210401_10003023_pt1 | contig 18164 bp, 13 predicted proteins | sample IncBWH32MmetaG_FD_150866 | JGI IMG/M metagenome (GOLD analysis project Ga0210401, IMG submission 150866) | Forest soil microbial communities from Barre Woods Harvard Forest LTER site, Petersham, Massachusetts, United States - Inc-BW-H-32-M | ecosystem: Environmental > Terrestrial > Soil >... | reverse complement strand
CTGCAGTTATTGCACCGGCTGTGGTGGTGAGCGACGCGAAGGCGCAAGAAGCCGTCGTGCAGGTCCGCGTCTACGATCGGCACCACAAGGACTACCACAACTGGGACACCCACGAGGACCATGCCTATAGGGGCTACCTAGTGGACCATCACCAGGAGTATCGCGAATACAATCGGCAGAACCACAGAGACCAGGACAATTACTGGAAGTGGCGCCACCAGCACCCGGACCACGACTAGGAGCCGGTAGAGACGAAGCCTGGAGAGATTCTCGCTCAGAGAATGTCGGGCAGCGGGCGGTGTCTGAACCTACTAGACACCGCGGGGTCGAGAACTGTGCAGGGTTGTTTCGCCGAAGACGGCGGCTAGCTGTCGGGAGGAACGGAGCTATCCGGCGACTTTCTTGGCTTGTGCGCGGAATTTCGCCCAGCGTTTCTTGGCGGCCTTGCCGATTTTCGCTCTCGCAGCCGCGGACAGCACGCGCTTCTTCGCTCCCTGGATTTCCTTCCCTGTGGAATTGCCCAACGCCTTCGCGGCGGCGCGCACGCCGCCCAATTGGTGCTGGAGATGGCCTAGCTGCTTTTCGAGCTTTTTTTCTTCCCGCTTGATTGCTGCCAGAATGTCCATTAAAGCCTCCGGCGAAGGAATCTACCGCAATCGGGAAGTTTACGCCAGCCGTATAGTAACGACTAAGTGAGTACAGAGTAGCTGGCTCATGAAGGAGCGCGAAGCGGCGCGGCTATTTGGCAGACAGGGTTGAGGTTGCCAGGGTAGCCGGATTAGGCGGCTGATCGTTTTCGCTTTGCGTGGCGGCCGCGGCTTTGGACTTGGCAACCTGTTTAGAATCATCTACATGCTTTGAATCGGGTACATCCTTCGAGTCGGGCGAATTGTTTTGTGAAGCAGCCTTAGTGGATTTGGCGCTGGCGTCGGTAGAGTTAGAGCTTGGGTCTCCACTCTTCTCGCTCGCGCCCTCTTGCTTGGTTTCTTTTGGTGCGGCGTTTTTTGGTTCGGCCTTTGTATCGACCTCTTCTGTTTCGTTGGGCTCTCTTTGGGAGCCTTTCGGGTCCGACTCTCTCTGCGCCGTGACCTTTGGCTCGGCACTCGTTGCTTCAGCGCCCTTTGGTTCGCCCTGAGTTGCTCCGGCGTCCTTTGGTTGAGTATCTTTTTGTTCGACTGCCTCTCCCTGAGGTTCCTTTGCGTCTGGCGTTTCCTTCTGGTCGGTGGCTTTCTTTGGCGCGGGCGCCAACAAGTAGGCCATTCTGGCGCGAGCGGCGCGCCATTTGACGCTGCTGGCAGACGCCGCGCGATTCAGATAAGGCGCGAGCTTTTCGTCGGTCGCGAGGCCATGGTCCTTCAGGAATTCCAAAACGGCGGCGTTCTGGGTCTCCATCGATTCGAGCAGCGTGAAGAGGCTGTCGAGTACTTCCTTTATGGGATTGTCCGTCTTGTCCGTGTCCATGTGCCCTCGCCGAGTCGATGCGTTTCTCGCACAAAGTCTGCCAGCCGCGTAGGGGCGCGCTAAATGAGATGCAAGACGCTCGCCATAGTACGCGCGAGGTGAATCCGAAACTGATGTTGCGATTGACGACCTGTCCAAATTCGTAAAAATGGTCTCGACATGAGAAGGGTTGTGAGGAAAGCATCCGCTCGATGCAGGAAGATGCCGTTCGGAAGCGATTTTGCGCCGTTCGATGCTCGAATAAATCATTCGGAATCAACGCGTTGATTCTTACCGATGGCGATGGTAGCTTTGTAAAGTACTGCGAACTGTACCCAGCGGACGAAAGCGGGGCTGTGCCCCTGCTATCTATTGCTATCTATTAAGGAGACCTCCTTTTGAGCGAAGCCTTACGCAACTTCTTGTTTACCTCCGAATCTGTCACCGAAGGCCACCCCGACAAGATCGCCGACCAAATTTCCGATGCCGTGCTGGATGAAGTGTTGAGACAGGACCCCAAGGGGCGTGTTGGATGCGAGACGCTGGTTACCACCGGCCTCGCGGTGATTTCCGGTGAAATCACGACTACCGCCACCATCGACTACGACACATTGGTGCGCGACACCATTCGCGGCGTTGGGTATGACCGGGCGAAGTATGGCTATGACTCCGAGACTTGCGCGGTGATGTGCACCGTCAAGCGGCAGTCGCCGGACATCGCCATGGGCGTGGATACCGGTGGGGCGGGCGACCAGGGCTTGATGTTTGGTTTTGCCTGCGATGAGACAGAAGAACTGATGCCCATGCCGATCCAATTGGCCCACCGCTTGACGCAACGCCTCTCGGAAGTCCGCAAATCCAAAAAAGTTGATTTCCTTCGGCCTGATGGTAAGTCTCAGGTCACCATTGAGTATCGTAATGGCCGGCCGGCGCGCGTGGACACCGTGGTGATTTCGACGCAGCACAGTCACAAGATTTCGACCGCGGATTTGCAGGACGCGATTATCGAGCATGTGATCAAGCCGATCATTCCGGCGGCGATGCTGGATCGCAGCACGAAGTATCACATCAATCCTACAGGGCGATTCGTGATTGGCGGCCCGATGGGTGATGCGGGTTTGACTGGACGCAAGATCATTGTCGATACGTATGGGGGATACAGCCGTCATGGTGGCGGGGCGTTTTCGGGCAAGGATCCGTCGAAGGTGGACCGGTCGGCGTGCTATATGGCGCGCTACATCGCGAAAAACGTGGTTGCGGCGGGGTTAGCACGCAAGGCGGAAGTGCAGCTGGCTTACGCCATCGGCGTTGCAGAACCGGTGTCGGTGATGATCGATGCGTTTGGGACCGCGACCGTGCCGGAAGAGCGGATTACCTCGCTGGTGCGTGATTCGTTCTCGTTGACGCCTAAGGCCATTATCGAGACATTGGATTTGCGCCGGCCGATCTACAAGGCTACCGCGGCTTACGGACACTTCGGGCGAAGCGGGCCTGGCTTCACGTGGGAACGCACTGATCGAGCGGATGCATTGCGGAAGGCTGCGGGACTTGGGGTGGTGGCGGGAGCGGAAGTTGGAGCGCGGCGGTAGTTCGTAAGAAAAAGCAGGTCCCTCATCCGCAAAAGCCGCGGATTCGGGATGACACCTCGCGAATCGATGACAGCTCGGGAATCATTGATCGGAAGCTCGATTTCTGTCGCTCGATTTCTGTTGTTGAAGTTCAGGTTCACAATTTCCCTTTGCGGACTTTGTTTGTTAGAAAAATTCAATTGAGGAGCACCACTTGGCTATCGCTGAATTGAAAAAAGGTGATGTGAAGGATATCGGGCTCGCGGATGCGGGCAAGCGCAAGATCGAATGGGCGGGGCAGCAGATGCCGGTGCTCGAGTCGATTCGTAAGCGGTTTTTGAAGGAGCAGCCGTTGAAGGGGCTGCGCGTTTCGGCTTGTTTGCACGTGACGAGCGAAACCGCGAACCTAATGATCGCGTTGCGCGATGGCGGGGCGGATGCCGTGCTTTGCGCGTCGAATCCGCTGTCGACGCAGGATGAGGTGGCGGCATCGCTGAACCGCGACTACAACATTCCGACCTACGCCATCAAGGGCGAGGACAACGACACCTATTACGCGCATTTACGGGCTGCGCTGGACCACAAGCCGCAGATGACGATGGATGATGGCGCGGATCTGGTGACGATGCTGCTGACCAAGCGCACCGACCTGGTGCCGCACGTGATTGCCGGTACGGAAGAAACGACGACCGGGGTGATTCGCCTGCGCGCGATGGCCAAGGACGGTACGCTGAAGTATCCGATCATCGCGGTGAACGATGCGATGACCAAGCATTTCTTTGACAATCGGTATGGCACGGGTCAGTCGACGCTGGACGGCGTAATTCGCGCGACGAATGTTTTGCTCGCAGGACTGAAGGTGGTGATCGCGGGGTATGGATGGTGCGGACGCGGCGTCGCGATGCGCGCGAAGGGACTCGGTGCCGACGTGATCGTGACGGAAATCGATCCGGTGAAGGGCATTGAGGCGGTGATGGATGGATTCCGCGTGATGCCAATGGCCGCGGCGGTGAAGGAAGGCGATGTGTTCATCACCGTCACGGGGAACAAGAGCGTGATTCGCGGCGAGCACTTCGAGCAGATGAAGAATGGCGCGATTGTCTGCAACTCGGGACACTTCAACGTGGAGATCGATATTCCCGCGCTGGAGAAATTGTCCAGCGGGAAGAAGGAAGTGCGGCCGCTGGTGGATCAATATCTTTTGAAGGGCGACCGCAAGGTTTACCTGCTTGGTGAAGGCCGGCTGGTGAATCTGGCGACCGCGGAAGGACATCCGGCTTCGGTGATGGATATGAGCTTCGCCAACCAATCCTTGTCGGCGGAATATTTGATGAAGAATCACAAAACCATGAAGCCGCAGGTTTACACGGTGCCCGAACATCTCGATCGCGAAATCGCGCGATTGAAGCTGGAATCGATGGGGCATAAGTTGGATAAGCTGACGCCGGAGCAGGAGCACTATCTGGCTTCGTGGCAAGAAGGCACGTAAAAGACGGAAGTAATGAAGTAAGGAAGTAAAGACGTAACGAAGCGGAACGAGATGTTGCCGGGATGGGGTGGAGCGGTGCTGCGCCCCTGCGGAAGTTCGGGGCGAGGCTTGATCGGCTTCGCCCCATTTTTCTTTTTTGGCAAAGCGTTGTAAGTTGATGGCGGCTTAAATTTATGTGGGACCTTTCCGCTCATGCTTTGGACACGGCGCGGTTGCGCGGGGCGAAGTACGCCGACATGCGTGTGATGCATCTTCGACAGCGCGATCTCACAACGAAGAATGGGCAGGTGGGGACGCTGGCGCAATCGGAATCGATTGGCCTCGGGATCCGCGTTCTGGCGAGCGGGGCTTGGGGATTCGCGTCGACCGACCGGATGACGCGCGAAGGTGTGTCGGCGTGTGCAGCGCAGGCGGTGGCGATTGCCAAGGCATCGGCGATTGCGAAGCGCAAGGATGTTGTGATGGCGCCGGAAGAGGCGTACATCGATAGCTGGCAAAGCCCGTTTCGCAAGGATCCCTTCGAGATACCGCTGGAGACGCAGCTTGCGCTGTTGCTGGCGGCCGATGCAGAAATGCGGCGGGTTAAGGGCGTGACCCTGACCGAAACGGATCTGCAATTCCGCAAGATCGATTCGTGGTTTGCATCGAGCATTGGTTCACGGATTCATCAGCGGAAAATGATCTCCGGGTGCGGCATTGCGGCGACTGCGTTTCAGGGCGAAGAAATTCAGAAGCGGTCGTATCCGAATAGTTTTGGCGGGCAGCATGCGCTGCAGGGATATGAGTTGGTGGAATCGCTGGAGCTCTTGAAGCATGCGCCGCGGGTCGCAGAAGAAGCGGTTGCTTTGCACTCGGCTGCGCAGTGTCCTCAGAAAACCGGCACGCTGATCCTTGGCGGGAGCCAGCTGGGATTGCAGATTCATGAATCGGTGGGGCACCCGATTGAGCTTGACCGCGTGCTGGGAGAGGAAGCGAATTTTGCGGGGACCAGTTTTCTTACCTTGGATAAGTTGAACAAGTTGCGGTACGGCTCGGACATCGTCAATGTGGTCGCCGACGCCCGGCTTGAGCATGGGCCGGGGCTCGGGAGTTTTGCTTACGATGATGAGGGAGTTCCGGCGCAATGCACCGACATCATCAAGGCCGGGGAGTTTCGCGGGTATTTGTCGAATCGCGAGACCGCGCATCTGGTGGGTTTGAAGCGTTCGTCGGGAACGATGCGCACGGAGAGCTGGAACCGCCTGCCGATTATTCGTATGACCAACATCAGCTTGCTCCCGGGGACTTGGCGCTCCGAGGACCTGATCGCAGACACCGACGACGGTATTTTGATGGAGACGAATCGTTCGTGGTCGATCGATGACCGGCGGTATCAATTTCAGTTTTCGACGGAGATCGGTTGGGAGATCAAAGACGGAAAGAAAGCGCGCATGTTGAAAAATCCCAGCTACAGTGGGATCACTACGGAGTTCTGGAATTCGTGCGACGCGATTTGCGGGGCTGACGAGTGGGTTTTGTGGGGCACTCCCAATTGCGGCAAGGGGCAGCCGATGCAGACGATGGGCACGGGCCACGGAGCTTCGCCTTCGCGGTTTCGAAATATTAATATCGGGGCGGCGTTCTCCAAGTCATGAGCGCGGCGCGAAAACGAGTCTTGCCGCGAAAACCGCCAGCAAGGATGCTGGCGCTACCAAAAGAGGCGCGGCATACACGCGCTGAACTGTTTCACGAGCGCGAGTTGCGGCGAATTATCGACGGTGCTCTGCTTCTGGCTAAGTCGACCGGCGCGGATGAGACTGAAGTACACGTCGATGAAGTCGATGACTCGCTTACGCGTTTCGCCAACAACGCGATCCATCAAAACGTCGCCGAGCACGGGCTTACTGTTTCGGTGCGCACCGTTGTGGATGGGCGAACGGCGCGGGCTACGACCAATCGCATCGATGAAGATTCGCTGCGCGGTGCGATCGACGCGTCTCTTTCGTTGGCGCATAGCCAACCGAAAGATCCGCACCTGCTGCCGGTTCCGGGGAAACAGCGTTATCGGAAGGTCGATCGTTTCGCGCGACCCACTGCCGCGCTCACGCCTGACGATCGCGCCCGTGCAGTGCGGCGCGCCTGCGACATCGCCATAAAAAGAGGGCAAGTCGCGGCAGGAATTTTCGCGAGCGGTCAATCCCAGACGGCCATCGGGAATTCGCGCGGGCTGTTTGCCGCGTATCGCGAAACGCATGCGGAGTTTTCCGTCACGATGCAGGAGCAGCCGGCGGCTAGCTGGGCCAAGGCTAACTCCGCAAACGTGCGCGACTTTGATCCGCAGAAGCTTGCGGAACGAGCGAGTGAAAAGGCTCATCGGGCGACGAATGCGCAGGAGCTTCCGCCGGGGCGCTACACGGTGATTCTCGAACCTTCCGCGGTGCTCGATATCGTGGGGTTTCTCTTTTACGACTTCGCTGCCACAGCGCTGGCCGACAAACGGTCATGCCTCAACGACCGCATCGGCAAACAGGTCTTTGGCAAGAACATTACCGTCGTGGATGACGCCTATCATCCGTTGCAGCTTGGCGCGCCATTTGATGGGGAAGGGATGCCGCGCGAGCGCGTTTTGCTGGTGGATGGAGGCGTGCCGAAAAATCTGGTGTACTCCCGCGCCTCCGCAAAGGCGGCGAAGAAGAAGCCTACGGGGCACGGGTTCGCGCTGCCGAATGAGTACGGTGAAGCGCCGATGAATTTGGTGTTTGGTGGCGGCAAGGCCTCGCTGGAGGAAATGATTGCGTCGACGGAGCGAGGGTTGCTGGTGACGCGGTTGTGGTACATCCGCGAAGTCGATCCGTACGAAAAGGTCATGACCGGGATGACACGCGATGGGTTGTTTTTGGTGGAAAAGGGGAAGGTTGGCGCGGCGGTCCGCAACTTCCGCTTCAATCAGTCTGTGCTGGAGATGCTGCGCAACGTCGAACTGTTGGGCCCGGCCGTGCGGGCTACCGGGGAGGAGGCTTTCGAGATGGTGGTACCGGCCATGAAGGTGCGGGATTTTCACTTTTCGGAAGTGACAAAGTTTTAGTCCCGCGAGGGTCTTCCCGACGAAGAGGGAATCGGAGCGGCGCACACTTGGTGACCCTGGACTCAGGTTACATCTAAACCCCGCCATCGCGGCCCTTCGAAGCTCAGGGTAAAAGAGGGCGGCTACAGGGCTTCGGAGATCGACTGGGACGTAAGTAACCGAGAATACCGGGGCAAAAACGCCGGCAGGATGCCGGCGCTACCGGGTGCGGGAAATGGTCAGTTTGCGTCTTCCTCCAGAAATCCGATTTGTCTTATTGAAAATCTGCGTTGTACAACGTGTGCCTATCTGGTCAATAAAGACGTATGTCTTTATGTCATGAGGGGCCACAGAGCGGTCGGCGGAAGCACCCGAATTGGGGGCATCCGGACCACGATGCCTGCGGAACGGGCTTTGTGGCGCAGCTTGGCAGCCCGCCGAGCCACGACATTATCTTGCATGCGTTGACCGCTCTGGAGCGGCTGACCCACCGCGGTGGTGTCGATGCCGACGGGGCCAGCGGCGATGGGGCTGGTTTGCTCACGTCCATTCCGGAGGCTTTCTTCCGCGCGCGGGCGGCCGAGCAGGGAATCGAGCTGACGGAACATTTCGGGCTGGGTTTCGCATTTTTTCCGGCTGGGGCGTCCACCGACGCGCGGGCTTCGGTTGAAGCCGCCGCCGATACCGAGCGGCTGCGTATTCTGGGCTGGCGGCGGGTTCCGGTGGCGACCGCTTCGCTGGGGCGCATGGCGCTGGAGACCATGCCGGAGACGTGGCAATTCTTCGTGGCGCCGTTTCACGCTACGCGAGGGCCGTCTCGTTTTGAGTGGCGATTGGCGCTGCTAAGGAAACGGGCGGAGTCTTTGCTGCCGCCGCGTTGTTACATTTGTTCGCTTTCGTCACAAACGATCGTTTACAAAGGGCTGCTGACGCCTTGGCAGTTTCCGCAATTTTACGAGGATTTGCGCGATCCTTCGTTTGCGGTGACGTTCGCGGTTTTTCACCAGCGGTATTCGACGAACACTTCGCCTTCCTGGCATCTGGCGCAGCCGTTCCGGTATTCGGCGCACAACGGGGAGATCAATACGATCATCTCGAACCGGCGCTGGATTCGCGCCAAGGATCGCGAACTGCGCGCGAAGCTGACGGTGGGCACATGGTTCAAGATTTTGGAAGAAAACGTCAGCGACTCGGCGAGTTTTGACAATGGTTTCGAGCAAAAGTTGCTGGAGGGGTTTTCTCCGGAAGCGGCGATGCTTTCGATGGTGCCGCCTGCGTTTGAGAATGATCCGCTGTTGTCGCGGGATGTTCGCGGCGCGCTGGCTTCGCTGTCGCAATCGGGCGAGCCGTGGGACGGCCCAGCCGCGCTGGTGTTCTCTGACGGGCAGTTTGTCGGTGCGAAGCTGGACCGCAACGGTCTGCGCCCGTTGCGCTATACGTTGACGCATGATGGCTTGCTGATTGCGGGTTCGGAAACCGGGCTGGTCGATCTTGAGGAGTCGCGGATCGCGGAACGCCAGCGTCTTGGACCGGGCGAAATGATTCTTGCTAATCCTGTCACCGGGGCGGTTTTTCGGTGGCGCGAAATCCTGAAGCGTCTTGCGACGCAGCAATCGCGCAATGCGTTGCCGCAGGTACGGCAACTTGCGGCTACGACGCCGGCTTCCGCGCCAGCCGTTGAGCAGCACAAGCGGGTTGCGGCTGCCGCCGGGTGGACTGAAGACCAATTCAAAATTCTGTTCTCGGCGCTGCCTCACGGCAAGGAAGCGGATTGGAGCATGGGGGACGACGCTCCGCCGGCGTTCCTCTCAACGCTTCCACGGAGCCTTTGGGACTACTGCAAGCAGCGGTTCGCGCAGGTCACGAATCCTCCGATCGATCCGCTGCGTGAGTCGCACGTTATGTCGCTGGCGGTGCATTTGCCGAATGGCGTGGTGTTGCCGAGTCCAATTATCGCCGCGGGCCAACTGGCGGAGCTTTCGGCCACGTTTGGCCCCGTGCATCGCATCGATTTTACGTTTCCTGCCCCAATGGGAGTCTCGGGCGCGCGCTGTAGCATTACTCAGCTGTCTACCCCTCTGAGTGGCAGCGGACGCCCGGGCCTCCTCCTCCTATCGGATCGCGGAATCAGCGGCGAGCGCGCGGCCTTGCCGGCGCTGCTGGCCACCGCGACGGTATGGAAGGCGATGGTGCGCGATGGACTGTGGGACGTGCCGCTGATTGTGGAGTCGGCGCAAGTTTTCGATACGCATCACGTGGCGCTGCTGGTTGCAGCCGGCGCCAGCGCGGTGGTGCCTCATCTGGCAGATCAATTTGCGGAATCGCTGGAGGCGGGCGGCGCGGAGCGCATGCGTACCGCGATCAATGCGGGGTTGCGCAAAGTTTTGGCGCGCATGGGTGTTTCGACGCTGGCGAGCTATCGCAACAGCCATCTGTTCGAGATCGTGGGACTCAATGAAGACTTTTGCTCGGAATTTTTCGAGGATGTCGCCGATTTTCCGGGACAGAAGAGTCTCGACGATCTTTTGAGCGACTATTTGCGCATGCATACGGCGGGTTTTTCCGGGCCATCGGACGATCTTGCCGATTCAGGACTTTTCCGCTTTCGCAAAGGGGCGGAGTTGCACGCAAACTCGCCGGAAATCGTGCGGCGCCTGCACGCGCACGTGCGCGCACCCAACGCGGGGAAGTACGCGGCGTTTGAGGAATTGGCGGAGAGCCAGGGAACTGTTTTTCTGCGCGACCTGCTGGAAACCGTGCCGGCGTCGTCGCCGATTTCCATCGACGAAGTTGAGCCGGTCGAATCGATTGTGCGGCATTTCAGTACCCAGGCGATGTCGCTGGGTTCGCTGGGATTGGAGGCGCACCGAACGCTGGCGCTGGCGATGAACCAACTGGGTGGCCGCAGTAACACTGGAGAAGGCGGCGAGGATCCGTCGTTGTATCGGAACGAGCCTCACGCCGCGAACAAGATCAAGCAGGTGGCCTCCGGACGTTTTGGCGTGACCGCCGACTACCTGGTGCACGCGCAAGAACTGGAAATCAAGATGGCGCAGGGCTCGAAGCCCGGCGAAGGCGGTCAGCTTCCCGCGAAGAAAGTTACCGAATATATCGCTCGAATTCGGCACGCGACGCCAGGAACTCCGCTGATTTCGCCGCCGCCGCACCACGATATTTACAGCATCGAGGATCTTGCGCAGTTGATTCACGATTTGCGGGCGGTGAATCCGCGTGCACGCGTTGGCGTGAAACTGGTATCCAGTTCGGGCGTCGGGATTATCGCTGCGGGCGTTGCCAAGGCTGGCGCAAACGTCATCACCATCAGCGGTCACAACGGTGGCACCGGTTCGTCGCCGCTCACTTCGATCAAAAACACTGGATTGCCCTGGGAAATTGGATTGCGCGAGACACATGAAACTCTGGTTCGGGCCGGACTCCGTTCGCGTCTCTCTCTCCGGGTGGACGGGGGCCTGAAGTTTTCGCGCGACATTTTGATTGCCGCCATCCTAGGCGCTGACGAATTTGGTTTTGGGACCGGGGCGCTGCTCGCCATCGGTTGCGTGATGGCGCGGCAATGCCATCTTAACACGTGCCCTGTGGGCATTGCCACGCAGGATGAGACCCTGCGGATGCGTTTCAACGGCAAGCCGGAAATGATCATTGCGTATTTCCGCTCGCTGGCCGAAGAAGTCCGGCAGAAAATGGCGAAGTTGGGCGTGCGTTCGCTCGGCGAATTGCGCGGCTGGTACGACCGGCTGGATACGCGCAGCGGCATGGACGCGTTTATGGTTGTCCCGATTTCAGAGGGGACGCGCGTCGCGCCCCAGCAGGTGCCGGTGGAACATACCGGCGCAGAGGACGATTCGCTGTATTTCAACAAGTCACTCGGAGACGGGGCCGAGTCGCAGCCCATTCACAATTCCGACCGCAGTGTTGGGGCGGGGCTGAGCGGCGAATTGATGCGCCGCCGCAGCCACAATTTGGCGGAAGAAGGGGAAATCACCCAGGCTTTCGACGGCTCCGCGGGGCAGAGCTTTGGCGCCTTTCTTGCCGAGGGGGTCACGCTCAAGCTGACCGGCGAAGCCAACGACTACGTTGGCAAAGGGCTCTCCGGTGGAACGATCTCCCTGGCGGCGGGTTCAGCCGCCTCACGTCGAGGCGACGTGCTTGCCGGGAACACCGTTCTTTACGGCGCGACCTCTGGACAACTTTACGTTGCGGGGCGCGCGGGTGAACGCTTCGCGGTGCGCAACAGTGGCGCGCTTGCCGTGGTGGAAGGCGTTGGCCAGCACGGTTGCGAATATATGACCGGCGGCGTGGTCTTGGTGCTCGGTCCGCTGGGTTTGAACTTCGGCTCGGGGATGACGGGGGGGCTCGCGTATGTTTTGCGTGCTGAGGCCGATGAAGTGCTTCATCGCGAGTTCGTAGCGATCCACGATATCGACCACGAGGAGGTGGCGTCGTTGCGGCGGGTGCTGGAAGAGCATTTGCACTTTACGGGCAGCCCGCGCGCCAGCCGTTTGTTATCGCGTAGAAATGGACTGCCATTTGTGCGCGTGCAACCGGTGCATCTCCAAGCGTCGATCGCGGACACCTGGAAGCCGGTTCTGGCGCGATTCAAGCACCGCGAGACACTGCTGATTAGTCATGGCTCACGCGTTTCCCAGGCTGCGTTACACGCTTAATTAAAGGAGAGTTTACACGCGCTCGACCGCACGATTCCGCTATAATGCTCGGCGAACGGCTCACTTATGGATTTCGACCAACTTGCCACTTTTGTATACGTCGCCAAACTGAAAAGTTTTTCTCGTGCCGGTCAGAAAGTTTTCCGCTCGCAATCTGCTGTGAGTGCGCAGATACGCCAACTGGAACAAGCGTATCGCGCCAAGCTGCTCGATCGTTCCGCCAAATCGGTGGAGCTGACGCCTGCTGGGGAAGTGCTTTTTGAATTCGCGGAACGTTTATTGCGCTTGCGCGATGAGTCCATTCAAGTCGTAGCTGATCGTGGGAATGTTGTGCAGGGTCCCGTGTTGTTTGGGGCGAATGAAGCCACCTGCTTGTATCTTCTTCCCGACATTTTTGCAGAATTTCAGCGGCGTTTTCCGCTCGTGCACATCAGCATTTACCGAAATTTCAGCCATAAGATTCTGCAGCGCATTGAGGATGGCTCGATAGACGTTGGAATTGTCACCTTGCCGACCAAGTCGCCTAACCTACGAGTGCATCACATACACAAGGACCGGCTGCGCTTCATGGTCAGCACGCGGAACCCGCTGGCGCATCGCTCCAAGATTACGCTCGAGGAAGTCGCCGCGCAGCCGTTGATTTTTCCGAAGACGGGTTTTACGCGCCAGGTGCTCGACAAACTTTTTCGCCCGTACCGTTCGCGCATTCGCATCAGTATGGAACTCCCCAGCATCGGCATGATCAAGCGCTTTGTCGCAGCGGATGCTGGAGTTTCCTTCATCAGCGAGAGCTTTGCGAAGGATTACGTGAAGGCCGGTGAAGTGAAGCTGCTCACCGTCGAAGGTGTGGATCTTTGGCGCGAGCTTGGTTTGGTTTATCGGCGTGATCGCAGCCTGCCGCGCGCGGCGCAGGCGCTCATTGCGCTCATTCGCGAGCATCGCAAGGTTGGCGAACCAGCCACCGCTGCGGCCTCCGACTAGCCCCAGAGGCAGGAAAAGCTCTCACGAGAATCTGATTCTGGAGTTACGGACGTTGACTGGTGAAAGTGTCCGGCGGAGATAAGTGGCGCCGGTCGCGGCACCACGCTCCGTTCGCGTGATTGCACGTTGATTGATTCTTGGTCGTCGGAGCAGAGGCCCTTCGAGGCTCAGGATAAACAGGAGTGCCTGTGCTACTTTAGCGGACGTTGAAATCGAGGCTGGCGATCGCTTTGGCGATCACGTTCTCCTGGATCTGAATCAGGTCGGTATCGGCGTAGGTCATGCCCAGTGCGGTCAAAATGTCGCTGCCGCGGGACACGACCACCAGCGTGCCGGACCAATCGTGCTCCTCGGCTTTGCCGCGATAGCGATACTCGACAGCAGGCAGTCCGCCTACCACGGTTCTTCGCTGGGATGTCTGCTTGTAGTCCTCGTAGACGTCGTGCAGCCGCTTTTCCACTACGTTTGCCGCTGCGTCAAGGGGCTGTCGGGTTTTCTCCCGTCCAACCACGAGCAGCGTGGATTCATTTGGCGTGCCCATGGCCACGATCGCGTTCGGGAGTTCGTTGGCGTCGTCGATCAGCTGCCAGCTGGGTGCCTTATACATTTTGAAACCGTAGACGTGGTTGGTGTAGGTGTTGCCCTGCACTTCTTCTGGAATCTGAGGGGTCTCGGCTTCCTTGGGTGGAGCGAGGGGAGTGCTGGACGTCGCCAAAGCCGTGGCGGCTGCGGAAGGTACGGCTTTGATCGACGGCGCTATGGCGTTTGCCTTCGGGGCGCTCGCTGGTATGGCAGGCCGCACCGCCGCGTTCGATATTCGGGGTGCGGGCGTCTCGATGGCTGACATTACCGCGGGCTCGGCACTGGGCTGCACCGCATCGGCCTTTACTGGTTGTGTAGAGGGCTGCGAACGTTCTGCTTCTCCTGGTTTTCTTGCGGGCGTTCCAGGGGCGTCACCGCCGGGCTTGGCATTGCCTTTCGCATCGTTCTTCGCGGCGTCGGACCCGTTCGGGAGAATTGTGGCTATTTTACTTTTTTCCACAAGTATGTATCCAAAGTCAGTTTTAACTTTGAACATATTGTTATCGTACGCGACGATCACGCCATAGAACGTTTTCCCGTCCTTTAGCTGGATTTCGTCGGATTTGGCAGGCGGCGCAGCGACGCAAATCGCGAGCAGCAGCGCTCCGCGAGTTAGCACTCTCATAATTGAAAGTATGCAACTAGGGCTGGCCTCGATGCAATCGTTGCAAGGGCTTGGTGTCGGCTTCGTTACGTCGGAACAACGCCGGCGGCTCGATGGTGGTTACAGCCAAATCGACGGATTGCACGCCGCGAACTGACAAGCGATAGAGCAACTCCGTTGCGGCTTCCGCTAGCTCGTTGATCTCGTTGGTCGGCGTGGCCAGGCGCATCTGCGCGGCGCGCGACTCCCCATTCTCGTAGGTGAGTGTCAATAGGATCGCCATAGCTTGTCGGCGGCATTCGCGCAGTGTGCCGGCTGCCCGCAGGCTCACGTAGTTCACCATACCAGTCGATATTTCGGAGTCGGCGACTTGGTTTGTAGGGCGGTCTGCGGGATGCGCGCATTCCCCTCGTGCTTGCTCCCAAATCCGGAGTCCGAGGGCTTTGCCAAAGACCGTCTGCAGCATAGGTTTGGCGACGCCTTGTAGACGCGCAGTCATGCGAAACCCGTTCCCCTCGGGTCTCGGGACCCGGAAAGCCCACGCCGGCGTGTGGCTTGCCGAGGGCAGAGCAGCGGTCTCAACGCAAGCATGCATTACGCCTCCTGGTGAGGAAATCTGGCGCCGGGTTGGCTTGTGCCGTTGGCCAGAGCGCGGAAACTAACGGCGAGCGGCCTTGGAGAGCCTAGGGAGGCAATGGGGCCGCCCGCCGATTCCCGCTTCCTCTACCGCGCCACTATAGCGAATAAAAGGCGAAAGTCAACAGCAATCGTGTGGCGAAATGCCGCAGGGCTCCGCAGGCTGCGCCGTGCGCTACAGTGGGGCCACAAATTTTGCACGTCTGGGCGGACTCGTGTTCGACGATCTAACTACTTGCGGAAAGAAGTAGTTTCGGTTGCTCCCGTCGTACAGCCCGGTACCCATGCAGCACCGCTTGAAACCTCCTCGCGGAGCCGCAGGGGCACAGGTCATTCCGGCCAAGCTTTTCCACGAGTTCTTTCTCTCCATGGACGATTCTCGGCCCTTTTCTAACGCGGGTTTCGGAGGGATATCCCTTTCGACGTTTACTGCTCCGCTCGAAAGCACGCTTCGTCGTTGAATTTATCGTTTCGCATGACCGGCCTCCTGATTTACGGCTGATTCTTGAATAGGAATACCGTCCATGCGTTCGCGTGGACGGCACTCCCTTACTCCTGCAACTTCGGATCATCCGAAGCTGCGGCAGCTATCTCCGATTCCTTCTCCCTGTCCTGCTGGAACTGCGCGGCACTAACAAACCCAACCGAACGCACCGCCTTTCTGGTTGTCAAGAACCAAGCGATTTCTTCCATGTCTTCCTTGCTGGCCAATCGCCGGTCGTCGTAGAACGTGCATTCGCGAACCGGGAAACGAATCTCGCGCTCAATGTAGAAGGTCCTGCAGAAGACCACCTGCTCTGAGGCACGAAATCCGGTAATGATGTGTCCGCGAGAACACGTTCGGCACAAGGATTCCGATCCTTCCGGAGTTCCACCCTGGACGCGAATTGTGACCATGACAGTTCTCTTTTCTAAGCAGCGCGAGAAAGAGCGCAGAGCCTCTAAAAGCTGGAGAGGCCGCACAGCTACGCGGACTTCCCCCTGCGCTGCAGGTGCTCGGCGCTTCGGGTTGGCGCGGTTGGCGTACGCACATACGTCAACGGCAATTCGCGCGGCAAATGCGGGTCGCGCGGAAACACGGCGAGCTTCGCCGCAGTGCGTGAAAATGAGTTAGAGAGATTGCCCGTTCGGCACTGAGCTAACGGAAGGAAGCGTAGGACGCCCGCCCGCTGCCGTGACTCTCGATCGGCAACGCCGCAAAACGGCTTGAATGGATCAACCGTTGCATGGGATGTCGTCCTCCTATGGACTGTAGCTAAAATAGTATGAGAATGCGGGGGCGAGAATCAGAAACAATGGAACGGTATTTCCGCGGGGCTCAATGGATGGATTTGGCACCCGAACGGTTTGGACGGTGCGCGTATCGTGGTAAGAAGGGGCAGCTACGAGCCAGCGTTTACGATGGAGAGAGACTTGAGTTGGCGGACCCAGCGGCCTTGGCGCTTGTCTCCGGGGACGACCAGGCGGAGGGGGCCTTGGTCTGGGCCGAGGTCCTTGCCGTCGGACGTCTCTGCGACGAGGACGGATTCGGCGGCGAAGTCGGAGTTTAGCTCGGCTAGGGAGAAGACGGCGCGATAGCCGTCGCTGCCCTCGGCCACGACACAGAGGGCCATACTCTTGCCGCGAAGGTCGCCGGTCTGCGGTGCGCCCGCTTTCGCGAGCAGGGAAGCCAGGGTCACGCCTTCGTATTCGTGAGTCGTACCGTCGTGACCTTTGGCGGTCACTTTAGCGCGCGGCATGGCCTTCAAGTCAGCGGGCGTTAGGTGTAGTTCTTGTTTTACCGCGCCTTTGACCAGTAGGGTTGGGGACGGTTCGGTTGCGGGGGTTGGTGTTTGCGCTGCCGTGGACAGTGCCGTTAGTAGGAGTGTTGCAGCCAATGCGGCTATTCCGATGGTTCGCATATGTTTGCCCTTCACTTGGGATCTCCCTCGGTTGCTGGGTGGTGCTGAGTCACAAGGCGACCGCCACTCCTCAAGGTTCACAGTTAACGGTCGGCAGCCGTTACGAATGCTTGCGTCGCGTGCGGGCTTCGCGCCATCGTCACTTACTCTCTCACGCGGGCATTATGGACCTAAATCTATTTTTTGCGATGCTTGGCGGGTTGCAGGTGCTGACTCTACAAGTGAATGTTGGAGGGGCGCTAAAAAGAGAATTGCCCGCTCTCTGAGAGACAGCGGGCAATTCTCGCCAAGCGATTGGGATGCGCGAGGTCTAGAAGACCTGGCGGAAGAAGTAGAACAGGAATCCCGATAGCATCATGGCGACTGGGAGTGTCAGCACCCAGGCCATCGCTAGGTTTCGTATCGTCGCCCCTTGCAGACCGGAGCGATTGGCGGCCATGGTTCCGGCGATGCCCGAGGACAACACGTGCGTGGTACTGACGGGCAAACCGAACCAGTCGGCCGCGCCGATGGTGGCCATAGCGGTGATTTCGGCCGCTGCGCCCTGACCGTAGGTCAGGTGGTTCTTGCCGATTTTCTCGCCGACGGTAACGACGATGCGCTTCCACCCAACCATAGTGCCGAGGCCCAGGGCTAGCGCGGTGGCTACTTTGACCCAAAGCGGGATAAAGCGCGTCGCGTGATCCACGTGCGATTTGTAATTCTTCAAGACGGCAACGTCGGCTGCGGCAAAAACGGGCTTGCCGGACTTTTGCATCAAGCGTATCGCTTCACTCGCCAAATACATGTCGTTGCGGAAGTTTCTTACTTCCTTTTGCGGTACGTTCTTCAAGTCCTTGAAGATGGCCATTTCAGTGCCGATGCCGTTGACCAACCCGCGCAGGGCCAGCATGGTGTTGGGCTTGAACTCTTTGGTGCGGATGTAGTCGGTGACGTCTTCGCGGGGATCGCCGATGGCCGCACTTTGCTGTACGTATTTGCCCAAGGTGTCGGCAGTTTGTGTCGAAACCGCGATGAAGTCTTGCGACTCTGACGCGGTAACGGCGTGGTTCAAGGCATAGGTGGTGGGCACGGTGCCGATCAGGATGAGCATGATGAGGCCCATGCCTTTTTGGCCGTCGTTCGAGCCGTGGAAGAAGCTGACGCCGGTGCAGGTCAGGATCAGCAAGCCGCGAATCCAGAATGGTGGTGGCTCGGTGCCTTCGGGCGCTTCGTACAACTTCTTGTTTTTTACA
>Ga0210401_10003022_pt1 | contig 18172 bp, 15 predicted proteins | sample IncBWH32MmetaG_FD_150866 | JGI IMG/M metagenome (GOLD analysis project Ga0210401, IMG submission 150866) | Forest soil microbial communities from Barre Woods Harvard Forest LTER site, Petersham, Massachusetts, United States - Inc-BW-H-32-M | ecosystem: Environmental > Terrestrial > Soil >... | reverse complement strand
AAAGGGCCGCGCTGGGCGTGGTGTTTCCGATGCCCATTTCGCCCACGGCCAGCAGGTCCAGGCCCTGCCCGGCCAGCGTGGCCACGGCCTCGCGGCCGCGCGAGACGGACAGCTCCGCGTCACGGCGCGTCATGGCCGGGCCCCGGCTGAAATCCGCGGTCCCGCGGCCCAGGCTCAGCTTCAGCAAACCGGGGTGTTCGGGAAAGCCCTCCGTGTTGACGCCCGCGTCCGCCACCACCACCCTCGCGCCGGCCTGGCGGGCCAACACGTTGATGGCGGCGCCGCCGGACAGGAAATTGAGGACCATTTGGGGGGTCACTTCGGGCGGATAAAGGCTCACGCCCTGGCGGGCGATGCCGTGGTCCCCGGCCGCGATGAGCACGGCCTTGCGCGGGAAAGCCCCGTCCGTCCGCCCGGTGATGGCCGCCAGGCGCACGGCCAGCTCCTCCAGGCGCCCCAGCGAGCCGGTGGGCTTGGTCTTCCGGTCCAGCAGCGATTGCACGGCGGCGGCGGCGTCCAGGTCCAGTTCCAAGGCAACGGTCGTCATTCAAGCCTCCAAAGTTAGAATTCGATCCCTTTTCGGGCCGCGATCTTGCGCGTCCCGGGGTGTTTCACGGCGTGCAGTTCGGTCACATAGTCGGCCACTTCAAGCAGCTCCGCCGGCGCGCCCCGGCCGGTGAAGACCAGTTCCACGTTCTCGGGGCTGGCGTCGATCAGGGCTTCCAGCTCCTCCAAGTCCACAAACTTGTCTCGCAGGGCGTTGTTGAACTCATCCAGGATGACCACGTCCCAGTAGCCCGCCTTCATTTCGGCCGCCACCAGGGCGGTCTGCTCCAGGATCTTGGCCCGGATCTCGGTCCGGTCCGCGTTCTTGTCAAAGAAGGGATGCCGGTAGTCGCCGCGGCGGAAGATCAGGTGGCCCGCTTCGCCGCCCTCGAGGGCAGGATGGCCCTTGAGCCCTTCCTTCCAGGCCAGTTCCCCGCTGGGCTCGCTCTCCAGCTTGAAGTACTGCTGGACCAGCACGTTCAGCCCCCGCCCGACGGCGCGCATGGCCAGTCCCAGGGCGGCGCTGGTCTTGCCCTTGCCTTCCCCGGTGTAGACATGGATGAGGCCTTTTTCGAGTTTCATGCGTGCTCCAGCGGCGGGACTAGGACGGGGGACCGGGCAGGCCCTTCAAAAAGGCCAAGGCCAGAGCCCAGGCGATCGCGGGCCCGGTGACCAGTGCCACGCAGACCAACGTGGACGCCAAGAACAGGGCCAGCGCACGCCGCAGGGATGCGGGCTCCATCCTCTGGATCGGCTCCCCGATGAAGGCCTTGATGACGGCCTCCCCACGGTAGCGCAAGGGGCCGCCCAGCTGGACGCCCAGGGCCCCGGCAAAGGCGGCCTCGGGCCAGCCGCTGTTGGGCGACGGCTGGCTGGATCCATCGGCGAGGGCCGTGCGCAGCGCCCGCCAAGGGTTCAATCCGATGAAGCCCGCGGCCAGCACCGCGCAAAGGGCTGAAAACCTCGCTGGCACCCAGTTCATCAAGTCATCCAGCCGGGCCGACGCCCAACCCAGCTCGCGGTAAAGCGAATCCTGATGGCCGACCATGCTGTCGGCGGTGTTGGCGGCGCGATAGGCCAGGGCCGCGGGCGCGCCCAGTAGCGCGGCGAAAAGGAGGGGCGCCACGACCCCGTCGCCCAGGCTCTCGGCCACGCTCTCCAGGCAGGCCCGGCAGACCCCGGCGGCGTCCAGGTCCGCGGTGTCGCGCCCGACGATGCGGGCGACCGCCCGGCGGGCGGCGGCCACATCGCCCTGTTCCAGCGGCCGCAGCACGTCCAGGGCGTGGGCCAGCATGCTGCGCACTCCCAGGCTGGACCAAAGCATGCCGGCTTGCACGCAGCGCCCAAGCCAGGGGCCCCATCCCAGCGCAGCATCGGCCCAAGCCGCGGCGCAGAGCAGGAGCCAGCCCAGCAGCCAGACCCCGCCGACGTTGGCCAAGGCCAGCAGGCAGCCCCGCCCCGTCAACGGCCCGGGCTTGCTGCGGGCCCAATCCTCCAGGCGGGCGATCCATGCGCCCATCAGCCGCACCGGGTGCCAGCCGAAGTCCGGGTCGCCGACCAGCAGGTCCAGCGCCAACGCGGCGGCCAGGAGCTGCCAACTCAAGGCGTCCGCCGCGGAAGGAAGGACAGATCCAGGTGCTTGGCCAGGTGGGCGGCCCAGCGGTCCAGGCTTTGCTCCCTCCCTTGGGCCCGGTCCACCCCGCCGCCCCGCCAGCGCCTGCCTTGGGCCCTGGCCAGGGCCCCCAGGAAGGCGCGGCGGAAGGGCGCCTCATCCAGGATGCCGTGAAGGTAGGTGCCCCACACCCCGGCCCCGTCGCTGACCAGGAGGGCTTGGCCCACGGGGCCCTCGGCTTCCACCCTAGCGGTGGGGCCTGCGCTGGTGCGGCCGTGGTGGATTTCATAGCCGGAAAGTTCCAGCCGGCCCAGGCGAGTGGCGGCTTTGAAGCGGCGCAGGGCCAGGACCTTGCCGCGGCCCATGCTTGTCTGCACGTCCAGAAGGCCCAGGCCCAGGGCCTTGGCCCCGCGGCGGCCGTGGTCCACCCCCAGGGGGTCGTTCAAGGAGCTACCCAGGATCTGGAATCCTCCGCATAGCCCCAGCACCCAGGTGCCTTGGGCCGCCCAGCGGCGGATGCGTTCGGCCTCGCCGCTGCGGCGCAACTCCGCCAGATCCGCCAGGCTGTCCTTGCTGCCGGGCAGCACCAATAGGTGCGGCCGCGGACGCTCCTGCCCAGGCTTCACCCAGTCCATCTGGACCCCGGCCTCCTCCTGCAGGGGCATCAGGTCGTTGAAGTTGGAAAGGTGGGCCAGGCGCAAGGCCTGGACCCGCAGGGCCCCGTGGGCGGTCCGGGGCACGGACGCAGGCAGGCCGAGGCTGTCCTCCTCCTCCAGGGCCAGGCCGTCCATCCACGGCAGCACGCCCAACGGCTTGATGCCGCGGCGGCGTAGCCAGGCCAAACCGGGGTCCATCAGGCTGAGGTCCCCGCGGAACTTGTTGAAAATGACCCCGAGGCAGCGTTGGCGGAGCCAGCTGGGCAGCAGTGCCAGGGTGCCGGTCAAGGCGGCGAAGGAACCGCCACGCTCGATGTCCGCGACCAGCACGAACGGCGCCTTGCTGAAGCGCGCGGTCTCAAGGTTGGCCAGGTCGCGGTGGGCCAGGTTCACCTCGGCGGGCGAGCCCGCGCCTTCCAGCACCAGGGCCTCATGCTCGGCGGCCAAGGAGGCCCAGGCCCGCTGCGCCTGCCTGGCCACGGCGGGCCAGCGTTTGAAATAGGCACGGGTGCTGAAGATCCCCTGGGAACGGCCCATCAACACCAGCTGGCTGCCTTTACCCCGCTGGGGCTTCAGCAGCACCGGGTTCATGCGCGCCTGCGGCCGCACCCGCGCCGCCAAGGCCTGCAGCCACTGGGCCCGCCCCATCTCCAGGCCCTCGTCCGTGACCGCCGAATTCAGCGCCATGTTCTGCGCCTTGAAGGGCGCCACGCTGAAGCCGCGGTCCGAAAGGATGCGGCAGAAGCCCGCAGCCAGCAGGGACTTGCCCGCGTGGCTGCCGGTGCCCAGGACCAGGACCTGGAACGGCGCCCGTTTCAAGAACGCTCCTTGAGGATCCGAGCCAGCGCCGCGGCCAAGAGGCGGTTCTCCTTGGGCCGCTGCGGGTTCAAGCGCAGGTGACGCCGGCCCCAGGAGCCATAGGTATGGCAGGATCTGACCAGGAGGCCTTCCTTCTCCAACCGCTCCGCGGTCCGCGCCGCGCTGCGCCCCGGCGGCAATGCAACCAGGAAGGCCCCGCTGTCCGACGGCAAAAGGGCCAGCCCCTGGGTGGCGAGAGGGGAAAGGCGCGCCAGGAGGTCGGCCCTGCGGCCGGCCAGGGCCCGCCGCAAGCTGGGCATGGCCAGAAGTTCCGCTTCAAGCATCCACGGGCCCAGGGCCTGGGCCAGGCTGTTCACGCTCCAGGGCCGGGTCCAGGGCCGCAACGAGCGGACGACCTTGGGGTGGGCGACCAGGTAGCCCAGGCGCAGGCCCGGCAATCCAAGGCCCTTGCCCAGCGAACGCAGCAGCACCAGTCCTGGTCTGGCCGCGGCCAGGCCGGAAAGATCCGGCCTGGGCGACAACTGCTGGGCGGCCAAGGCTTCATCCACCACCACACCGAGCCCCCGGCGCCGGCCCTGGCTGATCAGGGCGGCCAGGTCGTCCCAGGCCAGCGAAAGGCCGCTGGGGTTGGCCGGGTCCGCGAGCCACAGCCAGCCGGGGCCCAGGCCCTTGGCCAACGGCGCCAGCGCCGGGCGTCCCGGGCCGCGGCGCAGGGGCAAGGGCTGGGGTATCGCAGCGGCGCGCCGGAGCAAGGGCAGGTATTCTCCGAAACAGGGGCTTTCCAACCAGACCCGCCGCCCCCGGGCGGCCTGGGCCATCCATTCAAGGCATTCGGAGGATCCGCTGCCCACCAGGACGGAACCTTTGGGCAGGTTCAGGCGCCGCTCGATGGCGGCAGCCAGGCCGGGGCTGTGTGGCTGCGGATAGAGGCCCAGGCGCGGCAACAACGCGGAGGCCCGGGCTTCCCAGCCGTCCGGGGGCTCCAGGCTGGCGACCGTGCTGCTGAAATCGATCAGGCGCCGCAGCCGCCCATCGTCGGCATAGACGTCAGCGCCATGGACCCGGCCCTGGGTCACTTGAACCGCATGGCCAGGCCGGCTTGGACCACAAAGACCTCCGCGGCTTCACCGCAGGCCGCCTGATTGAGGGATCCGTTCAGGTCGGCGAAGGCCCGGGCCACGGGGTCCCCGGCCACCCCGCCTTGGCCCACCTCGTCCAGCACCAGCACGGTGAGGGCGGCGCTCTGCCGCGCCATGGCCAGGAACCCGCCCAGCGCCGCCAGGGCCGCCTGCGGGCTGTGCAGCTGCAAAGCCGCCCAGGCGCCCAGGCCGTCGAGGAACCAGGCGTCGTGGCCGGCCTGGCGGCAAGCCTGGCCCGCGGCCAGGAGGTCACGCCCCACTTCGATGGTGGCCCAAGTTTCGGGGCGGCTGCGGCGGTGTTCGGTCAGGCGCTCGGTCAGCTCCTGGTCGGCGGCCGCTTCGGGCCCGAGCAGCGTGCCCAGGTAAACCGGCCTGGCCAGCCTCAGGCGCTCCAGCCCGGCCGCGAAAGCGGCTTGGGCCAGCCGGCTCTTGCCGGACCGCAGCCCGCCGACATAGGCGCTGATGGCGCCGGGCGTCACCGCGGAAGCTCCAAATGGGCCATGTCGTTGTAGAACTCGGCCCACCAGACCCCGCCCTGGTGGGCCAGCAATGTCAGGCTGACATTGCCGGGCCGGCCCAGCCGGTAGTAGACCTTGGGGTGGATCCCGGTGGCCAGGCAGGACGCAATGCGAACCGGGCCGCCATGGCTGACCGCGGCCACGGTCTGGCCGGGGTATTCCCGGAGCGCGGCCTTCAGGAAACCGCCCATGCGGCGGGCGAAGACGGCCATGGTCTCCCCGCCTTTCGGGTCGAAGGCCAGGAATGGATCCTTGCGGGTGCGGCCCCCCAGCTTGAAACGCTGCAGAACCTGGTCGATGCTCTGGCCTTCCCAGTCGCCGAAGCAGCGCTCGCGAAGGTCCTCGCGCTTGCTCACCGCCAGGCCCAGCGCCTTGCCCAGCGTGGCGGCGGTCTGGCGCGCCCTCAGCAGGTCGGAACTGAGCACCGCGCTGATCCCCAGGTCCATGCCCGCCACGCGCTTGGCCGCCAGGAAGGCCTGGCGTTTGCCCAGGGCGTTGAGGCCCGTCCCCTTCCAGCCCTGGATGATGCGCTTCACGTTCCAGTCGGTCTCGCCGTGCCGCAGGAACAGGATGCGGGTGGCGGGCTCGCCCGCCCATTGGGTGTGGGCCTGGAAGGCCGGCTTTTTGACGTTGGAGAGCATGGCGTTCCGAAAATGAAAAAGGGCGCCGCTTTTCAGCAGCGCCCACGCGTGTGCCACGGGACAGCCGCCGACCCCAACGCACGGGGGTGACGCTTGCGGCTCCCGGGCAGGTCTCCTGGCTCTCGGCGTGGGATCGGCCGGTTCTTCCGAAGGCAGCCAAGGCTGGCCGACGTGAACCGGCCCGTTCTGGGCCGTTGACAGTGGCGTGCACCGCGCCCGATTTTCACGGGCTTCCCTATTCTCGCGGGCCGTTTCCGGCGTCCGCGCACCAGGGAGCAATCAATGAAGGGAGTGTACAGCAAGGCCCAAGCCTTGCCTAGCCGCGACTTCCGCGGCCCGTCCTGGGCCTGGGCTTGGCCTTGGCCGGCTCGTGGAAGAGCGCCGGCGTCTGCCGTTTCAGGTCCAGGTGGATGTAGGTGGTGGCCATCAGGGTCACCGGAAAGGCCACGAAAATTCCCACCACCCACAGGGCCAAGCCCAGGGCATTGAGGGCTCCGATCACCGCCAGGAACAGAACGCAGCGCCAGAAGGCCCCGTGCACGGCCTGCGCGCTGCTGCGCATGCTCTCCCAAGCGCCCTGGCCCTCGTCCGCCACGTAATAGCCGTGGAACCATCCGTACACGGTCCACAGCCCGGCCGGCAGGGCGGCCAGCGCGGCCAGCGCCAGCAGGGGGCCCTGGGAGGGCTGCCATAGCGACGTCTTCAATGCCCAGGAGGCCTGGGACAGGAGGCGCGGATCCCAGGTGCCGCTCAGGAGCCTGGCGCTGGGCCACAGGGCCAGCATCAGCACGCCCCAAAAGAGCCCGGTGGAGGCGATGAAACGGTGCAGGTAGCCCGGCGCCGGCAGGGCGCTCACATGCAGGCGGCTGGAGCGGGTTTCACGGTCGCTGAGCTGGATGGCGTGCCACAGGAGCCAGCAGGCCAAGGCCGATTTCCAGGCCGTGATGGCCAGGCCCCAGCCTTGCAGGTCCAGGCCCAGGCGCTCGATGCATTCGGGAAGGTAAAAGGCCACGGTGCCGGGCACCAAACTGTGCATGTGCTTGACGGTAAGGCGCCAGCCGTAGCGCAGGCTGGAGCCGAGGCGTAGGTGTTTTTTCTTCAGGGGAGCACCTCAAAGGTCTTGCTGGAACTGACGGTGCGGCCGCCTGCGGTCAGCTCGACTTCGAGCTGGCAGATGCCGCCCTTCCAACGCTGGATCACGTCGCTGGGTACCCGGATCAGCCAAACTTGGCTGTTCTTCTTGGCCGGGGCGGGACCGGCTTCCTGCCACAGCAGCTGGCCGCTGCGCAGCCGCCGTATCCGGTGCACCCGGGTCACGGGGCCCGGCGGCCGCGGGCCCAGGTCGCTGTAGGCCACCAGCAGGTCCCAGCCCAGCCGCCCGCCCACCTGCCGCCAAGGGTTGGGGTCCAAAAGGCGCTGCTCCTGGCCGTGGTCGTCCATTTGCTTGCCCACAGCGGTGATGAAACGCAGGTCCCCCAGCTGCCATTGGCCGGCTGCCAGCTCCGGCACGATGACGTGGAGGGTGCGGTGGCTTTCAAATCCGATGCCGGCATCCTGCATGGCCAGGCTCAGGTCGTAGTCTCCGGGGTTGAGATCGGTCTCCAGCTCGGCCTTGTAGAGCAGGGGGGAGTCCGAACCGAACCAACGGCGGGCGAAATGCAGGCCGTAGCCCGCCAGGAACAGCTCCAGATCCGCACGGGTCTTCAGCGTCACGGCCGAACGTTCGAGGCGGGAGGGGTCGGTGAACGCGCAGGTGATGTCTAGCTGCGGCGCGCGCAGGGCCCCGCTGGGCAGCCCAAAATGGGCGAAACGGCCGCCCAGGACGAGGTCCACATGGGTCTTCCCGGCCGGTCCGGGGGAAAATCCCAGGTCCGCGGTCAGGTCGGGCTCATCCGAAAAAACCCAGGGCAGGCGCAGGCCCTCCCGTGCGTCCAAGGCCGCGGCCGAGCCAACGATGCACAGCGCCAGCAGGAGCCGCCTCATTCCCCGACCACCCGCGGATCCAGGTGCTCCTTCAGCCCCAGGCGCTTGGCCAGGGCCTGGGCCTGGGGCTGCGAGCGGAAGGGCCCCAGGCGGACCAAGTAAAGCCGGTGGCCGTCGCTCACCCTCGCAGCCACGGAGGCCCGCCAACGGTGGGCCGCCAGGCGCACCGATTCGGCCTGGGCCGAGGCCCGCCGGGCGTAGGCCCCCACTTGCACCCACCAGCGCCCGGGCCGGGATGCCGCCGGGCGCGCCGCGGCGGGCAGCGTGGGGCGCGGGGCCCCGGCCAGCGCGCGCAGATGGACGGCGGCGGAGCGGGCCTCAAAACTGGCTGGATAGCGGTCTACCACTCGCTGAAACAGGGCCTGGGCATCCGCGCCGCGGCCCTGATGCTGCCTCAGCAGCGCCAGCCCGTACACGGCCTGGGCCTCAAAGGGGCCCCCGTCGCTGGACAGCTTTTGCCAAGCCTCCTCGGCCGGGCCGTAATCCTTCAGCGCAGCGTCGCATTCCGCCCTCGACGCCAGGGCCGATTCGGCCCTGGGCCCGCCTGGAAAGTCGTGGAGCAGGGTCCGCAGGTCTTCCCGGGCGCCGGCATAGCCCTTGCCCAGCATCCTGCATTGGGCCCGGCAATACAGCCATTCGCCGCGGTCCTGTCCGGCCCTGGGCCAGGCGTCCGAAGCGGCAAGCACCCGCAGGGCCTCGCCAGGTTCCCCCATGCCGTACAACAATTTGGCTTCGCTGAGCGCGGCGGCGGAGCCGGCCTCGTCACCGCCGCCTTCCACGCGGGCTTTTTCCAGCAATGCGGCGGCGGCCCCCAAATCATCCATGGACGCGGCTTGCTCCTGCATGGCCCGGCTGGCCCCCAGCCCGTGGGGATGGACCTTCAGATAATCCTGCAGCGCCTGGGCCAAGCCCGTGGTTCCCCGTGCGTCCTCCACGGCCTGCCAATCCGCGCCGCCCGGCGCCGGCGCGTCCACCTGCACGACACCGGGCTCGGCCGGCGGGGCCGCCGGTCCGCCGCGGAGGGCCGAGGCCAGCCCCAATCCAAGGAACAGGGTCCTGAACATCACAATTCGGGGTCGCCGTTGAGGAAACGCTTGAGGGATTGCATGCGCTTGAACACGCGGTAGTACAACAGGACCCGCCGCACGTAGGCTCGGGTGCTGGGCAGGGGGACCGCCGCGATCAGGTCGTCCTGCTCACGGCCGTAGGTGTCCAGGCGCCAGGCCCGCACCTTGGCCGGGCCCGCGTTGTAGGCCGCCAAGGCCAGCACCAGGTTCCCCTGGAAGGCTTTCAGCTGCCGAGAAAAATACACCGCACCCATGGTCAAATTGATGTCCTGCACGTAAAGATCGTCGGCGTCCTGGTAGTTCAGCTTCAGCTCGTGCGCCAGCTGCTCGCCCGTGGACGGCATCACCTGCATCAGCCCCACCGCCCCGCGTTGGGACTCGGCGAAGGGGTTGAAGCCGCTTTCGGCCCGGACAATGGAGGCCAGGAGCAGGGGGTCCACCTTGGTCCGCCCCGCCAGCCGGTACAGGGCCTGTTTGTTGGTGACGGGGGAAAGCGCGTCCCAAAAGGCGTTGGAGCGCCACACCAGCAGCGACAGGGCGGCCGTCAGGGCCCCCAGCAGCAGCAGCAAACGCAGGCGGTAGTGGCGGGGTTTTCCGGCCCACAGCGATGGAAGTCCCAGGAACGGCATGGCGCATTCTAAACCCGGCGGGGGCCGGGCGGGGCCTAAAATAAAGCGGCCGGCCCTGGGGGCCGGCCGCCGGATCCGGGTTGTCCCGGTCTCAGCCGAACATCTTCTGCATGAACTGGGTCGGTTTGGGGCCCAGCACCCGCGGCACCTGGTCGTCCTTCCAGGATTCCTCCACCAGGCGCTTGGCCTCGGTGTAGTTGTTCTGGGTATGCTTGAGGATGCTTTCACGCACTTCCTGCATCTCCGCCATGGCGGCGTAGCGCAGCATCAGGATCACGGTGAACTGGAGGTCCTTCACCACCACGTAACGGAGCAGGATGGCGATGCGCCGCTTGCTCATCTTGGGGTTGGGCATCAGCCCGTTGAGCACGTTGAAGACGAACTCCATGTAGTCGCTCACGGCCTGCTCGCGGCCGGCCGCGTCCACCTGCTTGGCGCTGGCCACCATGGTCATCTTCTTGTCGGCGCCGGCGAAGACCACCTTGGCGCTCTTCTCCACCTTGCCGCTGTACTCGCCCATGAACGTGCCGGCGTTCTGCTCGCCGCGGAAGTTGTAGATGGAATCCTTGCTGAGGAACATGCCGATGGCCCGCATCACCTGGGCCTCCACCGGCGTGAGGCTGAAGTTGGGGCCCTTCTTCGGGGATTCGCCGGAGACCACGCTCATGATGAAGCGGTCCTCCAGCCAGTCCACCACGTTGCGGATGGGCTCCAGGATCACCGGCGGTATCTGGAAGGCGCCGCTGGGGCCCTTGGGGAACGCGTTGGAGTGCACCCCCAGGATCTTCTGCATGGCCGCGTGGACGTTTTCGGGGGTGCAGATCTGGTTCTGCAGCGGGTCCTGCTCCGGGTTGAAATGGCTGTTCAGGAGCACCCGGCTGCCGGAGGTGGCCACACGGTTGGCCGCGTTCTCGGCGGTGGCCGCCACAAAACCGCCGGTGTAGCCGAAATCGGTCTTCAGCTTGGCCACCTTGTCGGTGTCGAAGCTGACGAATTTCTTGCGCATGGAATCGGTCTTCACCGCGTTGAGCGATTCGATCTCCCGCAGGGTCTTGCGGAGCTCGCCCAGCACGGGCCCGTACTTCTCGGCCAGCTGGCGGATCTTGAGCAGGTTGGTGGCGGCCTGTTCGGCGTAGGCCTTCAGGGCCGGGCCGGCGTTCAGGATGTCCCGCTCCTGCTCCATCTTGGCCTGTCCCGTGGCCTCGGGGGCGCGGCCGGCGGCTTGGTCCACGAAGGTCTTCATGGTGTCCAGGGCCACCCGGGCGGCGGACGGATCCACGGACTGGGCCGCGGAGAAAAGCTGCTGCAGGGCCGGCAGCACGGTGTCCAGCTCCTTGACCTGGGCGTTGCGCTTGCCCAGGGCGGTCTCGCGGGCCACCTTCGGGTCGGCCGCCAGCGCCGCCGCGTCCTTCTTGGGCCGGCGCTTGCCGCTGTCCTGAGGGTTCAGGGCGTAGAGCTCGTCGGCCGCGATCATGCGGGCGCGGTCCCAGGAGGTGTAGACGTAGTCCGCATCCTCGGGCAAGGAAGGGGCCGCCTGGAAGGCCGCCATCAAACCGTCATAGATCCCCCGGTCCAGCAGCTGGATGGGCCCCTCGCCCAGGTCCACCTGGTCGGCCAGGGCGCCGGTGCAGAGGAACAGGGTCTGCTCGCTGTTCAAGGCCTCGATGCGGTCCAGCAACTGCCGGGTCAGCGCATCAAAGGCCTTGCGCAGGCGGTCGCACTTGACCTTGTCGGTGAAGGCAGGATTGGCGGCGGTATCCTTGCCAAAGGCTTTGACGCCGTCTTCCACAATGCCGCGGACTTCTGGGGAAACGCCTTCCAAAACACGATCAAAAATCTCATTGGCCACGATGGTCTCACTCACGATTGGGCTCCTGCTGGCTTGTCGGCGAAGCGGCTGATCCGGCTAGGTGGAGCAGCCTAACGGCAATGTAGCATGCAGAGGCACGGGCCGCAAAACAAATCTTGCCTGGTGAATCCTACGTTCCGGCTTTCGGAACGCTTGAATGGCTTGATCTAACCAAGCTTTTTACGGAAGATGGCGCATGAAACGGATCCACAGCTACGTCCTCGCAGAGCTGGTCCTCCCCTTCTTCATGTCTCTGGGCCTCCTGAGCTTTCTCCTGCTGATGAAGCAGGTGCTGGCCCTGGTGGACCTGGTCCTTAAAAACGGGGTCCCGGTCGCCACCGTCCTGGAGCTGATCGTGGACGTCATGCCCGCCACGTTCGCCATCACCGTGCCCATGAGCCTGCTCGTGGCGGTCCTGCTGGCCCTGGGCCGCCTGGCCTCGGACCTGGAGTTGGTGGCGCTGCGCGCGGGAGGCGTCAGCCTGGCCCGGCTCTACCCGCCCCTGCTCGGCCTGGGGCTGGCCTTCAGCTTCGGCATGGTGGCCTTCAACGAGACGCTGCTGCCCAACGCCAACGAAAGCTACAAGGTGCTGCTTTACGAGGTGCTGCGCCAGCGCAGCGATGTGGCCCTCCAGGAAAAGGCCTGGGTGAAGGACTTTGAGGGGCTGGTCGTCTACGTGGAAGCCCGCGACCCCCAGACCCATGAGCTGAGCGGCTTGACCATCCTGCGTCCGGCCCAGGCCGGCCAGCCCCTGCAGTGGATCCGGGCCAGGCATGGCCGCCTGGTCAGCGACCCCAGCGGCTACCACCTTTACCTGGACCTTTTTGACGGGAACATGCAGAGCCTCGGCGGCAAGCAGGGCGAGGACTACACCAGCGTGGACTTCCAATCCAGCCGCATGGACCTGGACATCGAGGGGGTGCTGAGCCAGATGCAGGACAAGGACCGGCAGCCCCAGGAGATGAGCATGGCCGAGATCTGGTCCCAGGCCGGGGCGATGCCCCCCGGTGATCCGCGGCGGCCCCATTTCCTGACCGAGATGCACAAGAAGGCCGCCATCCCCTTCGCCTGCCTCTTCTTCCTGCTCTGCGGCCTGCCCCTCGGCACGCTCACCCGCAAGGGCGGGCGCATGATGGGCTTCACCCTGGCCCTGGGGCTCATCTTCGTCTACTACCTGCTGCTTTCCCTGGGCCAGACCTACGGCGACGACGGGCGCCTATGGCCCTGGCTGGCCATGTGGATGCCGAACCTGGCGATGGGGCTCATCGCCCTGGCGGCAGGGCGCTCCGCCTTCCGCGGCAGCGGGATCTTCGCTTTTTCACGGGGCTGACTTTTGCTCAAGAAACTGGACCGATACATACTCGGGGAATTCCTGGCCCCCCTGGCCCTGGTGGTGCTGGGCCTGACCTCGCTGGTGCTGCTGGTGCAGCTGGTGGACACCCTGCCCCGGCTGCGGGAATGGCACGCCACGCTGGCCCAGATCGTGCTTTTCCACCTCTTCCAGTTCCCCTATCTCGCCACCCAGGTCCTGCCCGTGGGGGTGATGCTGGCCACCCTGGTGGCCCTGGGCGGGCTGGCCCGCAGCAGCGAGCTGGCGGCCATGGGCGCGGGCGGGGTCAGCCGCGCCCGCATCGCCCTCCCCCTCTTGGGCGCCGCCCTCTTCATCAGCCTGGCCCTCTTCGGCGTGAGCGAGGCGGTGGTGCCCCTGGCCAGCGACCGGGCCCGTTACATCCAGAAGGTCCAGATCGAGAAGCGCGACGTGGACTATGACCAGGCCTACCGGCAGAACATGGCCAAGAACCTGCCCGGAAACCGGCAGCTCTTCTGCCAGGCCTTCAACGCCGACAAGAACCTGATGCTGGCCCCCACCATCGTCCGCTTCGACCACGGGGTCCTGCGCCAGCGCATCGACGCGGCCACGGCCCACTGGCAGCAGGGCGGCACCTGGGAGCTCGAGCATGGCGTGGAGCGCCTGTTCAATGAAAAGGGCCATGAGAGCAGCGTGCGGTTCTTCCCCAGCTGGCCCGAGGACCTGGACGTCAACGTCCATGACCTGATGGTGGATTCCGACAAACGGGAGCAGGACCTGCTGCAGCTTAGCATCGCCCAGCTCAGCGACATCATCGCTCGCCAGGACGCCACCGGCGCGGACGACCGGAAGGAACGGGTCTGCCTGCAGCTGCGCATCAGTTACCCCTTCAGCTGCCTGATCCTGGCGCTGCTGGGCGTGAGCCTGCCCTACCTCTTCCCCACCGGCAAACGGGCCATGACCGGGGCGGCCATGGGGCTGTTGGCGAGCCTGGCCTGCGGCATGGTCTACCTGGTCTTCATCCAGGTGGGCATCAGCCTGGGCAAGAGCGGCACCCTGCCCATCCTGCTGAGCGCCTGGATGGGCAACCTGGTCTTCGCGGCCGTGGGCGGCTTCACGTTGTGGAAAGTGAACCGCTGAGCCCGCCGCCATCCGGCAAAAAAAGAGGGGCCGCCCCAAAGGCGGCCCCTCTTTTTTTGCCCCGGCCGTTCACCAGCCGAAAGCGGCACCCCCGCTGAACTGGGTGTTGCTGGAGCCGGCCGAGGCCCCGGCCAGCGTGGCGGTCCAGTTTTCGCCGAAGGCGTGCTGGTAGGCCAGCCCCATGCCGGCCTGGCCGTTGAAGGCCGCCGCGCCCAGGGCCACCCGGTTGGGGGTGCGCATGCCTGCCGCGCTCACGGCCGCGGCCATGGCCGCGCCGCCCGCCGCGCCCACGGCGTCGGCCTTTTGCTGGGAGGCCGCCGTGGCGCTGTTCAGCTGGGCCAGGTTGACGGCGTCCGTGGCTTGGGTGCCCGCGGCCACGCTGGTGATCTGGCGGGTGAGGCCGCTGGCGGCGTCGCCGACCGACACCGTGTTGGCCCGGGTGGCGCTGGAATTCTGGCCCAACGCCACGGACCCGCTGGCCGAGGCCGTGGCCAGGTTTCCGATGGCCACCGCCCCGTTCTGGTTGGCGGTGGCGTTGGCGCCGATGGCGACGGCGTTGGTGGCCTGGGAAGTGCTGGCGGCGCCGAGCGCCACGGAATTGCCCCCCACGGCCTCGCTGCCCAAGCCCACGGCCACGGCCCCGCTGGAGAAGGCGATGCTGTCGGCGCCCACCGCCACGCTGTTCACGCCGATGGACTGGGCTGCCGTCCCCAGGGCCATGGAGCGGTCGCCGCTGGCGATGGCGTTGAAGCCCAGGGCGCTGGTGCCCAGGCCCACGGCCTGGCTGGCCGCGCCGACGGCGGTGCCACTGAGGCCGTTGGCCGCCGCGCCGTAGCCGAACGCGCTGCCGTCGGATTGGAGGACCTGGGTCTGGCCGCCCGCGGCCGTCCCCCGGTCGCCCACCACCAGGCTGTCCGTGCCGAGGGCCGTCGCCGACAGGCCGGAGGCCACGCTGGTGTTCCCGCCCGCCACCGCGCCGGTGGTCGTGTCCTGGTGCACCACATCCGTGGCCGTGGTGCCGCCGTTGACGGCCCAGGCCGCCGCGGCCGGAAGCAGGGCCACGGCCAGGGCCGTGGGGCGGAGCAAGCGCTTCAAGGGGGCCAGATGGCGTCTCATGTCTCTTCTCCAACCAAAAAAGGCGGAAGTTCCAGTGGCGGAGGCCCCGGCCTGATGGCTTGCCGGCGCGCCAACGCGCCATTCACTGTACCAGGGTTTCAGGGCAAATAAAAAGGCCGCCTGAAAAAGGCGGCCTTGCGTGTCCCGTTTTCCGGCACGAAACCCGGCGACGATCAGTCACAATCTCAGACTGCGGAAACCGCGATGCCGGCCTTGGACGCCAGGGCCAAGCAGGCGTCTTTTTCAAGGAAAAGGGTCTTCCCCGCCTGCAGCACGAGCGCGCCGGCCTTGGCCTTGGCCAGGGTCTGGAAGGTCTTCAGGCCCACCACTGGGATGTCAAAGCGCAGGTCCTGCCGCGGCCGGGCCAGCTTGACCACGGTGAATCCCTGCCTGGCCAGCTTGGCCGCGCGCAGGATGCAGGCGTCCGTGCCCTCGATGCTCTCCACGGCCACGCAGCTCTGGCGCCGCACCACCACGGTCTGGCCCACGTCAAATTTGTTCAGCTCAGCGGCCAGTTTGACGCCGAAGGCGATGTCGCGGCGGAGCTTGGCGTCCGGCTTGGGCCCGGCCAGGCGTCCGGCTTGGGCCAGCCAGGGCTCCATCAGCCAGGTGGCCGGCTCCAGGTGGATGCCGTGCCGGCCCAATTCCTTCCCCAGGGCCCCCAGGATGGCCTCGGTGCGGAAATCGCGGACAAAGAGGGCTTGTTTGGTGAGCAGCCACTTGGCGCGCCAATCGGGCTTGATGTTGGCGTAGAGCTGGGCGTGCTGGATCTGGCCCTGCATCACGGCGCGACGCACGCCCTGCGATTTGAAGAACTTGAGCAGCTTCCCCAGCTGGCCCAAGGTGACCAACTCAAAGGCGTCCACGTGTTTGGCCAGGCTTCGGTCGGTTTCTTCGGCAAAACCCACGGCGGCGACGCGGTAGCCGGCTTCTTTGGCCCGGGCTGACCACAGGAACGGCAGGCGCCGGTTTCCCGCGATCAGACCAAGGGTCTCGCTCACACCGCCACTCCAAGCTCTTTGGCTCGGGCGTAGGCCTTGTCCATGCCCTTCCAGCGCACCTCGCGGTAGCCCTTCACGCCTTCGATCAGGCTCAGCAGCTCCACCCAGCGGGCGTCGTCCTTGCCCGCGCCGGGATACTGCTGCACCAAGCCCACATACCAGTCGCGCAGGCTGCGCTCGCGGCGGTGCCAGCCGGGCAGGACGCGGCGCAGGAACTTGCCGCGCTTCATCAGCCTCAGCATCCAGTCGCGGCTCTTGAGGTCGAATTCCAGCTTCAGGCCCATCACGTCGAAGTGGGGGCGGTTGAAGTGGACGTATTCCACCTTGTCGCCCTCGCCCAGGTTCAGGCGGAGCTTGTCGCGCTCGTACTTCTCCGGGCTGGTCAGCAGGTGGGCGGCCCAGACCTCGTCCTTGATCGCCAAGACCTTGTAAAGGCCCCTGGCCGCGGCCTTGGTGGCCGACCAGCCGGACGCGGCGCTGTCTTTCGCCGCCACGGCCTTCACCAGGTCCAGGTAGCGGAGGCTGAAGCCCAGGTCCTCGAAATGGACCAGCTCGTAGGAGGACAGGGCCAGGTGCTTGCGCTCCTGCTCATCGGCGATGGGCCAGGCCGCGAAGGCTTGGTCCAGGGCCTGGCGCCATCCGGACGCGGTGGAACGGCCATGGCTCTGCTCGAGGCGGGCCTGCTTGTCCGTGATGAAGGACGCGGAGCTTTGGATGGGCGGCCGGCCATAGCGTTCCGGATGGGCCACCATCTCCCGGCCGATGTTGAAGGCCTGCAGGTTGCGCGAACGCGCCACGCCGGTGTAGGCGGCCTTGAGGGCCTTGTGCAGCGACTGCGAGGTGACCGGCAGCAGCCCCATCTGGTAGGCCGCGCCCATGAGCAGGCTGTTGTCGTAAAGGGTGGAGCCCAGGTACTCCTGGCACAGCGGGGAGGTCTCGCCGCTCCAATAGCCCCCGGGCAGGGAGCGCTCCTTCAGGGCCGCCTCCAGGGTGGCGTTGTCCCAGCTTTCGATGCCCATCAGGGCCCGGGTGGTGGGGTGGCGGGTGCTGTTGACCACGCAGCGCGTGCGCTCGGGGGAGGCCACCCTCAGGTTGTGGGTGGCGTCCACGCTGCGGGCGGCTTCCAGCAGGTCCACGCCCACCAGCAGGTCCGCGCTGCCGTAGGGGTGCACCGGCGACAGCACCATGGGCTCCTTGGTGATGGCCACGTGGGCGTAGACGCCGCCGCCGCGGATGGCGATGCCCTTCTTGTCGCAGAACTGGACGTAATAGCCCATCTCCTGGGCCGCCCTCACCAGCAGCGCCGTGGTGGCGCCGATGCCCATGCCGCCGATGCCGGCCATGTAGGCGCGCCAGACGCCGTCCGGGCCGGGCTGGGCCAGGGCGGGCGTGGGCACGTCCCGTATGTCGGCGACCGGCCGCTTGGGCGCCTTCTTGCGGCGCACCACCACCTTTTCGAAGCTGGGGCAGGCCTTGATGCGGGCGCAGGCCAGGTCGTTGACGCAATGGCTGGCGTGGGTCTGGACCTTGGGGCCGTGCAGGGTGTCCACGAAGTCGAGGCCCGGGCAGCCGGTCTTGCTGGTGCACTCCAGGCAATGCTCGCAGGCGTCCTCGTTGACCAGCACGTGCTCTTCCACCGCCAGGAAGCCCTTGGCCTGCTCCTCAGAGGCGGCCGCGCGGCGCTTGCGGCGGTGGTAGGTGATGCCGCATTCCTTGTCCGCGATGAGGAACTTGGGGCCGTCCAGCATCAGCAGGTCTTCGATGGCCGCGCGGTACTCCTCGCGCAGTTCCGGGTTCACCCGCACCACGGGGATCTGGCTTCCCTGGGTCAGGCCCAGCAGGGCCTGTTCGCAGTCCTGGGCGTAGGTGCCATCGCCCATCACGTCCTTGTCCGTGCCGTTGTTGGGCTGGTGGCCGGTCATGGCGGTGGTCTTGTTGTCCAGGACCACGTAGAGCAGGTCGGCGTTGTTCTTGATGCTGTCGCTGGCCGCGGCCAGTCCGCTGTGGAAAAAGGTGCCGTCGCCGATGAAGGTGACGCTCTTGTTGACCACAAAGGGGTCCAGGCCGGCCGCCGAACCCCCGCCCAGGCCCATGCCGCTGTAGTTCTGCATCAGGCGCTGGTTGGGGGGAAGGAACAGCATGGTGTA
>Ga0210401_10003020_pt1 | contig 18178 bp, 10 predicted proteins | sample IncBWH32MmetaG_FD_150866 | JGI IMG/M metagenome (GOLD analysis project Ga0210401, IMG submission 150866) | Forest soil microbial communities from Barre Woods Harvard Forest LTER site, Petersham, Massachusetts, United States - Inc-BW-H-32-M | ecosystem: Environmental > Terrestrial > Soil >... | reverse complement strand
CAAATTGAGGCAATCCGGTACACCTGGAACAAAGCCGTCCCCGGCGGCAACGTCGCGCACTCGTGGGAATGGGAGCCCAAAACCGGCAAGGTCACCTACGAAGGAAAGGATAAGGACGGCAAGCCTGTGAAAGTAACCTACATGAGCTCCGATCTCAACAGCCAATCTGACATGGTGAAGAACGAGGTCGAGCCCGCTTTCGTCAACGACAATTACTGGCTTCTGTTCCCACTCCATGCATACTGGGACACCAGCGCCACCGTGACCGACGACGGCATGCAAAAGCTACCACTAGGCAAAGGTTCCGCTGAGAAAGTGGTGGTGAAATACCCGGTTAAGGTTGGCGGCTATACTCCCGGCGACGCCTGGGAGCTCTATGTGGGGAGAGACAACCGCGTCGAAGAGTTCATCTACCGCGCCGGCGGCGCCAAGAAAGTCATCATCTCTACGTGGACGGCCTACAAGAAGGCCGGCCCTCTCGACATTTCAACCGATCACCGCGGGACCGCAAACGGCAAACCGCTGCGGATCTTCATTTCGGGCTTGGCGGTGAAGGTGACGGGATCCGATTCCCGGATGGAGGCGAAATAAACAAAAGATCCCATACCGATGAAACGAGATGTTACGACGATGAAGTGTCAGAACATTAACATCGAAACCAGTCATGTTCCGAGTAACGGACAAAACCGGCGAAGAGGGGATTGAGTTTGTTCAAGGATTTTATGGAATTTTACCGGTCCCGCAAAGTGCTGATTGTAGCCCTGTTGGGCTTGTGCCTCATCGTTGCGGCTGCGATTGCAAGGCGCGCAAGGGCTGGCTTCGTGGCGAATGCGAGTTTCGCGGATCGTACCCTAGAGCAGCCACCGTACGTTGCGGTAGCGCGGGCGAAACGCGGCACCATTGCCAATTCGCTTTCCATTGCAGGTCAGTTCCTCCCGTATCAGAACGTGGATTTGCACGCTAAGGTAGCCGGCTATATCCGTCAAATCAACGTTGATATCGGCGATCGGGTTCATAAAGGACAAGTACTGGCTGTCCTGGAAATTCCTGAACTCGTCGCTCAGGTAGATGAGGCACAGGCAACAGTCCATCGAGCCGAGCAAGAAATTCAGCGGGAGCAGAGCGATGTTTTGCGAGCGGAAGCCGATCACGTCGCCCTGCATGTAAACGCGGCGCGGCTGGTCAATGCCGCCGCGGACCGTCCCGGGCTGATTGCGCAACAGGAACTCGATGATGCGACTGCCAAGGATCGCGCCTCCCAGGCGCAGGTGGATGCAGCAAAATCGGCCCTGGCGGCCGCTGAGCAACAACTCGCAGTCGCCAAGGCAGACCAGCAACACTATTCTGCATTGAACGACTACGCGAAGATAACCGCTCCCTATGATGGCGTCGTGACGTGGCGATTTTCCGATACCGGTGCTTTGGTACAGGCCGGCACCTCAACCACCAGTGGTCTTCCCATTGTGACCTTGGCACAAATCGACGTGCTTCGATTGCGCATTCCAGTGCCCGAGTCACTGGCTTCTAGGGTGAGAATTGGCGACATGGCAGACGTCCGTGTGCAGGCCACCGGAGAACACTTCATGGGAAGAGTGACCAGGTTCACCGATTCACTCGACACATCCACCCGCACCATGCAAGTGGAGATGGATGTTTCCAATCCTGATTATCACCTGCAACCCGGCATGTACGCCGACGTACATCTCGACGCGAATACCGTTCCGAACGCATTGACGATTCCGATCGAAGCAGTACGGCGCAGCGATGATGGCGCGAGCGTTTTGGTAGTTGATGCACAAAATCGAGTGGAAGACCGGGACGTCAAGCTTGGAATCGAAAACTCCAATATCGTTCAGGTCTTGGCCGGATTGAGCCAGGGAGAACAAGTTGTGATCGGCAACCCCGGCGCATATCAGCCCGGTGAATTGGTCAGACCGAAACCGGCAGCATTAGCGATCTCTGAAGGAGGCAGTACAGCGAAGTAGTCACTGCGGCGAGTCCTATGTCTAGTTTTGCGATCAAATATCCATTCTTTATTTTGATGTTGTGTCTGGCGGTTCTCGTGGTTGGGATAACGACCGTTGCGCGAATGCCTGTCGACCTCTTCCCGCAGATACAGATCCCAGTGGTTGTAGTAGCAACTTTCTACAGTGGAATGCCGCCGCAGCAGATTGAGGCGAACATCACCGACACATTTGAGCGCTTTTTCACACTTGGAAGCAACATCGATCACATCGAGTCGCGCTCGCTAACCGGCGTGAGCCTAATCAAGGTTTATTTCCAACCTGGAACTGATCCCGATGCAGCGGTCAGTGAAATTGCCAATCTCGCTTTGGCTGACTTGCGTCGCCTGCCGCAAGGGACGTTGCCACCGGTGGTGTTGAAATTCGATGCTTCGAGCTTGCCAGTGTGTCTTGTCACTCTGAAGGGACAGGGGCTGGGCGAGACGCAACTGCACGATGAAGGGCAATTCACAGTTCGCAACCAGATCGCGAACGTGCCCGGCGCCTCGGTTCCCCAGCCGTTCGGAGGAAAATATCGGCAAATTCAATTTTTTATCGATCCTGTAAAACTGGAGGCAGCGCAGCTAAGCCCACTGGATGTGGTGCGCACAGTGAATGACGCAAATCGGATTCTCCCCGCCGGGGATGTCCGCATCGGCCCACGCGACTACAACATTTACAGCAATAGCCAGCTGCCCGACGTCGCCAAGATGAATGACGTTCCGCTCAAGGCGATTGGCAATGGCGTTCTACGTTTTGGCGACATAGGACACGCCGAGGACTCTTCCGCCATTCAGTACAACATTGTTCGTGTTGATGGTCAGAAATCCGTCTACCTGCCCATTCTGAAACAAGGCGGAGATAGCAATACCATCCAGATCGTCAACGGAGTGCGGGATCGTGTCAAGCATTTGCTTGACATTCCAAAGAGTCTTGTAGCGAATGTCGTTTTCGATCAGTCCCAGTACGTAAAAACCGCTGTTGTGAATGTGCTGCGCGAGGGCGGGTTCGGCCTGATACTGACCGCGCTCATGATCCTCGTTTTTCTGGGATCATTGCGGGGCACGATTTCAGTGCTGCTCTCGATTCCGATTTCGTGCTTAGCTGCCTTTCTCCTGCTGAACGCGACGGGCAGCACGATCAATACCATGGTGTTGGGTGGGCTGGCGCTGGTGTTGTCGCGACTCATCGACAACTCCGTGGTGGTCCTGGAGAACATCTACCGCCACCTGGAAAACGGTGAAGACCCCGTAATAGCGGCAGAGCGCGGAGGCCAGGAAGTTCAGCTTGCCGTGCTGGCCGCTACCTTCACCACCGCCATCGTATTCTTTCCGGTGGTTTTCCTGTACGGCGTGAGCCGATACTTGTTCATTGCGCTCGCCCTGGGCGTGGTCCTCGCGCTCGCAGCTTCTTACCTGGTTGCGATGACGGTGGTGCCACTGTTCTGTTCACGTTTTCTCAAAACGACGCATGGAGGCGGTGAGACAAAGTCGCTATTCGGACGATTTGTCGATGGCTTCAATCGCAAATACGATCAGCTGCTGACGCATTATGACCACGCGGTGTCCCAGGCACTGGCGCGCCCTGGCATTACGATTCTGGTGATCATGGGCAGCTTTGTTGTCAGTTTGGGGCTGTACCCGTTGCTCGGATTGGCGTTCTTTCCGCGCACCGATCCCGGGCAGTTCGTGATCAACCTGAAAGCTCCGACTGGGTCCCGCCTCGAAGTGACGAACCAGTACGTCAGCCGGATCGAGAACGACATTCGCAGCGTGATCCCTTCGGATGATCTGCAAATCATTGTGTCGAACATCGGCCTCACCGCCGATCTCTCCTCGATTTACAGCAGCAACTCAGGACAGCACACTGCTTTCGTACAGGTCAGTCTGAAGTCGGAACACAAAGTGAGCACGTTTTCCTACATGGACCGGGTGCGACAGAAGCTAGCATCCGATCTGCCGGAGGTTTCGACGTACTTCCAGACAGGCGGTCTGGTTGATTCCGTGGTGAACCAGGGTATACCGGCGCCGATTGACATTCAGGTGACTGGGAATGACCAGCACAATGCCTATGAGATAGCAAGTAAACTCGCCACGAAACTGCGCTCCCTGCCCGAAGTAAGCGACGTACTGATTCCGCAGGACCTCGACTACCCGGGTTTGCAGTTGAATGTTCGCCGTGAAATGGCGGCTCGACTTGGACTGAGTGCCAGCGATGTTATAGACAATGTCGTAACGGCGCTGACGTCAAATGGCACGATCGCTCCGAGTTATTGGGTTGATCCACAGAGCGGAAACAACTATTTGCTAACCGTGCAATATGGGAACCATCAGATCAATTCGATGACACTGGACGACTTCAAACAGATTCCCTTACACGCGCCGCATAATGAAAACACTACGATGTTGGCGAACGTGGCCGATATCAAGGTAATTAATACCCCCACAGAAGTCGATCACTACCAACTTTTCCGAGTCATCGACGTCTATGTGTCGCCGAAAACCGAAGACCTGGGGGCACTGGGCAGCAAGGTCAACCAGCTCATTAAACAAACCAAGCTTCCCGCCAACGTGCGGCTCGACCTCCATGGCTCCGTAGTATCCATGCGGCAATCGTTCAAGAGCTTCGGTATCGGGCTGCTTCTGGCGATCGTGCTGGTTTATTTGATCCTGATGGCACAATTCGGCTCGTTCATCGACCCATTAATTATCTTGCTGGCGATTCCCTCGGGCATCACAGGTGTGATTGTGCTCCTGCTCATGACCGGAACAACGCTGAACGTAATGTCCCTGATGGGGCTGGTGATGATGACCGGCATTGTGGTCTCCAACAGCATTCTCATTGTGGACGTGACTCGGAATTACCGCCGTGAAGGCATGCCGATTCGGCAAGCGGTAACGCTTGCTTGCCGCGTGCGTTTGCGCCCGATCCTGATGACATCGCTCGCGACCATTCTTGGGCTGATCCCTATGGCCCTGGCGCTGGAAGCAGGCAGCGAACAATATGCGCCCTTAGCCCGTGCCATCATCGGAGGTCTGGCAGTTTCGGTAGTCCTAACAGTGTTTCTGGTACCCGCGGCGTATCTGCTGATTCATCGCAAAGAAGAGCGTCCTGCAACCGAGGTACAAGCATGAGGAGCAGGATTCGTGGGCTGGCATTGGCATGTACTTTGCTGTATGTTCCGGCGATCGCGCAAGGGCAGTCGAGCTCTCTACTGCTCAGATTGTCCGAACCTTTGAGCCAGCCGCAAAATCCGTCCGCTGAAAAACCAAGTTCACCACAGAGTCCTGCGCCGCCACCGGCGGGACAGTCTCAAGCGACCCTGCCCATGTCAAGCACGCCCATGCGTCTGACCTTACAAGCGGCAGAAACCTTAGCGCTGAAGAATAACCCTCAGATTTCTTTCTATCGATTGCTTGCGTTGGCGTCGGCACAGCTCATTCGGGAAGAAAAGGCAGCGTACTACCCCAACTTGTACGGTAGTCTGACGGCGGTTGGTGCAAACCAGGGCAGCCGTATTGCCGCTGGAGCCTTGAATAGCCCGCATTTGTATGAGAAAGCTGCGGGCGGCCTGACGCTCTCACAATTAATCACCGATTTCGGCCGCACGGGTAATCTTGTTGCGGCTTCGGCGCTGCGCGCCCGGGCTGCAGACATGAATTCCGTCGCGACGGCTGACCAGATCAAGCTGGCAGTTGACCAAGCCTTCTACAACGCCTTGCAGGCATTCGCCGAGAGAGTAGTGGCGGAACAAACAACAGCAGCACGCCAAGCGGTATCGGATCAAGTGGCTACACTCTTTCAGAACAAACTACGTTCAGAACTTGATGTAAGCTTTGCGAACGCGAACCTGGCACAAGCAAAACTTCTGCTGCTGGATGTGCAAAACAACTACCAGGCTGCGTTGTCTCGATTGTCTCTCGTCCTTGGGTTTCCTAATCAGCAGAACTTTGAACTGGTAGAGACAGATACGACTCTGAATCCGCCTCCAGATTCGGTGAACGAGTTGGTTGATGAGGCGTACAGCAACCGACCGGAAATTATGGCGCAGGATTATGAGTACCGGGCTGCACAACATTTTCAGAAGGCAGAGCGAGATCTGTTGCTGCCGAGTGTCGAAGCATCGGGCGCGGTGGGCAAAATTCCATTCGCTCCGACAGTAGACGGAGTACAGCCCTTCACCAGCTGGTACGGCGCCGCCGGGATTAACATTAACATCCCGATCTTCAACGGATTCCTCTATCCTGCAAGATCGAAACATGCTGCGTTGCAGACGCAGGCCACGCAAGAACAATTGCGTAACCTCAAGGACCGCATCGCTGACCAGGTTCGTACCAGTTGGCTGAATGCGATTGCTGCGTTCAACCGGATCAATGTAACTCAACAATTTGTCGACCAGAGCAATCTGGCCTTCGATCTCTCCCAGGCGCGATACAAAATTGGCTTAAGTTCCGTCGTTGAATTGAGCGCGGCTCAGTTACAGCAGACGCAGGCACAGATTCAACTTGCGGCTGCGAAGTACCAGTACCGCATTGCACAGGCGGTGTTGCGGTTTGAAATTGCTGCTCCCTAGAAACGCTGGCGCGAGACCAACAAACACGCTGACCGTTTTGACGGTTCGCGTAACCGGCAAACGCATTGGAGGGTTGTCGTCATGCCCTTAGAGCTGGAGAGCTAGCAGAACTACTTGCAGTTTCGAAAATAACCGTTTTCAAGTTGGCCCCAGCGGGGCGGATTCCATCTTTTCGAGACGTAACGTGCGTGCGCTTCGACCCGCGAGCTGTGGCGAAGTGGCTCCGGAATATGTAATACGAGGCAAAACAATAGGGCGGCCCGTCCATTTCCGGGCACTAGCGGTGAAACATGAAACTAACTCTGTTACAAGTGGAGCAAGCAAACGAAATGGCGCGGCGAATCGGTGAGGTATTGAAAGGTTGTAATTCGGGCAGCATGGACGCGGACTCACTCGGGACAAGGCGGCCGAACAGATCCGTCAGGCCAGATTCGACGCACGTAGACCCGCCACTACCACACTCTGCAAGCATTGGGCGGCGCCATCGGCTGGCCCGGCTTACAGCCGAATGCTTCCTGGAATTCCGGCATATTCCGTACCACGCCATTTACACGCCAGCGCCCAGGCGAATGGGGATCGGTCCGCACGCCCAGACGCAGAAGTTCTGGCGTATTGTTTTCGCACCAGACTCGGGCAAAGCCCAGGAAGTAGCGCTGGTCGGGCGTATACCCGTCAATTCTGTCGCTGGGATCCCGTTTGGTCTGGGCCATTAAATCGTGCAGCGCCATCAATGAGATGCGGGCTCCGCCATTGTCGGCAGTGTTCTCCCCCAGCGTCAGCTTGCCATTCAGCCGCAGGTCGTCAACGGAGATGAAGCTGCTGTATTCTTTCTCCACACAACTGGCCCGCCGCTCAAACTCCCTGGCGTCTTCGTCCGTCCACCAGTCGCGGAGATTGCCTTTGGAGTCGAATTTGCGTCCTTCATCATCAAACCCGTGAGTCAACTCGTGACCAACGACTAAGCCGATACCGCCGAAATTCACCGGATCGTCCATGCTGTTGTCAAAAAACGGCGGCTGCAAGATTCCAGCAGGAAACACGATCTCATTGTTGCTGCCGTTGTAATAGGCATTGACCGTCGGCGGAGTCATTCCCCACTCCATCTTGTCCACGGGCTTTCCGATCTTCTGCAGTTGCCGGTTGGATTCGAATTCCCCGGCGCGCAAAACGTTCCCCAGCAGGTCGTCGCGCTGGACGGTCAGCTTGTTATAGTCCCGCCACTTGCCGGGGTAGCCAATCTTGTTACGGATTGCGACCAACTTGATCAAGGCCTGCCTCTTGGTTTCCGCGGTCATCCAGGGCAGATCATTGATATCTCGGTTCAAGGCGTTTTCGAGCGCGTCCACCATCTTCAGCATGCGCTCCTTGCCTTGCGCACCGAAGGTTGCGTCCACGTAGGACTGGCCCAAGGCCTCACCCACGAAGTTGTCCACAGCATTGACACAGCGCTTCCAGCGCACGGGAAGTTCTTTTTGTCCGTTAATGGTTTGCCGGAACTTGAAGTCTTGCTGGACAAAATCATCCGAGAGCCATTGTGCGGCGCTGTTCAACATCTGCCAGCTCATATAAATCTTCCAGTCTTCGAGCGGCGTAGAATCGATGATCGCATTCACTTGTTTGAAATAGTCCGGATTGACGACGTTCAGTTCCTCAAACTGGGGTGCCCCAGAAATCGCGAAATACCGGTCGAGATGAAAGCTTGGCGCGCTGGCCTGGATCTGCGCCACCTTCATTTTGTGGTCGAGATTCGCGGGATCGCGGCGCAGCGTACGGTCCATGGATGACCGCGCTAGTGTTGTTTCAATCTTCAAGACCGTATCGGCATTGTGCGAAGCCTGCTGTGGCGTCTGGCCCAGCAGAACGAACATTTTCTGCATGTGGTCCACAAATGCCTTGCGGATTTCAACCGTCGGCGCGTCATCCTTGAGATAGAAATCTCGGTCGGGCAAGGTGAGACCGTTCTGGTCGATGTTCGCTATCGTAATGTCAGCGTTGTGGAAATCGGGTCCAGCGCTGAAGCCGAGCAAAGGGTTTGGCCCCACCAGTTGCTCATGGGACATGACTTCGATCATCTGGGTCCTGTCCGTCGCGGCGGTAATCCGATCCAGCTCCGCCTGCAGGGGTTTGTAGCCAGCCTTGTTGACCTTTGTTTCATCCATGCAAGCGGCGTAGAAATCGCCAATCTTCTGCACCACCGGGCTGCGCTGGGGATCGCTGGCGGCCGCCTTTTCCAGAATGCTGTGCAGCACAGCCAGGTTGTGTTCGTACACTTCGTCAAAACTGCCCCATGACGCGTGGTCCCCGGGGATGGGATTCTTCTTCATCCAGTTGGCGCAGGAGTACTGGTAAAAGTCCACGCAGGGGTCGACCGACTGATCGACCTCAACAATGTCGGAGCGGAGGGTTCGCTTTGATTTATCGGCGGTGGCGTCGGTCAAGGCGGAGGACGGAAGTTGTGCCTCGGCCATAACCGTCATCAAAACCGTCATGCTGAACCGAATCAAAAAGCTGCGCATCTCTTTTTCTCCGTGGAATGACAGTCTGTTCCCGCACGAGAGTCCTATATGGAGTACCTTTGCTACCAACTCTATGAGATAACCGCAAGCCGTGCGGTAATAGGCACGAAGTTGCAGGCGGCAGAACCTGTAAAGGTGCGACTCCCCAAGTAGCGAAGCCATAACTGTACCAAAATAGACAAGATGAGAAGGGCCGGTATCCGAACGGTGCGCTGTACGCTCCTGACGTCAGGTAGACGCGCAAGAGACATCAGGAGACCACAATTTAAAAGCCTAGCATCACAGCCGCAGGAAAGAAAAGATGTTTTCTCAGCGTGTTGGGGACAGCGCTCAATTCACCTTTGACTGACGAACGGCTCCCAGAATTCGGTTCACCCACTATGGAAGGCTACGGTGAGCTCACAAGGCTGGAGAGAGAACTGCTTGAACTACTCATCGCTTCATACGGACTCGCCTCAGAACTTTGGGTGAATTGCGGGCTTGACGTGCAGACGTGGTATTACATTTTCTAATATGTAATGGAGGGAAAAGATGGAATCCGCGATCACTGTCAAGGGCCAAGCTACCATCCCGAAAGCTATCCGTGAACATCTTGGACTGCAGCCGGGCGATCGGGTTAAGTTCTTTGTGCATCCCGATGGCAGCGTAGTCTTGTTGCCAAAACTCTCCGCTTCGGCGATACGTGGTATGGTCAAATCCCGGAATGCCCGGCCTGTGACCACCGAGCAAATGACCGCAGCGGTGGTCGAGGGTGCTTTGAGTCGAAGTCCGCGGCGACGACACCGATGATCGGGCTCGATACCAACCTCCTGATTCGCTATCTCACCCCGGACGACCCTGTACAGTCAGCCAAGGCCAGGGAGATTCTTGAACGTCGTTTGACACCCAAGGATCCGGGCTTCGTCAGCGTCGTGGCAATGGTCGAAACCGTATGGCTACTCGATCGGGCATATGGTCTGAGAGCTCAGGAAATCGCAACCACTGTCGAACGCCTGCTGCAAGTTAAGGTTCTGGCGATCCAAAACGAACAGGAAGTCTTCACAGCCATGGTTGCGCTCAAACAGGGGCGCGGATCATTCGCGGACGCGCTGATGGCAGAGCTAGGAGCACGCGCAGGATGTACTCGCACCCTAACGTTTGACCAGAAGGCACTCCGACTCTCTGGCTTCGAGCTTGTGTAATCGACCTCGATTCCGCTCAGTGAGCGCGATTTCCTCCCCTGTCCGGTGACACTGACCGCAAGAGTCTGAAATCTCTCCGGCGCAGAGTGGAAAGGCGCTTGATGGTTCCGGCGCCAGCATCGTGACCAAACTTCTCATCCAGATGAACAAAAGCGTTCTCATGGCAGTGCGAGCATTGCACACCCCGGCGACAATTCATTTAGAAGCAACTCAGGCTTCCCGAACCGCTCCGGTTGAATGACAGCCCATGCAGCGCAGCTTCTCATGCGCAGCCAGCCGACGTTCGGCGGCCTCCAGCAGATCGGATGGAGTGGCGGGGAATTTTTCAGACTTATTTCAATTCATCTCGCCTGAATTTGGTACAAGAATTAGCGGCAACGCACGGTCATCGACCAGAGTATGGTTGAATGACGGAAGGTCCTTTTCGAGGAAAGTATGGAATTCGATGTCCACGGCGGCAATCTGGGCTTCGAAGGTCTTCAGAAGCTCCAGTTGCGTATCCGTGGGAGCGAAATCAGCGCCGCCGGCGACGTCACCGCCTCCGGTGCCAATCTCAGCGTTCAGCCAGATCAGGTTCAGATAAAGCTGATAAGGTTCCACAAAATACTTGTCGTCGCTGTTGAGCAGTGCCTGCGAAACAAGCTTGTGCTCGATCGATTCGAGTTTTGTGTCCAGGTCCTCTGCTGCTTTGAGTAGATCGGCTTTGCGTTTCGTGTCCTGGTCGCTCAGAACCTGGGGCAGGGCGGGCTCGAGCTTTGGACCTTCGTATTCATCTTCCCCACCCGAAGCGCCTCCTTCTTTCTTGTCCTCTTTCTTCTTGGGTGGCCGGAGCATGGCCTTGACGTCTTCCAGTTGCTTGCGAAGCCACTCAATTTGATTCACGGTATCCGAGACGTGGCTGATGTCATCACGAATCGTAAGCAGGGTTTTCACCGAAAGCTCTATATCTGCGGTGGACGCGGCAATCCGCGGATCCCCAGAGACGGTGAGTGGTTGCGTCAGAGATTGACCGTCAACGTTCAGACGAACCGTGTATTTGCCGGGAGCGACGATCGGGCCGCCTTCGGCGAGCTTTGTTCCCCAATGCGTGATGGGCCGTGAATCGGTTTCGCGGAAACGCGGTTCTTCCCAGATGTGGGCATTGTCAGGTGCGATTGTCCGGAGCGCGACGAGTCTCGGAGAGTCGCAGCGCAGATCCCATTGCACGCGGTTCATTCCCGCTCGGGACTTGGTCTCGAGGGTCCGAATTACCTTGCGTTCGGAGTCTAGGATCTCAAGATGAATCGGACCTTTCGGGTTCGTCTTCAGCGAAAAATTGAGCATGGCTTTGCCACCGCGGGTGAAGCGGTAGGTGTGGCGAGGCTCAAACAAGACGGCGGCAGCATCGGAGTGGTGGTTTTTCGCCATTTGCTCCAGCGGAGTGATGTCGTCGAGAATGTAGAGACCGCGTCCGTAGGTCGAGATTACGAGGTCATGGAAAGTTTTCTGTACCACAGCCCAAGTGACAGGAGCGTGCGGCAAGCCTGCATCCAGCGGCCTCCAGTGGCTTCCGTCGTCGAGAGAATAGAAGAGGTCATTGCCGGTACCTGCGAAAAGTAATCCCGAACAATTGGGGTCTTCAGTAATCGTCCGGACATATGAGAGTTCGTGCCTCGGCAAATCCCCGGTAATGTTCTTCCACGTCTTTCCCAAGTCTGTGGTTTTGTAGATGAAAGGATCACGATTATCCATGAGGTGGAAGTCAACGCTGATGTAAGCCGTACCAGCGTCGAAACTCGAAGGCGCGATGCTCGTAATCGTCCCCCATTCCGGCAGTCCGGTGACGTTCTTGGTGACATTGACCCAATCGCCGCGGTCATCCGTATGCCAGATCTGGCCATCGTTGGTTCCTGCCCAGATGAGACCTTTCTGCGCGGGCGAGGCAGCGATCGTGAAAACGACCTCTCCGTAAAATTGTCCGAGATTGTCTCCTACGATTCCCCCAGATGAAACGATACGTGATGGGTCCTGTGTGGAGAGATCCGGGCTAATGACTGACCAACTCTGTCCGCCGTTGCTGGTTTTGAAAATGACCTGGCAGCCGTAATAGACGGTATTGTGGTCGAAAGGATCAATCGCCAGCGGTGCGGTCCAATGGCAGCGATACTTGATTTCGTTCGGTGGGGAATCGAGGGTCATCATCCAGGGACTGACGGAGCGCGCATGCTTGATGCGTGCATCCCATCGCGTGACTTTATTCCCGTAGCAGGTCGCCCAGACGATGTTGGGATCCGTCAGATCAGGGATGGTGAAACCCGATTCACAACCTCCCATGCCGTGGTCCCAGCCGGTTTCATTGCCATCGATAGGCACGCTGGGACCTCGCATGTTTCCGTCATCCTGCATGTTGCTGTAGAAGTAGTAAGGGATCTGGTTATCGACCGCCACGTGATACATCTGCCCGATGGGCAATTTCACGCGATGCCTTCCGCGTCCGTGCACGGTGGTGATGCTCATTCCTCCGTCATCAGTGATGACGAACCGATCGGGATTGGTGGGATCGATCCAGATGTCGTGCGTGTCTCCCCCCCAGGGAACTTCCTTGAAGTTTTCGCCGCCATCGAGGGAACGATGGAATGAACTGTTGGCGACGTAGACTTCATTGTCGTTGCCAGTCGAAACCGCGATGCGAATGTAGTAACCGGCGCGTCCGATCAGCGCGCGTTGGTAGTTCACCGCTTTCCAATGATCTCCGCCATCGTCGGAGCGCCAGAGTGATCCCTGATCCTTCGTCTGAACTAAAGCGAAGATGCGGTTGGAATTTGTGGGCGCAACGGTAACGTCAATCTTGCCGAGAGGCGAGTGGGGCAAACCGTGTCCCTCGAGGCGCGTCCATTTGGTTCCGCCATCGTGGGAAACATAGAGCCCACTGTCCGGACCGCCGCTGAATTCGCCGTATGTGTGCATTTCCGCCTGCCACATTCCGGCAAACAAGGTGTGAGGGTTGTGCGGGTCCATCGTCAAGCCGGAGCAGCCTACCTTTTCACCGGCGAAAAGTACCCGTTCCCAATGCTGCCCTCCATCAGTCGTTCGGAAGACTCCCCGGTCTTGCTGAGGTCCAGTCATGCGACCTAAGACACAGGCAAAAACTATGTCGGAATTTGAAGGATGAACTACAATTCGTCCAATTCTGCCGCCACGCTCGAGACCCATATTGGTCCAAGTCTTGCCTGCGTCGACGGACTTATAGAGACCATTGCCCGCTACGTCGATGTCGCGAATCGCCCAGGCCTCTCCAGTGCCTGCCCAGACGGTGCTGGGATCCGAGGGCGCCACTGCAAGAGAGCCGATAGCGGCCGCTGGCTGCTTATCGAAGATCGGTTTCCACACGTTTCCGCCGTCGGTTGACTTCCACACACCACCCGATGCGGCTCCAGCGTAATACGTACTTTCATCGCCGGGGATTCCAGCGATCGCAGAGACGCGATTACCTGCTTTTGGTCCGACGAAGCGAAAACGAAACTCGCCTTCTTGCTCGGCGTCCGGTTGCTGGGCAGCTGCCAGCATCGAAATCAGGATCAGGCATGACGACAACAGGTGGATGGCGGAGGAGATGTTTACTCTGCCTGCGAGGGTTTCTTCGATCATGATTCGAGTCGTTCTCATTGGGTCGATGGCTCCGGCTGCTTTGGAATTAAGTCATAGGGCAGTACGCGACAGTGAACAAAATCGCGTTGCCGGCCATGAAATTCTTTAGGGTTGACGAAGGTTCCATATTGTATGCAATATCCACTCGCTTTTTCCACCCGTATAAGTCAATTTGGGGAATCAGGTTCGGGAGGCTTTTCGCCCCGCGAATGCGTCAAGGCCATGCCCGTCTCACCCGCGCATCAGTTTCCGTTGGGGATGAGTCTGCCCGTCGAACGGCGGCTGTCTCTCCTGAGCCGGGCTTACGAGGTGAATGCTTTCGTGGTTGAAGACGATTACGATATCAGCTGACGCGGTTCGCCGACGATTGGGTGATTACCTGTAAGTCGGTGCCTGAAGCGCGCGCAGCGTTGGCAGCTGCGACTCGGATACTGGAACGGTTGGGTGTGCGGTTGAATCCGCAGAAGACGCGAGCGACAGCCGAGCTGATACAAGAACTGAATCGGACCCTGCCCACAAGGACCGATTTCAAGACAACTTGCCAATCCCCAGGGTATCTGCCGCTATAATCCCGGCAGTGGCTTCGGACCCATTGCCATCGCCGGATCAAATCCTTCGTATTCACTGCGTTACAGGCTGGCCGCGAGTCGTAGGCTTGTGTTGTTGCTGACGGATAGACGGACAGGAAGTGGACTCTGGCGAGAGGGTGATCCGCTTTGGGTATTCGTTCGAACGCTGCAGTTTGGTCTATCCTGTCCCCGTCTCTGAGTGGTTTCGCAGAAAATGGACGCCCTGAACCTTTTCGATAATCGCCGCTGGTCAATCGTCGGTTTGCTTTTTGCTGCGTCGTTAATCAACTACCTGGACCGCGCAGCGCTTTCATTCGCCCTGCCGGTCATCTCGAAGGATTTCCAGCTCACGGCGCAAAGCAAGGGCCTGCTCCTGTCTTCCTTTTTCTGGTCATACGCGCTGATGCAAATTCCAATCGGTTGGGCCGCAGACCGTTTCAATTTGCGCTGGCTCTACGCTGGAGCGTTCATCGTTTGGTCAGTTGCTCAAGGGTTCACGGGTCTGGCCAGAAGCTTCACGGCATTACTCGCATTCCGGATGCTGCTTGGCGTTGGAGAATCCATTTATCTGCCTGGAGGGACCAAAATCGTCAGCTTGCTGTTCTCGCCGAAAGAACGTGGTCTGCCCTCCGGACTCTTCGATTTCGGGTCTCGAACCGGCCTCGTTTTGGAAGGCATACTGGTTCCCTGGCTCTTAGTTCATATTGGCTGGCGACGCACTTTCCTGATTTTAGGCTTCACGGCGCTCCTCTGGCTGGCACCATGGTTCTGGGTTTTTCCGCGCCGTCTGCCAGCGGCGAGACCGAACGCGGCAACATCTGACGCGTCGAGCTTCGCGGCGCGCACTTTGCTCAATCGCAACTTGATCGGCATATGCCTGGGATTCTTTTGTTTTGATTACTACTGGTATGTACTGGTGACTTGGCTGCCCGACTATCTGGTAACAGTGCGCCAGCTCAACATCGTGCAAGCCGGATTTTATGCTTCGCTTGCGTTCTTTATATTTGGGATTGCCGAACCACTGGGCGGATGGATCGCCGATAGCTTGATTCGCCATGGCTGGGACGAAACGGCTACTCGGAAAGGGATCGTAACGGTCGCTTTCAGCATGGGGATCTTTCTCATAGCGGCGATGCACAGCGTCCATACAGGTGTAGCGATAGGGTTATTGATTGCAGCTTCTCTCGTTGGGCTTGCAACCGGGAATCTTCTGGCGATTCTTCAGTCGTGCGCGCCTCCGGAAGCGGTGGGGGTCTGGACTGGAGTGGAAAATTTCGCAGGAAACCTCGCCGGTATCGCAGCGCCGCTCGCGGTAGGATTCTTGATTACATCCCGGGGCTCGTATGTTCCAGGCTTTCAACTCGCCTCGATCATTCTTTTAGCAGGTGTGCTTGCCTACTGGTTCGTTGTCGGCGAGCTGAAGACCCACAGCTCTTAGGGCCAATGGTTCAACGGTGGGGCGCCACGCTCACATAGGATTGGGTTAGAGCGTTCACAGAAGGGCATCCCAACAACTTGAGACACCTCTCCAAATCATTTCGTAGGATCTCGAGCGACCGTGTAACACCCGGTTCGCCAGCTGCGGCGAGTCCGTAGGCGTACGATCGTCCGCAAAGCACGGCGCGAGCACCGAGGCAAATTGCTTTGACGATGTCTGACCCGCGACGAATGCCGCTATCCATCAGGACTTCCGCGCGATCTTTGACTTCCTCAACGACTTCCGGCAGAACTTGCAGGCTCGCCGGGACGCCGTCAAGTTGGCGGCCTCCGTGATTGGAAACAACCACAGCAGCAGCACCATGGTCGAGCGACCGTCGCGCATCCTCTGCGGTGAGAACGCCCTTGATGACGATCGGTCCTTTCCAGAGCGCGCGAATCCACGGCATGTCGCTCCAACTGAATGCTTGGCGCTTCATCGCAGTGTGAGCGTCGCGAACCCGAAGTACACCCCTTTCAGGACTGACAATATTAGGCATGTCGGGAAGACCGCCGTCTAGAAGGAAGCGCGCCAACCAGCGTGGATGAGTGAGAATCTCCGACACAAAAGGTATCTTTGCCCACAGATTCCCACGCAGGAGCTGCTCCATCCCGTCACGCGACTCGCGCTCACGATGTCCGATGACGGTCGAATCAATCGTAATCACCAGAACTGTATAACCCACATTGATGGCTCGGCGCATGGCACTCTCTGCAGCTGCGCGGCCACCTGTGAGATAGAGTTGATACCAAACCTGCCCGGTAGATGCGGTCTTCACGTCCTCCAGCCGATGGCCAGAAACCGTTGACAGAATCATGCCAACGCCAGCTTTGCTGGCCGCTCTGGCAGCAGCGATTTCGCCACCGGGATGCATGACACGCAGATAACCCACGGGTGCCAGAAGCAGCGGCATGGACAGGTCCGTACCAAGCACTCGAGTTCGCAAATCGCAGGTTGGCACGGCAATAGCCTGACTTGGTCGAAAGGTGACCGCCTCAAAGGCTCGACGATTTTCGCGAAGTGTCCATTCCGCTTCTGCACCTCCATCGAGGTAGTTGAAAACGATTCTCGGCAGACGGCGACGTGCCAGCTCGCACAGATCTTCGATGTTGACAGCTCGCGAGATGCGCGATGAGATGAGGGCCATTTAGGAGAGCCTGCGGACTGTCATCTATCTCGGAATATTGCGGATCATCATCAACTGTCTGCGCCAGGACCGATAGCGACAACGTAGTAGGTTGCTGGGCCAGTACCGACGTTCTTGATGCCATGCTCTTCGTTCGAGTGAACGAAGCCCACCCCTCCTGCACCCAGACGATGGCTAGTGCCATTGATCGTAAGTTCGACCGTTCCTTCGCGGATCAGCCACATCTCCGAGTGAAGGTGATGGTGCGGCGGGTGCGGATACCCACTTGGAGGTAGAGTCGTCTCGTGCGCTTCGAAATGCTCACCAGTGGCCAGCTTGCCTTTGATGATTTTCCGAACCCGTGCGTGGTCTGAGTTTTGAACAGGCATGTCATCGAATGGATAGGTTGCCGATGGTAGTGAATCGTCCTGGGCAGCGAGCCGGGGAATTGCGACGCCGACCGCTGGAAGGAAACTAAGAACCTCTCGCCTCGTCAATGACATGCGCACCTCACCAAACACTTCTCGGACGTTTCGCGATCGCCAACCTAGCTTTCCCAATGACACTCGATCGACGCTAGTTTCAACAATCCTGATGCTGCTGCTTTCGTTGGGTAAAATCCCGGACGTAGTATAGAGGCTCTCGCACCCAAATGGAGTATCTAAGGGGACGAAGTGATGAACGACAGCCCAATCCTGGTGTTGACCGCACCCGGCGATCAGAGCATTCCATTTCTCGCCGAGCTGCGGCAGATCGCGACAATCGTGCTCGGAGACTCAGCGCGGGACTTTGCCAGTCGCGGCGATGCAGAGATTATCTTGAATTGGTCGAGCTCGCTTGAGCTTCTCCGCGATGTGTTTTTGATGTCGCACCGCGTGCATTGGATCCATTCCCGGTCCGCAGGCTTGGAACAGACGCTCTTCCCTGAGCTCATCGAAAGTGAAGTCATCCTCACAAATGGTAGCGGTGTCTTCAGTCCCTCCCTCGGCGAGTTTGTTGTGGCGTCAATCCTATACTTCGCGAAGGACTTTCGTCGCATGATTCGCAATCAGTTGGCCGGAGTTTGGGAACCGTTCGACGTAACGATGGTCTCGGGCCAAATACTA